>Ga0079300_10000312_pt1 | contig 17863 bp, 14 predicted proteins | sample Wag4_2014_7_11_FD_74799 | JGI IMG/M metagenome (GOLD analysis project Ga0079300, IMG submission 74799) | Fresh water microbial communities from Ohio, USA - Utica-2 Time Series HT 2014_7_11 | ecosystem: Environmental > Aquatic > Freshwater > Water tank | place: USA: Ohio | collected 2014-07-11
TGAGCGACGGTTCCGGGCTTGAGCGACCAGTCGCCCGACTCGGGGTTTTGCTTGGACCGGCTGAAGTGGGCGTCGGCCCGCTTTGACCATTCGGCGGGGGCCATCGAGGGCGTCCACACGGCCTGGGGCTCGGGGCGCCACAGCGTTTGGCGGCCAAAGCGCTCGAGCTTGGCGAAGTTTCCGCTGTCGATCAGCTCGTAGTCGGTCCAGGGCGCGACGGCCACGTCGATGCGGAGGCTCATGCGCGCTTGGCGTTGTAGTAGGCCTGGGTTTCGGCGGCCGGATTGAAGTATCCGTAGGCGATGTGCGGGTAGGTTTCGCGCACGCGGTGCATCAGTTCGAGGACGCCAAACGGATTGCCGTCGGGCTGCTTGCGCAGCTTTTTGAAGTACCAGTCGGGGTCGATGTTGAAGTTTCGCCACTGAATCATACTCAGGTCGGTGTCCTCGATGAGGCGTTGGAGCGCGTCCCACTCGGCCGGAGTGTCGGTGCAGCCGGGGAACACAAAGTAGTTGATGCTCGCCCATCCGCCGTGCTGGCGCACGACCTTCAGGCTCTGGGCGAGGGCCTCGAATTCGTAGTTCCGCGGCAGGTAGTAGCCGGTGTACCAGTCCTTTTGGGCGGAATTCATGCTCACGCGGATGCTGCGCAGTCCGGCCTCGCAGAGCTTGGCGACGTCGTCGGGGCGCGATCCGTTGGTGTTGATGTTGAAAATTCCGCGGTCGGTCACGGCGCGCACGCGGCGCATCGCCTCGGCCAGGGTGTCGGCCACCAGCAGGGGTTCGCCCTCGCAGCCTTGCCCAAACGACATGACGGGGTAGGGCGCCTGCTCGAGGTGGTGCAGGGCAATGTCGGCAATCTCCTGGGGGTCAGGGATGAACTTGAGGCGAAAGTGGGCGCTCGACACGTCCTCGTCCTCTTGAAGCGAAATACAGCCGAGGCAGGTTGCGTTGCAGGCGGGCGACGAGGGAATGGGCAGTTCCCAGCGCTCCAAAAAGAAGTTTTGGGCGGCGCGGCACTGGTAGCTTCCGGCGCATTGGGTCGACAGGTGTTCCACGAGGCGGTTTTCGGGGAAGCGCTTTTTCATGCGGTTCACCGCGCCCTCGATCATGGGGGCGTGGAACTGGCTCACGTCCTGGCGCAGGTCGGGGTCGACGCGCACCGCCGTGGTCCAGAATCGCCCGTCGAACCAACCCAGGGCCGTGTAGGCATAGAGGGGTAGGATCGGAGCCGGTCCGTTTTTTTCGTAGGCCGCCAGGTAGGTTTGGGTGTGCGCGGGGCTCACGAATGCGGCCACGGCGTCGCCGTCCATCAGCTCGGACTGCTGGGTTTCAGGGTTCCAACCCAAGGGCTTGCGGCCGGGCAAGGCAAAAAATTCGGAACCCTCGGGCAGTGGAATAAAGTCTTCGGGGCGGAGCGGCACGACGTCGTTGCCCGTGCGCCCCATGCATCGCAGCAGGGGGTGCTCCTCGATGATGCCTTCGGCATCTGCAACTAGGGCAAACGGAACCTCGGTGGGATGCTCGACGGGGCGAGAATGGAACAGGGGGTGTTCTGGGGCAAAGTCAAGGCTGCGCGGCTGCATGGTGCAAAGGTAGCGCGAAGCGTTCCGCGCCGAAATCAGTACAAAAACGTATCAAACGGAAAGCGCACCGCGTGAATCGTCGACGCGTTGCGGTAGATCATCTCGCGCAGGGCGTCAAACTGGTCTTTGTGCAGGGCGCTGATGAACACGCACTGGCCGTTGGTGCGGCGGGCCCAGGCAGACTTGAGCTCGTCAAGGGTTCCGGCGGGGCGGCCCTCGTCGTCAGTCGGAGCCGTCCAGGCGTCAATCTTATTGAACACGACGATCTGGGGAGTGTCCTGGCAGCCAAGCTCCTGAAGGATTGCGGCAACGGACTCCATGTGGTCCTCGTAGTTGGGGTGGGCGACGTCGACAACGTGCAGAAGGATGTCGGCCTCGCGCACCTCGTCGAGGGTCGACTTAAACGACTCGACGAGCTGGGTCGGCAGCTTGCGGATGAAGCCGACGGTGTCGGTCAGCAGAAACGGAAGGTTGCCCACCACCACCTTGCGCACCGTGGTGTCGAGGGTCGCAAAAAGTTTGTTTTCGGCCAGGACCTCGCTCTTGCTCAGGGCGTTCATCAGGGTCGATTTGCCCACGTTGGTGTAGCCGATTAGGGCCATGCGCACGAGGGCTCCGCGGTTGCCCCGCTGGGTGGCCATTTGGCGGTCGATGACCGTCAGTTTCTCTTTGAGGTGCGCAATCTTTTGCTTGATGATGCGGCGGTCGGTCTCGATTTGGGTTTCGCCGGGGCCGCGCATGCCGATTCCGCCCTTTTGGCGCTCGAGGTGGGTCCACATTCGCGTCAGTCGGGGCAAAAGGTACTCGTACTGCGCGAGTTCGACTTGGGTTCGGGCGTACGAAGTTTGGGCTCTCGACGCAAAAATGTCGAGTATGAGGTTGGTGCGGTCCATCACCTTGCACTCAAACAGGCGCTCAATGTTTTTGAGCTGCGACGGACTCAGTTCGTCGTCAAAAATTACGAGGTCAACCTCTTCGGCGTCAAGGTAGGCCTTGATTTCGTCCATTTTTCCGGAACCCAGAAACAGTTTCGGGTCGGGCTTGTCGAGCTTTTGAGAGAATACGGCGACGGTTTCGGCTCCGGCGGTTTCGGCCAAAAAGCGGAGCTCGTCGAGGTATTCGTTGGCCTTGGTTTCGTCTTGGAGGCGAGTTACGGCCCCGACGAGCACGCAGCGCTCAGGGCCTTGGCGGGGTCGCCGATCTATCATACAGCGAAGTTAGAACAATCGGTCCCAGGGAACACGGCTTGCAATGAGCAAAAGTCCCAATCCGACGTAGGCGATGACGGCTTGCTGCTTGCGGCGGTCTGCTTCGAGTTTTTTGAAGCGCGAGCGGCCCACGGTGACGAGCACGATTCCGACCACATTGATGCTGATGTGCTCGACCGCGAAGTAGCGAAGCTCGGCGGTGCGCATGACTTCGCCGGCATTCTCGGTAAGCAGTCCGAACCACGGGCCCACAAAGTAGAGTCCAAGGCCAAAGAGCAGCTGCAGGTGCCCCAGCGCCAAGGTGGCGATGGTGAGTCCGTTCAGTGCTTTGCTCGTCGGTTTGTTTTGAAGTCGGTTGACCAGGGCGAGCACGACGGTCGCGAGGGCCGAGAGCAAAAAGAGGTAAGCGAGGCTTCGGTGGCTGTGGAGCAGTCCAGTGTACACGTTAAATGCGGATTAAATGGGTGATTCCGTTTGTTACGTCAAAGTTAAGTCGGCAATTCGACCTCGAATGTTAAATTTCGCCTGACCTTTGCAGTTATGAAAAAGACGCCGATTCGCAAGAGAGACATCCTAGAATACCATGAAGGGCACCGCCCGGGTAAAGTGGAAGTGGTTCCGACCAAGCCCTCGAATTCGCAGCGCGACCTGAGCATAGCCTACTCGCCTGGCGTGGCCGAGCCCTGCCTCGAGATCGCAGCCAACCCCGAAGACGCCTACAGGTACACCGCTAAGGGCAACCTCGTTGCGGTCATCAGCAACGGAACCGCAGTACTTGGCCTCGGCGACATCGGCCCGCTGGCCTCTAAGCCTGTGATGGAGGGCAAGGGCGTTTTGTTCAAAATTTTTGCGGACATCGACGTGTTTGACCTTGAGCTCGACACCAAAGACCCCGACACGTTTGTCGAGACCGTCAAGATTCTAGCGCCCACGTTTGGCGGCGTCAACCTCGAAGACATTTCGGCACCCGACTGCTTTTACATCGAGAAGCGGCTGCGCGAAGAGCTTGACATTCCGATCATGCACGACGACCAGCACGGAACCGCCATCATCACCGGCGCCGCCCTGCTCAATGCCACTGAGATTGTGGGCAAGGACCTCAGCGAAGTGCGCGTGGTGTTCAACGGGGCCGGAGCCTCAGCCATCAGCTGTGCCCGCCTGTACCTGGCACTGGGCGTGACCCCCGAGAATTTGATCATGTGCGATTCAAAGGGTGTTATTCACGACGGCCGCGACGACCTGACCGAAGAGAAAATGGACTTCAAGCGCGCCACGCCCCACCGCACATTGGCTGAGGCCTTGGTCGGAGCCGACGTGTTTGTCGGCCTGTCGAAGGGCAATATTTTGAGTCCCGAGATGGTAAAGTCGATGGCCGCCAATCCGGTGGTCTTTGCGCTGGCAAATCCGGACCCTGAGATCAACTACGACGTCGCGATCAAGACGCGCAAGGACCTGATTATGGCGACCGGCCGAAGCGACAATCCGAACCAGGTGAATAACGTACTGGGCTTTCCGTACATCTTTCGCGGAGCCCTCGACGTGCGCGCCACCAAGATCAACGAGGCCATGAAGCTGGCAGCGGTCAAGGCGATTGCCGACCTCGCCAAAGAGGCCGTGCCCGAGATCGTGAACCTCGCCTACGGCAGCCGCAATTTGTCGTTCGGAACCGACTACATTATTCCAAAGCCGTTTGATCCGCGCTTGATTTATACGGTGGCCCCAGCCGTAGCCCGCGCTGCGATTGAGACGGGTGTCGCCAAGAAGCCCATCACCAACTGGGACGCCTACGAAGAAGAATTGCGCAGCCGCCTGGGCCGCGACGACAAGTTCATTCGCTTGGCAGTCGAGAAGGCCAAGAGTGCTCCCAAGCGAGTGGTGTTCAACGAAGCCGACCACTACCGAGTACTCAAAGCCGCTCAAATCGCGATGGAAGAGGGTATATGCCAGCCCATTCTGCTTGGCGATGTGGCAAAAATCAAGTCACTCAACGAGGAGTACAATCTCGGCCTCGAAGAGGTTCCGATGATTGATCCGCGCAGCAATACGGCGCCCAATCTCGCCGACTATGCCGAGATGTTTTATGCGTTTCGCCAGCGAAAAGGTGTGGGACGCGAGGAAGCGCGCCGCCTGATGCACAACCGCGACTACTACGGTCCGATGATGGTGCGCTGCGGGCATGCAGACGCCTACGTCACCGGAGCCACTGTGAAGTACACCCGCGCCGTTCGCCCTGTAATGGAGATTTTGGGGCCCAAAAAAGGCGGGTCGACCGTGGCCGGAGTCTACGTAATGCTGACCAAACAGGGTCCGAAGTTTTTTGCCGATACGACCATCAACCAAGACCCCACCGCCGACCGCGTCGCGCAAATTGTGTGCGAGGTGTCAAAGATGGTGCGCAAGATGAATATTGTTCCGCGCGTGGCGCTTTTGAGCTACTCGAATTTTGGGTCGAGCGAGGGGGTCACTCCGCGCAAAATGCGCGATGCGTTGCGAATTATTCGTGCTACGGAACCTGATTTAATTGTCGACGGAGAAATGCAGGCCAATTTTGCGGTGGACAATGCGCTGCTCGCCGAGCAGTTTCCGTTCAGCGACCTGGTCGGAAAAGGTCCGAATGTATTTGTCTTCCCCGGCCTTTCGTCAGCCAATATTTCGTACAAGTTGCTTCAGTCAATGGCCGGAATGGAGGCCGTCGGACCCTTGCTCGTAGGCTTGGATTACCCAGCGCACGTGCTGCAGCTCGGATGCAGCGTTCGCGAGATCGTGAATACGACGGCTATGGCTGTGATTGACGCCCAGTCGCGGGAGGTAGCTGGCTGAATCCGATCGCGGTAAGCACCGACAGGGCGGCTACTCCGTAGTAGAGCGTGCTGTACCCGAAGTGTTCGATGACGCGGGTTCCGAGTAGCGGAGCCAAGATGTGTCCCAGTGCGTACGTCGCGGCGTAGAGCCCGAGGTAGCGTCCGCGCGACTCGTCGCCGGCGCGCAGCGTGATCCACGAGATCATGAAGGGCATAGCCAAGATTTCAGACACGCTGAGCACCAGCATCGACGCGTACAACCCCGGCAGACCCGTAGCCCAGTTGAGGCTGGCAAAGGACAGGGCCATTACGAGAACGCCGATGGCGATGGCGTGCCGAGGGGCGATGCGGTTGTGGGCCCAGTTGACAAAGACCATTTCGACGGCCACAATGAGCAGGCCGTTGAATCCCAGAAGCAGGCCGATTTGTTCTTCTTTGAGCTCGAATACGTCCCGGTAGTAGAGCGGCATGGTTGAAACCAGCTGAAAGAACGCCAGGGAAAAGAGCAGCACCAGCGCTGAAAAGGCGAGGGCTCCGCGGTCGCGGTAGGGCGATCGGCCAGGGGTCACAGGTCGTTCGCGTTCGCGTCGAGGGCGGCGCTTGCGAAAGAATCCAACGAAGAGTAGTCCGGCCGCCGCACACGTGGCGGCGTCGGCCCAAAACAGGCCTTGGTAGCTCCAGGCGGCAATGATTCCGGCGGCGGCGGGGCCGACCGAGAATCCGAGGTTAATCGCCATTCGGTTGAGTGAAAAAGCGCGGGTGACGTTGCCCTCTTTGGCGTATTCAAACACGGCAGACGAGTTGGCGGGCCGCACCATGTCAGCAACCGAAGTGAGGATGAATACGCCGAAGGCGAGCGACCAAAATTCCGTCAAAAAGCTCAGTCCCAAAAAAAGAAAGGCCCCTGTGAACAGCGCAAATTGCTGGACGCGGTACGACCCGAATCGGTCTGAAAGCGCGCCGCCCGTGAGGGCTCCGACCATTGAACCGACGCCGTAAAAGGCCATAATCCAGCCGGTGTCGGCGAGGCTGTAGCCAAGGCCCTCGCGCAGGTAGAGGCCGAGAAAGGGCAGTACCATGGTTCCGGCTCGGTTGACAAACATGACGGTCGCCAGCACCCACGCCTCTTGGCTGAGGCCTTCAAATGCGGCGCGGTACTGCTTCGCAACCCAACTAATCAACGGAATCTGCACGGTCCCGCAAAGGTACAAGTACTACCTTTAGGCTCATGAAGAAATTGCTTTCAGCTTTGGCGCTTGCCGCGGGTGTGCATGCAGCGTCCGCCCAGAATTCAATCAAAGACGGCGAATGGTTTCACGCCGTGGGGTACGACTATTCAATAGGCGTGGATCTGAGCACCCTCGCGATGCCATTTGCGAGCAACGGGGTGACGTGGGCGCCGCGCTACACCTTTCCGGTAGGCGATGAAATGTCGTTTGGCGTGGTGGCTCCAGTGGGCCTGGGCCTTGCCCAATCTGCATTAGGTGGAATCAATTTGGGGTACCACTACACGGTCGCCGCCACAATGCAGGTGGGGTTGGCGAGTACTCAGGCTTCGAATGCCTTTATCGGGGCCTTTGTCAACCTCGGCTACGGCAGCTTTTCTCGCCAGGTGCGCAACAACAGCGGAATCGGGCCAGGTTTTGTGCGCGACGGTTCCACTGGAGTTTTTTCAGAGGTTGGCGTTCGCTACGACTACTTGGGCAACGAGGTCAACCTCTCTGCCGGATTGTGGCGCGTACCCTCAAGTGCCGTCGATAAAGCAGACGTGATTTCGCTTCGCCTGCTGTACGGGTTTTGGTAAACCAGCAACAAGCAGCTAGGAACTAGCTTTTAGCTGAGCAGTGCCTTGACCTCGGCCGATACGGCTTTGCCGTCGGCACGGCCCGCAAGCGCCTTTGAAACCAATCCCATCGCCGGACCAAATTGCGCTGCACTGGTGAATCCGTGCTCGGCCAGCAGGTCACGAACCGCCGCGGTCAGTTCGGCACCTTCGAGCGCCGCGGGAAGGTATCCCTGAATTACCGCCAACTGCGCTTCTTCAACTACTGCGAGGTCCTTTCGGTCTTGAGCATTGAAGATTTCGGCAGATTCCACGCGCTGCTTTTTGAGGCGTTGAAGCACCGCAATGGCCTGGGTCTCGGTGAGGCTGCCTTGGTTGGCTGCAGAGGTTTTCTCAGTCGTGAGGGCTGCGCGAATGGAGCGAACCGCCTCCAGGCGAACCTGGTCTTTGGCCCGCATCGCGGTTTTCATGTCCTCAGTGAGCTGAGCTTCAAGGGCTTCAATCGACATTGTCGTGCAAAAATGAATTGTGGGGGCGGAACTCTAAGTCGTTCTTTTCGCCGCGAACCATGTGTTCACCCAGCGATTGCTCTTTGGAGTAGTTTGCAGACGCATCGAGGTTCCATCCCTGGCGCTCAAATGCGGGTCGGTCCATGTCTCCTTGCTGAATGCGCTGCTGGGCTTGGCCAAAACGGTGGCTGTAGGCCTGCAGGTAGGCACGGCGCTCTTGGGCCATGCGGCGCATGGTGTCCTCGAGGCTATCTCGGTCTGGGTCGATCTGAACAGGCTCGCGTTGGGCGACTGCTGGGCGAACTTCGACGCGGATTTCGTTCGAGACCTGCGGTTCTGTCGCTTGTGCTGCCGCCTCAAATGAAGCTTGTTCGAACACTGGAGTCTCAAATTCAACCTCGAACTTGGGGGGTTCAAAGTGCGCGGGCTCTTCGATGGGGGCATCAAACGTTGCTTCACTTGCTTCAGCAGTGAGCACACCGAACGATGCCTCAACGGGCGCTTCAATCGGTGCAGACACTTCAAACGTTTCAAACGCTTCAATCGCCTCAGGCTGTTGAGCGGTTGGTGCCGGAACCTCGCCGCGCAGCTGCGCCTCAAATGCCAAAAGCTCGTCGAGACCAACGGTTTTGCGGATTGGTTCGTTGGCTGCTGGCTCGTTGGCTAGTGGCTCGATGGCTGCTGGCTCGTTGGCTGCTGGCTCGTTGGCTAGTAGCTCGATGGCTGCTGGCTCGTTGGCTAGTAGCTCGATGGCTGCTGGCTCGTTGGCTAGTGGCTCGTTGGCCATTGGCTCCTCGGCTAGTAGCTCGTTGGCCATTGGCTCCTCGGAGGCAAGCTCGTTGGCCACCATAGGCTCTTCGGCCGAAATGTCGTCGTCCCAGTCCAACGTCCAGGTCATGGTTGGGGCGGGCTCTTCTTCGTAGGTGATGGCTTCGCTGAGGTGGGTTTCAGGTGCCCATTCAGGACTGTCGCCGAGTTCGAAGCTCATTTCTTCAAGTACGACTTCATCGGCTGCGGGCTCAAATGCCATTGGCTCGTTGGCTACTGGCTCGTTGGCTACTGGCTCAAATGCCATTGGCTCTTGGGCAACTGGCTCGTTGGCTGCGGGTTCCCAGGCAATGGATTCTGCAGAGGCCACGGGGGCTTCGACGAGGGGCATGTCGGTGACGGGCTCAAGGGCCGTGTGGGCTTCGCTGAGCGGAACTTCTACCGGACTTTGCTGGGGCTCGACAGGAACGTTGCTGCGAACGGGTTCCTCAAAGAGGTTGAACTGTGAGCCGGGATGTGAATCGGGGCGGAGCTCGTAGACCACTTTTTCGGGTTCGGCGGGCTTCACCATGCCGATCGGATTGGTGGCGTTGAATCCGGTAGCGATGACGGTGACCTGAAGGGCGTCGCTGAGGTGCGCGTCTTCGCCAATACCCATGATGATGTCGACTTGACGTCCGGCTTGCTCTTGGATGTAGTCGTTGATTTCGCCGATTTCGTCGAGGGTGACTTCGTGTTCGCCAGTTCCAGAAACGATCAGAAGGAGGACGTAGCGTGCGCCTTCGATATGGTTGTCGTTGAGCAGCGGGCTGTCGAGGGCAGAACGCACTGAAGTCAGGGCGCGCGTTGAGCCGGCGGCTTTGGCACTGCCCATGATGGCGGTTCCGCTGTTGTGAAGCACAGTTTTGGCGTCGCGCAAATCGATGTTGACGCTGTAGTGGTGCGTGATGACTTCGGCGATTCCGCGGGCGGCAGTCGAGAGGACCTCGTCGGCCTTCATGAAGCCCTGCTTGAATCCGAGGTTGCCGTAGACTTCGCGAAGTTTGTTGTTGTTGATGACGATCAGCGAATCGACGTGCTCGCGAAGGCGCTCGACGCCCTGCTCGGCCTGGCGAAGGCGCATGTTGCCCTCAAACGAGAAGGGGGCGGTGACGATTCCGACGGTGAGGATTCCGAGTTCGCGCGCGGCCTTGGCGATGACGGGAGCGGCTCCAGTACCGGTTCCGCCGCCCATGCCCGCGGTGATGAACACCATCTTGGTTTGGGTTCCGAGGGCGGCTTGAATCTCGGCGTAGCTCTCGAGGGCGGCTTGCTCGCCGACTTCGGGGTTGGCTCCGGCTCCGAGGCCTTCGGTTAGGGTCGCGCCAAGCTGAATTTTCGTCTCAACGGGGCTGTGCGCCAGCGCCTGGCCGTCGGTGTTGCAGATAATGAAATCCACACCGCGAATGCCCTGGTTCTTCATGTAGTTGACGGCGTTGGATCCGCCGCCGCCTACACCTACAACCTTAATCGCAGAAGAGCGGTGCTTGGGTAAATCGAAATCTAAAGGATTGATGTCCATGGGATTATTTCAGGTCGTTGTCGTCAATAAGTTTCAAAAAGCCATCGGCCCAGCGCTTAAAAAAGTCGCCTTTGCCGCGCGACTTCGCTTCGGCGGTGTGCGCACTTGATTCTACAGTGCTTTCGGCATAGACTTCTTCGGTGGTGGCTTCGGAGAGTGATTCAACCTCGGCTGCTGGTTGGGCCGGTTGGTCCCAGAAGGCTTGTGCAGCCTCGGGACTAAATTCGGTGGCAACCTCGATGGCTTCAGTTGCGGTTTCGCTCACAAAACCTTCGACTTCGCGGTTGTCGAGGCCCTTCATGAGCAGACCCACTGCGGTCGCGTACATCGGCGAGTTGAGCGGATGGTCTGAAGGAAGCGCCGCTAGGTGTTCGTTGGGGTAGCCGATGCGGGTGTCCATTCCGGTGAGGTACTCGACGAGCTGCTTCACGTGCTTGAGCTGGCTTCCGCCGCCGGTGATGACTACGCCCGCGATGAGTTTGCGCGTGGGTTGGTCGTACCCGTAGCTCTTGATCTCGGTGAATACGGCGTTCACGATCTCGGTGGTTCGTGCGTGAATGATGCGGCTCAAGGTCTTGAGGCTGATCTCTTTAGGGTCGCGTCCGCGAAGTCCAGGGATTGAAACAATCTCGTTCTCTTTGTTTTCGCCGGGCCATGCGGAACCGAACTTCACCTTGAGCTGCTCGGCCTGCTTCTCGATGATGCTGCAGCCTTCTTTGATGTCGTTGGTGATGATGTTTCCGCCGTACGGAATCACCGCTGTATGGCGAATGATGCCGTCTTTGAAGATAGCGATGTCGGTGGTTCCGCCGCCGATGTCGACGAGCACTACACCGGCCTCTTTCTCTTCTTGGCTGAGCACGGCCTCGGCGCTTGCCAGCGGCTCGAGGTTGATGGCCTTGAGGTCAAGGTCGGCGGACTTGACGCAGCGTGCGATGTTGCGAATGCTGGTGACCTGACCCACCACGATGTGAAAGGTGGCTTCGAGTCGGGCGCCGTACATGCCGCGCGGCTCTTTGATGTCACCTTGGCCGTCGACCTTGTACTCTTGCGGAATCACGTGAATGATCTCCTCACCCGGCATCATGGACAGCTTGTGAACGTTCTCAATTAGGCGTTCGAGGTCGCGGTCTCCGATTACTTCTTCGGAATCGGCACGGGTGATGTAGTCGCTGTGCTGAAGGCTGCGAATGTGCTGCCCGGCGATGCCCACCACCACACCAGAAATGCCCATTGCACAGTCGGCCTCAGCGGCAGCAATGGCCTGCTGGATGGACTCAATGGTCTGGGTGATGTTGACCACGACGCCGCGCTGGACGCCGAGGCTGGGCGCCGTTCCGTAGCCCAAAATTTCAAGCTTGCGGTGGGCGTCGTAGCGGCCGACGAGGGCGGCAATTTTGGTGGTTCCGATGTCGAGGCCGACGGCGATGCGGTTCGGGTTCATAGCGATGAAGAAGAAGTTCGGGTAAAGACGACCTGGTCGGCAAAGCGCACGTCGATGCGGTCGAGTTGGTCGAGGTACTGGTGCTGAAGGGCGTGCGCATAGAGCGCTTTGGTGCGGTGCGCTTTGTCGGCAAACTGAGTGGATGGGCCCCACGCGATGCGGTGGCTGTGCCATTCGGGGAAGGCCGTAAAGCCCGTGCGCTGGTCAAATTCGAGGGCGTACCATCCTCCAGGAAAGGCGGAATGCTGCGAGGCGCGCTCCAAAAGCTGGAGTGCTTGGCGAATTTCGCGCGAGGTGCGCACGCCAGAAACGAGCGGAAGCCGTGGGCTGTCGTGCTTTGAAATGGGGAATACGCCGCCTTGAGCGTCTGCGTAGACACTTTGTAATCCGCTGACAATGCGGGCTTTGGCGGTTTTTTGCTTCACGATCGTTCGGACTGTTCCATCCCACGTTGAAAATACTTCGGCGTTTTTGACGAAGTCGTGGGCGCGGAGCTTTTCTTCTAACAATGGAATGTTGATTTCTTTGAGGCTGGAGCCGGTCCAGGGCGCTCCGACCGAGCGGAATTCTGGGGCGAGGTCAGCGACCACCAAAAGGGCCTGATCCTTGGGTTGGTGGATGCGTACGGTGTGGCCCGTGACGACCTGGCTACCTCGGGGCTGCGCCGCGACCCAAAGGCCCAAGCCAAGGCCTGCAAATCCAATGATCCACGAGCTGACGATGACGGTGTTGCGCATCCAAGGTTTCATGATTCGGCGCAGATTAGGCGTTCGACGTGCGGAACCAGTCGGTCGATGTCGCCCGCGCCCACCGTGGCCACCACGGTGGCGGGCTGGCTCGCCAGCCATTCCGCGCCGCGGTCGTACGGCACGAGCTGGGCGCCCGGGATCCGGGCCGCCAGCATCGCGCTGTCGACGCCCGCCATGGCGCGTTCGCGGGCTGCATAAATGGGCAAAATGCCGACGAAGTCGGCGCCCGAAAGGGCCTCGGCAAATCCCGGCGCAAAGTCCCGCGTTCGGCTGTACAGGTGCGGTTGAAAGAGCAAGGCAAGCTTTTCACCCGGGAACATTCCCCGAAGTGCTTCGATGAATCGGGTCAGTTCTGTGGGGTGGTGCGCATAGTCGTCGATGTAGTGGCGGCCAGCGGCGCTTACGCGGCGGTCAAACCGCCGCGCGACCCCGCGGAAGCTCGCGATCGCGGAAGCGATCGCGGCCGCGGGCATGCCCACTGCGTGGGCCAGCGCCGCAGCAGCAACTGCGTTTTCGACGTTGTGCAACCCGGGGAGCCCGGCGTGCGTGGGGAATTCGGTTCCGTCGAGCACGAGGGTAAAGGCCTGAACTCCGCCCTCGAGTCGCACGTCGCGGTAGGTGTAGCGGTCGCCGGGGCGCCCGTAGGACTCGGCTCCAGCGAGGTCGGCGCAGCCCGGGCCCGCAAACAGCGGCCCCTTGACCTGCCCGGCAAAGGCCCTGAATCCGTCCACGACAGAATCGGCTTCGCCGTAAATGTCGAGGTGGTCGGCGTCGGTGCTCGTGATTACGGCGGCGCTGGGGTGCAGGTGAAGAAAGGATCGGTCGAACTCGTCGGCCTCGACCACGCTGACCTCTGCGGGGCCGGGAAGGCAGTTTGAGTTGAAGTTGGTGGCGATTCCGCCCAAAAACGCTTGAATCGGTTGGTGCTGGCTGAGGATCCAGGCGAGCATGGCCGATGTCGTGGTCTTGCCGTGGGTTCCGCCGACGGCCAGGCAGGTGCCGGCGTTGGCGATTTGACCTAGGAGTTCCGCGCGCTTGAGTAGGGTTCGGCCCTGGGCTTTGGCGGCCACAAGCTGCGGGTGGTCGGCCGGAATCGCCGGGGTGTAAATGATCCACGCGTCGGCGGGAACCTTCCAGGCCTCGAGCGATTCGTTAAAACGCAGCCGAGCCCCTTCGCGCGTCAAGGCTTCGGTGAGGTCTGAGGGGGTTTTGTCGTAGCCGCTTACAGGGATTCCGCGCGCCAACGCCCAACGGGCCAGCGACGACATGCCGATGCCGCCGATGCCCAAGAAGTCGAGGGCTGGAATCGCGCCGAGTTCCGGCGGTACCACGTTTAGCTGCGCCATGTCCAGAGTCGTTCGCATTCGTTTACGATGTCGGCCGCGGCGTGCGGCTTGGCGAGCTTGCGGGCGTTGCCGCGAAGCAGTTCGAGTTCGTCGGGGCGGTACAGCAGCCCGTGCACATGCCCACACAGGTTGGCGATGTTGATTTCGGGCATGATGATGGCGGCGCCTGCAGCCACCAGGCTTTCGGCGTTGTGGGTCTGGTGGTCTTCGGCGACGTTGGGCGACGGAACCAGCACCGCCGCAGATCCCGCGCAGGTGAGCTCGCTAAGGGTTCCGGCTCCGGCCCGCGAGAGCACGAGGTCTGCGGCGCGAAGTACGCTCGGCATGTCGTCGATAAAGGCGCTGATTTGGCGTCCGCGACCCTGGCCAAATCGGGCAATGAGGTCTTGAGCATAAAAGCGTCCGCACTGCCAAAAGACTTGGATGTCGCTGGAGCGCCACATGTTTTCGCATGCCGCTACGCCCTCGTTGATGGCGCGGGCGCCTTGGCTTCCGCCGAGTATGAGCACGAGTGGCTTGATGGGGTCAAATCCGAGGGCCAACTTGGCGTCTGCCCGCAGTGCCTCGGTGGTCGGACTGGCTGCCAACGCCGCAAGGTCTGGCCGCACGGGGTTGCCGGTAAAGCGGATTCGGTCGGCAGGGAACGCGGATTCCATTCCTGGGTAGGCCACGCAGATCGCGCCGGCTTTTTTGCTCAGCCAGCGGTTGGTCCAACCAGCAAAGCTGTTTTGCTCCTGAATCAAGGTCGGAATCCCCATGCGCTGTGCCACCCAAAGAGTGGGGCCGCTGACGTAGCCGCCGGTTCCGATCACCAGGTGCGGACGTTCGCGCTCCATAATTGCGCGGACGCGCTTCAGGCTCGACCATACTTTACCTGGAAGGCTCAAGTTGGCCCATAGCTTTTTGCGCTGAAACCCGGCGATGCGGATTCCTTCGATCGGGAAGCCTGCGGCAGGGACGCGTTCCATTTCCATTCGGCCCTCGGCGCCGACAAACAGAATTCGGGCTTGGGGGTAGCGGGCTTGGAGTTCACGGGCGATGCTGACGGCCGGAAAAATGTGTCCGCCGGTTCCGCCGCCTGAGATGATGATGCGCAGTTGCTCAGCCATTGGGTAGGTTTGGTGCTTTGGCTTGGGTAAGGGGTTCGCTGGATTCGTTCCAGTCGTTTTCGAGTGCGGCCGCGAGGTCGGGGTCGACATCTTCACCGTCGCCTTTGCCGCGGCTGACCGCGATGACCATGGCGAGGGCGGCACAGGTGAGGAGGAGCGAGGTTCCGCCCGCGCTCACCAGCGGTAGCGTTTGGCCAGTAACCGGAAAAAGGCCTGTGGCCACCGCCATATTGATGAAGGCCTGAACGACGATGGCGTAGCCGATTCCGAGGGCCAAGAGTTTGCCAAATAGGTCTTTAGCCCGCTTTGCAACGCGTACTACCGCAAAGAGGAGCCAGATGTACATGGCCAGCACAATGGTTCCGCCCACCAGACCGTATTCTTCGACAATCAGTGCATAGACGAAGTCAGAGTTGTTCTGCGGCAAGAAGTGCTTGTGAAGTCCTCCGCCCGGGCCCTGGCCAAAGATGCGGCCTTCAGCAATGGCCGTTTGGGCCAGGGTAGTTTGGTAGGTGTCGTCTTCGGTTCCGCCGCCAGAAAACGTTTCGATGCGCGACTTCCAGGTCTGGACGCGGTTGGGCATGAGGTCCGGAGCCACCATGACCGCTGCAATAAAGATGGCGAGGGCGGCAGCGCCCAAACCGGCAATGCGTAGCAAGTACTTAAACGGGTATCCGCCTAAAGCGAGTACGACGCTTGCGTTCACAAAGACGAGTGCGGCGGTCGAGAAGTTGGCGGGCAGAATCAGCCCCACCGTGGCAAAGATGGCCCAAAGCACCTTTCTAAAGGATTGCCCAAACGTCCATTCTTCTTTGCGCTTGGCCATTTGGCGCGCCACGAACATGATCAGTACGACGTTCGCGAAGGCACTCGTTTGAAACGAGATGCCGAAGATGCTGATCCAGCGGCTGGCGTTGGCGCCTCCGATGGTTCGGCCTTGGGCCAAGGTGAATGCCAGCAATCCCAAGGTGACGACCATGAGGAGCCCCGCAACGCTTCCAAAAAAGCGGTAGGGCGTGCGGTGCAGCGCAAACGCTGCAGCCCAGCTGAGCAGAATGAACGAGAAGTGGCTTAAGGTTCCGCCACCACTGTACACCGGGAGGAGCGAAAACAGCGACAGCAAGAACATGCCCACCCAAACTTGGGTGCTGCCCTGAAAAATTTTGCTGAAGCCTTGGTTTTCCATGTGCTACAGGGCGCGAACGCAGGTTTTGAATTGGCGACCGCGGTCTTCGTAGTTCTGAAAGAGGTCGAAGCTGGCGCAGCAAGGGCTGAGCAGCACCGTGTCGCCTTTGCTGGCGAGCTGGTAGGCGGTGCGCACGGCGTGTTCCATGCTCGCAGTCTCCGCAAGCAGTCCGACGCGACCTTCAAATGCTTCGACAATTTTGTGGTTGTCGGTGCCCATGGCTACGATCGCTTTTACCTTTTTCTCGACCAGGCGAAAGAGTTCGCTGTAGTCGTTGCCCTTGTCGACGCCGCCCAGGATCAAGACCGTCGGAGTAGTCATGCTCTCAAGGGCATAGTACGTCGAGTTCACGTTGGTCGCCTTTGAGTCGTTGATGAAGTGGATTCCGCCGACGTGGGCCACCGATTCCATGCGGTGCTCGAGGCCCTCAAAGTGCGCGAGCGACTCGCGAATGGCTTCGTCGCGAACCTGAAGGAGTCGGGCGCTTAGCCCAGCAGCCAAGGCATTGAACGTGTTGTGTTTGCCCTGCAGGGCGAGTTCGTCGATGGTCATTTCGGTATCAGCGGTTCTAATCAGGTAGTTCGGGGGAATGGGGGCGGCACCTTGGGCGGGCAGCGATGCGGGCTCAGAGGTGTAGATGGGGTAGAGGTTGGCGGCCACGCGCTCTAGGTAGCGTTGGCTGATGGGGTCTTCGCCATAAAAGACAAAGGCGTCTTCGCTGCGCTGGTGCTGGGCTATGGCGAACTTGGTCTCGGCGTAGGCCTCAAGGCTGCCGTAGCGGTCAAGGTGGTCGGGCGTAATGTTGGTGAGCACCGCCACATCGGGCCTGAAGCTCGGGCAGTCCTCGAGCTGGTAGCTTGAAACCTCAAGCACGTAGACGTCGGCATCTGGCGCTAAGAGGAGGCGGCCTGCGCCCACCCCGATGTTGCCGCCTACCTGAACGTTGGCTCCGGCTTGGCGCAGGATGTGGCCGAGCCAGCTCGTGGTTGTGGTTTTGCCGTTGCTGCCCGTAATGGCGGCGATTTTAGCGCGTGCGGGGCAGTTCATGTAGAACCACTCGATGTCGGACCAAATGGGGACACCTGCCTGCTTGAGGGCGGCAACAATGGGGTGGCTTGGCGGAATTCCTGGGCTTTTCACCACCGCTTCTGCGGTGAGTAGTTGGTCGAGGCTGTGCTGTCCTTCTTCACACGGAATCCCTGCGGCCTCTAGCTCTGCGCGGTATCCGGGGCCGAGGTTTTTGCCCTCGCTCAAAAAGACGTCCACGCCGCGGTGTGCCGCGAGCAGGGCGGCTCCGATTCCGCTTTCGCCGCCGCCGAGCACGGCGATCCGATGGGGGAGTTTGGCGCGCACGGGACTAGCGGAGTTTGAGGGTGATCAGAGTGAAAATGGCCAAGAATATGCCCGAAATCCAGAAGCGGGTCACGATTTTGGATTCGTGCAGCCCCTTTTTTTGGTAGTGGTGGTGCAGAGGCGACATCAAGAAGATGCGGCGACCTTCACCGTACTTCTTTTTGGTGTACTTGAAGTAGGCCACTTGAAGCACCACACTGAGGTTTTCGACCAAAAACACGCCGGCCAAAATGGGAATCAGCAACTCCTTGCGAATCGCCAAGGCGAACACGGCGATGATGGCGCCGATCGAAAGGCTTCCGGTGTCGCCCATAAATACCTGAGCGGGGTAGGTGTTGTACCAAAGGAATCCGATTGCGGCCCCCAAGAAAGCGGCGGCAAACACGATCATTTCGCCCGACATCGGAATGTACATGATGTCGAGGTAGCTGGCGAACACGACCGATCCACTCACATAGGCC
>Ga0079300_10000313_pt1 | contig 17851 bp, 17 predicted proteins | sample Wag4_2014_7_11_FD_74799 | JGI IMG/M metagenome (GOLD analysis project Ga0079300, IMG submission 74799) | Fresh water microbial communities from Ohio, USA - Utica-2 Time Series HT 2014_7_11 | ecosystem: Environmental > Aquatic > Freshwater > Water tank | place: USA: Ohio | collected 2014-07-11
GGATCCGGCCCAAATTCAGGAAACCCTTGGGCGAGGTTAAGCGCTCCGTAGCGTTGTGCAAGCGCCGTCATCTCGGCAAAAATGCTGAGTCCTGCGGGCGCAAACATTAGTCGAGGTCTGAAGGAGTAAAGGCGAGGGGTAAAAGGTCGCTGGCGCTTTCAACGAGCCAAACAGGGCCTGCTTCTGCTGCCAATACAAGTCCGAGGGCCGCATTTTGCCGCACATGCTGTTCTACCAAGGCTTGACGGCACATGCCACAAGGGGCGAGTGGCCCATGTCCTGTGCCGCTGCTCGGGCGGTACGTCACCGCCATTTCGAGGACGCGCGCCCCGGGAGCAATACTGTTTACTACAGAAAGCGCCACGCGTTCCGCACAAATTCCAACGGGATAGGATGCGTTCTCTTGGTTTGTCCCGGTGACGATGTGTCCGTCGGCTAGACGCACAGCTGCGGCCACCCGGAATCCGGAATACGGTGCGTGTGCATGCGCCAGTGCTCCAATTGCCTGCTCAAGCAATTCGCGCTGGCTTGCGCTGAGTTTTGCGCGCTCGACTACTTCAATGGGGACCTGGATGTTCATACCGTAAACCTAGTCAATTTCAGCAGTGAACGCACAAGCTCCAACTGGTTCTGAGCACGAACCCAATTGTGCTCGGGATAATCAATGCGGTAGTACGTGCTGCCGTGCGCGGCATCGGTCGCAAAACGAAGGGCTTGCACCCAACTTAGGTAGGCGGGCATGCGGAGCATTGTGCCTTCGTGAGCGGCAGCATCAGGCCAGCCATTGAGGTAGCCATCCCAAAGCTCGCGCACGATTTCAGGTTCCGCGGAATTACCCTTCGGGTCATCTTCGGCCCGTCGTGAGGCCATACTCCGAACTAAATCGGCAAAATCGCTTCCGAGGTATCCCGGTTGAAGGGTGTCGAGGTCGATTGCGCGGAATCCTAGTGCGCTTCGAAGCATGTTGGCACGCTTGGCATCGTGGTGCTGAACTGCCGGAATAAGCTTCAACTCTAACGTTAAAAACATAGGTGCAAAATCCTCTAAACCAGATTTCAACTCCAAATACGCACGAGGGACCAATTGGCGTACGCTGGTCCATTGTTCCCATCGAAGGGCTGCGCTGTGAAAGTCGGGAAGCACCGTCTTCCACGGCGCAGCGCGCTCGTTCAGCAGCCGGTTGAATTTTCCCCAAAACTGGCCACAAGCATAGGCTGATACCTGCTGTGCTGATTCATCTATCCAGGGTTGGATTCGCCACCCTTCTGCGTCGTGAATGCTTCCGTCTTGACGTAGAATGGGGTTCACTGCGAGCACCGACGACGGTGATGCCCTAAGGAGGATTAGGTTCTGCTCTATGGCCTCCAGGTCGCGAAAAACGCTCCGGTTGACGCGTTGTGCGAACAGAACTTCGCCAGAGCCAAATTCCGCACGATAGCTCTCGTTAATGAGGCCGCCCGTGACGGGTGTTAGCGCTATGGGTGCTGGCCTGCCCCATTCGCTCCAGTTAATACTGGTCATAGAACCCAAAAATGGGCTTGCGCTGCGACCAGGATCCGCGGGTAAAGTCAGGAATTGCCTGCGGAGCCGAACCTTCAGCAACCGACTTCTCAGACAATGGGGTCACAGCGTACCAGGTTGCCAAATCATATACGTCAAAGGGGAACGGCTCGTTGCGCTTTAGGCACTCGATGAACGCGTTGTCGACGAAGTAGTCCATTCCGCCGTGCCCAGCGCCTGCGGCCGCCTCAGAATGCTTGGCCCACAGCGGGTGGTCGTTGGCCTTCATCAACTCAGCGGTGTTGGCCCATCTGTGGCTGTGGTTCATTGAATCCTCGAAGTAAATATGACCTTGGTCGAGGCCTCCCCACCCAAAATCTTGCCAAATACCGCGTGTGCCTTGAACGCGGAATCCCAGGTTGTACGGGCGCTGCAGCGAGGTATCGTGGGTCAATAAAATGGTTTCGCCGTTGGCGCAGGCAAGGGTGGTTGTAACTACGTCACCACAGGCAAAGTTGACCTTGGAATTCGGATGATCGGAGCCCGCTTGACGTACGAGGTAGTCGTTGAGGCCCCTTGATTTGCTCGACATCGAGGTTAAATGGGTCAATCGATTGCCGCGGTTAATGTCCATCATGGCCGCAACTGGTCCCAATCCATGGGTGGGGTAGAGTTCGCCGTTGCGCTTCACGTAGTGGTCCGTGCGCCACTGGGATTCGCTGTAACCACGTTCTGCTCCGAATTCCGCGCCTTTTCCATATGGAGACTTTCCGTCGTTGAATAGAACTCCGCGCAGGTCGTGCTGGTATCCGCCTTGCCCGTGGACCAGTTCTCCAAACATTCCTTGCCGAACCATATGAAGCACGGACATGACGTCGCGCCGGTAGCACACGTTTTCAAGGGCCATGAGCGGAGTGTGGGTGCGTTCACTCGCTTCGACCAGGTCCCAGCATTCTTGGAGGCTCACGGCGCCCCCAACCTCCATCGCTACGGCTACGCCGGCATTGAGCGCGGCCACACCGTGGTCTCGGTGCCATTCCCACGGACTGCTCACAAAAACAGCATCGAGTTTTTCGGTATCGAGCATTCGGCGGTAGTCTTCGGGGCCGTTACCGTACACCTTCGGCGCCTTGCGTCCTGCTTTTGCAACCATCTCAAGCGCGAATGCCATCATGTGCGCTTGCGGATCAGCCAAAGCTACGATTTCGACATCGCTGCGCTGGAGCATAAGCTCAAGGTGGTTTTGGCCACGCAATCCGGTTGCGATGAACCCAAGTCGCAGCACGGGTTTTACTTCAGGCGCAAGAGCGTACATGTATGATGGCAGAAGTGTGGCACCGGCTGTTGCGATGCTCGTGGTTCGTAAAAAATCACGTCGGTTCATGGGTTGAAGGCATTTAGGTCCGCTCAAAATACGTCCAAACGTGGGCTTGGTCCGCGGCGAAGGTCATTCCGATCCACTCGGTTCCCAATGAGGCTACGCATAGAGGGATTCCTTGGGCAATCCCTGCCCGCACTGCGTCGGGAATACCAAATTCTCCGGAATCGGTTCCGACCAAAGGCCACCACTGCAGCGTGTCTGAATTAAAAATCCATGCGTTCATCGATACCAGTGGATCTCCCAACATGGCGACATCGGCTTGCGTTAGACCCTCGCGCTCAGAAATCCCAGTGAGCAGTCCTTGATTGCTGCGGTCGAGAATCGCTCGGTTGACAGGCCCGTGGGGGGAACACACCGCGCTTAATGGGTAGGCGAGTGCTCCAATCCATCCTTGTTCGGCCAGTTGTTTTGCGCTTTGCCACAACGAACCGTAGTAGTCGTCGCCATTGCCCACGGCCCATGCCACGCACCCCGAATCCAATGCTCGAAGCATTCCGAGGCGCAGGGCGTGCCCCGTGCCATTCGCCGAGTCTTGCACTACAAAGTACACGGGAATAGGCCAGTTTTTGGCCTCCCAAATGCTACGGTGTTCAGGGCGAATTACGAGTACCGCGCAGTTAAATCCTGCCATGGCTGCATCTTGAATACTTCGTTCTGCGATGCACGCGCCGTGTGCGTCCACGGCCACCAGCTGCTTTGGGCCGCCAAAACGCGTTCCGTGGCCGGCGGCGAGAAGAATGAGCGCGAGCTTCATCGCTGGAAGCCCAATTTAGGTGTCATTGGCATTCTTCAAATAAACGCTAAAATGGTCACCAATTTGTGATCCAACGAACAGTGTTGAATACGTAGGTTGGCCAATATCTATTTCGAAACTTTGTTAAAGGGCCTGATCTCAGTCAATGCGGAATAGCAAGCTGCTTCCTTGATATTTAGCATTGAACGTCGTATTTGTCGTCGGGCGCGGTGTACAAATGAGCGAAACGTGAACAGACCTCATCGGGAATCGCCTTATATTTCCGTCCCAAATATCACCTATGATGCGTAAACATTTATTTAAAACACTTGGAATCATTGCGATTTCAGCATTCATGACCTGGGGTTGCTCCAGTTCAGGAACTACTCACGACTACAGCGTAAACGACCTTCAGATTGAACTTGTGGGGCCCTTATTCGAGGGACCTAACCAAGGACAGTACGTGCTCGAAATTGACCTGCCCACCGCACTCGGCGACGCATATGAAGAGGGAATGATGGTTTCAGATGCGCGCCTCAAAAGTGCTTCGGTGCTCGCAGGCGACAGCCTAGGATTCAGTCAGGTGCGCTCATTTGTGCTCTCGTTTGCAAGCGACAATTCAGAGGTCGCGATGCAAGAGGCAGCGTTTAAAAATCCACTTCCCGAAGGCACTACAGAGGTAGCACTTGACGTCGCTCCAGATGCGCAACTCGGTGCAATCGTGGCCGAAGGAACGCTGTACCTCGTACTTGACGCCGACCTCGCCGAAGACTTTTACGACGGCAACCGCAACTTCAAACTCAACCTTTCGCTCGAACTCACTGTAAAATCTTAATTTCAATGCTTCGCAAAATTTCACTGTGGGCCATGTCGGCCCTGATCGCTTTTGGATCGCTCAATTTTGAACTTCAAGAATCCCCCGGAGACAAGCTCCTCGGCGTTTGGGAACCCAGCAACGGCCGCGCCCGCGTCAAAATTGACCGAATCGGCAATAAGTACTACGGACGTATCGTGTGGCTGATCGAGCCCATTGACCCCGAAACCGGCCTCGCCAAAACCGACAAGAACAACCCTGATGCGTCGCTCAAGAATGTTCCGCTAAAGGGCTACCGTATGCTTAAAGACTTCGTGTACAATGAAGATGGCACGTGGTCTGAAGGCACCATTTACGACCCATTGAGCGGCAGCACCTACAACTGCGTCATCAAGATGAAGGATAAGAACACACTAGATATTCGCGGATACATTGGCGTTCAGGCACTTGGCCGTACGGATGTGTGGAAGCGACTGTCGGTTCAACCCGCCAAGAAATGATGCGCCGCAGTTTTACGTTTCTTGCGGTGCTCGCCGTCTCGCTCGCCCCGGCTTGGGGTCAAAGCGACACCACGATTGCTGAAGAGGATTACAGTTTGTACGACAACCTTGGTTTTGCTGATGCGGGAGCCAAGCGCTACTGCAGTCCTAAAATTGAAGGCCTAAGTCCTGCCAAGTTGATCTCACTTGGCTACGACTACCAGGGTGGTTATTCACTTAACGCTGGGGCTATGTTCGCAGCAGACGGTGCTGAACTCGCCGGCGAGGAAGCTGCTCAGGTGAATGCCACATACGGTATGCGAGCGGGGTTCAACATTCCGGTAATCTCAAAAACACACCTGGTGTGGCAGATGGGGGCGAACTACTGGAATACCAACTACGCCTACGCTGATGCGCCTACAGCGAATTCCAATCCGCTGCACCAGACCCTATCAGAGCACGGAATTCGTACCGCCGGAGTGAACACTACCGTCTTCAAGCCATTGGACAGCAAGCAGTTTCTGCTCTTTCAAGGCTCTGCCGACCTCAGCGGAACTTACGGAATTGGGCTAATGCCGGCCGACTACTTGAAGTATTCAGCCGCGTTGATTTACGGACGCCGTCCGACCGAAAAAAAGCAGTGGGGTGTGGGCTTGGCCCGTACCTACCGCGTGGGTGAAATCAACTACATCCCCGTCGTTCTCTACAACTCGACTGATGTCCTCAATAAATGGGGCGCTGAGGTGCTCTTTCCAGCGCGTGCTCACGTGCGTCGTACGATCAACCCGCGCAATATGCTGTTTGCGGGCTACGAACTCGAAGGGCAGTCGTACCGCCTTTGGCGCAACCCAGCAGGTGGCTTTGACCTTCGGGATCAAGAACTAGAAATCCGTCGCGGCGAGATCCGTCTTCGTATGCTCTACGAATTCTCGTTGAAGGACTTCATTTGGCTTTCGGTTCAGGCCGGCTACCGCGTGAACTACCGATACGATGTCGATCGTTTGGTGGGCGGGACCGAGATCTACCGCGCCTTCGGAATCCTGCGTGACGATCCCTATGCACAGACCAACGGCCTCGGGAATCCCTTCTACTTCAACGTGAGCTTAAACGTGGTAAGCCCCTGATTGCAAACTGCCTAAAAAGCAAAAGCCCCGCCAAAATGGCGGGGCTTTTTTTATTCGAAGTCCTTGGACAATTAGGCCGCGGGCGTCGCAACCACCGTGAAGGTGATGGTGATGTCGTCTGAAAGAACGTAGTCCTTTACGAAGTGCTTCCAGCTCACGCCGTGCTTCTGGCGGTCAAAAACCAAAGTTCCGGTGAAGCTTACACCTGACTCAGAAACGGTCATGTTGGTGATCTCAAGCTCCTCGTCTACAGTCACTCCTTTAACCGTCAATTTGCCGCTTACCTTGTCGGTAGTTGCGCTCACGATTTCAAACGTTGCGGTTGGGAATGAATCAATTCCAAAGAAGTCGTCGGTAGTCAGGTGTGCGACAAGATCAGTGGCACGGCCGCCGTCTTGGTCCTTGTACGATGCGCTGTCAGTTGGCCAGATGCTGGTCATGTCGATGGTAAAGGTTCCGCCCACGAGGACGCTGTCAGAAACCTCTACGTTACCTGAGGCAAGCTTAACGGTTCCGTTGTGTCCGTACACGCCGATGACCTCACCTTTCCACTCTACGTTTGAAGCGGTAACGTCTACCGTGTAGGCGACAGTTTCAGTTGCAACGACTTCTTCAGCGCTGTTTGAGCAAGAAGCAGCAACAAGCGCGATGGCAGCAGCAGCAAAAATTGATTTATTCATGGTTTTTTGTTTTTATTTAAGTGGGTGCAAATATACGCGTTTAAACACCTAAAACAAGTTCCTAAGATTTCGGTGCATTGCGGCGTGCGATTCACGTGTACTTAGTGCTAAAAACTCTGCGCTCCAGCCAAATTGTTCCGTACGGCAGGAGTGAAGCAAGACCAAATGCGGCAACGCGTCCGAAGCTCCACCGCTCGCGAATCCAAACGACTACAAGCAGGACACAAAACGCAACAAAGAGGCCTCCATGGGCCGCGCCCACGATTTTATTGGGCCAAAAAATTCCGAGACCGTACTTAAGCGGCATCGTCGCCCCGAATGCCAAGTAGCTGATGCCTTCAGCGATTGCAACCTTGCGAAAAAGTGAAATGAGGTTCATAACTAGCTATTTACCAATACAAAAACGACCAAAAATGGAACCGAGCAGATCATCTGCCGTGACTTCTCCAGTGATGCTCCCCAAGTGCCGAAGCGCATCACGCAGGTCGTAGGCAACGAGTTCACCACTCGTGCCCAGCACAAGACTCTCACGAGCCCGTTGAAGCGCGTCAATGCTCGCGCCCAGGGCCTCCGCGTGGCGTGCATTCGCGATCAGCACATCACCCTCGGGGATTTGAACCCTAGATTCAAGATGGCGCTCAAGTGCTTCCAGGTCGCCTGGTTCAGGACTCATTGCGAGGTGCTCTGGATAGGCCGATACATCGTGTGAGCCCCAGGTGTCGCCCTTTGTAAGTAGAAGGACAACGTCGGATTCAGGATTTGCTTCGCGCACACGGTCCACTAATTCTTGAGCTTCTAATGCGTTCGAATGCAGCGGGTCCACCAGTGCCAGCACCATGTGCGCCTCGCGGACTTTAGCCCACGATCGTTCAATACCCATTCGCTCCACGACTTCGTCGGTCTCGCGAATTCCCGCTGTATCGATAAGTCGAAACATGAGGTCGCCCAGTCGAAAGCGCTCTTCAACACTATCGCGTGTCGTACCCGGAACATCGCTCACCAACGCACGGTCATCCCTAAGGAGGCGGTTCAGCAGCGTACTCTTTCCCGCATTTGGCGCGCCGACCAGCACGAGCGGAATCCCTTCCTTCATGGCCTGACCTTGCCTAAATGTGCTTCGCATCCGAATGCATTCGTTTGAAACGGAATCCAATAACGCGATGAGGTCCTCGCGGCGCGCAAACTCGACATCCTCTTCGACAAAGTCCAATTCTAGTTCGATGAGCGCGGCAAAATCCATCAACTGCTGGCGCAACTCAGCCATACGCTTCGAGACGTTTCCCTTTAACTGCTTCAAAGCCAACTCATGGCCTGCGCGGGATTCTGCGGCGATGAGGTCCCCTACGGCTTCAGCTTGAGCGAGGTCCAGCTTGCCGTGGGCAAAAGCTCGTTGGGTAAACTCACCCGGAGCCGCGAGAACCGCTCCCGCCGCGAGGAGCGCTTCCAAAGCTTCCGCGGCAATATAGGGAGATCCGTGAAGCCCAAATTCAACCACATCTTCGCCCGTAAATGATGCGGGGCCTTGAAACCAAGTGGCAAGCGCTTCGTCAAGCGGACGCCCAAGTCGGTCCTGAAAGCTACCCAGAAGGGCGCGTCGGGGTGTCCAATTTGAGCGGGTCGCAAAGCACTTCTGAGCGATGCCCAACGCATTAGGTCCGGACAGTCGAATTACCGTTAAGGCTCCGATTCCTCGGGCGGTAGCGACAGCTGCAATCGTAGTAGAAATCACGCCCCAAAGGTAGTCCTTCGGCACAGCCTTTGCGGTACCAAACCTATGCGTTTGCCTCTGCTCTTTGGGATATTTACTGCACTAGCCATAGGTACTTCGTGCCGTGTGGACCACGCCATTGAAGCTGAAGACTCCTGGTTCTACAGCCGGCGTCCCACCCAGTACCGTACGACTGCCGTGGGTAGCGATAGCCTGCACTGGACCCAAGTGGGGCAAGGTCCTGACACGTTGGTTCTCGTGCACGGATTTGGCCCGTACCCGAGCGTTCAGTGGCAGCCCGTGGTGTGGAAGTTTAGTCCTAATTCCACCGTTCTCGTCGTGGACCTGCTTGGTTTTGGTGGGAGTACGTCGCCCGACTCATCGATTTCTGTCAACCAGCAGGTAGAGGTGCTGCATGGCGCGTTGGCTTCATGCGGAATTCAGTCCTTTCACCTCGTAGGCCACAGCTACGGCGGAATGGTCAGTACCGTCTTTGCAAGCCGCTATCCCGAAATGCTCAAGTCCCTCGTGCTCATTGACCCCTTGCACCGTCACTATGACCTCAATCACCTTGATAGCCTGCAACGTCAATGGGGCAGGCCAATTGAAGAGGTCCTACTGCCGCGTGATGTGGCATCTTACGATGCAATGATGAAGGTCAGCGTCTACGACCCCTTCTTTTTGCCAGAATTTATGAAGCAGCAAGTCCTCGACAACATTTACAGCGTCAACCTCACGCAGCGAGAGGCCATGCTCCGTGCCGTCCGACGAGATGAGGCTACCATACGCACACAGGCTCTGGGCGCGCGGATTCCCACGCTCATTGTTTGGGGTGAAGAAGACGCACTCTTTCCTGTTCACGGATCCGTGGCCCTAGCGCGCGATTTTCCACAAAGTAGTACAGTGGTCATCCCTAAAGCGGGGCACATTCCCCACATGGAGCGTCCGTTTGTAGTTCTCGATACGTTGGCGGAATTTTTTAGCGCCCAATTCCCCAAATAGCGGGCGATTTAGCTTCAATGGGGCTCGGCACCCCAGCCGCTCGCCACTCTGCTACGCTGCGGCACGCGATCCACTCGTCGGGCGCGCTGAGGTTAACCCCTACAAAAAGCCGGGTGCTTGGACTCAATACAAGTATGAGTTCCGCAAAAAGCTTCGCATTTCGGTACGGAGTCTCAATAAACCAGTGGCTGGAACCCGCAGCGGCTTCTCGGTCCATACGTGCAACCAAGGACTTACGTGCGCCACTGTCGTGCGGAAGGTATCCGTGAAAACTAAACTGCTGTCCGTTCAATCCACTCGCCATCAATCCCAGCAGGAGTGAGGAGGGTCCTGGCCAGGGCACTACGGTAATGCCTCGTTCGTGCGCTTTGGCAACTACTTCAGCCCCGGGATCTGCCATACCGGGCGCCCCCGCATCCGACACCAGGCCCATGTCGGTTCCGTCGATGCAGGGCTGAAGTAGCGCTGAAGCGTCGTTGCCCCCATGCTTTGACCAAGAACTCATAGTCAGGGCATTAAGATCAATTTCTGGACTCAGAAGCCGCAACTGTGCACGAGCAACCTTGGGGGTTTCAACGATCCAATGGGTGATGCGCGCAACGAGCACGCTGAGCTCGGTGTCAAAGCCCCGAACCGAATCCGCAAGCGGGACCGGAATCAGATAGAGCGTTCCTCGAGAAGCCATCGTTCAATCCAATCGTGGCAGGCCTGCTGAAGTAGCTCGACAACCAATTCAAAACCTTGCTCTCCCCCAAAATAGGGGTCGGGAACTTCGCGCTGCTCGCCAGGAAAACTGGCGTCGAGCACCAAAGAAACCTTGGGATCCGGGCTTAGTGCCCGCACATTGGCGAGGTTCGACCGATCCATTACTAAAATATGGTCAAAGTGTTCAAAGTCTTCACGCGCAATCGGTCGCGAGCACTGGGATGCGATATCCAAACCGTGCCGCCGCGCTGAAGCCATTGACCGAGGGTCAGGGCGCTCACCGCGGTGCTGGTCTGAGGTCCCCGCGCTGTCCACAATCCAACCGTGATCGGGGCCAAATCGTTCTAAAACAGCCGATTCCATGCACGCCTGAGCCACAGGTGAGCGGCAAATGTTGCCCAGGCACACCATGAGAACCCGGCGCGGCTTCATTATGCCAAGGTGAGCTTCTTGCGAATGTCGTCCACGTAGGTGCGGAACCGCTTGTCTGTCTCGGTCAAATTCGAAACGGTCCTGCATGCGTGCAGCACAGTTGCGTGGTCCTTGTTGCCAATTTGCGAACCAATTGAGGCTAACGAATTCTTAGTCAATTGCTTGGCGAAGTACATGGTCAATTGGCGGGCCTGTACGATCTCGCGCTTGCGGGTCTTGCTGCGCAGCAGCTCCACCGGCATGTCAAAGTAGTCGCAGACTACCTTTTGAATGAAATCGATTGAAACCTCGCGAGTCGTGTTCTTGACAAACTTGTCGATCATCGACTTTGCGAGCTCGACCGTAATCTTCTTGCGGTTGAGCGACGACTGAGCCAAAAGCGAAATCAATGCACCCTCGAGCTCGCGCACATTGTTCGTGATCGAATAGGCGAGGTACTCAATGACGTCGTCGGGCATCTCAATCCCGTCGGCATAGAGTTTTTGGCGCAAGATGGCCATGCGGGTTTCGAGGTCGGGACGCTGCAGGTCTGCAGACAAGCCCCACTTAAACCGAGAGAGCAGGCGCTGCTCCATACCCTGAAGGTCGACTGGAGCGCGGTCTGAGGTCAAGATAATTTGCTTGCCCTGCTGGTGAAGGTGGTTGAAGATCTCAAAAAACACGTCTTGCGTCTTCTCTTTGCCACCAAACGAGTGCACGTCGTCCATAATCAGCACATCGATGAGCTGGTAGAAGTGGACAAAGTCGTTCTTCGTATTGTTTCGAATTGAATCGATGAACTGCTGGGTAAAGCGCTCTGCAGATACGTAGAGCACGGTCTTTTCTGGGAATCGGTCCTTGATTTCGATACCAATGGCATGAGCAAGATGGGTCTTGCCTAAACCGTTGCTTCCGTAGAGCAGAAGTGGATTGAACGACGTTCCTCCGGGCTTTTGAGCTACCGCATAGCCCGCGCTGCGCGCCAAGCGGTTGCAGTCACCCTCAATAAAGTTCTCAAAACTGTAGTTCGGATTCAACTGCGACTCAATGTGCACCTTTTTCAGACCTGGAATCACAAACGGATTTCGGATGCCGTCGTCACCGATGCGCGCTGGGAGCGAAACCTGAGGGTTTTCAATCGGACCGCGGTTGGCCGAAGGAATATCCATGTTGGACGTACCTAGGTGAGCGGACTCCTGGTCCATGACAATCGAGTAAACCAAACGTGCATCACTACCCATCTCTTTCGTGATGGCGGACTTCAGGAGCTTTACGTAGTGGGCTTCAAGCCACTCGTATACGAACTTTGACGGAACCTGCAGGGTAATAACCTTACCTTGGAGCTTCACAGGCCGAATCGGCAAAAACCAAGTCTTGTAGGCCTGAGGACTAATATTGTCCTGGACATACGAAAGACAGTTTCTCCAGACGGCTTCAGCGGTGCGCTCCATCGTTGCGTTTAGGTTAGTAATTTGAGGTGCCGATAGGGGAGTGGGTGAAGGCTTTTGTGCGGCCGGGTAGCACCCCCTTTTTCGGACCACGAAATTGTCAATTAATTCTGTTGAAAAAAAATCGATCACCTATTGATTTTAAAAAAGTTTTGCCGTTGCATAAATTATTTTGTGTCGTGCTAAGTGCTTGATAATATTTCATAAGTAATTGATAAACAGTAAGAAATACATTTAAATAATGTTTGTTACAACACATAAAATGCGTGTTCGCTATGCCGAGACCGACCAGATGGGCTACGCCTACTACGGGACCTACTCAACCTATTTTGAAGTGGCTCGTGTTGAGGCCCTAAGGAGTATCGGAGTTCGCTACTCAGACATGGAGGCCAGCGGAATCATGCTTCCCGTTCGCGACGTGACCATTCGCTACCGGCGACCACTGCGGTACGACAGCTTGTTTACAGTGACTACTGAAATTCCCAAGCTTCCTGAAGGGAGCCGTCTGTTCTTTCGCTACCAAATCCACGACGAGGCGGGTGAACTTTGCACCGAGGCCGAAACCACGTTGGTCTTTGCTTCGACCGAGACAGGTCGGCCTGTGGCCCCATCGCGTGAAGTCCTTGACGCGCTTACCCCGTTTTTTACGGAATAACGAGAATCCGAACCTCGTCCGTCCAGTACCATCCGGCCGGCGGAAGTTCGGAGCCGTTCGCAAGAATCCATTGGCGTCCAGAAGCGTCCACGGCGTGTACGCGCTCACGAAGCTGTGCGGACCACTGACCTGGGCGAAGTACTATAGTTCCGCGCGCGTGCACTTCGGGCTCGTCCACTGACATGCCGGGAGTTAAAATTTGCCATGCGGCGAAGTCCGTGTGCAGGCCTTCAGAATGCACTCCGCCGTGCTTTAAAGTGTCTGCCCGAAGCACCGCCTCCGCAAACTGCCTGAACGTGGTGGACGAGGTCAAGCTGTACAGCGCCTCCATTACGAGGCCGTCCATTACGGTGGCGCCCACGCGCTGGCGTCCGCGCACAAGGGCGTCGACCATGACCGAAGTGTGGCTGTAGGGTCCGGTAAACGACAATCCCGGATACATTTTTTGCTGGTTGTTGACCGCGGATCGGCCAGACCAAAACTCGTTGTGGCCATCCCATGTGAACACCTGTGGCCAGCGGTAGGGGCTCTGGATTCGCGACCACGACACCGCCCAGTAGTCGCAAATTGCCTCTTCGAGGGCTTGACGCTGGATTCCGATGTTGGTGCCTGGAGCAGCTCCGTATGCCATGGCGTGCCCGTACTCGTGCACAATCACGTCCGCATCTTCGGCATCGTCTACACCCCCTTCGCCAAAGTAGAGTCGGGGAGGAGTGGTTCCGAAGTCAAACGCGCTTTGGTCTGCGCCGCCGTAGGCATTGACGTCCACGGGAATCGCGTAGTTCACCATTCCGCCGTACCCCAAACTGGCCATGCGCTGCTTCCATTCATAAATGTGGTGGAGCACGTTAATCATTTCAAATTCGGAATCGGAACGGCTAAACTTCGCATCTGGACCGGGCAGCACCGGAACGGCGACACTGGGCGGATCAAATTCCTGAATCACAGCTGCAGAATTGGCGAGGGTAAAACCGGTTCCGTTCCAGGTAAGTTGAACGAAAGCCTCGGTGCGCAGGGAGTCGAGTACCGATGTGTTTCCGTCGTTCGCGTCCACATAAATGCCTCCGTAGGGCACATTGGCGACCGAAAGGGGGTCTGGTGCAAAGACGTACGCGGACACGACCGTATCCAACCTTCGAATCACGTCCAACGAATCGATGATTCGGCCTGAGGCATCGTACCAAAAACGCATGCGGTACAGCGGATGGGGGCGGTAGACCTCACGGCGTTCTGCAGCAATCCATTGCCCGTCCTGGATCAGCCACACGGGTACTTCAGCCTGCGTCAAAGGATGCGCCCCGGGGACTACCTCTGGAAGCACGGGTACAATGCGGTAGTCTAGGCTTCCGTCGGGTCGAACGGCCACCACGGCGTCGGCGCCCTCGATTTCAATTCCATCCCTAAAGCCCGTGTAGCGGCGGTAGGTCCGCCACGGTGTTGAACGGACCGCCGTCTCAATCCATTCGGCGCCCTCGGGCAGTTCAGTGGCTCCGTGAACCACCTTGTGCTGCAGTTCCTGAGCCTGGGCTACTGAGGCAGCAATCGCAATAAGTAAAAGGGCAGTGCGCATCATATAAAGGTAACGCGCTCGCAGTGCTGCAGTTCGTCGAGCCCCCACTGTGCAACGTGCTGCCAATCTGCGCGCAGGCTCGGCGCTTTGGCCCCACCTACCGGTACCAGCTCGGGTGAAACCAATTTAAATGCTTCGTCCCACATCCCGAGACGCGCAAAGGTCATGGTCGTTTGGGGGCCGCCCTCAACCAGGAGTCCCCGAAGGCCAGATCCTGAAAGATGGCGAAGCAAGGCGTCGTCGGCGGATTCGCCAATTTGAGGTTCCCAAATAGCCCAGCCTGAGGCCTCAACCTCAATGCGGTCGCGGTCCGAAAGCCTGCGTGCGGCCCACACAAATCGGTCCATCGACGCTCCGGCGACTGCGCGAACGCTTCCTTTGGGGTGGTCGGCCTTCCAGGTTCCAAACCCCACAAGGATGGCCCCGCACACTTGGCGCAGTCGGTGGGTCCATACTTGAGCTTCAGCCCCAGAAATAGCCCAAGGACCGGGGTGTGCTGCGCTGCGCGGTCCGTCCACGGCTCCGGTGGAGTCCTGAGCCCATTTGAGCGTAATGTACGGGCGACCTTCGCGCATTGACGTGAAAAAACGGCGGTTTTGGACCTCAGCTTCGTCGCGCAAAATTCCCAGGTCTACGAGGCGCCCAGCCTGGCGTAGCATCTCGATTCCGCGGCCAGAAACCAACGGGTTGGGGTCCTCGTGGGCGACAACGATTCGCTGCACACCAGCTTCCACTAAGGCTAGACTGCAGGGGCCAGTGCGCCCAGTATGGCTGCAGGGCTCGAGCGTTACGAACATGGTAGCGCGCGGCACGAGGTGGGCATTCTCCCGTGAAACCGAACGCAGCGCCATGACCTCGGCATGTGCTTCACCGGCTCGGTGGTGGTAGCCTTCGCCAATCACCGTGCCGTCGTGCACGAGCACGGCTCCGACGAGCGGATTGGGGTGCGTAAAGCCCTCGGCCTGAGCGGCTAAGTCGAGCGCACGGCGCATGAAGGTCTCGTCCCTGTGGTGCTTCACCTCGCGAAGGTACTGCGCTACCTTTGGGCCGTGACCTGGCGCGAACTTCAGCATGCATTTCTCGAGGCGCGGAACCGCTTCGCGGCCGAAGAAGCCCGCGCCCACTGGCGTCGCTGGGTTGAATTCCACGCGCAGCGTTCCGCCGGAATGATTGCGCTGGATGGCAATCTGCCCGCCGCTGCGCACGTACTTGAGCGCTGGAGCCTCGATACAGAAGACCTCCGCACTTCCAAACCCATTCAGTACATCCTTGGATTTGAGCATTTTGACGGTCTCAGCATCCACGTGAGCCCTGCGGTACTCATTCCGCGGCCCGAAACCGAAGAACTCGTTCAGCTCGCCGCCGAACGCGCGCCGCGTGGCAGTAGCGTCCTCGACTTGGGGACAGGTAGTGGCTGCATACCGCTCGCGCTCAAGAAGAGACGGGCTGACCTGCACGTACGCGGGCTTGATGTAAGTTTCGAGGCCCTTGAGGTGGCGCGCCGCAACGCGGCTGAGCTCGAAATCAGTGCCGAATGGATGCTTGGTGACCTGAACGAGAACCCACCCGTGGGACTCACTGCAGACGTGGTTCTGAGCAACCCGCCCTACGTGGGCGCCGGCGAGCAACTCGAGCCTGAAGTGGCAGAGTTTGAGCCTGCACTCGCACTGTATGCTCCCGACGAAGACATCCTCTTTTTCTACCGAAGGGTGCTGCTTTGGGCTGATCGCGCAGGAGCAAAGCAACTGGGCTTAGAATGCCACTCGTCGCACGCTCAAGCGACTGCAGAACTTGCGCAAACCCGAGGTTGGACAGTCGAACTACTTCGCGATCAATTTGGTGCGCCACGTTGGGTCTGGGGCACAAAGCCGGAACCCAAACCCTACCTTTGAAGGCATGACTCCGTTCGAACGAATTGATCAGCTCCGCCGCGAACTGCACGAGCACAACCGGCGCTACTATGTTGCGGATCAGCCGAGCATTTCTGATGCCGAATTTGACCGGCTCTTGCGCGAGCTTCAGGTTCTCGAGTCCGCGCATCCTGAGTACGTTGACCCCAACAGTCCCACCCAGCGGGTCGGTGGCGGACTCGTCAAAAATTTTGAGCAAGTGGCCCACCGTCGGCCAATGCTTAGCCTCGCAAACACCTACAGTTTTGACGAGCTCGACGAGTTCGTGCAGCGCGCACACGACTTGGCAGCCACCACCGAGTTAGCATGGAGCGCTGAGCTCAAATTTGACGGCGTGGCCATTTCACTGTGGTACGAGGGCGGATCCTTGACGCGCGCCCTTACCCGAGGCGACGGCGTTCAAGGGGACGATGTCGTTGCCAATGTGCGCACAATTCAGGGCATCCCCTTGGTGCTCCCTGATTCTGCCCCACGTGACCTTGAGGTGCGTGGCGAGATCGTCTTTCTCCACAGCGACTTTGAAGCCCTGAATGCGCGCCGCAGTGCAGAGGGTCTGGACGAGTTTGCCAACCCGCGGAATGCGGCATCTGGAACCCTCAAAATGCAGGATTCCAGCGAAGTTGCACAGCGCCGCCTGAGCATGTTTGCCTACGGTGCCTACAGCGACGAACAACCCTTTGCGGCCCATTCTGAAGCCATGGACGCCCTGGCAGAATGGGGGTTCCCCGTGGCGCCTCGGGCCTCGCGGTGGTCGCTGCTGTGCCGGTCAGCTGCAGCGCTCAAGGACTACTTGACCTACTGGGATTCCGAACGCCAGCACCTACCCGTGGCTACAGATGGCGTGGTCATCAAGGTCGACCGCGTCGACCAGCAGCAGCGCATGGGAATGACTGCAAAATCGCCGCGCTGGGCCATGGCCTACAAGTTCAACGCTGAGCAAGCCTGCACTCCGCTTCGGGAGGTGGTGTACCAAGTGGGCCGCACCGGAGCAGTTACCCCGGTGGCTGTCCTCGACCCCGTGTGGATTAGCGGAACCCAGGTCCAGCGCGCCTCCGTGCACAATGCCGACCAAATTGCGAAGCTCGACCTTCACTTTGGCGACTGGGTCTGGGTCGAAAAAGGCGGTGAAATCATACCCAAAATCACTGCCGTAGACCTGAGCCGCCGTCCTGATTCGGCGCTGCGCGTGTCGTTTGCCACGCACTGTCCTGATTGCGGAACCGAGCTCGAACGCCGCGAAGGTGAGGCCCAGCACTTCTGCCCGAACCGCGCGAGCTGTCCGCCCCAAATCAAAGGCCGGATCGAGCACTTCATTCACCGGCGCGCCATGGACATCGACGGAATCGGGACCGAAACCGTGGACCGCCTCGTCGACCTGGGTTGGGTTCATACCCCTGCCGACCTGTACGATTTGGGGCCTGAGGGCTGGAGCCGTCTCGATAAGTTTAAAGAAAAGTCGGTGGCCAATGCCCTTGCAAGCCTCGACGCGAGCACGAACGTGCCGTACGAGCGGGTGCTCTTTGCCCTCGGAATCCGCCACGTAGGCGAAACCGTTGCCAAGAAACTCGCCAAGGCCTTTGACCGCATTGAATCGCTCGCAGGTGCGTCAAATGAGGACTTGCTGAACGTTCCCGATGTGGGGCCGCAAATTGCTGAAAGTATAAAGTCGTGGTTTGCCGATCCAGATAACCAAGAAGAGCTTCGCCGACTAGCTGAGCACGGACTTTGCTT
>Ga0079300_10000314_pt1:5000-17846 | contig 17846 bp, 13 predicted proteins | sample Wag4_2014_7_11_FD_74799 | JGI IMG/M metagenome (GOLD analysis project Ga0079300, IMG submission 74799) | Fresh water microbial communities from Ohio, USA - Utica-2 Time Series HT 2014_7_11 | ecosystem: Environmental > Aquatic > Freshwater > Water tank | place: USA: Ohio | collected...
CTGCGCCAGGAAGGCGGCGATCAGGAGCCCCGCGAGCCAGAGGGCCGCCGGCGGGGCCGTCACGGCAGGTTCCCGGACAGGCGCGGATTCGGGTGGGAAGCTCATGGGGTCGCTCATGAAGTCTCCTGGGGAACCCCGGCGTCCCCGCCTTGCAGTCGCCCTTATTGTCAACGCACGATCGCCCAACGACAAGACTAGGAGGCATTATGTCCATTTCAGGCACCGGCGCTCCACAGCGCCGCCTTATCGCCCTTGCCGGTCTTCTTGTCGCCGCGAGCCTGGCCTGGATCGGGCCAGCTGCCGCCCGGGCCCCCGCGACGTCCCCGCCCGCCTGGCCCCAGTCAGTCTCAGACGTGCCCGCGGATCCCAGCTTCATCTTCGGCGTCCTTCCCAATGGCATGCGCTACGCCGTCCGCAAGCAGGCCGTACCGCCGGGCCAGGCGGCCCTTCGCCTCCACATCTCTGCCGGATCCCTCAATGAGGCGGAGGGCCAGCAGGGCCTCGCCCATTTCGTCGAGCACATGGCCTTCAACGGATCGACCCGCGTGCCCGAAGGCGAAATGGTCAAGATCCTCGAGCGGCTGGGCCTGGCCTTCGGTGCCGATACCAACGCCTCCACCGGCTTTGAGGAGACAGTCTACAAGCTGGACCTCCCGAAGACCGACCGGGAGACCCTCGGCACCAGCCTCATGCTGCTGCGGGAGACCGCGGGTGAGCTGACCTTCAGCGCCGCCGCCGTGGATCGCGAGCGCGGCGTGATCCTGTCAGAGGAAAGGTCGGGTGACGGGCCCAGCCTGCGGGCGGCACGGGCGGGTGCCGAGTTTCAGTTCCCCGGCCAGCTGCCGCCCAGACGATTTCCGATTGGCGAAGTGGAGGTCCTGAAGAGCGCCGACGCTGCTCGCCTGCGGGCCTTCTACCAGGCCTGGTACCGGCCCGAACTCGCGGTCCTGGTGGCTGTGGGCGACTTTGACCCCCAGCAGGTCGAGGCCAAAATCCGAGAGACCTTTTCCGACTGGAAAGCGGTTGGTCCTGCCGGTGTCGCCCCGCCCCTCGGGAAGCTGGCACGCCGGAGTCCGGAGGCGAAGGTCTTCGTGGACCCAGGACTGCGCAACGCCCTCGGGGTGACCTGGATCGCCGAACCCGAACTTGCACCCGACACCCTCGCCCGCCGGCGAACCAACTTCGAGCGCGCGCTGGTCTTGGCCATCTTCAACCGCAGGCTTTCAGACCTTGCGCGGACCAGCCAGCCGCCCTTCCTTTCGGCCGGTGCCTCGATCGGCGAGTCCTACAGGATCCAACGAACCGCCGGGGTCTATGCCCTCGCCAGCAGCGACGAATGGAGGAAGGCCCTGAACGCCATCCTCGAGGAACAACGCCGGCTCGAGACCTTCGGCGTCCGGGAGGATGAGGTCCAGAGGGCGATCACCGAAACCCGCTCAGTCCTGGCCACCTACCGTACGGGCTCGGGAACTCGGTCCCCCTCGGCGCTGGCCGGTTCAATCATCGGATCGATCACGACGCGAAGCGTGGTGACCAGCCCCGAACAGGCGCTCGACTGGTTCGAGCGTGAGGCGAAGACCGTCAGCGCCGCCGGACTCAACCGGACGGCCGCGACGCTCTTCAATGGATCCGGGCCCATCGTCTTCATGACGAGCCCAAAGCCCATCGAGGGCGGCGAGGCGGTCGTCACCGCGGCCGCCAAGGACGCGCTCAGGGTCAAGGTCACGGCCTCGGAGTCGCAGGCCCTGGAGGCCTGGCCCTACCTGACCTTCGGCACGCCCTCCGGCGTGGCCGAACGCCGTGATGTCGCGGACATGGACGCCGTCTTCCTACGCTTCAACAACGGCGTGCGCCTGACCGTGAAGCCCACCAAGTTCAAGACCGACCAGATTCGTGTCCGGGTTAACTTCGGTGACGGCCGGCTGGGTCTGGACCCCAAGCGCCCGAACCCGGAGTGGGCCACTGGCGCGATGATGGAGGGCGGTCTCGGCAAACTCCCGGTCAAGGACCTGGAGCGGACCCTGTCCGGCCGTATCGTTTCCTCAAGCCTGGGAATCCTGGAGGACACCTATGTCCTGTCGGGCGTGACCCGGGGCGAGGACCTGGATCTTGAGCTCCAGCTCCTCGCCGCCTACATGGCCGATCCGGGCTGGAGGCCCGAGGGGTTCGGCCGGTATTCCGCCCTGTCGGCGACGGTGCATGACCAGCTGGCCTCGACAAGCTCAGGCGTCCTCGGACGGGACCTCGGCGCCCTGCTCCGCAGCGGCGACCGCCGCTGGGCCTTCCCTGCACAGGAGGAGTTGGCGGCAACCCGGCTTGACGACCTGAAGGCCGCAATCTCACCCTCGCTCGCGTCCGGCCCGATCGAGGTGGTGATCGTCGGCGATATCACGGTGGAAAAGGCTGTGGCTGCGGTGGACCGCACCTTTGGCGCCTTCCCCGCCCGGCCGGGACCGACGCCTCCGCCGCCGGAGACGGTGAAGGTCCAGCTGCCCCAAGGCGGTGGGCCGGCGGTCGTCCGGACCCACAAGGGTCGCGCCGACCAGGCGGTCCTGTTCACCGCCTGGCCGACCACGGATTTCTACTCCGATCCAAAGGGGGCCCGGGCCAACCGGCTGCTGGCCGAGATCCTGAGCCTGAGGCTGACCAACGAATTGCGGGAGAAACAGGGCGCCACCTACTCCCCGAGTGCGGACTCCACCCAGAGCTGGCTCTTGCCCGGATATGGCTACATTTCCACGGTCGTCGAGATCCCGCCCGACAAGATCGAGGCCGTGACCCGGGACATCCAACGCATCGCCGCTGACCTTACGGCAAGGCCGCCGACCGCGGACGAGATGACCCGGGCGCGCAAGCCGATCCTGGAAGGACTCCAGGAGGCGCGGGAAACCAATGGCTACTGGCTGGGCACGCTGTCCGGCATGCAAGCCGATCCCCGCCAGCTGGACGCCTACCGCAGCTTGGTCCCCACCCTGGAGCGGCTCACCCCCGCAGACATCCAGACGGCCGCGCGCAAGTGGCTGCGGCCGGACCGGATCTGGCGGATGGAGGTGAGGCCGGAGACGGCCGCCGCCGCGAAAGCGCCCTGATCAGGCTGCCACGGCAGCGTCGTCCGGCGCCGGCGCCTCGCGACCCCGGATCATGTCTGCGGCCTTCTCCGCGATCATGATGGTGGGGGCATTGGTATTGCCGCCCACCAGGGTTGGCATGACCGAGGCGTCGATGACCCTCAGCCCCTTGAGGCCATGAACCCTGAGCTGGGCGTCCACCACCGCCATCGGATCCCCGTCCGCGCCCATGCGGCAGGTGCCCACGGGGTGATAGATGGTCTCTGCGACGGACCGGATCCAGGCATCGACGGCTTCGTCAGACTGGATGTCCTCGCCAGGGAAGAGCTCTTCGGAACGATAGGGGTCCAGCGCGGGCTGGCGGGCCACCTCGCGCATCATCCGCACGCCCTCGCGCAGGGCCCGGCGATCCTCCTCGGCCGAGAGGTAGTTGGCGAAGATGGCGGGATCGTCGAAGGGATCAGCCGATCGCAGGCTGACCCGACCCCGGCTTTCTGGCCGGAGCTGGCAGACGTGGAAGGTGAAGCCATCGCGCTCGATGACGGTCTTGCCGTGGTTTTGCATGACTGCGAGCACGCAGTGGACCTGCAGGTCCGGCCGGTCGAGGTCGGGGCGTGACTTCAGGAAGGCACCGGATTCCAGGAACTGGCGGCGGCCCAGGCCCTTCTTGAAGAGGAGGTAGTTGATCCCCACCAGCAGGGTCTTCAGGCCCTTGCGCTGGGAATAGATGGTAATGGGCTGGGGACAGGCCCAGGACAGGGTCACATCCAGGTGGTCCTGGAGGTTCTCGCCCACCCCCGGAAGGGCATGGACCAGGGGGACACCGGCCGCTGCGAGGGCCTCGGGCGAGCCGATTCCGGAGAGCTGAAGGATCTGAGGCGACTGGACTGCGCCGGCGCAGAGCAGGACTTCCCGGCTAGCCCGCACCTCGGTGCGGACCCGCGACTTCTCATCAGCGTATTCCACCCCGACCGCCACCCCGTCCTCGATGAGGATCCGGGTCGTCCTGGCACCCGTCACGCAGGTCAGGTTCGGGCGGGAAAGGATCGGGTGCAGGTAGCCCCGCGAGGCGCTCCACCGCTCGCCGTCGTGGACGGTCATCTGGTAGGGGCCCCAGCCTTCCTGCTGGTAGCCGTTGAAGTCGCCCGTCAGGGGATAGCCGGCCTGTCCGCCGGCCTTGATAGCCGCCGCATAGATCGGGTTGGGGTCGGAGGCCCGGGACACCTTCAGGGGCCCCTCCCCGCCGTGCCAGTCGTCAGCGCCGCCCTCGAAGGCCTCAGACCGCTTGAAATAGGGAAGAATGTCCCGGTAGGCCCAGCCCTCCAGGCCCATCTGCCGCCATTGGTCGTAGTCCCGGGCATGGCCGCGGATATAGATCATGCCGTTGATAGAGGAGGAGCCGCCCCAGCCCTTGCCCCGTGGCCACCAGAGGGGGCGGTCATCGAGGTTCGGCTCGGGTTCTGTCCAAAATCCCCAGTTGTAGTCGCCCTTGTCGCCGATCAGGCTACCGACGCCGGCGGGCATCCGGACCATGAGGGAATTGTCTTTCCCGCCGGCCTCGAGCAGGAGTACCCGAACCGAGGGGTCCTCAGTCAGGCGCGCAGCCAGAACGCAGCCGGCGGACCCGGCCCCGATGATGATGTAGTCGTAGGCGTCCATGGGCGGCCCTCGCAGCTAAACAGTGTTCAGTTGCGCCCTTCTGACCGCCCGGACCGACCTTCGCAAGGGGGGGCGTTAGCGCCCCTTCCAGTTCGGAGCCCGCTTCTGGGCGAAGGCCAGGGGTCCTTCCACGAAATCCTCGGACGAGAACAGGGCCGCCACCGCCGGATAGCGGTTCTGGCCCTTGATGGCGGCCTCGAGGCTGGGCTCGTCGAGGCCCCGGAAGACCGCCGACTTGGAAGCCCGGACCGACATGGGCGACAGCTCGGCGATCTGGGCCGCCCAGCGACGGGCCGCGTTCATCAGTTCACCGGGTGCAACCACCTCGTTCACGAAGCCCAACTCCGCGCCCTCGGCGGCCGAGACCCGGCGACCGGTGAGGATCATGCCCATGGCGCGCTTGACGCCGATGGCTCGCGGCAGCCGGTGCAGGCCGCCAGCCAGGGCGGCAAGGCCGACCCTCGGCTCCGGCAGGGCGAAGACCGCCGACTCAGAGGCGACGATGATGTCGCAGGCCAGGGCGATCTCGAAGCCGCCGCCCATCGCCACACCGTTGACGGCGGCGATCAGCGGCTTGTTGAGGTCGAAGCGCGAGGTCAGGCCGGCAAAGCCCGAAGGCGGGCTGCGCATTTCCCCGCCCGTCGCCTGGTGCTTCAGGTCGTTTCCAGCCGAGAAGGCGCGGTCCCCGGCGCCCGTGATGATGCCGACCCACTGGTCTGGGTCCGCAGCGAAGGCATCCAGCACATCGTGCATCTCGAAGTGTGCAGGCGAATGCAGGGCATTCATTACGTCCGGGCGGTTCAGCGTGATGACTGTGACGTGCCCCTCTCGCTCCACGCGAATGTATTCGTAGGCCATGGTGTCTCTCCCTGATTTGTTCCCGCTTGTGTGTTCAGGCGAGAAGAGAGGCTGCGGAGGCGGTCGGTCAACCCTTGAGTCGCAGGGTGGCGCGGTAGCGCTTCCAGTTCTCTACATAGTGCTGGGCGCCGAGGGCCACAGAGCGGGCCTGGGCTTCCGAGAGTTCCTTCACGACCTTGCCGGGAGCGCCCATGACCAGGGAGTTGTCGGGAATCTCCTTACCCTCGGTGATCAGGCTGTTGGCTCCGATCAGGCAGTTCCGGCCGATCCGGGCCCCATTGAGGATGATGGAGCCTATGCCCACGAGCGAATTGTCACCAATGGTGCAGCCATGGAGCATGACCAGGTGGCCCACAGTGACGTTGGCGCCGAGGGTCAGGGGCGAGCCGGTGTCCGTGTGCAGGACCGAGCCGTCCTGGACATTCGAGTTCTCGCCGATCTCGATCGGGTCGTTGTCACCCCGCAGGGTGGCACCCCACCAGACCGAGGCGTTCCGGCGCAGGATCACCCGCCCCATGACCGCCGCCGTCGGCGCGATCCAGTACTCATCATCCGAGGGCAGTTCCGGCGTCGCATCGCCCAGAGAATAGACAGGCATGGTGTCTCCCGTGACCCTTCAGTGAAAGCGTCATTCACGCTTCTTCAATGTGACCGATAACATCCTAGCTAGGCGATTCGAGGCTGCGAAGCCCCGGAAGACGTCTTAATCCCGGATACGGGAGACTTGATGAGAATGCAGAGTCCAGGGCGGCTGCGGCCGCCAACCGGAGACGGGGACGGCGGCCCGGCAGGGCGCCTTCAAATCCGGCATCCGTGTCTTCAATGCGATTTCCCCAGGGGCGGTCCGATCCGGATACGCCCCTTTTTCATGCCCAGTCGGAGGCCCTCATGACCAAGCGAGCCCTGAAGCGTCAGCTGCGCGAAGGCGCACTGGACCTGTCTGAGTTTAACGGCGACCCCCGGATCCGCCGTCTGCCGGTGGAAAGGCCCTGGTCGCCCGTCGCCCGGCAGGCGGACGAGGAGCGCGACCAGGGCTACGTAAAGACCGTCCGGCCATTGTCAGAGGGCCAGCGCGCCCTGATGGAGGCCATTGACGCCTACAACCTGGTCCTCGCCCTTGGGCCAGCCGGGACGGGAAAGACCTATCTGGCGATCTCCAAGGCGGTCGAGGCCCTCGAGGCCGGCAAGGTAGGACGGATCGTCCTGTCCCGCCCCGCCGTGGATGCCGGGGAGTCCATCGGCTTCCTGCCCGGCGATATGGAGGACAAGCTCGCCCCTTACCTGAGGCCCCTCTACGACGCCCTGTCCGACAGGCTCACCATGAAGCGTGTTCGCGCCATGATGGCCGAGGGCATCATAGAGATCGCGCCGGTGGGCTTCATGCGCGGCCGCACCTTGAACAACGCCTTCGTGGTGATCGACGAGGCCCAGAACTGCACCTACGTCCAGCTGAAGATGCTGCTGACACGCCTGGGGTGGCATTCCACCATGGTAGTGACGGGCGACCCGGCGCAGTCAGACTTGCTGCCCGAGCTCTCGGGCCTGGCGCCCGTGGCCGAGCGTCTGCAGGCGGTGGGGAACATCTCGGTCGTTCGCCTGGCAGACCGAGATATCGTCCGCCATCCGCTGGTTGCCGAAATGCTGGGGGTCCTCTGACCCCCGGCCCGGCGGGGCCGTCAGGGCAGGTCTTCGGCGAGGATCGCCATTTCAAACATGAAAGACCCAGCCTCGTCCTCGTCCTCGAAGACGACGCCAATGAACTCCTCGCCCACATAGACCTCGGCGGAGTCCTTCTGGCGAGGACGGGGAACGACATTGATCCTGGCGTTGGCGAAGGTCCCCCGGAGGTGGCCTTCGATCTTGCGAAGGGTGCGGTCTTCCATGGAGCCTCTCCGTGGGTTCACTCAACTGGCCGCCCGGTCCGCCGGACAGCGTCCGATCCGCCGGATCAGATGACGTAGTCGTAGACCATATCCGCGAGGGTGTGGTCCATGCTTCGCGCGGGCTCTTCCCCGGTCGGACAGTTGACGAGGCGGGCCGGGACGCCGGCGGCCGTGCAATGCGCCGGCACGGGCTTCAGGACGACGGACCCGGAAGCGACCTTGGCGTAGTCGCCGATCTGGATATTGCCCAGTACCTTTGCCCCAGCGCCCAGGAGGACGCCTCGCCCGATCTTCGGGTGCCTGTCACCACGCTCAGCGCCGGTGCCGCCCAGGGTCACGCCCTGAAGCAGGGAGACATCGTCGCCGATCACCGCCGTCTCGCCGATGACGATGCCGGTGCCGTGGTCGATGAAGACTCCGGAGCCGATACGGGTGGCCGGGTGGATGTCGACCTGGAAGATCTCGCTCATCCGGCTCTGCAGGTAGAAGGCCATGGTCTCGCGGCCCTGCCCCCACAGCCAATTGGCGATGCGCTGGGTCTGGAGGGCCTGGAACCCCTTGAAGAAGAGGAAGGGCTGGACATAGCCCTTGCAGGCCGGGTCCCGCTCGAAGACCGCCTTGAGGTCCGCCTCGGCAGTCTCCACCAGGTTTGGGGAAGCGCGGTAGGCCTGGATCGCCAGCTCGCGAAGGCTCATGGCCCTCAGCTCCTGGTCACCCAGTTTGTGGGCCAGCTGATAGGACAGGGCGTCGCCCAGATTGTCGTGGCTGAGGATGACGGCGTTGACCAGCGAAGCCAGGGCGGGTTCGGTCCGCGCGGTATGCTCGGCTTCGTTCCGCAGGGCCGCCCAAACGGGCGGCGCGGCGCGCGGATCAATCACTTCAAGTTTCTTGGCCATCCGGTTACTCCCCCGCCGACGGTCGCAATCTAACACAGGGCGGCGTCTGCGCGAATCCCCCGCTTGCGCCCCTGCGCTCGCCGTCTATGTGAAGCCCGAGGTTTACAGAGGCATGACATGAACGCTGCCCCGCGACGCCCGCTTCCGACCGCCCCTGCCTTTGGCGAACCGGTAATCCAGGCGCCGGCCCCGGAGGTCCTTGACTTCCTGGCCCGCCGGCGCTCGGCCTCGGCCTTGACACTGGGAAGCAACGGGCCCGGGCCGGAGGAGATCGAGAGCCTGATCCGCCTCGCCGCCCGGGTTCCGGACCACGGGAAACTCGCCCCCTGGTGGTTCCTCGTGCTCGCCGGCGACGACAAGGCCGCCTTCGCAGACTGGCTGGAGGCCCTTGCGAAGTCCCGCGGAGACGCGCGGGCCCTCGGCAAGCTGGGCAAGCTCCGCACCCCGCCGGTCTGCATCGCCGTCGTGTCCAGTCCCCGCCCGGCCGAAATCCCCCACTGGGAGCAGGTCCTGTCGGCCGGTGCTGTCTGCACCACCCTGCTCTATGCCGCCACAGCCATGGGCTACGGTGCCAACTGGATTACCGATTGGTACGCCTATGACGGCGAGGCCTGCGCCCGCCTGGGCCTGTCCGGCGAGGAGAAGGTGGCGGGCTTCATCCTGATCGGCGAGCCCGGCGATCCGCCCCGGGAGCGGGAGCGACCGGAGGTCGAGGGTCTGGTCCGGCGCTGGACTTCCTGAAACCCGGCTTTAGCCTCGACCGCGGTAGGGCGCGACGCCCTGGTCCGGCAGCCAGAGGCCCTCGGGTGGGGCTCCGGTCTGCCAGAAGACGTCGATGGGAATACCACCACGCGGATACCAGTAGCCGCCGATCCTTAGCCAGATAGGCTGGGCCACCTCGACCAGGCGACGCCCAATCATAAGCGTGCAGTCCTCATGGAAAGCTCCATGATTTCGGAAGGATGCGAGGAAAAGCTTGAACGACTTGGACTCAATGAGCCAGTCCCCGGGGGCGTAGTCGACCATCAAGGTTGCAAAGTCCGGCTGGCCGGTCACCGGGCAAAGGGAGGTAAATTCTGGCGCCGTGAACCGGGCGAGATAGGTCTGCCCTTTCTGGGGATTGGGCACGCGTTCGAGGACGGCGGCCTCGGGGCTATCAAAGCCGGGCGTCACCTGCCCGAGTTGGGTCACCTGAATCTCGCTCATGCAGACCGATTACCCTCCGGGGGGCCACGGGGCAAGGAACCGGCCGCGGCGACGGTCTCAGATGGTGTAGTCCAGCTCGCCTTCCATCCAGGCCGTGACATGCTCGGCTGCGGCCTCCGCCGACAGCGCTGTGGTGTCGATGCGGATTTCAGGGGACTCGGGCGCTTCGTAGGGACTGTCGATCCCCGTAAAGTTCTTCAGTTCGCCGGCCCGCGCCTTGGCGTAGAGCCCCTTTACGTCGCGCGCCTCGGCGACCGCCAGGGGGGTATCGACGAAGACCTCGACGAAGTCACCCTCGGGCATGAGGTTGCGCGCCAGCGCCCGTTCGGCCCGGAAGGGCGAGATGAAGGACACGAGGACGATCAGCCCGGCGTCCGCCATGAGCTTGGCGACCTCGGCGACGCGCCGGATGTTCTCCACACGATCCTCGTCGGTGAAACCCAGGTCGCGGTTGAGGCCGTGCCGCACATTGTCGCCGTCCAGCAGGTAGGTATGCCGCCCCATCGCGTGAAGTTTCTTCTCCACCATATTGGCAATAGTGGATTTTCCTGACCCGGAAAGTCCCGTGAACCAGATCACCCGGCCCCGGTGCCCCTTCAGGGTGGCCCGCGCGGCGCGATCAACGTCAAGGGCCTGCCAGTGGACGTTCTGGCTTCTCCGGAGCGCGAAGTGAATCATCCCGGCACCGACTGTCCGGTTGCTCATCCGGTCGATCAGGATGAAGCCGCCAAGGTCTCGGCTCTCGGCGTAGGGCTCGAAGGCGACAGGCATGTCCAGCGAGATATTGCAGACACCAATCTCGTTCATATCCAGTCGCTTGGCGGCAAGATGTTCAAGCGTATTCACATTGACCCGGTGCTTTGGCTCGGTGATCGAGGCCGCGACAGTCCGGGTTCCCAGCTTGAGCAGGTAGGGGCGCCCAGGGAGCATCGGGGACCCGTCCATCCACACCACTGTCGCCTCGAACTGGTCGGCGACGCTGACCGGGGCGTCGAAGGCTGCCAGGACATCGCCCCGGCTGATGTCGATCTCGTCCTCAAGGGTCAGGGTCACTGACTGGCCTGCAAGGGCCACGGGCGTTTCCCCGGTCCCGACCAGGACCTGCCGCACCCGGCTCTCACGGCCGGAGGGAGAGACCCTGATCTGGTCTCCAGGGCGAACAGATCCAGCCGCGACCAGGCCCGAGAACCCGCGGAAATCGAGGTTGGGCCGGTTGACCCACTGGACCGGCATGCGGAAGGGCCGGGCAACCGCGTCATCGCCCACCGGTGCCGCCTCGAGCCAGGACAGGAGTGTGGGCCCCTCGTGCCAGTCGGGGGCACTCCCCCGTTCGGCGACATTGTCCCCTCGAAGGGCGGACATGGGGATGGCGGTAAAGGCCGGCAGGCCGATCTTCCCGGCAAAGGTGGTGAACTCGGCGGTGATGTCGTCGAAGACGGCCTGGGACCAGTCCACCAGGTCCATCTTGTTCACCGCCAGCATCACATGCCGGATGCCCAGGAGGTGGACCAGGTAGGCGTGCCTGCGGGTCTGGGTGAGAACCCCGCGCCGGGCGTCAATCAGGATGACCGCCGCATCGGCGGTCGAGGCGCCGGTCACCATGTTCCGCGTGTACTGCTCGTGCCCGGGCGTATCGGCGACGATGAACTTGCGACGGTCTGTCGAGAAGAAGCGGTAGGCGACGTCGATGGTGATGCCTTGCTCGCGTTCCGCCGCCAAGCCATCGACCAGGAGGGCGAAGTCGATCTCGCCACCTTGCGTACCCACCCGGCGGGAGTCGGCCTCGAGGGCCGCGAGCTGGTCCTCGAAGATCATCTTGGAGTCATAGAGGAGCCGTCCGATCAGGGTGGACTTGCCGTCGTCCACCGAGCCGCAGGTCAGGAACCGCAGGAGGCTCTTGGTCTCATGGGCCTTCAGATAGGCCTCGATGTCGGTAGAGATGAGGTCGGACTGGTGGGCCATCAGAAATAGCCCTCCTGCTTCTTCTTCTCCATGGAGGCTGCCTGGTCGTGGTCGATCATCCGGCCCTGACGCTCGCTGGTGGTGGTCAGCAGCATCTCCTGGATGATTTCCGGCAGGGTCGCGGCTGTGCTCTCCACGGCACCTGTCAGGGGATAGCAACCCAGGGTCCGGAACCGGACCGACTTCATCATCGGTGCCTCCCCCGGGCGCAGGGGCATGCGATCGTCGTCCACCATGATCAGTGTCCCGTCCCGGTCGACCACCGGCCGGACGTCGGAGAAGTAGAGCGGGACGATGGGGATGTTCTCCAGGTGGATGTATTGCCAGACGTCCAGCTCGGTCCAGTTGGAGATCGGGAAGACCCGGATCGACTCCCCGGGGTTCTTGCGGGTGTTGTAGAGCCGCCAGAGCTCAGGCCTCTGGTTCTTGGGGTCCCAGCGGTGCTGGGCGGACCGGAAGGAGAAAATCCGCTCCTTGGCCCGGCTCTTCTCCTCGTCGCGGCGGGCCCCCCCGAAGGCGGCGTCAAAGCCATGCAGATCCAGGGCCTGCTTCAGCCCCTCCGTCTTCCAGATATCCGTGTGAAGGGCCGATCCATGGTCGAAGGGATTGATTCCCTTCTCGAGCGCGTCCGGGTTGCGGTGGACGATCAGGTCGAAGCCGAGCTCCCGCGCCATCCGTTCGCGCATCTCGTACATGGCCCGGAACTTCCAGGTGGTGTCGACATGCAGGAGCGGGAATGGCGGGCGGGAGGGCCAGAAGGCCTTCACCGCAAGGTGGAGCATGACCGCTGAGTCCTTGCCGACCGAATAGAGCATGACGGGCTTGTCGGCCTCCGCCGCCACCTCCCGCAGGATGTGGATGGCCTCGGCCTCCAGCCTCTGCAGGTGGGTCAGGGACGCGGGTTGTCCTGTCGCCGTCATGGCTCGCCTTTCCTTCCGCCGCGCACGGACGGCTCGGGACCATATAGGGCATGGCCCGGCCGGAAGCCTTCACAACCCGGCTCCCCGGAGTCCAATTCTTCTGGTGCCTGCACAAGAATTCCTTCGGTCAGGCGGGCTCTTCCGCAGTCGAGGCGTTGGGCCTATGCCTATCGCAAAGGCGGAGGAGACATGCCCATGAGCGTCCAGGATTTCGAGAATTTCGTTGTCGTCGTCACCGGCGCATCCACCGGGCTGGGCCGGGCGATCGCGATTGAGACCGCACGCCGCGGTGCCGCAGACGTGATCGTCAACTTCGCCCGAAGCGCCGAGGAAGCCGAGACCACCGCCGCCCTGGTGAGGGCCGAGGGCGCACGGGCGCACCTCGTCCAGGGCG
>Ga0079300_10000315_pt1 | contig 17831 bp, 9 predicted proteins | sample Wag4_2014_7_11_FD_74799 | JGI IMG/M metagenome (GOLD analysis project Ga0079300, IMG submission 74799) | Fresh water microbial communities from Ohio, USA - Utica-2 Time Series HT 2014_7_11 | ecosystem: Environmental > Aquatic > Freshwater > Water tank | place: USA: Ohio | collected 2014-07-11
CAATTAAAACAAACCAATGTTACTCAACCAGCAGTATTCATCCATTCTGTGATTGCTTATTTAACAACGGATCACGCTACACCAGATATGGTAGCAGGACATTCTCTTGGAGAATTTAGTGCGCTTGTAGCCAATCAAACTTTAAGCTTTGAAGATGCATTGCGTTTAGTGAGCATTCGAGCAAAAGCCATGCAAGCAGCATGTGAAATTCAACCATCCACTATGGCTGCAGTATTGGCCTTAGCCGATGATAAAGTTGAAGCCATATGTGCGCAAGTTCAAGTAGAAACTAAAGAAGTAGTAGTGCCAGCTAATTATAATTGTCCTGGACAGTTAGTGATATCAGGTTCGGTAAAAGGAATAGAGATGGCATGTGAGCAAATGAAAGCAGCAGGTGCAAAACGTGCTTTGGTTTTACCAGTAGGTGGGGCGTTTCACTCACCACTCATGGAGCCTGCGAAAATTGAATTAGCAGCAGCAATTGAAGCAACTACATTCAACACGCCTATCTGTCCAGTTTACCAAAATGTAAAAGCATCAGCAGTGACAGATCCAACACAAATCAAAGTCAACTTAATTGCACAATTAACCGGTGCTGTTAAATGGACCCAATCTGTGGAAGCTATGGTAGCCGACGGCGCCACCAACTTTACGGAATTTGGACCAGGTAAGGTTTTGCAAGGATTGGTGCAAAAAGTGCATAAGGAAGCTGTTGTGAATGGTGTTGCCTAAATACCCTCATAATTTATTATATTAATTATAAGAATAATATAATATATTTGAGAAATTATATTATTTAAAATATACCTATTATGAAAAAAATCATTTTATTATTAGTTGTTATTTTCACTGCAACAACTTCGATGGCTCAAATTTCAGCAGGTTTAAAAGTTGGTACAAGTTTTGCATCTGTAGAGGTTGCTGCAATGGGAATGAAAGCATCTACTTCAAACAGAACTGCATTAGCGCTTGGTGGGTTTGTAAATTTTAGTGTTTCAGAAAAATTTAAAATACAACCAGAGTTATTGTATCAAGGAATGGGGGGAAGTGTTGGTGGAGAAAGTTTTAAAAGTGAATATATAAATATCCCTGTTTTAGCGCAATATGCGGTTACTCAAAATTTTAAAATTGAAGCTGGTCCTCAATTTGGCATTTTAGCAAGTTCTAAATCTGCGGGAGAAGATATTAAGGATGCTTTTAAAACTTCTGATTTTCAATTATTATTTGGTGCTTCAATTAATGTAACTGATGCAATTGGCATTGGCGCTCGATACGGAACGAGTATGTCATCTATTGCTGCTAACGCAGATCAGGCTTTTGATGACGTTAATGCTTCTATTAAGAACAAAGCATTCACTGTAATGCTAACGTATAAAATATTTTAAATTTAATTAGGGTGAATTTCTTTAAATAATTAGTTCACCCTAATTTTAATAATAGCTGGTTTTTCATTTTTGAATTGTGGCATACACATGCCTACGGATGCACCTATATAAGTTGGGTCGCAAATAATGTACACGTTTTTATTATCATTAATTTTATCTCCTTCAATATTTGCATTGAATTTTACTGCACATGCCACATGTGTAGAATACTCTAATCCAATTACATCTAATTTTAAGAGCGACTTTACTAAGTGCGCAAATAAGATAGACCTATCTTCACAATCCGAATAGGGGTATTCAAATAATTCCTCTGAGAAGAAAAATTTTTCATATCCAAATTGTGCATCATCTGTCTTATACTCAAATGAATGTTGGACAAAGTCTAATATAACATTGACAGCTTCTAGTTCGTTTTTCCCTTTAATTTTTGGTAGTAGATAATTATGAATTGAATTTTCTGTTTTTGGATCAAGCGATGAATTAAAAAAAACAGACAAGTCTGTCATTGGCATTTGATTGTAAAAAGCAATCAAGTTTTTATTGATTAAAACTTCAATTTTATTTTCATCTTTACTTGTAGGTACCTGAACTGCCTTATACATTTCATTTAACTTAGGGGCTTTTATTAAATTAAGGTCTATTTTCCTATTAGATTTAGAAAAGTTTTGTTTGAATGTATAGATAAGTTCATTATTCTCGTCACTCAAAATATAATATTTTATGCCTTCAACGTTAATATACTTTTTAGAATAAATTGTATTATTGAAAGTTGCAAGTAGGATAAAAGCATTAGCACGTTTTGCTACTTTTACATTATAATCTAAATGGGTCAACATAAAAAATGTGAATAAAGTTTGTTCGTTTTCTTTTTGGTTTACCTGCTGACTTAATTTAGTAACTAGGGTATAGTAGCCCCAATCATTCAGACTCAATTCGGCTCCCACTTTTTTTATTTGTTGAATTAAATCCTCATAATCAGATTTACTTAAAGCCTCCCAATAATTACTAACTGCAATTTCATTTATATCTTTTACGTCTTGAATCAAATTTTGATCAAAAAAGAATTCAATTTTTGTATTGAAATAATTAATGCTGCAGCCATTATCATATTTATTAATTTTTTTTGAATTGCTACTATCGACGATGGGTTCAATATCCTTGATAATAATGTTTGGAATGACTACGATAGGAATTTTGTTTATATCAACTTGTTGAGGTGAAGCGGGAATAACATCTGGTAACTTTGGAGGTAAAGGCACCGATTTTGGTTTACTACTGGCTTGAACATCAAAATTTGACCATTTGTTCTTAAGCATTTGTGCAAATTCTTTATCTCTTTTATCCTTAAAATCTGTAAAATTTGCTTTCTCATTAGAAATAAAAGCATCATATTCCTTTTGCATACTTGATTTAGTAACTCCTTGTCCTTTTGTAATGAATGAACAAAAAAGGAAAGTCAATAAAATGTAATATTTAGAATTATTATTTTTCATTTTAAAATAGGTATTGAATTTTGCACAATTATGTGATCAAAAAAAATCCCAAGATATCTTAGGATTTTTTTGGTTAAAATTTATTTTTCAAAAGGAAAGTTTCTTCCCACTTTTCTCATCATTCTTTCCATTAAAACTCCGGCATTTGAGAATGCACTTTCATTCATCTCTTTATAAAATCTCCAAGCAAGTTCTCCATCTTTTGCGCCATATAATTGCAAAATAAGTCCACCACTTGCAACACCTTTAGCAACGCCAAAAGCCAATGTACTAATAAGTGCACCTGCTTCAGAGCCAGTTTTTTCATAAGTCCAAGTAGACTTAATAATTGCATCTACGCCAAGTATCTTACAAATTGAATCGGCAAGTACTTCGTCTAAATTATCAAAAACACCTGCTTTCTTAAGCAATGCATTTGTTCTATTAATGTCTTGAAATGAAACTGAGTAATCACTAGATTTTCTAAGTAAGTAAGTGTACATTCCTTCTTGCATTTGTGAGGATGTTATTCTTTCTTCTTCTTTTATATTTTCAAGCGTAACTCCTTTAGGCATTTTTTTGTAAGAAATATTTGCTTTGAAAGGTAGAATTGCAACTGTTTTAGTATTAGCAACTAAAGTCTTTAAATTAGGGGAAACAAATTCTTGTTTACTTCCAATTATTTGAGCCAAACTGCTTTTTACAATAAAAAGACTTAAAATTAGAATTAGCTTAGTTTTCATTATTTTTTTTCAAATATAATTAGTTTATTATGTAATATTTTTTATATGGGACAATAACTTTAAAGTTATTTCAGATTGATTTTTATTTACATTTTTTGATTTATTTCTATTTATTTATTCATTTTTCAATCTGACACTTTTAAACTGCCTATTTGATATGCTATAAACCATTCATTATGAATATTTTATATTAAATAGTCTATAGTATATATTTTTTTAATATATACTATAGTATTTGCTAATTGTAGTAATTTTGAGGGCTTGGTGGACTCAGTCTGCTTGGCCCTTAAATTTTTACATTTGCACAAGAGGATTTTACATATTGGATTATTGATTGGTTTATTAATAAACGGGACTGTTTTAAGTGGACAGACTGTAACAATTGAGAATCCTTCAAATGTTTGTAAGAGCAAACCTTTTGCACTTACAATTCATTCAGACCAACCAATTAGTTTTCAACTTCAACGAAGATCCATAAACACTGCAAATAATTGGCAGGCTATTGATAAATATTCAACAGTAGCTTCTGGTTCTGATAATGTTTTTACATATAATCCAACTATTACGGTTACAACAGAGTATCGAATTTGGTATACAACTGATTTAAATTTTGATCCTGATTTCCCAAATTTAGCTTCTCCTACTCCAGTGTATCTTTCTCAGATAGCACAGATTGATTTATTTCCAACACCCATAGTTACATCATTTACATCAAATCAATTTTGTAGTGGAACTTTGTTTCAAATAAATCCAGTTGCTGGTGATGGCACCGGAAATACTGTGCCCTCTACTTATACATGGTCAAGTCCAACATTAACACTACCTCTTAGTGGTGGGGCAAGTACAAATGTTGCTTCTGGTTCTATCTCAGGTACATTAACAAGTATTTCAAGTTCAGTTCAGACTGCAACATATACTGTAACTCCTTCATCAATTTTGGGAGGATGTCCAGGAAATCCATTTACTGTAACCGTACCAATAAAACCTACACCATCAATCAATCCACAAACTCCTGAAATTTGTAGTGGTGATGCATTTAATGTAAATCCTGTTGATGGGACAGATGGTATTGTGCCTTCTGGCACAACATACACATGGTTAACGCCTACACTTTCTGGAACTACAGGCTCAGTTTTAGGTGGAACAAGTGGTTCAGGTAATTCAATAGGGGGAACATTAACCAATACTACCACAGATATACAATTTGTAACTTATATCGTTACAGCCAATTCAGGTACTTGTACTAGTTCAACTTTTACAGTGACTGTTAAAGTAAAGCCAAGACCAAGTGTAGCGAATAATCCAACTATACCACAAATTTGTAATGGTTCTGCTTTTTCGTTTATACCACCGTCGGCTGTTCCTTCAGGAACAAAATATTTTTGGTCTGTTACAGAATTAGCAAATGTGTCAGGTGAAAGCAGTGTAATTACACCAACTACTAATTTTTCACAAACGCTAAGTACCACTTCGGTAAGTGGCTCTGTTTTTATCGACTATGTAGTAAATCCAATTACAGACGGTTGTGCTGGACCTAATTTTAATGCTAGCGTTGAATTAATTCCAAGCCCAGTCATTACCCCACAATTGAGTACCCAACTTTGTAGTGGGGGAAATCTTAACTTCACTCCTGCTAATGGGACACATGGAATTGTTCCAGCCGGCACAATGTATAATTGGACCATTGGTGCAAATACAGAAGTTACTGGACAAAATGAAGAATTGATTACACCTCGTTCAGGTATTATTGATGCAGGAATCTCAATTGTGAATCCAACTAATTCCGAAAAAATATTACTTTACACAGTAACAACTATCACGTCTGGATGTGCATCTTCAACTTTTCAATTGTCAGTGACGATTGTTCCTAGTGCACAAATTAATCCTAAAAATATTGAAATAATTACTGGTCAAAATACAAGTGTCACCCCTGGTCCTACATATAATGATGTTATTTTGACAGGCACAAACTATACATGGACTATTCAGCCCAATTCAAATATTTCTGGATTATCTGCAACAGTAAGTCCAACAACTTATACATTGATAGATCAAGTATTAACCAATCTGACTAATACACCACAAACTGCCATTTATAATGTTAGTTCCGTTGCAAACACTTGTGCTTCTGCATCGTTTTCTATGACAGTAAATGTATTACCTAAACCAATTATTTCTGCAAAAAATAATACAGTTGACAGTCATACTCCATTTTCAGTAGCTATTACAGATAATAGTCCAACACAAATAGTTCCTGCAAGTACAATATATACATGGACTGTACCATCTGCTACAGCCTCATTAACTGGGGTAGTAAGTGGCACAGATGTAGGAACTATTTCTGGTACTTATATCAATTTGACTAATATTGCTCAAACGGCTACCTATACTGTAACCCCAACCTACGTTTCACCAGCTCCAAATTCAATACGTATAGATGGAACGCTATTCCCAGTTTCAGTGATAGTAAATCCACGACCTAAAATAGCTTCAAAAGTTGCGACAATATGTAGTGGAGGTACATTTTCTGTAACCATTACTGACAATAGTCCATCAGAAATTGTTCCATCAAATACAGTTTATACTTGGTCAACACCAACATTACCGACAGGGCTGATTGGTGGGGTGAGTGCAACGAATGCGGGTACAATATCTGGAACTTTGATCAATGAAACTTCAGGTACACTAACTGCAACATATACTGTTACGCCATGGTCTGGAACTGCTGCGGGAGATCCATTCACGGTTTCTGTTACAGTCAATCCAAAAGCGACTATTCAAAATAATATTGCTGCACCTGTTTGTACGGGATCGGCTTTTGTATTTACTCCAAATAGTAATGATATAATTCCAATAGGTACAACCTTCTCATGGAGTAGTCCTGTAGTTACTGGTTCAATGACTGGTGGTACAAATGCTACAAATGCGGGCTCAATTTCAGGTACACTCACCAATTCAACGAATGCAGAACAAACAGCTTTATATAGTATCACCACTTCATCAGGTAATTGTGCAGGTGCTACATTTACAATGAGTGTAACTGTAAACCCTCGTCCACAAATTTTACCTAAAGCGACAATGATGAATAGTGGGGGAACCTTTTCTGTTACAATCACTAATAATGTGAATGAAGTTGTACCTGTAAATACAAATTACAGCTGGGGTTTGCCAACAATAACAGCATCTTTAGAAGGGGCTGTTGCTGTTACTGGTGCAGGAAGTATTTCTGGAACTTTAACAAACATATCAAGTGCTGTTCAAACTGCAACCTATTCAGTTACACCAAGTTTTAATGGTTGTGCTGGATCTCCATTTGCTTTGACAGTAACGGTGAATCCAAAACCTAAAATATTAAGTAACATTCATAATGTTACCATCTGTAGTGGCGGAACATTCTCAGTTACAATTACTGATAATAGTCCAACTGAAATTGTTCCATCCAATACAACTTATACATGGTCTGGTCCATCGATGCAATCAGGTATCATTGGTGGAGTTGCTGCAACAAACTCAGGAACCATATCAGGAACTTTGGTCAATCAAACTCCAGGCATCTCGACAGCCACTTATACAATAACACCAAAGTCGGGAACAGCAGAAGGTGATTCATTTACAATTGTTGTTACAGTGAATCCAAAAGCAACTATAGCTAGTAATTCAGCAACTCCAGTTTGTAGTGGAACAGCTTTTACATTTACACCTCCAATTACAGATATCGTTCCAACAGGAACTACCTATTCTTGGAGTATTCCTTCTGTTACCGGAGGAATGACGGGAGGAGCTAATGCAACTAATGTTACAACGATTACAGGCACTTTAACGAATCCAACAAATTCACAGAAAACTGCAACTTATAGTATTACGCCACTATCAGGTGGATGTACTGGAGGTACATTTACATTGACTGTGAATGTTAATGCTTTACCAAATTCGCCAACAACTACTGCAAATATTGTAGTTTATAATAAGCAACCGCATGGATTTAATGTTTCATTGAACCCTCCTAATGCGAGTAATGAAATATTAAGATGGTATAGTACTCCCGGTGATTTTTCTACTATTTCTCCAACTTATATTCTTGCAAGTCCAACACCTTATACAATTTTAGTTTCCTCTTTCAATACAATAACTCAATGTGAAAGTGCTCAAAAAGTCACTGCAACACTGACGATCAATGCAAAAGAAATTGATGCACAAGCAAGCGCATCTGATAAGGTTTATGATCGATTAACTACTGCTACAGCATCTGTAACAAGTAATCAAGTCATTGCACCTGATATTGTTACTTTTTCGAAAACTGGTGCAAATTTTGATACAAGAACTGTTGGTATTGGAAAAACTGTAACGCTTACTGGTGTAACAATTAGTGGAGGGGCAGATGCTAGCAATTATTCTTTAAAAGCATCAAGTAATACGCTTTCGACAACTGCATCCATTACAGTAAAACCAATTACAGTTGTAGCTACTGCTCAAAATAGGGTATACAATGCCACTACTAGCGCCACAGTGACTTTATCTAGTCCTGGTGTAATTAATCCAGATGATGTTTTATTTGATTATGCACAAGCTTTGTTTAATAATAAAACAGCTAATGCAGGAAAGCAAGTTAATATTACTGGTATTACAATCTCGGGAGGGGTAGATGCTGGAAACTATTCTTTAACTGCAACAACGGCTACGACAACTGGAACTATTAGTAAATCAGAAATTACAATTATTGGAGCAGTTGGATCTGATAGAGTTTATAATGGAACAATAAGTGCTACAATTACTGGAGGGACTATAACAGCTTCTATTTTATTATCTGATGTGGTTACACTGGATTTAAAAGGCAAGTTCAACGATAGATATGTAGGCCTTAATAAGCCGGTGACTTCAATATCTACAATTGGAGGAGCTGATGCGGAAAATTACTATTTAACTCAGCCAACTGGATTGACTGCATCTATTAGTAAAAAGAATATTAGTGAAATCAGTCCCGTCACACAAGACAAAGTGTATGATGCTACCACTAAAGCGGTCAATTATACTTCGGCATTAAAAACAAAACAAGCTCCTGGTGCTGGTACTGATGTAGACGGCACACCCTATACAATTGATGATGTGAGTATTGTTCCAACTGCGGAATTCGATTATAAAAATGTTGGAAATTCTAAAAGCATTAGTTCAACCTCAATAATAGAAGGGGTAGATAAAGGGAACTATGAATTAGTTAAGGCACTTAATTTAGTTGTAAGAAACGTTACAAAAAAGTCACTAAATATGACTGGTTTATCTGTTCCAGCTTCAAAAGTATATGATGGCACAACTAGTACAGTACTAACTGATAATAAAGTATTATTAACTGCATCTTTGCCAGGGCAGGGTACCGTAACTGATGGAAAGCCATATACTACAGATATTTCAAATCTTAGCATTACTGGAACTGCAATAGGTACCTATAATTCTAAAAATGTGTTAACTGCAAATACAGTTACATACACTGGTCTTAGCTTATCTGGAACAGAATCAGGCAACTATTCTTTAACTATTCAAGTACCTCAACCTGCAATAATTTTAAAGAAAGAATTAACAATGAGTGGATTGTCTGTACCATCTACTAAAATATATGATGCAAACACAAAAGCAAATGTTTTAGATAACAAAACTTTGCAAAATAAAATTACTGCAGGTACAGGGAATAAAGATGACGGGAAACCATATGATCCAGATGATGTTTCATTATCAGGTACGGCAGTCGCTAACTATAACTCAAAAGATGTTGTAACAGCTATTGTTGTTAATTTTAGTGGTTTGTCATTAGCAGGAGCAGACGCTAGTAATTATAGTTTAAAGATTCAAACTCAATATAACGCAACAATTACTCCTTTAGTTAGAAATGTGGTTGCGAACCAACAGAATAAAATTTATGGTCAAAACGATCCAGTATTTACTTATACTGCAGATCCTTTATTGGAATCAGATCTTTATTCTGGGGAATTAAAAAGAGTTGATGGAAAAAATGTTGGTTCCTATCCAATTGAAATTGGAACATTAACAGGAGGGTCTAATTATAATTTAAATTTTACATCAAATGTTTTAATCATTGACAAAGCAATTATGTTTATAACAGCTAAGGATGCAGTTAGAACATACGGAGATTTGCCATTAGTAACACAAACTAATTCTACCGAATTCATTGCGGATGGATTAAAATATGACGAAAAAGTTGGCTACGTAACAATCTCTTATGCGAATGGACCAGGCTCTGGTAATGCTATTAATGATTCAGTTGGTAGATATGTTGGCGCGGTGAATGCTGTTGATGTATCAGGCGGTACATTTAATGTAATGAATTATAAATCAATATTTTTTAGAGGGGATATAATTGTAAATAAATTACCAATAATTGTTTCTGCTGAATCTAAGGAAAAGAGAGAGGGGCAACAAGATCCTGCATTAACATTTAAAACTTCTATACCTTTAGTAGTTGGAGATGAATTTACAGGTTCTATTTCAAGAGAACCTGGTGAAATGATAGGTGCATATCAAATTCAGATTGGAACTTTAGCTTTAAATAATAATTATCAAATGACATTTAGGCCTGCAGTGTTTACTATAAAACCTGAAGAGCCTACTTTTGTGCTTCCTAAAGCATTTACGCCAAATGGGGACGGCGTTAATGATGTTTTAAAAATTATTCAAGATGGAATTAGTACTATTAATTATTATCAAATTTTTAATAGATCAGGTAGGCTTGTTTTCCAAACTAAGGACTTAAATGAAGGATGGGATGGAAGATTCAATGGCGTAGTACTTGATTCAGATGCATATTATTGGAATGTAGAATTTGTTACTTGGAACAAAAAAGTTATAAAAATAAGTGGAACTGTAATTTTAATAAAATAAGTTTGAAAACATACCTCATTATATTATTTGGCATTATTACTTGCAATTTATCTGCACAAGATGTTTCTGTATCTATGCCATTTTTTTCTTCACAATTTTTAAGTCCTGCAAATGCAGGATCTAGTCTTTATGGGTCTAGGGTTCAAGGTAATTTAAAGTCACAGTTTACTGGCAACTCGAACTTATTTAATACCATCATTGCAGGTTGGGATACTAAATTGAATAATAAAGAATATGAAGAAAAAAATCATTTGGGTTTGGGTTTCCAAATCATGTCTGATCAGTTATTAGGGGGGATACTTCAAACCAATTATTTAACTACAAATTTCGCATATCATTTAAATTTAAATCAAAATAGAACCAATACTTTAGCAATGGGTATGGGGTTGTCAGTGGCTCAAACATCTTATGATCAAACGAAACTTACTTTTGGGGATATGTATAATTCAAACGGAACACAAATTAGTACTGTAAGTCCTAATGAAATTTTGAATGATAATCCAACAAGTTATGCTGTTAATACTGGGGTTGTATTCTCAAGACATGCTGAAGAAACATTCTTTCAATTAGGTGTAAATAGTTTTTATTATTCAATGCCAGAATTAACAGGGGCATTAAATAAATTAACTGAAGCCACTGAAATGAGGTACAATGCTTTTTTAAATCTAGAAAAATATATTGCCGGGGATTTCACAATCCTTGTTCATGGTAGTTATGATATTAAAGGGGATGATAGGTTCTATTTTTTTAGTGGTGCATTTGGTGTACCATTAAACAAAGATTTAGATTATCCGAAAAGATTTTATTTAGGTACTTCTGTAAGACAAAATATTGCACTTACTCCATATATTGCAATTATGAATACGCGATATAATTTTGCCATTAGTTATGACATATATAATAATGGGGCAACGGCTTCTCAAATAAAACAAAATGGATTTGAACTTTCATTTTCCCATTTCTTTTCCAGAAGGAAAAAAGAAATATTTAGAAGTTTATTAGATTAAATTCAATATATTTTTATATATTTTGAATAACAAATACTTATATATTAATATAATTTTAAATATTAATTAAAAATTAATACAAGATTTCCCTTTTTTATAATATATCCCAAATTATATTAGTTATCTTTGTAATATCCCCTAAATTAATAAAATCATAAGTTCAAAAATTTAAAAAAATGAGAAACCAAATTTTAACTATTGTATCTAGTGTTGCAATCCTTGCACTTGCATGTGGAACGCCTCAACAAATGACAATCCAAGAAGTTACAGGAAGAGTTGAAGTAACTACTCCTTTTTCTGAGGCAAAATTCAGAACTGATAAGGATTATTATAGAGCATTCCAGTCTTACAAGCACCCAAATGAGAATACAGCTAGATCTTTTTCTGCTGTAGCTGCTAGAGCTGAATTACTTGCTCAAGTAAAAGCTGACATTTCTAATTTCGCTAAGAATTTTGAAGCAACTTATGCTAAAGGTGATATTCAAGACGTATCTGGTGTTTTAAACACAAGAGTTGGTCAATTAGCAGAAGAAATTGTAACTGATGCAATAGTTGTAGATAGTAAATTATTCAAAGAAACTGATGGCAGATATAGTTGTTATACTTTGGTTGAAAAATCAAGAAAAGCAGTTGCTAATGCAGTTTATGATAAAACAATTGCTGAAGACGATAAGTTGAAAATTTTATTTGACAAGAAAAAATTCGAAGAAGAATATGAAAAGTGGAAAACAGATCGAAAAAACTAGTCGGTTTTTCCTACTTATATTAATAGTAACAATCACTAATAACATTTTTGCTCAAAAAAATGTTATTAGTGTTTTTGGGATACAAGGAACTGCTTATATTAATGAAAGAATAACACCTAAAGAGGCTATTCAGGAAGCTATTATTGATGCAAAAAAAAATGCATTAATGAAGGCTGGTATTGGGGAGTATTTAAAGTCTAGTCAATTGATGATATCGTCTTCTGTTGATAACAACAAAAGCGCTGATTTTATTAATACAGAAGTTCAGTCACAAATGGAAGGTGAAATTTTAAGCTTCGTTGTGCTTGATACAATTACAAATGTTGTTGGGAAACAAATCCAATATATTGTAACGATCGATGCTAAAATCATAAAACATCAAGTTAAGCCTGACCCCAATTTTAATGTCAATATTTTAGGTGTTAAAAATGTGTATAATCGAAATGACTTGTTAAATTTTTCAGTTATATCATCTGTTGATAGTTATTTAAATTTATTTAGTTGGACAGATGAAGAAGTTTCTTTGGTTTATCCAAATACTAGAGAAGATCAAACTTTATTAAAAGCAGGTCAAACTTATTTATTTCCTACTAAGAGTAACAATTACGAAATGAGTACTGAAAACAAGGAATACGAGAAAAGTAAATTGGTATTTGTATACACTAAATCCCCTATGAAATTCATTCAGTTTAATTCAAACGGGATTAGTAAACCAGAAACGGTAATTTCCTGGATCAATGCTATTCCGCTTGACCAAAAGAAAATAATTAATATTCCAATATTAATTCAATAATAAATATGCGTTTATTTATATCATTATTTTTTTTGTTTACAATTAGCGGCAAATTGTCTGCTCAAAATATTGAAAATGTCGACTTTCAGGCATTTGAAGATCATATCTTGGTAACTTATGACTTAGTTAATTGCCCTTTAAATACTGTATTTGATTTAACATTGGTTTTCGTAAAGCCAAATGGACCTTCTATTTATCCAAAAAATCTTTTTGGAGATATTGAATCAGTTAAACCTGGCTATAAGAAAAGTATAAAATGGTTTTTTAGAAATGATATCGAAGATTACAATGGAGAATTAAAAGCTGTGTTATCTATTAAGGGATTTAATTTAGTAAATCAATCAACTTTAAATAACACAAATAATAATTCAAATAGTTCAACTTCAGCAATGATTACAAATTCCAATACTACATTGGAACAAGTTAAAAAAACGAATAAGCTTGGAGGAGGCGCAGAAAATGTGATACTATCTATGCTGCTTCCTGGTTTTGGAGATCACTTTGTAAATTCAAATGATCATGTAAGTCCACTTTTGATTTCTGCTATTTTTATAGGCTCAGTTTATACTGCATTTAGTGCAAAAAAAAGTAGTGAAGATAATTATGCAATCTATTCTAAGTCTAGAATACAGTTCGAAATGGATGAAAGTTTTACTAAAGCTTCTGAATACAAAAAGAAGTCAGATATCGCCCTTGGTGTCGCTGCTTCTGTATGGTTGTTAGATGTTATTAAAGTAGCTATTCAAGGTAGCAGAAATGACAGACTAAGAAATAATGGCTATGGTAAAATTAAACTGATTCCTAGATATATTCCAACTAGACATAGTGACGCATTTCAATTAACATTTGTCAAGAATTTTTAAATGAATCGTCTTAATTATATAAAATTTTTTTTAATCGTAATTTTGTTCATTCAAGGTTGCGCAAAGTCTATTGAAAGAGATAATCCTTTAGATGGTAAGACTTTACCATTTGTTACAACAGTACCTGCTTCAATCCCCACTAGCACAAGTACAACAACTGGAGGTAATATTACCAATGATGGTGGATTAGCAATTAGTTCTAAAGGAATCATATATAGTAAAGCTCCAAATGCGCCTATTCAATCAGCAGATAAATATGAAGTTGGACCAGGGTATAATAATTTTTCCATTGTATTAAATGGGTTAACACCAGCTACTACTTATTATTATAAATCTTATGCCACTAATTTACTTGGTACAGCATATGGAAATGAAATGTCTTTTAAGACTGCCAATGACAAACCATCAATTATTACAAATCCTGCCACTGTAATTACTTCCTCTAATATCACTATTGGAGGGACAATTGTTGGAACTATTGCAGGGACTATCATTTCAAGCAATGGTTTGCCTGTGACCCAAAAAGGTGTTGTAGTTAGTCCAACCCCTTTTGTTGATACAAACTCAGTTAAAATTTTTGCTCCAGGTCAAAATATTGTGAGGTATGATTTAACTGCAAGTACACTTTTTAGTGTTAATGTACCTAATTTAACCGAAGCCAAAACTTATTATATCATGGCTTTTGCTGGAAACGCACTAGGAGTTAAATTTGGAAATCCTGTGAGTGTTACAACTGCTGCTAAATTACCTACCATCGAGACAATTCAAGTGTCTAATAATACAGGATACATTGCAAAATCTGGCGGTCAAATTATAAGTAACGGAGGGGCGTCTATCACTGCTAAGGGAATTTTATGGAGTACTACCAAAGATGCTAAAATTGAAACAACCACTACATTCACTTCTGATGGTTCAGGTGAAGCTTCCTATGTATCTAACTTAACCAATCTAGTGCCAGGAACAACTTATTATGTAAAAGCTTATGCCAGAAATTCAATTGGAGTAGGGTATGGAACTGAAATAGAATTTAAAGCTACGCCACTTTCGCCAGTAATTGCTCAGGCCAGCTTTATAACTCAATATTCAAGTTCGGTTGAAGTCAGGTCTAGTATTATTTATGATGGTGGTTCACCAGTGCTTGATTTTGGCTTTGTTTATCATACAATTACTAATCCTACCTTGACGAACGGAGCAACGAAAGTACCGTATGGGAATAGTACAAATGGAAGGTCTAGAGATATTAATTTTAGTAGTTCAATAGATAACTTACAAAGTGGTAAAAAGTACTTTATTACTTCATACGTTAAAACTGCGATAGCGACTGTTTATGGAACACCAGAAATAACTTACACTACATCATCCACTAGCCCAAAGGTTTCAACACTAACTGTTTCAAATATAGGATTCAATGATGCAAAGATAACTGGTTTAGTAGTCAATAATGGAGGTGCTACAGTGACAGAAAAAGGAGTAGTAGTTGGAGAATCACCTAATCCAACCTATAATGGTTATGGTACTTTGAAATTTCAAGATTTAAATTTATCAGATTTAACAAATATATCTGTGAATGCTACTAATTTAAAAGCAGCAACAATTTATTATGCTAGAGCTTATGCCAAAAATTCTGTTAATGTTGGATATGGCGATCCTGGAATTGAGTTTCCTACGAATGATTCTAAACCAGTTTTAGGTATAATAACTCAAAATACTCCCACAAGTAATTCTATTGTTGTAAATGGTATAATTGAAAAAACATTTAATTTGCAAATTACGGAAAAAGGTTTTATTTGGAGCAAGTTTAATACATTAAATCTCACAAGTAATAATAATACTGGAAGACAAAATCTTGGAACTGGGTCTTCTTCATTTTCTCACACAATTCCTAACTTAGAACCAGGCACTTTATATTACGTAAAATCATATGCAACAAGTGCATCTGGAACGGGATATAGCAATTTAAGCTCTTTTACTACTCTTTCTACTACACCTTCCATCACGACTAATTCTGTAGCTTCAGTCAATGCTTCAAATGCGACGCTTAGGGCTAATATAACAAGTGACGGAGGGTCCGATATTACTTCTGCAGGTTTTGTTGTAAGTACAACTAGAAATCAAACTGCAAATAGTACAAATCAATTTACTGTTCAAAATCCAAGTGTTGGTGATATTTCTATTACTCGTACCGGGTTAGTTAGAGGCACTTATTATTATAGAGGATTTGTTGTAAATAAGAATGGCAGGATTGAAGGGCTAGAATATTCTTTTGTTATACAATAATTATCAAATAGTTAATATGAAATATTTTTTAGGCATTTTGTTTTTTATTGCAACATCCGCATCTGCTCAAACTGCATCAAGTAGTTTTAAGCAAGTAAATTTATTGGCAGTACCTAAGCCACAAAAACCTGCTAATTTAATTATATCAGATATTCAGTTCACAGACAACAAAGAAGGGAATAATAATTCAAGCTTAGATGCTGTTGAAAAAGCTGAAATCTCATTTAATATTGACAATAAAGGAGAGGGTAATGCCTATTCAGTGAAATTATATATTAAAGACAGTTCAAATATTAAAGGTGTTCAATTTGATAAAATAATAAACTTAGGTGTGATTGAAGCAGGAGCTAGTAAAACTGTTGTTGTTCCAATTTCCGCATCAATGGATTTAATGTCGGGTACTTCTAATTTAAATATGCAAGTCAAGGAGGGGAATAATTTTGATGCAGATCCGTTTGCAGTATTATTTAAAACAATTGAATTCAAAAAGCCAGAACTCTTAATTAAAGAAGCTGTTTTTTTAAATAAGTCTTCTTCTGATGACGCTTTGTCGGTTGGATCATTAATACAACTTTCAGTTTTGGTTCAAAATAAAGGCGAGGGTATTGCTAATAATGTTCAAGTTGAATTTGTTAACCCAGCATTCATTTTCCCAGTAGATATGTTTAAATTCAATATTGAAGATTTAGGACCAGGTGAAATGAAGAAATTAGATTATGAGTTTATACCTAATAAACAATATATAGCTAATAACATAACCATTAAAATCAAGGTTACAGAAAAGTCCGGTAAATACGGAATTATTGAAAATAAAACAACACCAATCCAGATTAAACAAGGTGAAAAAATTGTAGTTAATACCACTTCAGTGACTGCTCCTAAAGCTGAGTATAAACAAATTTCATTGATTTCTGATGTGGATAAGAACATTCCTATTAATAGTAAAAAATTCAATAATAGGTATGCGATTATTTTTGGTAACGAAGATTACAGTTCTTTTCAGCCGGATTTATCTAAAGAAGTAAACGTTGATTTTGCAGTCAATGATGCAAAAATTTTTAAAGAATATTGCGAAAAAACACTTGGTATTCCTGCTATCAATATCAGATATGTGGCAAATGCTACGTATGGTAAAATGAAACAAAATATAGATTGGATTAATAAATTAATGAAAAATTCTTATGGCGAAATGGAGGTTTTCTTTTATTATGCTGGTCACGGTTTACCAGATGAAGTAACAAAAGAGGCCTATTTGATCCCTGTTGATGTATCAGGAACAAACCTTCAGTCTGCCATTAAATTACAAGATGTTTATAAATCATTAACAGAATATGAGTCAGCAGGTGTTACGGCTTTTATTGATGCATGTTTTAGCGGAGGTGCTAGAAACCAAGAAATGGTGAAAGCACGTGGAGTAAAAGTTGTACCAAGAGGTGATTTTATAGAAGGGGGTATTGTTGCATTTAGTGCAAGCAGTGGTAATCAATCTTCCAATGCCTTTAATGAGCAAAAACATGGTATTTTCACCTATTATTTACTTAAATCGCTTCAAGAATCTAAAGGCGAGATCAATTATAAAACATTTTGGGAAGGTTTAAAAAGAACTGTAAGTTTTGAGTCAATCAAAGTAAATAGTAAAGAACAAGATCCTCAAGTG
>Ga0079300_10000319_pt1 | contig 17754 bp, 19 predicted proteins | sample Wag4_2014_7_11_FD_74799 | JGI IMG/M metagenome (GOLD analysis project Ga0079300, IMG submission 74799) | Fresh water microbial communities from Ohio, USA - Utica-2 Time Series HT 2014_7_11 | ecosystem: Environmental > Aquatic > Freshwater > Water tank | place: USA: Ohio | collected 2014-07-11
CCTCCAGTTCATTGGTCCCACCATCGGCTTCAGCATCGGACTGGCCCAGGGCGAGCCCTTCACAGCCCTGCGCGGGGTCTCCTTCGCCTTCATCTGGGCCGGGGCGGCGACCTACATCTTTGGCCTCTGGCGGCGGACCCGGAGCCTCGGTGCCTGACCGGCGCTTGCGTATTCCGCGCCCGCGGCTATCGGTGTCCGGAACGACCGTTTGCCCGAAGGGCGGCGGCGGCGACGCGACAGTTCCGGAGGAAACCCATGGCCCGCACGAAGTTCGGCGCATTCCTGGCGCCCCATCATCCCATCGGCGAGCATCCCATGCTGCAGTTCCGGAACGACATCCGGTTCGCGACGCGGCTGGAGGAGCTGGGCTACGACGAGTTCTGGGTCGGCGAGCACCACTCCACCGGCTGGGAGATGATCGCCTCTCCCGAGATGTTCCTGGCCGCCGTGGGCGAGCACACCCGGCGCATCCGCCTGGGCACCGGGGTCATCTCCCTGCCCTACCACCACCCCTTCAACGTCGCCCAGCGCATGGTCCAGCTGGACTACATGACCGGCGGCCGGGCCATCCTCGGCACCGGGCCGGGCGCCCTGCCCTCCGACGCCCACACCCTGGGCATTGACCCCATGACCCAGCGCGACCGGCAGGACGAGGCCATCGGCGTGATCAAGCGGCTCCTGGCCGGCGAGCGGGTCACCCACGAGAGCGAGTGGTTCACCCTGCGCGACGCCCGGCTCCAGCTCCTGCCCCTGCAGGAAGAGATGGAGATGGTGGCCGCCTCCTCCATCAGCCCCTCAGGCATGACCCTGGCCGGTAAGTACGGCATGGGCGTCTTGTCCATAGGCTCCAACTCCGATGCGGGCCTGGCGGCCCTGCCCACCCAGTGGGGTTTCGCCGAACAGGCCGCCGCCAAGTCGGGCAAGTCGATCGACCGGAAGAACTGGCGGGTACTCATGTCCTGGCATATCGCCGAGACGCGTGAGGAAGCCCGGGCCCAGGCGGCCAAGGGCCTGATGCACTGGCACAACGAGTACCAGGTCGGAACCCTGATGCGCCCCGGCGCTGTGCCCTTCATCAGCCCCGAGCAGGCTCTCGAGCAGACCGTGGACGTCGAGGGCGCCTCCGCCGTCATCGGCACTCCGGATGACCTCATCGCGGCGATCCGCAAGCTTCAGGCCAATGCCGGCGGCTTCGGCGTCGTACTGGGCTTCGTCCATGACTGGGCCAACCGCGAGAACACCCTTCGCAGCTGGGACCTGGTCGGGCGCTACGTGATCCCAGAGATCAACGGTCTCCTGGACGGCTACCGGGACTCCCGGGCCTTCGTGATCGAGAACCGCGAGTGGTTCGACCGTGCCGGACAGGCGGTGATGAGCAAGATCATGTCGCACGAGGGCGCCGCGGCGGCCCTGAAGGCCGGCATGGAGGCGGGCGTGGCCATGCGCTCACCCAATGCCCCAGACCTGAACAAGGCGGCCAAGGACCTGAAATAGGGGGGCCTAGAGACTTCGCACTGTCACCGGAGCGTCCCGGTTTCCACCCAGCGCATCGGTCGCGGGCTCGTCGTCGAGCAGGTCTTCGGGGCCCTTCGCCAGGCGCGCCGCCAGTTTCCCGACCGAGGATCCCAGCGCCGCCTCAGGATCGTCGCCTTCCACCAGGGCGGCGGCGAAGAGGGCGGCCAGGAGGTCGCCTGTTCCCTTCGGCACCCGCTCGAGGCGCGGGTGAGTCGCCAGCCAGGCGACCTTCGCATCGGCCCAGAGGACACCGGTCTCCGACCCCGCCGGGATCGAGGAGACCAGGACCGGCCGGCCCAGGCTGCGGGCGGCGGCGAAGGCCCCGTAGGCGTCGGGAATCTGCATCCCGGTGAGGCGTTCCAGCTCCCAGGCGTTGGGCGCCAGCAGGCTGGCGCGTGGGACCAGGTCCAGGGGCAGGGCCTCGGCGACGGCTTGGGCGACATAGAGCCCGCGGTCCTCATCGCCGAGGATGGGGTCCACCAGGCGCAGGGCCTTCGGACAGCGTGTCGCCACATGGTCCAGGAGGCCGGCCGCAGCCGCCACCTGTCCTGGCGAGGCGAAGTATCCGGTGATCACCAGGTCCGCCCGGTCCGCCAGGCCTGAGGCGATCAGCCCATCAACCTGGCCGGCGAAGACCGCATCGGACACCGCTCCACCCCCGGGGGGACCCAGGCCCGGATGGCGCCCGAAGAGGACGGTAGGAAGAAGGGCTGTGCGAAAGCCGAGGCGGGTGAGGACAGCGCTCTGCAGGCTGCCGCCGACCCCCGATCCGGCGACATGGCTGGACAAGATCAGGGCGACCGGCACGGGTGCGGTCCGGCCCCGGGGCCTAGTAGCGGTAATGCTCGGGCTTGAAGGGCCCGGCCACCGGCACGTTGATGTAGGCGGCCTGGTCCGAGGTCAGCCGGGTCAGCTTTGCGCCCAGCTTGTCCAGGTGCAGCATGGCCACCTTCTCGTCCAGGTGCTTGGGCAGGGTATAGACCTGCTTGCCGTAGGCCGCGCCGTTGGTCCACAGCTCGAGCTGGGCCAGGGTCTGGTTGGTGAAGGAGGCGCTCATCACGAAGCTGGGGTGGCCCGTGGCATTGCCCAGGTTCACCAGCCGGCCCTCGGACAGGACGATGATCTTCTTGCCGTCCGGGAACTCCACGTGATGGACTTGGTCCTTGATCTTGTCCCAGCGGTAGTTGCGCAGGCCCGCGATCTGGATCTCGGAATCGAAGTGGCCGATGTTGGCGACAATGGCGTTGTTCTTCATCCGCCGCATGTGGTCGACGGTGAGGACGTCCTTGTTGCCGGTGGCAGTGACGAAGATGTCGCCCTTGTCGGCCACGTCGTCCATGGTCTGGACCTCATAGCCCTCCATGGCCGCCTGCAGGGCGCAGATCGGGTCGATCTCGGTGACGATGACCCTGGCCCCGCCATTGCGCAGGCTGGCCGCCGAGCCCTTGCCCACGTCGCCATAGCCCAGGACTACGGCGACCTTGCCCGAGAGCATGACGTCCGTGCCCCGGCGGATCGCATCCACCAGGCTCTCGCGGCAGCCGTAGAGGTTGTCGAACTTGGACTTGGTGACGCTGTCATTCACGTTGATGGCGGGGAAGGGCAGCTCGCCGCGATCGGCCATCTGGTAGAGGCGGTGAACCCCCGTGGTGGTCTCCTCCGAGACGCCGCCGATGGCGTTGCGGATGGCGGTGTAGAAGCCGGGCTTTTCCTTCAGGTACCGCTTCATCACCGTATAGAGGGCTTCCTCCTCCTCGTTCTGCGGGTTGTCGAGGACCGAGGCGTCCATTTCGGCCTTGGGCCCGAGCACGCAGAGCAGGGTGGCGTCGCCACCGTCGTCGAGGATGAGGTTGGGATAGCCGCCATCGGCCCATTCGAAGATGCGGTGGGCGTAGTCCCAGTATTCCTCAAGGGTTTCGCCCTTGGTGGCGAAGACCGGGGTTCCGGCATCGGCAATGGCCGCCGCGGCGTGGTCCTGGGTGGAGAAGATGTTGCAGGAGGCCCAGCGCACTTCGGCGCCCAGGGCTTCGAGGGTCTGGATCAGGACCGCCGTCTGGATGGTCATGTGCAGAGACCCGGCGATGCGGGCACCCTTGAGGGGCTGGGCGGCCCCGAACTCGGCGCGGACGGCCATCAGGCCGGGCATCTCGGTCTCGGCGATCGCAATTTCCTTGCGGCCGAACTCGGCCAGGGAAATGTCCTTCACCACATAGTCGGTCATGTCGGGATTCCTGTCGCGCGGGCCCTCGCCGCCTGAAGGGTCCTATACCCCCGGCTGCGCCCGGTCGCAACCGGGACATAAAGACTTCTTTATGTGAACCGCGGTGCCGGCTCGTGGACCAGCTTATCGATAGCCTTCAGGGCCCGCCGCGCGTCGCCCCGGCGGCGGAGACCCGATACGAGCCTTCGTGCCTCCCTCCGGCCTTCGGCATCGAGGGCCAGTCGGGAAAGAACGCCCTCCGCCATCGCCGCGTCATTGAGCAGGCCCAGCGCGTCCTGGGCCTTCCTGAGCGCGGCTTCAAAGCCTGGGGCGGCCCGTCGCCAGTCCGGGCACTCGAAGGCGGCCAGGGCGTAGCGAAAGGCCTTGATGCGCAGGCGCAGGGCGTGGAGGTCCTCCGGCCCAAGGGCGTCCGCCGCCTGACCCTCTCGGTGGATGCGTCGCCAGCGGCGGTCAAGATCAGAGCCCAGCCCCTCCGCGGCGCCCCGGGCGTTAAGGGCCAGTCCAGGCCAGTCTCCCGTTTCGGCCAGGAGGAGTCCCTCCAGCAGGGTCAGCCGCGCAGGCGCCGCCGCCAGGCTGGCGGACAGGCCGGCGGCGGCCCGGTGCCGGGCTTCCGAAAGGACGGAATCGAGGGCCGGGCCGGCGGGGCCCATCGCCATCAGGACGTCCAGTTCCCGCACCTCGCCGCAGGCCCGGGACAGGTCGCGCAGCCCGGCGCGGACCCTCGCGGCCGGGGCCTCGTCCAGCCGCCTCCGGAAGACCAAGGCCAGGCTTCGCAGCCGCCGCAGGGCGACGCGCATCTGGTGGACCGCCTCGACAGAGGGGTCGTTCGCTGTACCCGGGGCCCGGCCAGCCACCTCGGCCAGGCTTCCGAGCAGGGCCAGCCGCAGGGCATTGCCCGCGGTGATCCCACCGGCCAGGGCGACCGGTGCGGCCCGGGGCCAGGGCCGGTCCGCTGCCAGGTCCGCGCCCCTTGCGGACTTTGTGCGGAGCGAGAGGGTCAGGGGAAGTTCGGCAGCCAGGCTTCGCGCGAGGTTGAGCAGGTCCCCGCGGTCGCCCTCGAGGAGCTCCAGTTCGACTTCGCAGACCGCGGCTCTGCGGTCTCCGGCCCGGATCTCGCCCTCGTCGAAGACCGCCTCGATCCGGGATGCCCCCGCCTCGACCACCCCGCTGCGCCGCCGAACACGCACGGAGAATCGCGGCGCAAGCCGGTCCGGGCCGATGGCGGCGAGGTCCAGCCCTGCCAACTCTGGCCCGGCGAACTCTGGCCCGGCGAACTCTGGCCCGGCGAACTCTGGCCATGAGAGATCCAGGTGTCCGGGGGCGACCTCGGCCTCGACCTCGTCCCGGGCCAGGCCCCATCCGGCCTTCAGGGTCTGGACAGTCCGGCCGGACGCCTCGCTACGCAGTCGAAGGGAGGCTCCCGCGGCCGCAAGGGCTTCGTCGGGGGTGTCATAGTAGACAGACAGGAGGGTGCGGTCCTGGGGCGGGGCGTGCAGGACCCGCAAAAGCACCGCCTCGATTGCGTCGGGGGGGCAGTCGAACTTGATTTCCACCTCGGGCGTCACGACCCCCTCCGGACGGCTATTCGTCCTCGTCGAAACGATTGGCCACAAGGGCGACAAGGGCGGCGAGGGCGGCATCCGCCTCAGTCCCCTCCGCGACGATGTCGATGCAACAACCCGGCCCGGCGGCCAACATCATCAGCCCCATGATCGAGCGGGCGTCCACCTCGGCACCATCTTTTGACACGCGCACTTCGGCCTCGAAGGTGGAGGCTGTCTTCACGAACTTGGCGGACGCGCGGGCGTGAAGCCCGCGCTTGTTGATGATCTCGACCCGGGCCTGGGCGGTCACTTGTCCCCTGCCAGGACGTAGGAGGCGACGGAGATGTACTTTCGCCCCGCCTCCTGGGCCTGGGCGACGCAATCGGCGAGGTCAAGCCGGCTTCGGACGCTGGCGAGCTTGATCAGCATGGGCAGGTTCAGGCCGGCGATGACCTCGCCCCGGGTCTGCTCCATGACCGAGATGGCGAGGTTCGAAGGCGTGCCCCCGAACATGTCAGTCAGGAGGATGACGCCGGTCCCGTCGTCCACACGCCCGCAGGCAGAGAGAATGTCCCGTCGCCTCTGCTCCATGTCATCGTCCGGGCCGATACAGATGGCAGCGATCCCCGACTGGGGACCGACCACATGCTCCATGGCCAGCAGGAACTCGTCGGCCAGACGGCCGTGGGTCACGATGACGAGGCCGATCATGGGAAGGCTCTCAAGGGGCGTTCTCACCCTGTGCGGTCGGCGCCGGCGCCGGAAGGCGGACTTGATACGACTCTTCCCCGTCGGCTCCAAGCCGACAAAGTGCATCCGCGATCCGGTGTGGCGCCGAGGCTTCGGTCAGTCGGAGCCGGAGCCGCGGCGTCTCTCGCCCGAGCATCGAGAACCACTCGGGGTCAGGCATCCGCTCAGGCTCCCCGGCGGTCACCGCAAGGTCGATCCGGCAAAGGTCCAGCCAGGGCAGACGCACGACGCCGGCACCTCGAATCTCGAGCTTGCCGCGCAGCCCGTCCGGGGCCCTGCCGAAGAGGCGTCCGCCGCTTGTCCAGACCCGGGTGCGGTCGTCGGCGACCAGGCGGAACCCCAGGTCCAGGGCCCTCAGGGCGAGGTCGCTCTTGCCGCTGCCGGAGGGACCGAACACCAGGGCGCCCCGCCAACGCCCGCCCGACCTCAGGGCGATCAGGCCGGCGTGCAGGATCTCGCTCATGGGGCCGGTCTCATGACGCGGGGCGAAGGGGTAGGCGGACCCGGAAGCAGGCACCGGCTCGCTCTCCTGCCTCGCCCAATCGGTTCTCGGCCCGGAGGGTCCCGCCCTGGGCCTCCACGATCTGGCGGGCGATGGACAGGCCCAGGCCCGAATTGCCGCCGAAGGCTGAACCCCTGGGCCGGGAGGTGTAGAAGCGCTCGAAGACCGTCTCCAGGTTCTCTGGAGGTATGCCCGGACCGTCATCCTCGACACGAACCTCGGTGATCCCGGCCTCGCGTGTCAGGAACAGCCGGACAGAACCGCCCGGGGGGCTGAAGGAACGGGCGTTGTCTATGAGGTTCCGGAACACCTGGCCGAGCGGGCCTTCCCGTCCGAGGACCGGGGTCTCACCCTCGGGCTGGGACAAAAGGACCTCCGCGTCACCGTCCCGGCGGGTGGCGCTGTAGACCCCGACCAATTCATCGAGGAGGCGACCCAGGTCGAAGCTCCGGGGCGCCTCCCGGGACAGTTCCGCGTCCAGCCGCGAGGCGTTGGAGATGTCCGTGACGAGGCGGTCCATGCGCTGAACGTCCTGCTGGATCACCCCCTGCAACCGGGCTCGGGCGTCGGGGTCGGACACCAGATCCAGGGTCTCCACCGCCGAGCGCAGGGACGTAAGCGGATTTCGGATTTCATGGGCCACGTCTGCGGCGAAGCGCTCGATGGCGCCCATCCGCTCGGACTGGGCGTCTGTCATGGCCTCGAGGGACCGCGTCAGGTCGCCAAGCTCGTCCTTCCGCCTGGCCAGGTCGGGGAGGGAGATGGACCGGACCCGGGATAGCCGCACCCGGTCGGCGGCCCGCGCCAGGCGCCGGACGGGCAGGGCCACCAGGCTGGTGAGGAGGGCCGAGGACAAGAGGGTGACGCCGATGGAGAGCAGGATAAAGGGCGCCAGGGCGGCCCTCTGGCGGGCGATGATGCTGTCCACGTCGCCGGCCTCGACCGTCAGGACCCCCAGAACGGCCTGCACATGGCGGATAGGAAAGGAGACCGAGACCACCCGGCCTGAAGGATCGGCGAGGCGGACGCCCGCCACGCGGCGCCCTTCGAGCGCGCCCGCAATCTCGGCGCGGAGCGCGGTCTGCCCCGGCGAAGCGCGGGGCTTACCGGAGCTCTCCGGGCGCGCAGCCCCGCCCCTCGGACGGGCCGGGGGTAGAACGCCTTCCTCCACCCGGTTGGCGATCCAGTCGCTGTCGGCGATCACCTGCCCCTGGGGATCGAAGAGCCGGGCCCTCTGGACGCCGGGATTGGCAAGAAGCTGGAGGATCTCGCTGGCCCGGGCGGCGTCGAGGGCCGGGACGGGCTCGCCGACCGTCGCCGCCTGGTCGATCAGGCTGGCCATCAGCTCGCCCTGGGTGGTCAGGCTGTCGATCCGGGCCTCCACCAGGCCCCGGCGCAGCTCGTTCAGCACCAGGGCGCCGACAATGAGGACAGCCAGGCCCAGGAGGTTGAGGGCGAGAATCAGCCTCCCGAGACGGGACGCCGGTGGCCGGCTCCACCACCGGCGGCCGGGCTCAGGATTCGCGGTATCGGTAGCCGACGCCATAGAGGGTTTCGATCGCGTCGAAATCGGGGTCGACCTCCCGGAACTTGCGGCGCATCCGCTTGATGTGGCTGTCGATGGTCCTGTCGTCGACATAGACCTGATCGTCGTAGGCTGCATCCATCAGGTTGTCGCGGCTCTTTACGAAGCCGGGTCTCTGGGCGAGGGCCTGGAGCAGCAGGAATTCGGTCACGGTCAGCTTCACGGGCAGGCCGTTCCAGAGACAGTCGTGCCGGGCCGGATCGAGGGTCAGCTGGCCGCGCTTCAGCGCCCGGGGCGCCGTTGCCTCCGGCTCGTCCTCTTCCCCAACACCGCCGTTGGCCCGGCGCAGGACCGCCTTCACCCGCTCAATGAGCAGGCGCTGGCTGAAGGGCTTGTGCATGTAGTCGTCGGCACCGAGGTTGAAGCCGAGCAGTTCGTCGATCTCGTCGTCCTTGGAGGTGAGGATGATCACCGGCAGGTCCGAGGCGCGACGCAGGCGCCGAAGCACCTCCATGCCGTCCATGCGCGGCATCTTGACGTCGAGTATCGCCAGGTCCGGCGGATCGTTCTCGAGGGCGGCGAGGCCCGAGGCGCCGTCGAAGTAGGCCTTGACCGCATGGCCCTGGCTCTCCAGCGCAAGGCTAACGGAGGTCACGATGTTCTCGTCGTCGTCCACCAGGGTGATGCGGGCCATCTGCGGGGTCGGGTCCTCTTCGCCGGTCCTTCAATCCAGAATAACCCTAGTCGCCCCGATCCGTGGCCTCAATGGGGCGGACGGATCAACGAAGGCCAAGGGCGCGGGCGAGGGCGTCCACCGCCCGGTCGACGTCCGCATCCGCCATGGCGGGGAAGAGGGGAAGGGAAAGGGCGCTTCGGTACCAGGAGGCGGCCCCGGGAAGATCCGGGGGACCATACCGGGCCACATAGTAGGGCTGGGCGCTCACGGGAATGTAGTGGACCTGGGTTCCCACGCCGTCCGCCCCCATGGCCTCGACCACTGCGCGGCGGCTGCGTCCGGTCGCCGGGAAGTCGATCCGGACTGTCAGGAGGTGCAGGACGGGCCGGCTCCAGTCCGGGCTGTCCGCGAGCCGGACGACGGGTGCCAGGGGTGCCAGGCGCTCGGCGTAGCGGTGCGCCAGGTCGCGTCGCCGGGCGGCGAACTGAGGCAGGCGCTTCAGCTGGGACTGGCCAAGGGCGCAGAGGATGTCCGGCAGGCGATAGTTGAACCCGGGCTCGCGCATTTCGTAGAGCCAGGGATCGCCCCCCGCCGGCCGCTCCATGCCGTGGCTCCGAAGCCGGCGCATCCGGGCGGCCAGGTCCGGATCCCGGGTGGTGATCATGCCGCCCTCGCCCGTGGCAATGGTCTTGACCGGGTGGAAGGAAAAGGTGGCGGCGGAGGACCGCAGGCCGGACCCGACAGGTTCGGGGCCCTGCCCGAAGTCCGCCGTCGAGCCCAGGGCGTGGGGCGCATCCTCCACCAGGACGGCGCCGGAGGCGGAAGCGACCGCCCCCAGGCCCGGGAGGTCTGCGACATCGCCCCTCAGGTGAACGGGAATCACGGCCTTCAGGCGCCCGGGCCCGGCCCGGTCCAGGGCCTCGGCGAGGGTCTTTGGCGTCATGAGTCCGGTGGCGGGGTCGACGTCGGTGAAGATCACCTCGCCGTCCACGAACCGCACGCAGTTGGCGGTGGCCAGGAAGGTGGTCGCGGGCACGGCGACCCGGTCGCCGGGACCCACGCCCAGCCCCAGCATGGCCAGGTGAAGAGCCGCTGTGCCGTTGGAGCAGGCCACGGCGAAGGGCGCCTCCACCGCGGCGGCGAAGGCCTCCTCGAAGGCCTGGACCCCCGGGCCCGTCGTCAGGAAGTCGGATCTCAGGGCCTCGGCCACAGCCGCGATGTCGGACTCGTCGATATCCTGGCGGCCATAGGGCAGGAAGGCCCTGGAGGTCATCTCAGGCTCCGGCGGGTGCGGGCATGACGCCGGCCCCCGGACCGTCCAGGAAGCGGAGGAGACCCTCGTGGGACAGCCATTCCTCATTGGTGTCGCTGGCGTAGGAAAAGCCCTCTGCCACCTGGGGATGGGCGCCGGCGAAAGACTCCCGCGAGAACTCTACGAAGGCCGGCTCGATGGCGTAGCGGTCGCCGAGGTCGACGACATGCCGGGCGTCATCCACGGAAATCATCATCTCGTGGAGCTTCTCTCCCGGCCGGATGCCGATGACCCGGATCGGCAGGCCGGGTGCCAGGGCTTCGGCGAGATCGGTCAACTTCATCGAGGGGATCTTTGGCACGAAGATCTCCCCACCCCGCATGATGGACAGGGAGGAGAGGACGAAGTCGACCCCCTGGCCCAGGGTGATCCAGAAGCGCGTCATCCGCGGGTCGGTGATCGGCAGATCCCGGGCGCCCTGGGCGATCAGCCGCTGGAACAGGGGCGCTACCGATCCCCTCGACCCGACGACATTCCCGTACCGGACCACTGCGAAGCGGGCGCCGATGTCGCCGGACAGGTTATTGGCCGCCACGAAGGTCTTGTCCGAGGCCAGCTTGGTGGCCCCGTAAAGGTTGGCGGGGTTGCAGGCCTTGTCGGTGGACAGGGCGATGACCTTCTTTACCCGGTTGGCCAGGGCCGCCCAGACGATGTTTTCTGCCCCCAGGACGTTGGTCTGGATGAATTCCGATGGATTGTACTCGGCGGCGGGCACTTGCTTGAGGGCGGCGGCGTGTACCACCACGTCCACCCCGCGCAAGGCCAGGGTCAGGCGCTGGCGGTCGCGGACGTCGCCCAGGAAGAACCGCATGCGGCTCATCTGCTCGGGGGTGAACCGCTCGGCCATGTCGACCTGCATTTCGTGCTGCTTCAGCTCGTCCCGGGAAAAGACGATCAGCTTGCGCGGCTCGGCCCGGCTGAGCACGGTGTCAATGAAGCGGCGGCCGAAGGATCCAGTCCCGCCGGTCACGAGGACGGTCTTGCCCTCCAGTTCGCCGGTGTCTGTGGAGAAACGGTTCAAGTCAGGTCTCCGAGCGGATTCTTGCCATTCCCATAGCCTGCCCTAAGTCCGGTAAAGAGATCGCTAACCATAATCGGTAACAAATGACCTCATGAACCGCCGACGCCTGCTTATCGTTCTGCCCCTGTTCGCCGCCGCCCCAGCCCGTGCGGCGGGGGGTGGGTCCGGAATTGGCGGCAAACCGCCGCCCACCTTCATCCGGCTGCCCCTTGTCCAGGCCAACATCCTGCGCCAGAACCGCACCCGGGGCGTGATTTCCCTGGAGAATGGCGTCGACGTAAAGGACCCCAAGCTCCAGGCCCGGATTGGCCAGGTCCAGCCCCGGCTCAGGTCCGACATGGCGCGGCAGCTTTCGCTCTACACCTCGAACCTGGCGCCCGGGCAGGCCCCCGACCTCGATGTTCTGTTGCCCCTCCTGCAGAAGCAGGTGGACCTGAATGTCGGCGGCCCCGGCGCGCGCCTGGTCCTGCTGAACGTCCTGATCAACTGACCCCGAGATCGGCCGCCACGGCGTCCATGAAGCCGGCGAGTTCGACGTCGAGGCTGGTGACGCCTCCGGCGTCATGGGTGGTGAGGGTAACCTCGACCCGGTTCCACACATTCGCCCATTCGGGATGGTGATCCATCCGCTCGGCCTTCAGGGCGACCCGGGTCATGAAGGCGAAGGCGGCGTTGAAGTCCGCGAAGACAAAGGTCCGCGAGATGGCGTCCCGGTCGCCTGGCAGGTCGCCCCACAGGGGCAGCTTCTCGAGGGCGTCGATGGCGCCGATCCGCACCCGGGAGGTCACGCTGCACCTTTGAAGGTGAGCCCGGTGGCCTCGGCGAGCTCGGACAGGGCCTGGGCCTCGCTGACCACCTTGATGGCCCGCATGCCGAGGGCGGCGGCCGGCTTGCAGTTGATTCCCAGGTCGTCGAGGTAGATGCAGGCGGCGGGTTCCACCGCCAGCTGCTCGCACATCATCAGGTAAATCCGGGGGTCCGGCTTACGCACCCCCGCCTTCGAGCTTTCGATGATGGCGTGGAAGTGCGGCATGACCCGCCCCATGGCCGTCACCATTGTGGACTCCGAGCCCGGCGAGTGGCTGGAGGCCATGTTGTTGGTGATGCAGCCCACCTTGAACCGGGCCTTGCAGGCCAGCAGGGCATCGACCATGGCCGGCCGCAGATGGCCCGACAGCAGGGGCAGGACCTCGCGGCCGGGCACCGGATGGCCAAGAGCGGCGCTCTCCTCGTGGAACAGCCGGTCGAAGCCCGCCGAATCGACCTCGGCCCGCTCGAAGAGCGCCCAGGCGTTGGTGTCCGGATTGGTGGCATTGACCGTCCGGATCAGGTCCCGGGGCAGGCCCTTCTCCGCCTCGTACCGATTGAAGGCCTCGAAGGGCGAGGATGTGAATACCCCGCCGAAATCCCAGATCACCGCCTCGACGCCCATACTGCTCCCTCCGGAAATGACGCAGCGCACGCTAGGGCGTTTCCGGCTTGAGGGGAACATGCTGCAGGGTGCTAGTCTCCGTCCCCATGCTCCCGCCGTCCGTCAGCCACCTGCCGGGTTCACGCTTGGTCGATCCGCCCTGGGCCGATCCGCCCGGATTCGCCATTGGCCTGAGGCGGATCGCGCCCGAGGCCTGGCTGGAGGGCGGCGAGGCGCGGCCCTGGGCACGCAAGGACCGCCTCTTCCGCGCCGTTCCGGACAAGGTCTGGGGCGAGACGCAGGGTTCGCGTCCCGGCCAGGCCGAGGCGGCGGGCCTGGTTACCGGCGCCCTTGGACTGCGCGCCCGCCCCGACCTCCGCCCGCCCCTCCTGGTCGCCGCCCGAAGGGTCCCGGACGACCTGGTCCTGATGGAGCGGCGGGCCGGCGACTGGGCGGTCTCGGCCCTGAGCCTGAGCGCGGGGTCCTTCTTTACGGCGGACGAAGCCCTCGGAAAGTCCCTGGAGCACCTCCACGGCCCGGTTCCCGGTTTCGTCGAGCGTTTCCTATTCCGTGTACGGCGGATCTTCGATCACCTGCCGGTGGAGGACATCGTCGAGCGACGAAACTGGTCGGTGGTTGCCTGGCGCGGGCTTTACGCCCCGGAGGCTTCGGCGGCCCGCAGTCGCGCGCTTCGCCAGAGGCCGCGACAACCGGGGGCGGGCCTGTACATCCGCTGTGAACGTCAGACCTTGCGCCGCCTGCCGCAGACCGGCGGGCTGCTGTTCACCATTCGCATCCACCTGACCCCCCTCAGGGCCCTGGCCGCCGACCCCGAGGCCGCCGCGGTCTTTGCCCAGGCCTGGGCGTCGGCGCCCGAGGACTTCCGGCGCTACAAGGGCCTGGCCGCCGTCGCCCCGGGGGTGGAGGCCTTCCTCGCCGAGTGCCGCCTACCCCGTGCTGAAACCGTCACCGATCCCAGCCATAAGGCCCTGCATGACTCCCGATGAACGTCTCCTGCCCCTCGAGGGCGTCGAGAACTTCCGCGACTACGGCGGATACGCTGTGCCCGGCGGCCTCCGGGTCGTGCGGGGACGACTCTGGCGCTCGGCCCACCACGGCGGTGCCACCGACGCGGACCTGGCGCGAATCGCCAGCCTCGGCCTGTCGGCCGTCGTGGACCTCCGCCGCCCTACGGAGAGGGCGAACCAGCCCTCCCGCCGGCCCGAGGGCTTCGCCGCCAGGGTGATCGACTGCGACCACGGCGACCAGGCCGAGCCGCCCCACGTGGCCTTCCTGAGAGAGACCGACCTTTCGGCCCAAAGCGCCCGGGCCTTCTTCCTGGACTATTATCGGACGGCGCCCTTCGAGCCGCGTCACCAGGAGCTTTTCAGCCGCTATTTCGAGGCCCTGGGCGAGGGCCGGGCGGTACTCATCCACTGCACGGCCGGCAAGGACCGGACCGGCCTGCTCGCCGCCCTCACCCACCATCTGCTGGGGGTCCGCCCCGAGGACATCGCGGCGGACTTCGAGCTTACCAACCGCGCCGCGCGGATCGAGGCCCGCCTGGCCCAGGTCACCGAAGCCCTGACGCAAAGCCTGGGCCGCCAGCCCTCCGAGACGGCGGTCCGAGCCTTCCTGGGTGTGGAGGGTGCCTACCTGCAGGCGGCCTTCGCCGCGATCCGGGAGCGTTCGGGCTCTGTCGAATCCTACCTGGCGGACCTTGGGGTGGATGACCGCGCCGCCGACCGGCTTCGCGACCTGTGGCTGGAGCCCGCTCAGGCCTGAGCTCAAAGCCAGTCGACAACACCGATCTTGGCCAGCCAGACCAGGCTCATCTGTACGGCCCGCCGGCGCTCTGTTGGAAAGGCGAGCAGGAGGTCGCGCACGCTGAGCTCTCCGGCCCCGGCCAGGAGCTCCACCACCCGGCCGGCCTCTTCGGGTGCCGCCCGCCACATGCGGAAGGCGCCGTCCAGCTCGACCCCCTCGGACCTGGCCAGGTCTGACGCCCCGGTACCGGGTCGCAGGCGCAGGCGGCGATCCAGGCCCAGGTCATGGGTGGCGAAACCGGCGAAGTCGGCGAAGGGATCACCCCGCAGGGGGTGCAGCCTGTGGCTCGCCGCGCCGCCCGGAGTCGCGGCGCGCAGGGCCGCCAGCTCCTCAAACAGGCCGGTCAACTGGCGCACCACGACAGGCCAGTCAAAGGCTTCCCGGACCCGCACCCGGCCCGCCGCCCCCATACGACGGCGGAGCTCCGGGTTCCGCGTCAGCTCGGCGATCGCCTCGGCGGCCCGCCCCACGTGGACAGCGGTGTGCTGGGCCACCGCCCCGACAAAGCTCTGGTAGGAATCCAGTCCGATGCCGTGTCGGGCGGAAAGCGCCTCGCCGAAGGCCCCAGGGGGCCCGCCCAGTGTCGGGATGAGGAAGCCCTCGACCCCATGCCGCACGGTGAAGCGATAGCCATCCCAGTCGCTGGCTACCACCGGCAGGCCAGCGGCCATGGCCTCCAGGGGGGTGATGCCGAAGGTCTCCTGGATGTTGTCCACCAGGGACAGGAAGATGTCGCCGGCAGCCCAAAGATCGGCCACCACTTCCGGGTCGTTGCCGTCCTGGAAGTCCACCTGGACAGAGGGCGCGTAGGCGGCGGCGGCCTGTTCGTAGCGGGCCCGGTCGGCCTCGCCGCCCGGGAACCAGCCTGCCAGGGCGAAGTGCATGCGCTTCCCGGCAAGGCGCCCGGCCTCTTCCACGGCCCGGAACATGGGCTGGGGATAGGCCTTCTCGAAGAAGGACAGGCGGCCGACCCAGACCACCAGGACCTCGTCGGCCTCTATGCCCAGGTCCGAGCGGACCCGGGCCCGGGCACCCGGGCGGTCGGCCTTTTCGCGGATCTCCTGGGCCGGGACGCCCAGGGGGATGACCGGAAGCTGGGGCCGGGGCCGGGCCTCGCCGCCAAAGCGCTCGCCCAGGAAGTCGCCCCAGCCGTCGAACATGCGCGACACGGCGTCCCGCACCGAGGGCGAGGTGCAGATGAGGGCGTCCCAGGGCTGGACCGGCGAGGTCAGGGCCCCGGCGATGATCTGGCGCATGGCCGGCGGTGCCAGGGTGTGGATCAGGCCCACCAGGCTATAGCCCCGGTCGCCGGTCGCCTTGCGGCGGATCCAGGCCAGGGTCTCAAGGTCGGGCTGGCCCCGGAAGAGGATCCCGCCCTCCGTCGGCGCCTCGACGGAGAGGACGCTGCCCCCCGCCACCTGGCAGGGCGGCCGCACGTCCGGGAAGAGGTCCTCCGCGACATCGGCGTCGGCGACAGGCAGGTTGGAGAGCAGGTCAACCCGGGCATAGCCGCCATGCCGGGCGAGGGCCCGGTAGAGCTGCAGGTTCGCCACGTCCTTGCCGAAGGGATTGGCCTTCGGGCCGATCCTTCCTGGCGGATGGTAGATTGCGAGCCTCGACCCTGGCTTCACCCTGTTGGGTTCCTTCCCTTTGGCATGACCGGTCGGCCGCGGTCAGACCGCAAGGCAGACCAACTTGGTTTCGAGGTATTCGTCGAGCCCGTAGCGCGAGCCCTCGCGGCCCAGGCCGGATTCCTTGACCCCGCCGAAAGGCGCGACCTCTGTGGAGATCAGGCCCGTATTGACCCCGACCATCCCGGCCTCGATCCCCTCGCTCATCCGCCAGGTGCGGGCGGCGTCGCGGGTGAAGACGTAGGCCGCCAGCCCTGACCGGGTGGCGTTGGCCAGGGACAGGACCTCGGTCTCGGTTGTGAACCTCACAAGGCCCGCCACGGGCCCGAAGGTTTCCTCGCGGTTGACCAGGGCGTCCCCGCGCACGCCGGACAGGACGGTGGGCGCATAGAAGCGGCCCTCGCCGGGCAGACGATGGGCGCCGGTCAGGACCCTGGCGCCTCCCTCGAGGGCGTCCGCCACATGCCGCTCGACCTTGTCCAGGGCGGCGGCGTTGATCAGCGGGCCCTGGTCGGTGGGCCCCGCCAGGCCGTCGCCCACCCTCAGGGCTTCCGCCCGTGCCGTCAGGGCCTGGGCGAAGGCGTCGTAGACGCCGGACTGGACGTAGACCCGGTTGGCGCAGACGCAGGTCTGGCCAGTGTTTCGGAACTTCGAGGCCATCAGGCCCTCGATCGCCGCCTCGAGGTCTGCGTCCTCGAAGACGATGAAGGGGGCGTTGCCGCCCAGCTCCAGGGACACCCGCTTGACCGTACCCATGCAGGCCGCGGCCAGGCGTTTGCCCACGGCGGTCGAGCCGGTGAAGGTGAACTTCGCCACGTCGGGGGATCCGGTCAGCACCTCGCCGATGGGGGCGGGTGCTCCGGTGACGACGTTGAAGACCCCGTTGGGGACACCCGCCTCCGCCGCCAGTCGCGCCAGGGCCAGGGCGGTGAAGGGGGTCAGCTCAGAGGGCTTGAGCACGACTGTGCAGCCGGCGGCCAGGGCCGGAGCGACCTTGCGCGTGACCATGGCGGCGGGGAAGTTCCAGGGCGTGACGGCGGCGACCACCCCGACCGGCTGCTTCAGCACCAGCAGCCGCCGGTCGGCCTGGTGCCCGGGGATGACGTCGCCATAGGCCCGCCGGGCCTCTTCGGCGAACCACTCGATGAATGCGGCGGCATAGGTGATCTCGCCCTCGGCCTCGGCCAGGGGCTTGCCCTGTTCGGCGGTCAGCAGGCGTGCCAGGTCCGACCGGGCATCCAGGACCCGGTCATACCAGCGGCGCAGGATGACCGATCGCGCCCTCGCGGTCAGGCCCCGCCAGGCAGGTAGGGCGTCCCGGGCTGCTGCGACGGCCTCAAGCGCGGCTTCGGCACCGAGGTCCGGGACCTGCCCGAGACAGACGCCAGTGGCCGGGTTGGTCACGGGAATCCACGCCCCACCGGTCCGCTCGACCCCGCCGATCCAGGCGGCTTCGCGCAACAGCGAGAGGTCTGAAAGGTCCGGTCCTGCCACCCTCTTCCCCTAGAGGTCGCCAATCCAGGGCTGTTGGAACGCCCTCGGGGAGTCGCTCTCGGGGGAGGCTATACCCACCTGGTTCTTGCCGCTGGGCGAGATGGAGGGGCCCCGGATTACGGGCTCCCGGGCGAAGTCCCGGGCCGTGAGGCCCGGTGGCGTCTCAGCGGTCGCAACTTGTACGGCGGCGGGCGCACAGAGGGCCAGGAAGGCGAGGGCGACGAGGCTGCGGAAGGTCATGGGATCCCCGGTGGAGAAGGTTCACCGGAAAGTTATAGAGGACGGCGATCCTTGGGAAGCGGCAGGTGCCACCTCTCTCCTGGGG
>Ga0079300_10000322_pt1 | contig 17707 bp, 15 predicted proteins | sample Wag4_2014_7_11_FD_74799 | JGI IMG/M metagenome (GOLD analysis project Ga0079300, IMG submission 74799) | Fresh water microbial communities from Ohio, USA - Utica-2 Time Series HT 2014_7_11 | ecosystem: Environmental > Aquatic > Freshwater > Water tank | place: USA: Ohio | collected 2014-07-11
CCACTGACTGCTAGGGCACTAAGCCCGGCACTTGGCCCAGGAATTACCGTAATCGGAATGTTTCTGACCCTGGCAGCAGCGACCAGCAGATAGCCCGGATCGCTGACGAGGGGCATGCCCGCGTCGGAGATGAGAACCACGGTAGAGCTGATCGCCTGCATCACAATCTCGTCAACCCCAGCGGATTCGGAATGCTCATTGGCTGAGATGAACCTGGCGTGAGTCGTGAGATCCAGAGCACGAATCAAGGACTTTGCGACCCTGGTGTCCTCCGCCACGATAATGTCGGCACTCGCCAGCGCCTCGCGGAGCCTCGGGGACGCATCACCCAGGTTTCCAATGGGGGTCGCAGCGACAATGAGCACGAGCCCTATCCTGCCAGCTGCGCCTCAAGCGCTTCGATTGTCGTGATTGGCATTCGACAGACGCCACCCTCACACAGGAACACAACGGGGACCGACCCGTCGGTGCGACCCTCGAAGAGGGAGAAGCCGTGAGCGACGAATTCCTGGGCTTGTGCCGAAGTCACCACCGCCACGACCGCAGCCACATTCCACAAGCCTGCCGCGCGCTCGAGGAGGTCGTTGCGCGAATCAGCAACCACAACAATGTCCCGGCCAGGTCGAGACAGCTCAGAGAGCACCCGCAACACGCCCCCGCTCCCCAGTGGCATCGCCATCGCGTGGGCAACACACGGTGACACCAGTTCGAGTGCCCACTCGCGGTAGGAACTCTCCCCCGTCAGGCTCGCAAGCCTCAGGGCAGCCAAGGCCAGAAGAGCAACACCCGAGGGGCTTGCCCCCTCGGAGATGTCGGTGACGCCTGGGATCCCGTGGCCTGCGACAAGAGGATCCGTGGTGGCATGAGGCGGAAGTGCCCGGTAGTGCTCCAGCACAGTCCGCCCTTGAGCCACCAGTTGCGCGTCTGCCACAGCCAATCCCAACTCGATCAGCCCGAGAGCAAATCCGCCATAGTCTTCGGCTGTCGCCACCGCAGGAGACAGAACACCCTCTCGTGACACACGAACGAGTGACCCGTCATCCCTCACGTGGTGCTCCCACAACCACGTGGCAATATCGAGGCCCAGTGCCCCAGGATCCCCCGGAACCCCTGCCCTGTGGGCAAGGGCTAAACCTTCCAGAGCGAGCCCATTCCAGCCCGTGACGACCTTGTCGTCGATGGCCGGTGGCACCAAGGCAGAGCGCCCCTTGGCGTCCCTGGCGAAATACCCACCCTCGCTGGAGATGCCATCGATGATGCTCTCGCTGTCTTGGGCTGAGCCAAGCGCTCCCCCCACGAGCAGCTGATGACGCAAGAACTTCACAATGCCAGTCGCCGTATCGGTCATGCCAATCCTGGAATACGCCTGAAGCAAGCCCGCATTATCGAAGAGCATGCGCTCATAATGAGGTTCGCTGAAATCCCTCATCGTGGAATACCGAAAGAAACCGCCCTCCACCGCGTCCCGCAAGGGCGAGCCCGCATAGGTGGCAAGTAACCGGGCAGCGAGCGCTCCCGCTTCTGCGTGACCAGAAGCTGCCTCGGAGAGTAAGAAGTTCACTACCGGCGTGGTGGGGAACTTGGGCGCCCCACCAAAGCCCCCATGCTCCGTGTCTTCCTGCGCGATGACGGCATCCACAATCACGGCAAGCCGCTCAGGAGTGGGGATGGCGCCCGTTCCAGAGGATCCCCTGCGATGAGCGGCCAATGCCTCAACGAGCGAACGTGAACTCGCGAGGACATCGTCGCGTTTCTCGCGCCACGCGCTCGACACCGCCGTGGCTACTTCGGGCAAGGAGGGCAGACCGTGAGCGGAGGCCGGTGGGAGATATGTGGCCGCATAAATCGTCGCCCCTTCAGGGGTGGCAAAGATGGTGAGTGGCCAACCGAGGTTGTCACTAAAGGCTGCCGCCTGAGCCATATAGAGGGCATCAACGTCCGGGTGTTCTTCCCGGTCCACTTTGATGGCCACCAGGTTCTCATTGATGACTGCAGCAATCGCAGGGTTAGCGAAGCTTTCCCTGGCCATCACGTGACACCAGTGGCAGGTCTGATACCCGATGGAAATCAGTACCGGAACATCCCGCTCCCTGGCAGCATCAAAGGCTTCTTGCCCCCAGGGAAACCAGTCAACGGGCTGATCAGCGTGAGAGCGAAGATAGGGACTAACCGCGTCGCCGAGGCGACTCATCGACACTTACCAGTTGCCATCATCCGGGTGGGTTCCCACCCGACGATCGGCATCCATTGCTGCGATAGCAGCCATGTCATCGCTCGTGAGCTCGAAGTCGAAGACATCCAGGTTCTCCTGCAGGCGCTCCTTCTTCGAGGACTTGGGGAAGATGATGATGCCCTCTTGCAAGTGCCAGCGAAGAACAACCTGGGCAAGGCTCTTGCCGTGAGCCTTCGCGATATCGGCAAGGCCCGGCAATTCAGAAAGGTCATACTTGGCTTGACCGAGTGGCCCCCAGGCCTCAGTCAGGATGCCAAGGGGTTCTTGGAAAGCACGAAGTTCACGTTGCTGGAACGCCGGGTGCAATTCAACCTGGTTCACGGCGGGGACAATGCTGCCTGCTTCCAGGACGCGCTCCAGGTGTTCCTTCTGGAAGTTTGAGACGCCAATGGCCTTCGTTAGGCCTGCGCGGTGAAGATCTTCCAGAACCAACCAGGTCTCCACGAACTGATCGCGAAGTGGTGCCGGCCAGTGGATGAGATAGAGGTCGACCCGGTCGAGCCCCAAGAGATCGAGGCTGGTCTGGAGGGCCTGCGCGGCAGTCTCACTGCCCTGGTCTGAGTTCCACAGTTTCGTGGTCACAAAGAGTTCGTCTCGGGGAATACCACTCTTGGCAATCGCTCGTCCCACAGCACCTTCGTTGCGATAGATCATCGCGGTGTCGATGTGGCGATAGCCGACCTCGAGGGCGTCTGCGACGACCTGCTCGCAGACCTCGTCATCAACCTTGAAGACACCTACCCCCAGCTGCGGAATAACATCCCCGGTGTTGAGAGTGAGTGAGAGTTGACCAGCTGGAGTTTTCATATCCCTATCCTCACACGCCCGATACCCTCACACAATGGCAGTGGGAGGAGACTCCGTCGCTGTCTCCTCCCACTGACCTAGTGTTGAGTTTAGTAAAACACTCCCCTACTTTGTCGACGTTGCGTTGACCTCGTAGGACGTGTTCGTTGACTCAAAGAAGTTCACCAACTGCAGAGTGTCATTCGCGGTTGCCATCCACTTTGCGGGGTTGGTGACGTTGTATTCGGTTTCGAATCCGAGTTCTTCGAGGCGGCGATCCGCCAAGTACTTGACGTACTGGTTGATGTAGTTCGCGTTCAGGCCGAGGATGCCATTTGGGAGCAGGTCGTGGTTGTAGGCCTCTTCCATCTCGACAGCGTCGAGAATCATCTGGCGAATCTCGGTAGCAAACTCAGGAGTCTGCAGGTCGGGGTTTTCTTCCAGAACCGTGAGGATCAGGTTGATACCGAACTTGAGGTGCAGGCTCTCGTCGCGCACAATCCAGTCCACGAGGGAGCCGAAGTTGCGCAGCAGGTTGCGCTGGCGGAAGCTGAGCGCAACCATAAAGCCCGAGTAGAACCAGATGCCCTCGAGGATGACGTTGTAAGCAACGAGGTTGCGCACGAAGTCCTGCTTGCCCTCGGTGGTCGTGATGTCGACGGTGTCTTCGGTCATCCGGCGGATGAACTTGACCTCGAAGTCTTCCTTACGAGCCATCGAGGGAACATCGACGTGGGAAGCGTAGGCAGCTTCACGGTCAATCGGGAACGTCTCAAGGACGTACTCGAAGCTCATGCAGTGGTTGGCTTCTTCCCACATCTGCTTGGCGAGGTAGAGGTGCGCCTCAGGAGCATTGATGTAGGGGTACACACCAAAGGCCAGTGCCTTGTTCACGAGCAGCTCGCTGGGGTTGAAGTAGCTCATCAAGAAGGTGATGGCGTGACGCTCTTCGTCCGTCATCTTCTTGAAGTCAGCGATGTCTTCGCCCAACTGGATTTCGTTGGGGAACCAGGTGTTTGCAACAGCCTGGTCGTAGAGGTCCATAGCCCACTTGTACTTAACAGGCTTGAGCAGCAGACCTTCTTGTACGCCTTGTCCGAGAATTCCCATTGTCTTGTCCTTTGTCTTAGATCGTTGTGTGTGTAGTGAAGGGCTACTGGCAGCTATCGCACTGCAGTAAGTCCATCGGGTCTGTAGGCACGACGTAGCCGTCGAGGGTTTCGGTGTTCATTACTCGGCCGCCTTAGCTCCGGAGAAGCCAAAGCCCTTTTTGGGGGCCGGGGCACTACCGGCGGCGACGGGTTCGGCTGAACCCCCTGCTGCACCAAAGCCCTTCTTAGAGGCTGCAGTGCCAGAGTCATTAATCTGCTCGGTTTTGTTGACCTTGACGGTCGACTGCTCGGCAGTGTGGCGTGGCTTCATGTGGAGGTAGTACGTGGTCTTTACGCCACGCTTCCACGCTCCGGAGTAGATGGACATCAAGTCATCGATGTCTCTGGTCTCCAGGTACATGTTGCGGCTAATCGCCTGGTCGATCCACTTCTGAGCACGCGCTGCCACTTCGAGGAAGGCAAAGGGCGAAAGCTGGAAGCTCGTCTTGTAGATGTCCTTCAGGTCCTGAGGGATCAGATCGAGGCTCTGGATGTCACCCTGGCTGCGAAGGATATCTTCGCGGGTGCGCTCCCAGAGGCCACGCTCGCGCAGTGCCTCAACCAGGTTCCGGTTGACCTCGAGGAACTTGCCCGAGCTCGTGGAGCGGCTGAAGATCTGAGAGAACTGAGGGTCAAGACCAGGAGTCGTGCCAGCGACCAGACCAATCGATGCTGTCGGTGCGATGGCCATGAGGGTTGCGTTTCGCATACCGCCCTTGACCTTCGCACGAAGTGCATCCCAGTCCAGACGAGTGGTGCGGTTAACCTCGATGGGAACACCACGATCGGCCTCGGTTAAGTCGATTGTGTCCAGGGGAACCATGCCCTGAGACCAGCGTGAGCCCGCGAAGTTCGGGTATGAGCCGCGCTCACGAGCGAGGTTCGCCGACTCATCGATGGCTGCATAGGAGACGTGCTCCATGATTTCGTCAATCAAGTCGTAGGCTTCTTCGCTCTCGTAGCTGTAGCCAAAACGCTCGATGACATCGGTGAAGCCCATGACGCCAAGGCCCACGGCGCGGTTCTGCTCGTTGGAGAAGTCCGCTTCCTTCACGCTGGAGCGCGTGATGTCGATCAAGTTGTCGAGCTGGCGCACGGCAATGCGGGCGCTCTCGTCAATCTTTGCCCAGTCCAAAGCCCCATCCAGCACGTGCTGGGAGAGGTTGATGGAGGCCAGGTTACAGACCGAGACGTTGTCGACGTCCTGTGGCAAGCAGATTTCGGTGCACAGGTTCGAGAGGTGAATCGTGCCCGAGTTGTTGTTGATGGCACGGTTATTGATCGTGTCTTTCCAGGTCAGCCACGGGTGGCTCGTGCCCTGGAGAGAAATCAAGATGGCCTTGAATTGCTCCCTGGCGCCAATCTTCTTGAACATGTTGATCGTGCCGGCCTCGGCCATGTCGACATACTCGGCATAGCGCTTGGAGAATGCAGCGCCGTAGAGCTCGTTCAAGTCAGCAACCTCGAGCGGGTCGAAGAGGTACCAGGGCTCGTCGTTTTCTACGCGCTTCATGAACTCGTCCGAGATCCACACAGCGGTGTTGGCAGTGCGGGTGCGGCGGTAGGGGTCACCGGAGTTCTGACGAAGATCAAGGAACTCGGGGAAATCCAGGTGCCAGTTCTCCATGTAGAAGCACAGCGCACCAAACTTCTTGCCACCGCGGCTGACGGCGCGAAGCACCGAGTCGATGGTGTGCATGAAGGGGATGGGTCCAGTCGAGGAAGTGTTGTTCGAGCGAATGGGCGATCCCTGAGCGCGCAGCTTGGTCACAGCAAGACCGATACCGCCGGTGCCCTTGGTCAGCCACATGACATCGCGAGTGGTCTTTGCGATGTGCTCGATGTCGTCCTGCATTTCCATCACAAAACAGTTCGCGAGCTGGGGGTAACTGGTGCCACCATTAACCAGAGTCGAACCGGCAGCCAAGTACTCGAGCTTCGACATCTTCTCGTAGAACTTGAGGGCCTGCGTGGTGGGGTCCTTCTCGTTCAACGAGAGGCCCATGGCAATGCGCATCCAAAAGTACTGGGGCACCTCGAGGGGGTCGCCGTTGCGGCCCTTAATGCCATAGCGGTTATTCAGAGTAACGACACCGATGTATTTGAGCAGCTCATCGCGGCTTGGCTCCAGTGCTGCAGCGAGGCGATCGAAATCAAACATCTGGATGAGGCGCTCGTCGAGAAGACCCTCCTCGACACCGCGGGTGACGTTCTGCTCAAAGTGCTTGGCGTGGAGAGACTTGAGTTCCTCGGCGCTGTCATAGTCGCCGAGCACACGCTTGTAAATGGTCTTAACGAGCAAACGCGCAGCGACGACATCGAATGCAGGGTCGTCTTTGACATTCTGGAGCGCGACCTGGATGACAGCTTCATCAAGCTGCTGGGTCGTAATGCCATCAAACAGGGTCAATTCGAGCTCACTGGCGATTTGGGTCACCCAGGTGATCGAGTCGTCCAGCCCCACTGCTGCTGCCTCGATAGCTAGGTTGATTTTGTTCGCGTCATAAGGCTCTCTGGTGCCATTGCGCTTGACCACTGTGATTGTCACGGTGTCGTCTCCTTAGTTCTGGTCCCCGGGGACCGCAAAAATGATGAAAATGAGGGTGATGCACGTCTCCGGTGGTGTTCACGAGGACACTTTTCCTTTGGCAGCTTGACCACTATATATGCCGGTGCTGACAATTTCCGTACCCCACATATTGTGGGCGTGTCATCCACACCTGTGGATAACTACGGGGAGTTTTCCACAGTAAACGCTCTCGAACTACCGGCCCTACAGAGCACTATTTCATTGACCACCGACACCCTGAGAGAGCCCGTAGGCTAGGGAGGTTGTGAAAAGATACGCAAACCTGTTGAGAACTCCTGGTGTCGCCCAAATTATTGCGGCACAACTCACGGCACGCATGCCCTCCGGAATGATCTCTTTGGCGTACCTCCTGCACATCGAACAGATGTTTAATTCCTACGGGCTAGCAGGTCTCGTACTGGCAGCCACGAGCCTGGGCCAAGCCATCGCTGGGCCAGTGACGTCGCGCCTGATGGGGCGTCTTGGCATGAGAGGCGTCATCACGGTGACCATCGTTGTGGCCGCAGCGAGCATGGTCGCCATCGCCTACGTGGTGGCCCCCATTGGCTTCTACATCGCCCTGGGGTTCGTGGGCGGGCTCGCAACGCCACCGATTCAACCCGCAGTGCGCACCATCTACCCCACGATGGTGAACTCCAAACAGCTGACTCCCCTGTTTTCTATTGACGCCTCGGCTCAGGAGCTCATTTGGATTGCCGGTCCGGTGGTGACGGTGTTTATGGCCACTCAGGTCTCGACAGACGCCGCCATCATGTTGGCTCTGACGTTGCTGGTGCTCGGTGGAATCTGGTTCCTCCTACGGCCTGAACTAGGAACCGTCAAGATTCCGGTCAGTAAAACAAAAATGGGTACGGTCCTCAAAAAGCCTGCAGTATTACTGACCACCGTGGTCGGGTTCCTTCTCATTGGTGCGGCCGGTGCCGTGGAAGTCGCCGTCGTTGCTGTCTTTGGCCACGGTGGTCCAGAAGCTGGCTTTGTGCTGGCAGTCTGGGCAATCGGTTCGCTCATTGGCGGTCTAGCACTCGGACACGTTCCGATTGGACCGTGGGCATTAGCAGTGCGCATGGTTGCGGTGTTCATTGGCATTGCTCTCGCTGGCATCATTCTGGACTTCTGGTGGATTGCTGGCGCCCTGCTGATTGCTGGCGCTGGTATTGCACCCGCCCTGGCAGTCATGTTTGCCATCGTGTCCTCGAGCGTCAAGTTTTCTGACACCGCTGAGGCCTACGGGTGGATGGGCTCCGGTCAGCTCACGGGAGCAGCGCTCGGCTCGGCTGTGGCCGGGTTTGCTGTGGACGGGTTTGGCCCGGTGGGTGGCTTTGTCGCGGCATCAATCTTTGCCTTCATCGGAATGATCATTCCCGCCCTCTACAGGACGTCACTGCCCGATCTGCGCGGCCGCGATGCCACACCGCTCGCTGACACCGAGCCGGTGAGGATCATCAAGCACTAGGCCACTAGCTCGTCCTAGAGAAACAGGACGGGGACCATGGACCCCGCCAAGGCTAACGCCATGATCGTGGTGAAGATTCTCCGGGATTTCGGTGTTGTCAGTAGGCGCCCAATGACGTGCCCGGCGCCAATCCACACCACAGAAATTGGGAGGGTGGCAGCAAAGAAAATCAACCCAGAGAGCACCACGGGCCAGACCCCAGCCGAGGTGGGCACAAAGGCTGTCACATAAGCCCCGAGAACAATCCATGCCTTGGGGTTCGCGACCTGAAAGATGGTCGATCGCACCCAACCAGTAGGGATACCAGTGGCATCATCACCATTCGGTGACGTGGTGCGAAGAATTCCCCAGGCCATCCAGAGAATATAGGCACAGCCCACCCATGTGAGCACTTGATACGCCACGGGATACGCGACAAACAGAGCGCCAAGCCCTGCGGCTAATGCACCAAACATCACGCTAATTCCGATGACAATCCCCACCAGGTGGGGGATAGTGCTGCGCGGACCATAGGCCGCCGCGAGAGTCATCAAGACTGTGTTGTTCGGGCCAGGCGTGAGAGCCATTGCCAACAAGAACAGAACCATGGATGTAATCAGGGCTGCATCCACCCTCAAATCTTAGGGGCCGGGCCAGCCCCCGGAGAGCCACCCTGGCCGTAAGGTAGGGACCATGTCAAAAGCTTGTGTCATTATCGCCACCTTTCACGCCCACCCCGGCAAGCTCGACGCTGTCCGAGCTGCCATCGAGGCGGTCATCCCCGACGTCCACGCAGAGGCTGGCTGCGAACTCTATGCCCTCCACGAGGACACCGAGGGGCACCTGGTCCTCATCGAGAAGTGGACCACCAGAGAGCTCTGGCAAGAACACCTGACCCTCGAGCCAGTCAAACGCTCACGCGCATCACTGGAGGGTCTTCTTGAGTCCGCGACCGAGGTCGTGGAAATGTATGCGATTCCCGTCGGTGGCTCTCAGCAAGGTGAGCTCTAGGCGCTAGTGCCAGGCGCCCTTAGTGGGGATAATCGCCTTCCCCGGGTTCAATATGCCCTTGGGGTCGAAGACCGTCTTGATGTCGCGCTGTAGTCGCAGGGATTCCTCACCGAGTTCTGGCACGAGCCAGTCTCTCTTGAGGACCCCAACACCATGCTCGCCAGTGAGCGTTCCGCCAAGGCGGTGAGCGGTCCAGAACATCCGGTCGAGCGCCTCCTTGGCTGGTCCGGAGTCGATGGTCTGGCCTTCGCCCAGAACAATAATCGGGTGCAGGTTCCCGTCCCCAGCATGGGCGATGGTGTAGATGTCAACACCGGTCTCATCGCCAATGGTGACCAACGCTTCGGCCATCGTTGCCAAGTGTTTGCGCGGAACCCCCACGTCGCCCACACAGGCGAACCCCCGCCTGGATATTGAGGGGATCGCCTCTCGTCTGGCCTGAACCAGAAGCTCTGCTTCGTCCTGGTCTGCCGTCACCGCGACGTGCGAGCTGTATTGCGCGACGATGGACTCGAGCACATCCATTTCGAGGCTGGCCCCTAAACCATCGGTCTGCATCAGCAGCAAGCCTCCGCCCTTGCTGGAGTGGTCGGTGCCAGTGGCCCCATCCACAGCGACCAGCGTCTTGCCATCCATCAGTTCAAGAATCGTCGGCTGAATACGAGAGGACACAACGGCGGATGCGCAGGCAGCTGCAGCAACCACGTTGTCAAAGTAAGCAACCAAGGTGGTGACGTTCTCCGCCAGGGGGCGCAGACGAAGTATTGCCTCGACAACGACGCCGAGGGTGCCCTCAGATCCAATCATCAGGGCATTGAGGTCATACCCGCTCACCCGCTTGATGGTCTGACCGCCAGTTTTCAGGATGCTTCCATCAGCCAAGACCACCGTGAGCCCGAGCACGGATTCCCGGGTCACGCCGTATTTCGCACACCGCATGCCCCCGGCATTGGTGGCGATGTTTCCGCCAATAGAGCAGTAGGTCATGCTCGCGGGGTCTGGGGCATAGAAAAGGCCGTGCGGTTTCGCTGCCTCACTCACAGCAGAGTTCAGGACACCCGGCTGGACGATTGCTATTTGTTCGAGGGGATCCAGTTCCAGGATTGCGTTCATTGACCCAAGATCCAGCACGATTTCACCAGCACTGGCGGAGGACGCCCCTGCTAAACCGGAGCCAGCGCCCCTCGTCACCACGGGAGTGCCGTGCTGCGAGGCGTAGCGAAGAGTGGCAACGACGTCATCGATACTGCTGGCCACCACGACGCCATCGGGCAACGAGGAGGGGACATAGCCGGAGCGATCGGTCGACACCCGCTGCAGGGACTCAAGGTCGCGCAGTATTCCCGGTATCGACTGCGTTGCCATAGCTCTAGCTTCCCAGGCGAACGGGAACTCCAGCAAGGTGACGATAGGCCTCATCGGTCAAGAAGGTCGCATACTCCTCATCCAGTGCCAACTTCTTGAGCAAATGCTCGGCCACATCGAACTCTGGGCCCCGCTGATCCGCTGGCACATCACTGCGCAAGAGTGCAGCCTGTTCACGAATCACCGCTGAGACCAACTCCGGGGTCACCGTTTCACCGGTGTCGGAGAGCACAACGGACTGGCGAATCTGTTGCCACAGCTGGCTTCTCGATATCTCCGCGGTGGCAACATCCTCCATCAAGTTCCGAATGGCCGCTGCCCCACTGCCCGAGAGCCAGGCTGCGATGTAGGCGAGGCCCACATAGACATTGGATTCCACGCCGGCCCTGGTGACCGAGCCTTCAGCTTTCGCAATGCCCAACAAATCAGCCCCGGTAACACTGACGTCCTCACGAAGGTTGTCCAATTGGTTCGGTCGTTGCCCCAGCACATCAGTAAAGGCGTCCCGGCAAATCGGAACCAAGTCAGGGTGGGCGACCCAGGACCCGTCGAAGCCGTCCCCGGCTTCGCGGGTCTTGTCCAGGCGGACCTTTTCCAGGGCCTGCGCGGTGACCTCTGGCTCACGCCGATTAGGAATGGCTGCTGCCATGCCACCGATCGCGAATGCGCCACGGGTGTGACAAGTCTTCACCAGAAGGTTCGTATAGGCCCGCATGAAGGATTGAGTCATGGTCACGCTGGCGCGATCGGGTAACACGTAGCCGGCCCCCACCTCACGGAAGTTCTTAATGATGCTGAAGAGGTAGTCCCAACGCCCCGCGTTTAAGCCAGAGGCATAGTCGCGCAGCTCATAGAGAATCTCCTCCATTTCAAACGCCGCGTTGATTGTCTCAATGAGAACAGTGGCTCGGGTAGTTCCGTGGGGAACGCCGAGGGTTTCTTCCGCAAACGAGAAGATTTCTGCCCAGAGCCTGGCCTCGAGGTGGCTTTCCATCTTGGGGAGGTAATAGAAAGGCCCGCGACCCTGCTTGGTCAAGAGGGCACCGTTGTGGAAGAAATGGAGGCCGAAATCCACCAGTGCGCCGATAGCTTCGCGTCCGTCCCATTCCAGATGGGCTTCGGGCAAGTGCCATCCGCGCGGGCGCATCACCACAACCGGGGCGGTGGCGTAGTCGTTGACTTGGTAGTCCTTGCCCTCGGGTGAAGTGTAGGCGAGGTTTTCGCGGGCTAAATCAAAGAGAGACAGCTGTGAGTCAATGAGGTTGGCCCAACTCGGCGTGCACGCATCCTCCAGGTCAGCAAGCCACACCTTGGCGCCAGAATTGAGCGCGTTGATGGCCATCTTGGTCGGCGTTGCAGGGCCAGTGATCTCCACCCGACGATCAGCAAGCGCCGGCGGCGCGGTAGCAACGCTCCACGAACCCGAGCGAACATCAACCGTCTCTGGAAGAAAGTCCACCGTGCCACTACGAACAATTCCCTCATAGCGCTTGGCCCTCGCATCAAGCGCTCTCTCGCGCGAGCTTGCGAAGCTCTCATGCAACTCACCAACAAAGGCGAGCGCTTCGGGGGTGAGGATTTCCGCAGCGCGAGGGTGGGGGTGGGCAACTCGTGGGGTAATCATCGTCTGGCTCCCTGCGGTGTAGGGGGTCGCAGATCCATCAGTTCGATTGTAAGTTTTCCTTCTCCCAGGGCGCGCATCATGACCTGCTCGCGCTCCTCTCGATCGATGGCGGCGTCCACCACAGTGTCGAACTCACCGGGCGCGATGGCAACAACCCCGTCGCCATCGCCCACGACGATGTCCCCCGAGGTAACTTCCAGGGACCCAAAACTGAGCGTTCCACCCAGGGCGCCGGCGTCGTCTTTCGAGGTACCCCCCATTGACACTCCCCTGGAGAACACAGGGAACCCAAGGGTTTCAATCCGATCAACATCGCGCACCGACCCGTCTACAACGAGCCCGGCGATGCCTCGATGCTGGGCGGCAACGGTCAGAACCTCGCCCCAGACGCCAGAATCTGCATAACCACCACAGTCCACAACCAGCACATCGCCAGCGCTCGCCAGCGCCACAGCGTGGTGGAGGGCCAAGTTGTCGCCCGGGCGCACCCGAACTGTATACGCAGGGCCCGCCACAAAGGCACCCTTCCACACCGGCCGGATAGCCGGCGGGAATGCTCCATGGCGACCCTGCGCTTCATACAGAGTCGAGGTTCCGAGCGATTTCAGTTGGTCTCTCATCGAGCCATCAACCATGTACTAGGCACCCTCCCCAGCTGGGCTCACACATTTAGGACGTCACCGACAACGACTTCTTCTTGCCCTTCTTCCCAAGCCTCATGTCCGGTCGATCCCAAAAGGTCACACGGTTTTGAATCCATGCGACAAGAGAGAACAGCAGGATGCCCAGCATGCTGAGAATAAAGATGAGTGCAAACACGCGGTCCAAGGCGAGCCTGGTCGAAGCGAGACGAATCTGCTCACCAAACCCGATGCCACCGCCAATGAACTCAGCTGCGATTGCTCCGGTGAGAGCCGCGACGATAGCAATCTTCAGACCAGCGAAGATAAAGGGAAGGGCCCTGCGCATCTTGAGTTTCCAGAAGACGTCCCACGCCTTAGCCTTCATCGACTTGAAGAGCTTGAGCTCATCTTCGGTAGTGGCCGCCAACCCGGCGGCCGTTCCGATGATGACGGGGAAAATCGACATGAAGGCAGCCATCACGAACTTGGAGCTGAGCCCAAAACCAAACCACGCAATGAAGACCGGGGCGAAAGCAATCTTCGGTGTTGCCTCGAGTGCGACGAAGAGGGGCATCACCGCTTTCTGCCCAAACTTTGTCTGGCCCACCCAGAGTCCAATGGCAAAGCCGACGACACACGCCAAGCCAAAGCCGATCAGGATCTCCTGAATCGTGGTCCAGAGTTCTCCGGCAAGGAAGCCTCCGGGGGCTAGTTGGCTAAAGACAATCAATAGCTCACTGCCCACATTGGTGGGCGAGGGAAGAATAATGATCGAAATGCCGCCCACCCGGACGATCAACTCCCAGCTGATCAGCACCGTGAGGATAACGATGGCAACGGCCATGGCTTGAGGAAGGGCGTTGAACCAGCGGCTAATCGCCATCACGCCGCGACCGAGAGCAGAAGGGTTCTTCTGGCGCTTGCCAGGCTTAGTGGTTGTCAACTTCGTGTCCTTTGTTAAGGGCGGTTCTGACTCGACCGACATAGTGGGCAAATTCCGGAAGATTGAGTGTGTCCATATCGCGCGGCCTTGGCAGGTCAACCTCAATGACTTCAGAGATGCGACCGGGCCTTGCTGACATTGCATAGACGACGTCGGAGAGGAAGACCGCCTCCGGGATGGAGTGAGTCACCAACACGACCGTGGCTCCTCTGGCCGAGGCGATGCTCTGAAGCTCAATGTCCATCCGTTCACGGGTGAGCTCGTCCAGAGCACCAAAGGGCTCATCGAGAAGCAAGACATCGGGCTCAGTAATCAACATCCGGCAGATTGCAGCGCGCTGTGCCATACCGCCGGAGAGTTCACCGGGATAGGCGTGTTCGAATCCTTTGAGGCCAACCGTGTTAATAATCGCCATCGCTGCGTCTGTGTGGTCCTTCGCGGCCTTTGCCCCATCGCGAAGCTCGATAGGAAGCAAGACATTTTCTATCGTGGTGCGCCACGGCAAGAGCGTGGCTTTCTGGAACATGATTCCCACACCATCGGGTGGACCGTCAATGGAGTTACCGTTCATCAACACGCGTCCGTGTGAGGGCTCCAAGAGCCCGCCCATGGCGTTGAGCAACGTGGACTTGCCGCATCCGCTGGGTCCAATGAACGAGATGAAGGACCCGGGCTTGACGTCGATGGTGACGTTCTTCAAAGCCTCAACATCGGTGCCAGGAAAGACATGGCTGACGTCATCGATGAGGTAGGTGTGGCCTAATTGAGCGTGGGGTGCCGATGATGTCACAAGGAACCTCTCTGTTCCACATAAAGCCTAGGGGTGATGATGCAGAGGTATCGGAGGGGGTTCGGGTTCTCTAGGTTCCCGAACCCCCCGCCGACACCTCAGTTACTAGCTGGAGGGCAGGAATTCGTTGGTGAATACGGTCGTTACGTCGACCTCACCAACTTCTTCACCGGCGTCCAGCAGGTCCTGCTGCACGCGCTCCCAGTACTCGACTCGGTTGAAGCCCCACTCGTCGCCGTCTGGGGAGACAAGCGAGTCCTTGATGGCGTTGAACAGGGACTCAGAGAGACCGCGATCTTCAGCTTCTTGAGGTGAGTAAGCTTCGCAACCCTGCATCACTACCTCGAAGTCAGCCAACGATGCTTCGACAGCGCGCTCCATGGCGCGCAGGAAGCCCGCGACGATCTCAGGGTTGGTGTCGATGAACTCGCCCGTTGCTGCAAGGCCGTTACCGAAGAGGTAAGCGGTTGCAGTTCCGGTGACGTTGGTGAGCGGAAGTCCACCGTTCTCGATGTAGGCAACGGTGTCCAGCGAGGCAGCGTATGCGTCGATGTCGCCACGCTCGAAGCCAGCGAGAGCAGTTGCGCCCTCACCCACGACGAGGGTCTCGAAGTCGGTCACACCGGCTGCAGCCAGGATGGCAGCGGCCACATTCTTCTCGTTACCATCCGCGGTAGCGATACCGATGACTGCTCCCTGAAGACCAGAGGCATCGGTGATGCCGCTTGACTCTGGAACAACGAGCTGGAACAAACCACCAGGAGCGGTGTTCGCGATGTAGCGAACATCCTGACCGGAGGCGTTAGCCAGAATCGTGGGGGCAGCACCGGGGGATCCGATTTGAGCCTGACCGGCAGCCATTGCCTGCAGAACTGCACCGGAACCGTTGAGGCCCTGAATGTCGACAGAGATGCCTTCTTCTTCGAAGTAACCCTGGGTGTCCGCTACATACGCGGGGAAGAAGATAATGCAGCTGGGGTTTGCGTGGGCGAGCGTGAGCTCGAACAGCTCTGCGGGAGCTGCTTCGGTTGTTTCTTCAGCTGCTTCGGGAGCGGGTTCGGTAGTCGAACCGGCTGCACAACCAGCGAGTGCGAAGGAGCTTGCTGCAATCAGCGCAAGCAGGCCTTTTTTGTTCATTGTGAACTCCTTATTTTTCATAGGACATTACTGTGTGATTTTTGGCGCAAGGGATGTGCCAAAAAACTTACGTCGGTTAACTATCGATAGGCACCCCGCTCTCGTCTGGCTTTCCGGGACGGAACGTCGTGTTGATTTCCCCAATGCCCTCAATCCAAGAGCGCAGGTTTTCACCAGGCTTCAGGAAGCGCTTGGGGTCTTGTCCCATACCCACACCGGCGGGGGTGCCGGTGAAGATGATGTCGCCCGGTCGGAACTCAACGATCTTGGAGAGGAACTCCAAGAGCTGAGGAACAGGGCAAATCATGTCGGCGGTGGTGCCGTTTTGCTGCGGCTGGCCATCGATGTCCGAGCCGAGCTTGATGGAGTTGGGGTCAGCAAACTCATCCGGGGTGACCAACCAAGGGCCAGTCGGAGCGAATCCGGCGAAAGACTTACCCAAGCTGTACTGGGGAGCCTGACCAAACTGTTGACGCTTGCGCTCTGAGAAGTCCTGCCCGATGGTGACACCAGCGACGTGGTCCCATGCCTTGTCGGGGGAGATGTTGCGCCCGCCCTTGCCAATGACAACGACGAGTTCACACTCCCAGTCAACGTTGCCTCTATCGGGCAGAGTCACTTCGCTGTCGGGTCCGCTCAAGGATGAACGCCACTTCGTGAAGACGGGGGGCAGTTCGGTGGTGACTTTATATCCAGCCTCTTTTTGGTGAGCCTGGTAGTTCAACCCAATGGCAAAGATCTGCTCTGGTTCGGGAGACGGAGCGCCCAACTGCGAACGATCGATGGCGACTGAGCCGGAATCGCTGACCGTTTTTGCCCAGGCGCCGAAGTCACCCCAATGGCGATAGACGTCTGCGATGTGGGGGCCGAACTTGCCACCACTCGCCTCATGAACATCTAGACCGTGCTCGTCCGAGGTGAGCAAGACTGCTCGATTTTTCAGGTTAGCTAAACGCATGAGACTCCTCTGTCATCGAATCACTTTTTAGGTTGCCCTAAAAAAACATAATGATAATGTTTATTTGTAAACCACCAGAGTCGCAAATGCAAATTGGTGTCGGGTTGTTAGTGTGATTCCAGGCAACGCGAGCACCTCGCGGACTCCACTGCAACCCCCATGCAAGAAAGAACCATGACAATCACGCAGCCCAACCCCGATGTCGTGACACGGTCGTCCAACGCCCATTTCTTCGCGAACTCGAAATCGCGGGCCGAGGCAGCTGCGGGGATGCTCCAGGAGTTAGCCCGCCAGGCAGGGCCAGGCGTGCGCCTGGGAACTAAAGAAGAGCTCCGCCAACGCTGTGAAGTATCGGTGGGGACTTTCAACGAAGCACTCAAGGTTGCCGAAAACCGGGGCCTAGTAACTCTTCGTCCCGGACCCGGTGGTGGAATCTTTAGTCAAGCGCCCTCCGCAATAGTCCGGTTAGGAAATTTGCTGCTCGCTCTAGACCGCGACGAGGACACCGTTGCTGAAGCTGTCCACGTGCGAAACGCACTGGACGTTCTATTGATGGACGACGCCGTGGCTCATCGCAGTAGCGAGGACATCGGAAATCTTCGCCAAGAGATTGCCAACATGAAACAAGCGGTGCTCTCAGGTGAGCCCACCGACTTCATGAAGCACAACTGGCACCTCCATGCGGTCATTGCTGGAATCAGCCCCAACTCGATTTTGAAAAACTTCTACCTGGGCCTGCTCGAGGTAATCGAGCAACACACCATGGCGGTCCAGCCCACCCGAGAACAACCCCTTCAGAGCTACATCGAATACCGGTTAGATCTTCACGAGCGCATGGTGGATGCCATTGAAGACCAGGACCTCGACCGTGCACACGAGCTCGTTGAGGAGCACAACACGGAGAGATACCGGCAGTCCTAATGTCTGGTGCTGCCCTCAGATATCCAGGCAACACGAATCGATGACGGAGAACAGTTGCTCGCGAGCTCCGAGGGAGCGAGCGCCCACCAGGGCTAGTGCTACCATTCGGTTTCGCTCACGATAGGAGTCCGACGTGTCTGAAG
>Ga0079300_10000338_pt1 | contig 17376 bp, 14 predicted proteins | sample Wag4_2014_7_11_FD_74799 | JGI IMG/M metagenome (GOLD analysis project Ga0079300, IMG submission 74799) | Fresh water microbial communities from Ohio, USA - Utica-2 Time Series HT 2014_7_11 | ecosystem: Environmental > Aquatic > Freshwater > Water tank | place: USA: Ohio | collected 2014-07-11
CCGTCGCCTGCAGCAGCGGCTTCGGGGCTGGACGCAAGGTTTCGCAAGGCCCAGGCCGACCTGAAGGCCGGACGCCCTGATGCGCTCAGCCAGGTCCGGACCCTGGCCGAATCCGGACATGGACCCTCCATGGCCCTGATGTCGGAGCTGTACCGCAAGGGTGAGGCGGGCCTTGCCCGCGACCCGGGCCTGTCGCGGTCCTGGCTCCGTCGCGCCGCCGAGTCCGGCGATCGCGTCTCCATGCACCTCTATGCCCTGGCCCTGATGAACGGACAGGACGGGCCGCGCGATCCCGAGGTTGGCGTCAGCTGGTTCCGCCGCGCCGCCGAAGCGGGACTTGTGGGCAGCCAGTTCAACCTGGGTGTTGTCTACGAGCGGGGCATGGGCGTTCCCCGGGACCTGCGCCAAGCCTATGTCTGGTACTCCCGTGCCGCCGAGAATGGCGATGGCGAGGCCTTGCGCAGCGTGGAACGCCTCCGCCCGACAATGACGGCCGCCGCCCCGGTCTCCTCGGAGGATATTCGCCTGGCCCAGACGGCCCTGGGTCGCCTCGGCTACTATTCCGGGCCGGCCGACGGATCGACCACCCCCCAGCTGAGGGCCGCCATCGAAGCCTACCAGAAGGACCAGAAGGCGCCCGCAACCGGCATCCTCGACGACGCCACCCTCAAGCGCCTCGCCATGCTGGGCCGCTGAGGCCGCAGGAGGCGCTCGCGCTGGACGTCTACCTCCCCATCGCGGAAATCTCGGTCAACGCTCCCCTTCTGGTCGCGATCGGCGCCTTTGTGGGATTCCTGTCCGGGATGTTCGGCATCGGGGGCGGGTTCCTGATGACGCCGCTCCTGGTCTTCCTCGGTGTGCCGGCGCCCGTTGCGGTGGCCAGCATGGCCGGGCATGTCGCCGCCTCCTCGACATCCAGCGTCCTGGCCTATTCGGCGACCCGGGGCGTCGACTTCCGGATGGGTGCTGTCCTGGCCGCCGGGGGTGCGGTTGGCTCGGTGGCCGGTGTCGAGGTGTTCCGCTGGCTCCGGCTGGCGGGTCAGGCGGACCTGGCAGTGGCCCTGTCCTATCTGGTCTTCCTCGGCGTGATCGGGTCGCTGATGCTCTGGGAGTCCCTCAGGGCCCTGGCCCGCCAGCGCCGGGGGGATCCCGCCAGCGCTCCCCAGTCGCGTCGCCCGGCCCTGTTGTATGCCCTGCCGCTGAAGATGCGTTTCCCCCGGTCGCGTCTCTACATCAGCGTCCTTCCGCCCCTGCTCCTTGGCGCCTTCGTCGGGGTGCTTTCCGCGGTCATGGGCGTTGGCGGTGGCTTCATCCTGGTCCCTGCCATGATCTACCTCCTGCGGATGCCCGCCGGTGTGGTCGTGGGTACCAGCCTGTTCCAGATCATTCTCACCACCTCCCTGACGACTGTCCTTCAGGCAGGCCGTAACCAGACGGTGGACATCCTGTTGACGGGGCTTCTCGTACTGGGAGGCGTCTTCGGCGCCCAACTCGGGGCCCGGGCCTCGGCGCGGGTCCGCGCTGAGGAGCTGCGCGTCCTCCTGGCGCTGATCATCCTCGGGGTCGGCCTGTTCATGGGGATACGCCTGGTCCTGACCCCGACCGATCCCTTCGTCCTCCTGCCGTTGGGAGGCTGAGATCACCGCCGATCCCCCGCCCATCCACCTGTCTGCAGACCTCACCACGGCCAATGTCGAGGTTGACGCCGGATATGCCGGTGCCCGGATCGGGGTCTTCGGTGCCGTGTTCGATCCTTCGGGCCAGCCGGCCGATGTCGTGGTCCTTGTCCGGGGCCCCGACCAGCCCGCCGCCATCGCCCGGCGTGAGCGGCGCGGAGGGCTCTGGCTGAATGGCACCCCTGCAACGGTTACGGGAGCCCCGGGCTTCCACCTGACCGCGTCCAACCGGAGGCTCGCCGAGATCGCAGCCCCGGCGACCCTTCGAAGTGCGGGTGCGGGAACGGGCAGCCTGGACCTTTCGGGGATCACGGACCCGATGTTCGCTCGCGCCTTTGTCCGGCTCAAGGCCCGGGAAGGCCTGTACCTGGAGGATCCCGCCGGGGTGACCTTCGTCGACAAGGGCCTGTTCCGCGCCCGGATCGCCCTGCCGGCTTCTGCGCCCGTCGGCCGATACCGGGTGGATGTCCTGCTGTTCCAGGATGGACAGCCCATCACCCGGCGAAGCCGCGAGCTGGTCGTCGAGAAGGTCGGACTCGAGCGGGTGATTTCCAGTTTTGCCCGTCAGAGCCCCTGGGCCTATGGTATGGTCTGCATGTTGATTGCGCTGGCCGCCGGCTGGGCGGCGTCTGCAGTCTTCAGGAGGGTGTGATGTTCCTGGCTCCCCGCCCTGTCTGGAGTCTCGCCCTCCTGGGCCTGGCTGGATTTCCTATTGCGGCCATCGCCTTCGCCTTTGGCCCTGCGGACCTGCGCTTCACCTCCATCCACGCACTCCTGACCTGGTCAGCTGTCGTCCTCGGTTTCCTGGGGGGAATCCGCTGGAGCCAGGAGACGGGACGGGAATCGCCCCAGTTCATCCGGCTCGCCGGGGCCATGCTGCCTCCGCTCGCCGGGGGTGGGCTCCTGTTTGCCCGGGACTATGTTGCCTCGGACGTGATCATCGGCGGGTTCATCGCGGCCTATCTCGCCGCCTGGCTTTTCGACAGGGCACCCCAGACCCTGTCCCGCTATCCGGCCCTCATGACCCTGTTGACCTTCTCGGCCTGCGTGTCCTTGGCCCTGGCCCTGGAGAAGGCCCTGCGCCTCTAGCCCCGGTCCGGCCTCAGGGATCGGACCCCCGCCGCGTGGACCCGTCGGTCGCCCAGGGCGGCCACTACGGGCGAATTCCGAAACAGGCCCGAAAAGGCCGGATCCAGCACGTTCAGCCCTCCCGTAAAGGCCCCGTAGGCGGGCAGGACCGCACGCTCCCCGTCGGTGACCAGGCACCGGCGCCGCACCGCTCCGCGGGGGGTGGCGATCCGGGCGCAGGGATGCAGGTGCCCGGCGATCTCGCCCGGCGACGGTCCGGTTCGGGGTTCATGCCGCAGGACGAGGTCGCCCAACCGCACCTCATCCGCCGCCTCGCCGGGCAGGTCACCGTCGGGCTCCGGGTCGTGGTTGCCGGTAATCCAGACCAGGTCCGCCGCGCGGCCCAGGATCTCCAGGGCCTCCCGGTCCGCCTCCGACATCCGCCTGGAGGCACCCCGGTCGTGGAAGGCGTCGCCCAGGAAGATGACCCGCCCTGGCGCCCGGGCCTCCACGTCGGCCGACAGACGCCGCAGGGTCTCGCGGGTATCGAGGGGCGGCAGGAGTTGGCCCCTGCCAGCGAAGGCCGAGCCTTTCTCGAGGTGCAGGTCGGCTACGACCAGGGTGGAACGTCCCGCCAGCAAGAGGGCCCCCGACGGCAGGAGGCGGGCCGCCTCTCCCGCCAGGGTCAGCTCCAGGGCACCGTCCGCCCAGGGGCGCAGGCCGAGGGCCGCAACCGGGCTCACGCCAGGGCCTCGGCGATCAGCTCGCTCTCGGCCTCCGCCAGGATGGCATCGCCAGCGGCACCAGGGCTCCTTTCCTTTCCGATCTCCATCAGCATGGGCACGGCGAAGGGGGACAGCCGGTCCAGCCGGACGTGGCGAACCCGCCCCGCCACCCGGGCCAGGAGGTCGCCCAGGCGGGCGGCGTCGATCATGCCCTCTGCGGCGTCCTGGCGGGCGCAGCGCAGCAGGAGATGGTCGGGTTGGTGGCGTCGCAGGACGTCGTAGATCAGGTCTGTAGAGAAGGTCACCTGCCGCCCTGACTTGCGCGGCTCGCCGGGAAACCGCCGCTCGATGAGGCCAGCGATGATGGCGCAGCCCTTGAAGGCGCGCTTCATCATGAAGCTTTCGGCCAGCCAGTCCTCCAGGTCGTCCCCCAGCATGTCCTGGGCGAAGAGTTCGTCCATGTTGACGTCGTCCATGGGCTGAAGGGACCAGACGGCGAGGGCATAGTCATTGCAGACAAATCCCAGGGGTTGGGCACCGGCGCGCTCCAGCCGGCGGGTCAGCAACATGGCCAGGGTGGTGTGAGCCAGCCGACCTTCGAAGGGATAGGCCACCAGGAAGTACCTGCGGCCCCGCGGGAAGGTCTCCACCAGCATCTCATCCTCTGCCACGATCCGCGAATGCCGGCGCTGCAGGCCTAGCCACTCGCGCACGTCGGGGGGCAGGACCGCCCAGGCGGCCGGGTCCGACATCATCCGCCGGACCCGCCGGGCAAGATGGCTGGACAGGGCGAACTTGGAGCCGCCCCAGGAGGGCATCTTGGGATCTGAGTCCCGGGCGGGCCGGACCAGGACGTCCATGCCGGTAATGCCCGCCAGGCTCCAGACCTGGCCGGCGAAGACGAAGGTGTCCCCCGGGTCCAGCATCTCGAAATAGCCTTCCTCGATCTCGCCGATCTTCCGGCCACCCACCAGGCGGGCGCCCTGGGCGATCCGGACCGAAAGCACCTCCGGCGACAGGATGGCCCCCAGGTTCAGCCGGTGACGACGGGCGGTCTCGCCATTGCGCACCGTCCAGCGGCCCCCGGGGTCCCGGACCATCCGGCGGAAGCGGTCGTAGGCCTGCAGGGCGTAGCCGCCGGTGGCGGTGAGGTCGAGGGTGAGGCCGAAGTCCGCCGGGGACAGGTCCCGGAAAGGTCCGGCGGTCCTCACCTCGGCCAGCAGGGCCGCTTCGTCGAAGGGCTCGGCACAGGCGCAGCCCAGAAGGTGCTGGGCCAGGACGTCCAGGGCGCCGGTCCGCAGGGGCTCGCCGTCCAGCTGGTTCTCGGCGATGCACTCCCGGGCCGCCTGGCACTCCAGGGTCTCGAAACGGTTGGCGGGTACGAAGAGGGCCCGGCTGGGCTCATCCAGGCGATGGTTGGCCCGGCCGATTCTCTGCACCATCCGGCTGGCGCCCTTGGGCGAGGCCAGCTGGATGACCAGGTCCACGTCGCCCCAGTCAATACCGAGGTCCAGTGTGGAGGTGCACACCACCGCCTTCAGCTCGCCCCGGGCCATGGCCGCCTCGACCTTCCGCCTCTGCTCGGGCGCGAGACTGCCGTGGTGCAGGGCGATGGGTAGGCTGTCGTCGTTCAGCTTCCAGAGCTCCTGGAAGGCGAACTCGGCCTGGAAGCGGGTATTGACGAAGACCAGGGCCGTCCGCGCCGATTTGATGGCCTCGTAGACCTCGACCATGGCGTGCTGGGCGGTATGCCCGGCCCAGGGCGTGCGGCCATTGGACAACAGCAGGTCTACCTGGGGTGGGGCCCCGGGTGGGCCGCGGACCAGGTCCACAGGCCGGTCGCCACAGCCCATCCACCGGCGGATGACGTCGGGGTCGTCTACCGTCGCCGACAGGCCGATGCGCCTCAGCCCCGGCGCCAGGGCCGATAGGCGGGCCAGGCCCAGGGACAGAAGGTCTCCGCGCTTGGAGGCGTGCAGGGCGTGGATCTCGTCGATGATGACGCAGGAAAGGTCCTCGAAGTAGAGGCGCGAGCCTTCCCAGGCGCAAAAGAGGGCCAGCTGCTCGGGAGTGGTCAGGAGGATGTCGGGGGGGCGCACCTTCTGCCTCTGGCGGCGGGCGACCCCGGTGTCGCCTGTCCGGCTCTCGGCGGTGACGTCCAGCCCCATCTCCCGGATCGGCCGGGCGAGGTTACGCTCGACGTCCACGGCTAGGGCCTTGAGCGGCGAGATATAGAGGGTGTGAACCCCCCGCCGCTCGCTGCGGGGGCGGGCCTCCAGTTCCACCAGGGTGGGCAGGAAGCCGGCCAGGGTCTTGCCGCCCCCGGTCGGGGCGATCAGCAGGGCGTCACGGCCCGCCCGCGCCCGGGCAACCATCTCCAGCTGGTGCGCGCGCGGCGACCAGCCCTGGGCCGCGAACCAGTCAGCAAAGCGGAAGGGAAGGAGGCGGGAATCCGCAGCGGCGTCGGCCATGCCGCGGTTCTAGCATGTTCCCGTTCCGTTTCGAGGGGGTCAGGCGTCTGCCAGGTTCTCGATCCGGGTCGCCCAGTAGTCGGCGTCGTAGTCCGGGTCGCCGGTCAGGTAGCGCCAGAGCTTGACCCGGTTCAGAAGCTCCAGCCGGCCGGTATCGTTCTCGTGCCAGGGCTCGGGGGTCATAAGGATCTGCTCGACCGAGGGCGGCAGGGCGCCCTTGAGATAGAAGATCGGGCGCTGGGCGTCCTGGGGCTTCAGGGTCGAGACGTCGAACTGGCGGACCTGAGAGCGCGAGGGGTTGATGCGCACCTTGAACATGGTCCGTGTACGGTCGGACACGTTCACGCCGCCGCCATGCCAGATACCCGAGTGCAGGAAGAGCAGGGTCCCGCCCTCGCAGACCATGTGTTGTTGACCGCGGATGTTCTGGTAGCGGGCGATGGCCGCCTCGCTGACCTTGCGCAAGTGGCTGCCGGGCAGGAAGCGGGTGCCGCCCATGTCCCGCGTCACTGTGTGCGGATAGTACATGATCTGGATGTCGAAGGCCCGCCGGGGGTCGATGGTGGAGTCCTGGTGGTAGTGCTGGGAGATATTCTCGCCGCCGCTGGCCTCGTGGTAGGCGGGCGGGAAGGTCACGTGCAGGAAGTGATGATCGAAGACCGGGTCCTCGCCCACCAGGCTGCGGATGGCACCGGCCACCAGGGGCAAGTCGAGGAGGCGATTCAGGGCCGAGCCCTCGGGATAGGCCTGCACCAGGGGCACGCCTGCCGGGGTCTGCGGCACGCCGGCCCTGGCCAGCATCTCGCCATAGGTGCGCCTCATCTTCTGTCCAGGGCGGGGCGGGTCGATGTCGCCCATCTCCTCCAGGAACTGGCGGTTGAGGTCCTCGGGGACGGCGGCATCGAAGCGCAGGAAGCCACGGGCGGCGAAGCTGGCCATGGCCTCGGCTGAAAGAAGGTGCAGGTCGTTCATTCCCGGGTCTCCACGATCTGTTCGAACAGGAACTCATACTTGAGGTAGGCGAGATCAAACTCCTCGCCCCGGGCGTGGGGAAGGAGGGGCGAGGCCTGGATCAGGCGCCAGCCGTCGCGCAGGGCGTGCAGGCCGGTGGGATAGGGCGGAAGGTCCTCGTCCCCGGCCATCCGGCGGGTCTCGCCGGTCCCGTCGAACAGCGACCAGCCGACCACCGTCGAATCCAGCGCCGAATTTGCCAGATAGAGCGCCAGGACCTTCTGTCTCTTCATAATCTCTCCCCAAGGGCGACCGCAACATGGGCGGGGCCTGCGGGGCTGTCCAGCCTAACCCGGCCCCAGGAAGGCACGGGTGGCCTCCAGGGCTTCCACCAGGGTGACGCGCCGCACCTCCACCCCCTGTGGCAGCGCGGCGAACAGGCGCGTGGGCGTCGCGGAGTCGAGCATGACGAAGACGCCCTTGTCATCCTGGCGGCGGATCAGCCGCCCGAAGGCCTGGGCGATCCGGCCTCGGGCGATGGCGTCATCCCAGCCGTTCCCGAAGCGGGCGCGTCTGGCCTTGTGCAGGAGATCCGGCCGGGGCCAGGGGGCCCGGTCGAAGACCAGAAGCCGCAGGCTGCGCCCCGGCACGTCGACCCCGTCGCGGACGGCGTCGGTCCCCAGGAGGCAGGAATCGACCTCGGCCCGGAAGATGTCGACCAGGGCGCCAACCTCCAGCGGGTCGACGTGCTGGGCGTAGAGCGAGAGCCCCCGGTCGCCAAGTGGGGCGGCGATCAGCTCATGGACGGCCCGCAGCCGGCGGATGGCGGTGAACAGGCCCAGCCCGCCGCCGCCCGCCGCCAGGAAGAGCTCCCGCATGGCTGCAGCCACCTGCCGGGCATCGTCCTTGCGCACGTCCGTGACCACGAAGGCCCGGGCGCAGGTCTCGTAGTTGAAGGGCGAGGCCAGCCGCAGGCGTCGGGGTGGGGTCTCCAGCCGCCCGCCGCCCGAGCGCAGTTCCGCAAGGTCGAAGGGATCCTCCGCCGCCGCGTCGGTGAGGGTGGCGGAGGTGACCAGGACCCCGTGGGCCGGCTCGAGCACTGTCCGGGCGAGGGGTTCGGTCGGGTCGACCCAGTGCCGGCGGAAGGCGGCGTCGACCGCCCGGCCCCCGATCACCGTCGCCTCGAACCAGTCGACGAAGTCGCTATTGGCGGACCCGTCCCCGCCCACAGGCTCCGGCTCGCCGTCGAGGGTGGCCAGCATGCCCCGCCAGGCCGGCAGGGTCATCCGGGCGCGCCGGTCCAGTCCCCGCAGTACGCCCTCGATCCGGCCCCGCTCGGCACCCGTCAGGGTCTCGGCGCCCTGGTCAAGGAGGTCCTCGAGCGAGCGGGTCAGGGCCAGGAGTGGCGCCTCGATTGCGGCCAGGGCGGCGGCGGCCGACCGCGCCGTCGCCACGACTTCCGGAAGGGCTGGCCGGGCCGCACAGGCCGGGTCGGCCGGGTCGCCCCGGGCCCTGAGCTGGACCCCCATGGCCGCCAGGAACCCCTCGAGCGGTCCCTGGGACCCCGCGCCGTCGGCACCAGAGATTCGCGAGCTCCACCCTTCGGAGGGAAGCTGGCCTGCGGCGTGGATCACCGACTCCAGGGCCTGCCGCGCAGGCCCATCGGCTCCGGCCAGGTCGCCCACCCGCGCCTCGAGTCCCCGACCGCGTCGACCCCGCCGCTCCGAGCCCCGGATCCACCGCCTCAGCTCGACGGCCTCCAGGCCGGAAAGGGCGGTGGAAAAGGCCGAGTCCGCCGCATCGAACAGATGATGACCCTCGTCGAAGATCACCCGGCGCAGGTGGGTCGACTCCGAGTCCTCGGGCGCGCCCCGTATCGACCGGGCCCCGTCGAAGGCTGCCTGGGCCATGACCAGGGCGTGGTTTGCGATCACGATGTCGGCCCGGCGCGAGGCGCGGATCGCCTTCTCGACGAAGCAGGTCCGATAGTGAGGACACCCCGCGTGGATGCACTCGCCCCGCCGATCGACCAGGTTGGACGCGGACGCCTGGCCGGCGGCCGGTCCGGCGAACAGGCCTGGAAGCCAGGCCGGGAAGTCCCCACCGGTCATGTCGCCGTCCCGGGTCGCCCGGATCCAGCGCGCTGTCAGCCCAAGCCCTACCAGGTCGGCGGAGCCCAGCTGGGCGGTGTTCGACAGGTCCTGGAAGTTCAGCAGGCAGAGGTAGTTCTCGCGTCCCTTGCGCACCACGGCCCGGCGGGCCCGCTCGGCGGGGTCGGGAAACAGGACCACGCTCTCGCGCTCGATCTGCCTCTGAAGGGCCCGGGTGTAGGTCGAGATCCAGACGGAGGGGCCGTTGACCTCGGCCCAGGCCGAGGCGGGTGCCAGGTAGCCCAGGGTCTTGCCCACCCCCGTCCCAGCCTCGGCCAGCAGCATGCGGGGGCTGCCTTCCCGCTCCCGCGGCTCGAAGACAAAGGCGGCTTCCCGGGCGTACTCTGCCTGGGCCGTCCGGTCCTCCTCCAGGCGGGCCCGCCCCAGGAGGACACCCAGCCGGCGGACGGCGGTCTCGGGGCTGACGGGGGCGTCGCCGGGCTCGCCTGCGGGGCCCGGATCCTCCCACTCCGCCAGACGGGACCAGACATCGAGGCCGGAACTGCGGAAGGCATTGCTGGACGGACGGCTGCGCAGGGCCTCTGTCGTCGCAGGCCCCCAGGCCCAGCCGCCCCGGGCGAGGGTCTCGGCCAGGGCCAGGGCCTCCTCCCGTGAAGGCGTCGGGCTCTCGGCCAGTTCCTCAAGCAGGCGAACAGCGACCTGGGCCAGGGCCTCCGCCATCTCGAGGGGCCCGGAAGGTTCAGGGCGGCCAAGGGCGAGGGCCAGGCCTGCCGCTGAAGGGGCTGTGAAGGCGCCGGGACGCACGAAGGCGAACAGCTCCAGCACGTCGAACATCCGGGCCGACCGGGGCGGCGGATCCAGGCCCAGCCTGCGGGCGGTCAGGGCCGCATGCGCCACCAGGACCTCCGGAGACCGGAAGCGGTCGCGGGCCTCGGGCGGCCTGAGCAGGCGAGCCGGGCCCTCGCCGGCGAGGGCGGCCTTGGGTCCGGGCAGAACGACGAGGGCGGGCGGGAGCGTCACCCTGCAGAACTAGCGCAGGGGCGCGTGAAACGGAACCGGAACAGGATCTAGGCTTCGGCGCGCGAGAACAGGCGGATGACCAGGACGCCGGCGAGGATCAGGGCCATTCCGACCATTGCCGGAAGGTCAAGCTTCTGCCGGAAGCCGATCCAGCCGATGGCGGTGATGGCGAGGATGCCCACCCCGGACCAGATGGCATAGCCGATGCCAAGAGGAATCGTCTTCTGCGCCTGGGCCAGGCAGTAGAAGGAGGCCGCGACGAGGGCGATGGCACCGACCCCGGGCACGAGCCGGGTGAACCCATCGGACAGCTTCAGGAGGCTGGTGCTGACGATCTCCGTGGCGATGGCCCCCGCCAGCCAGGCATAGCCACTCATGGTTTCGGGGCTCCGTCGGAGGCCGGGCGGTCCCGGCCGAAGTTCGGCTCCGCGCTATCCTGGCCTGCGGCGACGATGCCCTGGCGGATGTCGCGGGTGCGGGAGAAGAGCTCGAACAGCTTGTCGCCCTCGCCCCAACGGATGGATCTCGAGAGGGCTTGCAGGTCCTCGGTGAAGCGGCCGAGGATCTCGAGCACCGCGTCCTTGTTCGCCAGGAAGATGTCCCGCCACATGGTGGGATCCGAGGCGGCGATCCGGGTGAAGTCCCGGAAGCCGCCGGCGGAGTACTTCATCACCTCGGCCCGGGTGACTTCCTCCATGTCGGCGGCGGTGCCGACGATGTTGTAGGCAATCAGGTGGGGCAGGTGGCTGGTGACCGCCAGGACGAGGTCGTGGTGGGCGGCGTCCATGATGTCCACCTGGGCGCCGAGGGCGGTCCAGAAATCCGAGAGCTGGCGGACCGCGTCCGCATACTCGGTCCGGTCGTCCACCTGCGGAGTCAGGATCACCCAACGGCCCTGGAACAGTTCGGCAAAGCCCGCGGCAGGGCCGGACTGCTCAGAGCCCGCGATGGGGTGTCCGGGTATGACGTAGACCGAAGCGGGGACGGCGGCGCGCAGGGCGTCTCCCACGCTGACCTTGACCGAGCCGACATCGGTGACCGTGGCCCCCGGCTTCAGCGCCGCCGCCGCGGCATTCGCTGCAGGTCCCATGGCCAGAACTGGTACGGCGAAGACCACCAGGTCGGCATCTGCCACCGCCTCGGCCATGTCGCCGGTGACCAGGTCGGCATAGCCCAGGGCGGTGATCTGCGCCCGGTGCGCCGGGCTGGTTTCGCCGACAGCTACCGAGCCCACGGCGCCGGCCGCGCGGGCGGCTCGGATCACCGAGGATCCGATCAGGCCGCAGCCGATCACCGCCATCTTCGGATAGATCAAGGGCGGGTCCCCATGAAGGCCGCCAGGGCGTCCACCACCGCCCGGTTGTGTTCTTCCAGGCCGATGGTGAGGCGCAGGTGGTCGGGCAGGCCGTAGCCCCCGACCATCCTCGGGATCAGGCCCCGGGCGCAGAGGAAGGCGTCAGCGTCCGCGGCGGTCCGGCCCGGCGTCTTCGGGAAGCGGGCGAGGACGAAGTTGGCGCTGGACGCGGTGGTCTCCAGCCCCAGCCCACCCAGTTGCTGCGACAGCCAGGGCCGCCAGGTCCGAACCAGCTCCAGGGATCGCGCCTGGAAGTCCTGGTCCGCCAGGGCGGCGATGGCGGCACGCTGGGCGGGGATCGAGACGTTGAAGGGCAGGCGGATCCGGTCGATGGCGTCGGCCATGTCCTGTGGCATGTAGGCCCAGCCCACCCTCAGGGCGGCCAGGCCGTGCAGCTTGGAAAATGTCCGCGTCATGATGACGTTGGAGAAGTTGCGGACCAGGTCCACCCCATCCTCGAAGTCCGGATCGTCGGCGAACTCGGCATAGGCGCCGTCCAGCACCAGGACGACGTCGGCGGGCAGGGCGGCGTGCAGGCGACGAATCTCCGATCCGCCCACCAGGGTGCCCGTTGGGTTTGCGGGGTTGGCGACCCAGACGATCCGGGTCCGCTCATCCACGCAGGCGAGCAGTTCGTCGACGTCGATGCGCAGGTTGACCTCGGTCGCCATGCGAACCTCTCCGCCGGCGGCGCGGGTGGCAATGGCGAAGGCGCCAAAGCCGTGCTCGCCCTGGACGGCGTTGTCGCCGGCCTGGATGAAGGTCTGGCCGATCAGCTGGAAGATCTCGTCCGACCCGCAGCCGAACAGCAGGCGTTCGGGTTCAAGGCCGTACCTGGCGCTGATCGCCTCGCGCAGGGCGTTGCAGCGGCCGTCCGGATAGAGATGCAGTTCATCCATGGCCGAGGCGAAGGCCACCTTGGCCTCCGGGCTTGAGCCCAGGATGTTCTCGTTCGCCGACAGCTTGAGCGGGTGGGCGACGCCCTCCACGGCGGCCTTGCCGGGCTTGTAGGGCGAGATGTCGAGGATGCCAGGTTTGGGCTGGGGACGGTCGGACATGAGGACCTCAGGCATCCAGGGGGGCGGAGGCGGCGCCGATCACGCCGGTGAGCCGGCCAGGTGCCCGGGCCAGGCGTTCGTCGCTGGACTGGTAGTAGCCTACCAACTCGAAAAGTCGCAGGCCGCCGGCGTCGCCCAGGAGCTCGGCGGCCACCCCGTCCTTGCTCAGGGTCTCCACGAGGCGGTCGGGAGGGCCGGGGGCGTCGGTGACCCAGTAGGTGCGGTCGCCCCCCGTCGGTCCGATCTCGACCTCGGCGGCGGCGAGGGCGGCGGGGCGTCCCCAGGCGGTCAGGCAGGGCAGGGCGGCGAAGACCCGGAGGGTGGGATCCGCCAGCAGGCGTCCCCACCAGGGCGTCCGGGAGTCCAGGGCCAGGATCGCGACCCCGCCCGGGGTGCGCGCCGCGGCGATGGCCTCCTCGGGGCGTCCGACCTCGGCCAGGGGCGGGGCGGCGCCAAAGCGCATCCGGGCGGCCTCGCGGACCACAGGAGCCTGCCCGCCGCCGAAGACCGACAGGTGATAGGGGCCCTGGCGGGACAGGCTGTCGCTCATGAGCTCGCGCCAAATCCGGACGACGAGGCCAGGCGTCGCGGCCTTGCGCGGACGGGCGAGGAGATTGCGGAGGACCTCGGCTTCCCGGGTCGGACGCAGGGCGAAGCGGCCGGACTCCCCCGCCGCAACCTTGGCGGCGGCCACCTCGCCGGCGAGGGCGGCGCGTTCGTCGATCAGCTCCAGCAGGCGCTGGTCGACGACATCCAGACGCGCGCGCACGGCCTCGAGGGTACGTGCGGTCGGCTTGGGGTCTGAGGCGTCCATGGCGGTCCCGGGCTCTGGAGGCTTGGGCGATAGGCCATTGCGCCTGAAGGCGCAACTGCGCCGGCTACTGCCCAGGACGGTAGGTCCGCTCCACATGGCCCTTGATCTCGTCGGGCCAGAAGTAGACCGGCCGGAGATCCCCGCTCAGGTATCTTGGCGCCTGGTCGGTGAAATGCTGGGACAGGGGCGAGCTGGAGGCACCGCCCGCCGTGACTGCCCTCGCCCGGACCCGGGGGCCGAATTCCACCACCGCCACGAAGCTGTTGCCGCTGGAACCGTAGAGCTTCTTCTGCCCCTCGGGCCGGCGGGCACCGAAGGAGGCCAGGGCACCCCACCGGGAGGAGGGGAAGGGGGCTGCGAGGCTGGGTACCGCATCGCTGAAGGCCTGCTGGATGTCGCCGGTCCGCCGCTGGAAACGGTTGACCTCGCCCCAGGGAACCCGCCGGGTCCCGAAGTCCGCCTGCAGGCGGTCGGAGGCCTCGGACAAGGCCTCCAGCTTGCGGCGGGGCGAGACGCGGCTGGCCAGGGCCTCCCAGACTGTGATCCCCTCGGCCCGCGCCAGGGCCTCGGCTTCCGGCCAGAGGAGGTCGCCCCAGGAAACGGCCAGGGTCAGGGCCTCGGACTGGCCGGACCAGCGCCGGTTCCAGCCGCGCAGCAGGCGGATATCGTCGGCCAGTTTCAGGCGAAGGGGGTCTGCGCCAGGGCTGGCGTCCCAGGCGGCGATCAGGCCGGGCAGGAGCTGGTCGAAGGCCGGCAGGGCGGTATTGAAGGCACCCTGGGCCAGGGTGTCGAGGGTGAAGGTCTGACCGTTCTCCAGCAACTGCACGGCGTTCACGCCGCGCGGGTTGGGCCCGACCGTGTCCATGTAGCGCGGGAACTGGTCCCGCCGGGGACTGTCAGGACCGGCCGCCGTCCAGGGCCAGTCATTGGTGTTGTAGACCCAACCGGTCCTGGGCGAGCGCACGCTGGGCAGCTCGGACAGGGCGTGCAGGCCCCTCCAGTCCGTGGCGGGGTCCGACCCGTCGACGGGCCGGGTATAGTCGAAGCGGTTGTCCCGCCTCGGGACGAACTGGGGGTGCAGGTAGGCGATTACCCCGTCCGCGTCTGCGAAAAGGGTATTGTTCGAGGAATTCCCGGCCAGGGCGGCGGCCTTCATGAACTCGTCGAAGTTGCGGGCCCGGGTCCTGAGGAAGGACTGGCTGAGCGCCTCGACAGGCCGGTTCATCATGGCGAAGGCGATCCACCTGTCCCCCGCCTTGCGGACGACCGGACCATGGTGGGTGAAGTGGACCCGGAAGGTGCTCTGCACCAGGGCCCCCTGGGGCGTCCGCCAGGGGATGGCGATCTGCCGGGTGACGATCGGCCGCTCCTCGGCACCGTAGCGATAGGTCAGCTTGCCACCCCTGTCGAAGACCTGCACCGCAAACTCATCGACGGAATCCACGCCACTGGAAGTGTGCATCCAGCCCAACCGGGGATTGAAGCCCTGGTAGATGAAGAACTGTCCCCAGGTCGCCGCGCCATAGACGTTGAGCCCGGTATCCGAGGTCACCTGCTGCTCGGCGCGGAAATAGAAACTGGTGTGAGGGTTGATCAGCAGGAGGGGCCGGCCGCCCCAGGCCCGGGAGGGGCCGATGGCGATTCCATTGGAGCCGCGCGGCTCTTCGAGCCCGGCCGGCGCGGCGCTGGCCAGGACCCGGGGCCGGTCGGAGTACAGGTCCGAAAGGCCGTCCAGGGAAATTCGTTCGATGTCCCCGCCAATGCTGCCCTCCGAGAAGCTGAGGGCCATCCAGGGCTCAAACCGTTTCAGGACCCGGGGGCGGGTCTGGGGATGCATGGCCAGGTAGTAGTTCAGGCCATCCGCCCAGGCGTCCATGAGCTTGCGCAGCCAGGCCGGGCTCTTGCCATAGAGGGCCTTGAGGGTTTCGGGGTCGGTGTAGAGGCGCGCGCGGAGGTCCTGCATGAGAGCCCGTTCACCCTCGGCCTCGGACAGGCGTCCCATGGCCGTCAGGTAGTTGGTCTCGATGCGCGGAAAGTCGTCCTCTGCCTGGGCATAGATCATGCCGAAGACGGCATCGGCGTCCGTCCGGCCCCGGATGTGGGCTATGCCCCAGTCATCCCGGACGATGCTGACCCGCCGGGCGGTTTCCCGCCATTCCAGCATCTCCTTCGAGGGCGTGGCCGAGGTCCCCTGGGCGGCGGCGGGAAAAGCCAGGATCAGGGCGAGGGTCAGAAGGAGGCGTCGCAGCATGGGGGCTCCCGGGGGTCAGGGCCGAGGCTAGGCCCCACGCCGGAGCGGGGCAAGCTGCAGAGGCACCTTGCTACAGCGACCGGGAACCGTCATTTGATCCTCCAGGACGACAGGGGGTCTGAATGTCTCAGAAACAGGCGATGTCTCATTTCGACGTCGTGATCGTGGGCGCGGGCCTCTCGGGGATCGGCGCAGCCCGGCACCTCAAGACCACGTGTCCCGACCGTAGCTTCGTTCTGCTCGAGGGCCGCGAGGCGATCGGCGGCACCTGGGACCTCTTCCGCTACCCCGGCATCCGGTCGGACTCCGACATGTACACCCTGGGCTATGCCTTCCGGCCCTGGACGGGTGACCGGGCCATTGCCGATGGTCCCTCGATCCTTGACTACGTCCGCGACACCGCCCGCGAGGAGGGGATCGAGCCCCACATCCGGTTCGGTCACAAGGTGAGCGCCGCCGCCTGGTCGACCGAGGACGCCGTCTGGACGGTCACGGCCCAGTCCCCGACAGGTCCCACCACCTTCACGTGCAACTTCCTCTTCCTCTGCGGCGGTTACTATTCCTATGCGGGCGGCTACACCCCCGACTTCGCCGGCATGGACCAGTTTGGGGGCCGGATTATCCATCCCCAGGCCTGGCCGGAGGACCTCGACTACACGGGCAAGCGCGTCGTGGTGATCGGGTCCGGTGCCACGGCGGTGACCCTTGTCCCCGAGATGGCCCGCACTGCAGGCCATGTGACCATGCTGCAGCGTTCTCCGACCTACATCGTCGGGCGGCCGGGCCAGGACGCCTTCGCGCTACGCCTCCGCCGGAGCCTGCCTGAGCACCTGTCCTATGGCCTGATCCGGTGGCGCAACGTCCTGATGGGCATGCTGTTCTATCGCATGGCGCGCCGCCGGCCCGAGCAGGTCCGCAAGGCGATCATTGACCAGACCCGCCAGTCCCTTGGCCCGGACTTCGACGTCGAGACCCACTTCTCCCCGCGCTACAATCCCTGGGACCAAAGGCTGTGCCTCGCCCCGGATGGCGATTTCTTCGAGTCGCTGAAGTCCGGCCAGGCCTCAGTGATCACCGACGAAGTCGAGACCTTCACCGGATCGGGCCTTCGGCTGAAATCCGGTGCCGAGATCGAGGCCGACATCGTCGTCACCGCCACAGGCCTGAAGCTCGAGGCGATGAACGGCATTGCCCTATCGGTCGACGGCGAGGCTGTGCGGCCCTCAGAGACCCTGAGCTACAAGGGCATGATGTATTCGGGGGTGCCTAATCTGGCGTCCGCCTTCGGCTACACGAACGCCTCCTGGACCCTGAAGTGCGACCTGACGTGCGAGTACGTCTGCCGCCTCCTGAACCACATGCGCCGCAAGAGCCTTCGCCAGTGCACGCCAATCCTCAAGGGTCCGCCCCAGGAAACGGCGCCCTGGCTGGATTTCAGCTCTGGATACGTCCAGAGGTCGATCGACCTCTTCCCCCGCCAGGGAACGACGGCACCCTGGCGACTGCACCAGAACTACGCCCTGGACATGGCCGCCCTGCGCTTTGCGCGGCTGGAGGACGGTGCCATGACCTTCACCAATCCGGTCCCCTCCGTCCGGCGCGCGGCCTAGATGTGACCGCTCAGCGCGGCCGGACCCATCGCGCCCCTCCGGCCGAGAGTTCCACGTCTATCTGGGTGTCGGCGGCGCTCTGCCGGGCGAGCCCGGCCGCAGCCAGGCCTCCGGCGGCCTCGTCCGGAGAGATTACCCCGTGCCGGAGCAGGACCTGCAGGACCTCGGGTGGGCCCGCCGCGCGAAGGGTGAGCCGGCCCGTCAGGCGTCCGTCGGGGCTGGCGCCAAGGCCCGGCGAGGCAACCGACAGCCGGGTCTTCCCGGTCG
>Ga0079300_10000340_pt1 | contig 17315 bp, 8 predicted proteins | sample Wag4_2014_7_11_FD_74799 | JGI IMG/M metagenome (GOLD analysis project Ga0079300, IMG submission 74799) | Fresh water microbial communities from Ohio, USA - Utica-2 Time Series HT 2014_7_11 | ecosystem: Environmental > Aquatic > Freshwater > Water tank | place: USA: Ohio | collected 2014-07-11
GTCGAGGTGTTCTGCATGCCGCCCTTGCTGGCTGCCGTGTGGTGGTGGATTCGCACGCCGCTCGACCGCCACACACGAGCGACGTGGGTGGCCATAGGGTGCGCCTGGGGTCTGGCAACGGGCTTGCGCTACCAGGTGGGACTGGCGGCCGTGGGCTTTGCGTCGGCGGTGCTGTTCACCCACCGCAAGGCAGCGATTCCCGCACTTGTCAGCGTGACGGCTTCTGCACTGGCGGTTTTCTCGCTGACCCAAATTTCAGATCTGTGGGTATGGGGCGAGCCTTTCGCCCAGTTGCGCGCCTACTTCGGCTACAACACGGAGCAGGCGGGGAATTACCCGCAAGGTCCCGTTTACCAGTACCTCTTGACGCTGGCAGGCCTATTGCTTCCGCCCTTCTCGCTGCTTTTGCTGCTGGCGGGCGTGCGGGGCTGGCGGAAGTGGGCGGTGGTGGTTTGGCCAGCCCTGCTCTTCTTGCTCTTCCACAGCGTCTTCCCGAACAAGCAGGAGCGGTTCATCTTGCCGGTGGTCCCGTTGCTGGTGGTCGCAGGGATGGCAGGCTTAGGCAACTTCACCGAAATCCGCTGGAAACGGCGGCTGTGGCAGGCCTCTTGGGTGCTCAATGTGCTCGCGCTCATCGTGCTCACGCCCGCGACGTTCAAGCGCTCGCGGCTAGAGGCGATGGACCTGCTCCACGACTTCGGCAACGTGGAGAATTTCCTCGCGGTGCAGGTGGATAGTGGTGCGTTGCCGCCACAGTTCTACTGGGGCAAGTGGACCCGGTACTGGACGACGGACGGAAGCACCGATCCAGCAGAAGACAAGGCGACCATGTGCGCGTCGGAGCGGCCCTTCCCGGATGCCATTCTCTTCTACGGCGATCGCCACCTCGGAGCGGCCGTAGAACGCTACAAAGCGCTGTATCCCAGCATGTCCTATGCAGGACAGGCGCCGCCGGGAAAGTTGGATCTCCTGATGAACTTTCTGAATCCGGTGAACTCCGTGGAGCGCGTGCTGGTGTACCGCGTCGATCCGGGCGTGGAGTGCAGCGGCGAGTGAGCCGTACTTTCGGGCCATGAAGTATGCACGGTGGTGGATCCTGCTCGGATGCGGTTGGGTGTCCGGAGCGGCTTGGGCCCAGTATCCTGGATGGCAGCAGAAGGCCGACTATACCATGGAAATTGACCTCGATGTCGTGCGGCGCACGTTCTCGGGGTCCTCGGAAATCCGCTATACGAACGCGAGCCCGGACTCGCTGAAGCGCCTGTATTTCCATCTGTTTTTCAATGCGTTCCGGCCAGGGAGTGCCATGGATGTGCGGTCGCGTATGCTGCCCGACCCGGATCCGCGGGTGGGGGCGCGCATTGCGGGATTGCCCGAGGAGGAATGGGGCGAGATGCGGGTCGAAGATCTGACGGTGGATGGTGTGGCGGCGCAGGTTGCACACGAGGGAACGGTGCTGGTGGTGGATTTGGCCCGAGCGGTGGCGCCCGGGAGTACCGCCGTGGTGGAGTTTGACTGGGCGGGGCGCGTCCCGCGCCAAATCCGCAGGAGCGGCTGGATGAACCGCGAAGGCGTAGAATTCTCTATGGCCCAGTGGTATCCGCGGATCTGCGGCTACGACCAAGACGGCTGGCACCCGAATCCGTACGTGGGCCGCGAGTTTCACGGCGATTTCGGCCGGTTCGACGTCACCATCCGGCTTGCGCCGGGCTATGTGGTCGCGGGAACCGGGGCGAATGTGGCAGCCGATAGCCCCACGACCGGCGTGTGGCGCCTGGTGGCGGACAATGTGCTGGACCATGTGTGGGCGGCGGATCCGGATTTCAAGGTCGCCACAGCCCGCACGGCGCGCGGAGTGGAACTTTCCTTCGTTCAGGAAGCGGATTCTGCCTACCAGGCTGCTTGGGCCGCCCTCCCCGGATATACGTCGAAGGCATTTGATTGCCTCGAAGACCTTGTGGGCCCCTATCCCTATCCGCGCTATGCGGTCATTCAGGCGGGAGATGGCGGTATGGAGTACCCCATGGCCACCCTCGTCACAGGACACCGCAGCACGAAGAGCTTGGTCGGGGTGACGGTCCACGAGCTCGCCCATTCCTGGTTTCAAGCGGTTCTTGCCTTCAACGAATCGCTGCATCCGTGGATGGACGAGGGGTTCACGAGCTATGCCACCGAGGTGTGCTTCAACCGGTTATTTCCCGACCCCACTTCCCGGCTGCATGCAGAAGCCTACTCTGGCTACATCGAATGGACACGTTCGGGCACGGACGAACCGCTGACCACCCATGCAGACCGCTACAAGACGAATGCGGGGTACGGGGTTGCATCCTATTCAAAAGGGGAAGTCCTCCTCGCCCAACTCGGCGGCGTGCTAGGGCCGGAAGTCCGCGATGCAGCGCTCCGGGATTTCTTCCGCACCTACGCCTTTACGCATCCCGGGCCGGACGATTTCGCTCGCACCTGTGAGCGCACATCCGGCCAAGAGCTGGACTGGTACTTCAAGTATTTTGTCCAAACAACTGAAAAAGTGGATGTTGCAGTTGACGAGGTGAAGTGGTCGAACGACTCCGTCCGGGTGACCTTGCGCCGCATCGGAGAAATACCGGTTCCGCTGGATCTCGCCATCATCGCTGCCGACAGCAGCGTGCAGCGCATCCACATTCCCATCGATTTGCAGTACGGCCATCGACCGCTTGCGGCGGGCGAGCGGCTGGCTGCGGACTGGGTTTGGCCGCATACCACGTACTCCCTCGTACTGCCGGCTCCTGCATGGCCAGCCGGTGTGGTGGTCGATCCAGACCGGTGGTGGGCGGACGTTGCGCGCGAGAACAACGCGTGGCCGAAGGTTGACGCGGAGCCGAAATCCCGCAAAAAGCGAAAGAAATCATGATTTCCGGGCGGTGGGCGTGGTGGATTTCGTGGCCAGTTGCCACGGTATTCCTGTGTCTGCTCGGACCGATTCGGTTGTACGATGCAACAGGCATTCCGCTGACGTTGCAATCGTTCGGAGTCGTCCTGGTTCCGCTGCTCTTCGGCAGCCGCATCGGGCTGGCCGCGGTGTGCACGTACCTCGCGCTCGGCGGAATGGGTTTGCCCGTTTTTGCGCTGGGCACGTCCGGTTGGGAGCGGTTTTTCGGGGCAACCGGAGGATTCTTGATGGCTTTTCCTTTGGCGGCAGGGTGTGTGGGCCTCGCGGCTGAAGCTCTCCTGGTCGTGCGCCCGGATGCCCCTTACCGCATGACCCGCATGCTGCTGGCCGCTACCCTGCTCGCTGCCGCAGGCCAAACCCTTGCCGCGGCACTCGGCATCCTCTGGTTCAACTCCATCTCTGGCACGTCGGACGCCACGGCGTGGATCCACCTGTTGCCCGGCCTGGGCCTAAAATCCGTCGCAGCGGGCGCCTGTGTTGCGGTCGTTGACCGGTTCTCCGCCCGAACAGGCATCGCCACGGGCCTTGTCCTGCTTTTTGGAAGTTCTTCCCCCCTATCTGCTCAAACTCCACAGAACCCTACCATGGAATTCAAGCGTGTTTCTGACCACCACTCCTTCGCCCGCCCGAACGAGGCCGTAGTCACCCATTTGTCGTGGTCAGCCGAGGTGAATTTTGCAACACATACTCTGGCTGCGACGGCTGTTTGGACAGTGGATGCCGCACCTGGCGCGCAAGAGGTCGTATTTGATGTGCGGGAACTGGCGATCGCATCGGTCTCCGTTGATGGCGCCCCGGTGGCCTTTTCGGTCGGGGAAGCTGCACCGTTCATCGGTTCACCGTTGCGCATTCCCGTATCCCCGGGCCGCCACAGCGTTCACATTCGCTACACCACTTCCCCGGACGCGGCAGCCCTGCTGTGGGTCGACGGTGACCGGCCTTTCCTCTTCTCCCAAAGCCAAGCCATCCTCGCCCGCACTTGGATCCCCTGCCAAGACAGCCCCGGCGTGCGGTTCACCTACGATGCCGAGGTGGTGGTGCCCCCCCATGTGCTCGCCCTGATGAGTGCCGAGAATCCTACCGTGCGGAATCCGGCGGGCCGCTACACCTTCAAAATGGAGCAGGCCATTCCCTCCTACTTGCTCGCCCTCGCAGTCGGCGATGTGGAATTTCGCCCGCTCGGGCCCCGCACAGGGGTGTATGCGCCCCCTGAGCTACTCGAGGCATCTGCGTTTGAATTTGCAGACCTCGAGCAGCTCGTGGTCGCTGCTGAAGGGCTGTACGGGCCGTATGCATGGGGCAGGTACGACCTGTTGATGTTGCCTGCGGCTTTCCCGTTTGGCGGGATGGAAAATCCGCGCTTGACGTTCTGCACGCCGACCATCCTTGCCGGCGACCGAAGCCTTGTCTCGCTTGTGGCCCATGAGCTGGCCCACAGCTGGAGCGGAAACCTCGTAACCAATGCGACTTGGGACGATTTCTGGCTCAACGAAGGCTTCACGGTATACTTCGAGTACCGGATTATGGAAGCGGTCTACGGCAAAGATCTCAGTGAGATGCTGGTGGCCCTCACTCGCCAGGGCCTTGCGGAGGAAATCGAATCTATGGAGGTTGATCGTCCGGCAGACACCCACCTCAAGCTGCATCTCACGGGGCGGGATCCGGACGACGGCATGAACGCCATCGCCTACGACAAAGGCTATTTCTTGCTGCGTCACATCGAGCAGGTAGTCGGCCGTCCAGCATTCGATGCCTTTTTGCGGGACTACTTCGCGCGGCACGCATTTGCTTCCATGGATACGGAACGGTTCGTGGCCTACCTCCACACAGAACTGTTGAATACCCCCGAGCTCGCTGCGCAGGCAGATGTGGCTGCGTGGGTTTATGCTCCAGGATTGCCGGAATCTTGTCCCCAAGTCGTCAGCCCTCGGATTGCCGCAGTGGACCAAACTGCAGTGTCCTTCGCTTCTGGACAGCTCTCCGCGTCCCAACTTCCGTGGGACGCATGGACTTACCAAGAACGTTACCGCTTCCTAAGCACCTTGCCTGAATCTGTCCCCGCTTCTCATATGGGAGATCTCGACCGGTCGTGGAGCATCACGGCGGTGGGCAACAACGAAGTTCTTTTCGCGTGGCTTAAGCGCGCAATCTCCTTCGAATACACCCCTGCTTATCCCCGCCTAGAACAGTTTCTCACCGAAGTCGGAAGAAGGAAGTTCATTGTGCCTCTATACGAGGAGCTTTTGGAATCCGGCCAGTTGGATTTGGCACAGGCCATTTACACAAAGGCCCGACCGGGATACCACAGCGTGGCTACCGGCACCCTCGATCCCAAATTGAAGGTTCAGTAAACCACCGATTAGCGGATAACGGTTACAAATCCGGTGACCTCCTTCCGCGAACCAGACTGGCTTAAACTGTAGAGCACCACCTGGTAGGCGTAGGTGCCGTTAGGCGCATAATGGTCTGATTCAGCATCCGCCGGGCCATACCAAACTTCGTTTGGATCGGTTGTTTCGAATACGGTATTCCCCCAACGGTTTTGAATGTGAAGCGAGAACCTGCTGGGGTCGATGTCCGTTCCGTACACCCGAAAAGCGTCGTTCACACCGTCGTTGTTCGGGCTGAACGAAGTCGGGATGAAGAGGTTAAAGATGTCCAGGATTTCGACAGTTCGGATCACCGAACTTGAACACCCGTTGTCATCGGTCACCGTAAGCATAACGGGATACATCCCTCCTTGGTCTATCGGAAACAAGAAGCCGGGATTCGGTTCCGGTGAACTTCCGAGTGGGTCGCTCACATTGAAGATCCACTCCCAGGCGATCACATTCGGAGACTGTACTGCTTCAAAATTCACGTAGGTATCCGGTGCTTGGGCGGGCTGCGGATTTGCAGTGAAACCCACAAATGGAGGCGTGAAAATCTCGATATACTCGGAGGATACGTGGGTATACGTGCAGCCCAAATTGGACACAAGCACCAAGGTCACATCGTAGCTCCCCGGTGAATCATAGGTATGGATGGGATCCATTTGGAACGAAGATGTACCATCTCCGAATCCCCACGTTACTGAATTCACCTCGGATGAATCCGCATCCATCTCGAACACAATGACTCCGGGCACGCAACTCTTCGTGGTGTCGGATGTGAACGTCGCTGGTAATGGGGTTTCAATCACCACCTCAAGGCATGCCGTTACGGGAGGCGTGGTACAGTTGTCGGAGAGTGTAACACAGTACGTCCCGGTCTCTGAAGGGTAATCTACCCAATTCTCTAAAGGAGTTGAGGCGAGTGCACTGCCCTCCCACGCCCAATCGTAGGTGTACCCGGCACCGCTGCCGCCATCTGTACCTACTGCTTCCAATTCAGTAAAGCTCCCGCCACAGATCAGTTCATCGCCTACCAAACCCACCTCAAGTGAGTCATAGACGGTTACCGTGATGGAATACGGGGCAGATGTGCACCCAATCGGATCTTCTGCAACGACTTGGTAGGTCGTTGTGACCGAAGGTGAAACCGTCACCGAGGAACCGGTCCCCACTCCATTGTTCCAGGAATAGGTCCACGTGCTAGCAGGATCCATGGTGGAGGACACCGAAAGCGTCGCTGAACCATCAATGCATATAGTGGGGGCTGGTGGCAGGACGATCGTCATTGCAGGAGGAGCCACTAAATCAATGGGGAAGTCGTAGCTGCATCCTTCCGAATCACTCACTTCCAGAACATATCCCCCCGGTTCGAGACCGCTAAGTGCCGTAATCCCGCCATTTGAAACCTGATTGCTCACAACGGTACCGCCCTCACTTAGAACGACCGTCCATGGCCCTTCGGACGGCAATTCATCGATATCCACGGTGACAACACCATCGTTCAAGAAGCACGAGGGTTGCTCAACTTCGTAAGTGAAGGCAAATCCTGGAAGCACCTGGACTTGGTCATCCGTGCCGCAGTTCTCCATCCCCAGGGGCTCCACCAGAAGGGTGTAGGTCATGGGGATGCCATCAAACTGAAGCACCGTTGGATTCGGCACGTTCGGGTTGTCCAAATAATCCGAAGGCGACCACGTCCAGGAATATCCGCAGGTGGAAGGACCACCGCAGGTGGTGCAAATCAAAATCGGATCGAAAAAACCTGATTCGCAGGAAACGCTTCCATCTGTATCGATGCTGATCGTAAGACAGCCCGACGGATTTGTTGCGGTATAGACGAGGCCCGTCAGATCACCGCTCAAGGGACCTGCAAGTACGGGCGCCGTGGTTGTGCCGCCATCGTAGACATAGAACTGATCAAAGATGGCGTTTTCAACTTGGCCCTGGTCAAACGACAAGGTCATGACCGTGCCGTCTCCAGGCGAATCAGGACAAAAGCTGTACTCTTGGTAATCGTTGTCACCGTAGCACATCTCAAAGGTGCCTTCCACCCCCCCGCATCCCGAAACCACACCGTCTGCGAAGGCCCCCTGAAGTTGAACCGGGTCACCGCAGAAAACGACATCCGGGCCGGCCGTGATGGACGTTCCTAATCCCGGGACAACATTGATGACGACCGTTGTATCCCATTCGCATCCGAAGTTGTTCACGAGCACATAATCAAATTCATACTGGCCTGGGGTGTCGAACTCAAGTGTGACATAATCCGCAGATGCATCGATTGTCTCAACACCTACATCGCTCAAATTCAAGTCCCAAAAACTCGAATCTGCCTCCAAGCCTATCGACGGAGTAAAGGTGGTTACACCAGGGACAATCAACGGATTGAACTCTAGGTTCCAGTTGAACAGAAAGCCATCGTCACCTAACCACTGGTCGTGGATATAGAGCGTCCAAATGCCATTCAACGGACAGCCGACGAGTGAGCAGAAGTCTTCACAGGGCAGATAGGCGCCTCCGGGCACTGTTCCTCCTCCCACCGCCGGGTTAGAAGGGTCATCTAGAATAAACTCCGCATCTGGAGTCCACGTGTAGTCGTAACCCACTGGCGGTGTGGAAAATGGTTCGCCCAAATCGTTGCCGCCCAAATCGGGGAACATACATCCAGTTGCATCAGGTCCGCCGCTCGGTCCATTGTCGAGCAGAAGCATTTGCTGTCCGTTCGGGCATTCTAACCAAATCGTCAAATCACCGATGAACGTGTGCTCGAGGTTTGCCGTGATCGAGAGAATATCATCGCATTCCGTAACGACTTGGTCCGCGTCAAAAAAGTCGATGGGCATTTCCGAATCGAAGGGTAAGTTCGAGTTGTCCGGAAGGTTCTGGTCCTCTGATACCGATTGCGGCGGAAGGGCGGTCCATGTTACGCTTTGGAACGGATCGCCGTTCAACCAACCGGGCGATCCAGCACAGAGTGGATTGGTGAAGTCCGTATTGAATATGGGCAAGGTACTGACCAGGACCTGGTAGGGCTCGAGGTTGATGGAACCACAGCCGTTTTCGTCCTCCACAACCAAGGTTACAAGGTACTCCCCAGGGGTGGTGTAGGCATGTTCCGCCACGGGCGTGGTGAATTCCTCCACGCTGCCATCGCCCCAGTTCCAGATCCATGTGGCCAGTGGAGATGCATCCGGCTCAGAAGATGAGCCGTCAAAGGTGATGGGTTCATTTGGGCAGACCCCTACGCTTGAGAGTCCTTCAAATGGCTCTGGACTGATGAGTTCCACACCTGATTGGGGATAGGTGCACGGGGTTACGCACTCAATCTCAGCGACCCATCCGATATCCCCTCCTGATGCATTGTTGTTCACAATGAAACGGAAGGTCAAGCAGCCGGACGGGTTGTTGATGGATGCAACAGCAGTGGTTCCGAGGAAAACGTTGCCAGAAGCAGCGCCGATCTCTGGAGCGGCAGTGGAGTTTCCGTCGTAAATGATGAGAACGTCGCTGTTGTTCGGGTTGGGGTTCGTTTGGAGGTCAAACGATGTGAATGTGACCGAAATCGCATCCCCCGGTGTGTCCGGGCAAATCGTAATGGTGTAGTCCGTATTCGAATAGGGACCACCATTTGGATCTCCTTCGTCACCGTCATCGATGAAAACGCCTGCACACAAGGTGGCGTTCGGGTCACCCATTTGGACGACCTGGCCGCTAAGGCCAGGGAGCAGGAAAAACGCTCCAACGAGAACAAGCAGTATGCGGTAGGTCATCGGATAAGTGTCAAAAAGCCAGAGATTTCTTTGCGCTCCCGTGTAGCTAAAGAGCGGGTTTCAATCAAGTAGCTATAGGTTCCGTTCGGTGCAAAATACCCGCCTCCTTGAACGTCACCCACCCAAGCACCCTCAAGGTCAGTGGAGACATACACGACGCGTCCCCAGCGGTCAAAAACGCGAACGACGAAATCGGATGGGTCGATATCCGTTCCAGCAAACTTCCAAGCATCGTTCAATCCGTCCATGTCTGGAGTAAACGTGTTCGGGATGAACATCATAAAGGACTCCGTAATCCGGACAGTACGTTCTACGGCATCGGTGCATCCGAGATCATTCACCACAGTGAGGGTCACGGGATAGTCTCCGGGAATCTGGGGAAATGTGAAAACCGGTGACCATTCGCTCGAGATTCCTAAGCCAGCAAAATCCCATTCCCAAGAAACGTAGTCTTCTGAAAAGTTTGAGAATTCAATGCGTGTCTCGGGCAAGGCCGTGAGGAAGGGATCTGCGGAAAAGTCTGCAAACGGAGGAGGGAGCACGGTGACGGACCACGGGACATCGGTGCTGAAAACACACCCATCAAGGGAGGTAAGGGTTACGCCAGTCTCGAATGTGCCTTGATCAATGTAGGTATGCGCCGCATCCCCGAGCGATGAAGAGCTCGAACCGTCGCCGAAGGTCCACACCGCTGAGGCGATTTCCTCCGAAGGATTTTCCAACGAGAACACCACCGAAAGCGGAATACAACCTCCCAAGGTATCTGCCACGACTGAGGCATCGAGTACAGGCGCAATCTCCACTTCCACGCACCCGGTCACTCCAGGGGTTTCACATGCATCCGCTACCGTAATGCAGAACGTGGTGGATGCATCCGCCGTCACCGGCCCAAACGAGGTGGATAGTCCGAAGCCGGGATTCGGAGACCACGTGTAGGAATATGGAGGAAGCCCACCTGTAGCAGCCGAAACGCCCGTTTCGACGGGCTCACCGGGACAGGCTGTCACTGGTTCAACGAATGCAACGTTCAAGGGAGGAAGAACAAGGACACCCACCGACTCCTCTTCAGTTGTGCATCCCTCGGCGTAGGTTGCTGAAACCGTATACACGTTGGACCCTCCAGGACTCACGGACAAAGTCGAGCCTGTAGCTCCCGTAGACCACGTGAATGACGTCGCGGATTGCGCTGGATAGAGCATGGCGGTCAGGACCGCTGTTCCGTCGATGCAAATGGTCGTGTCCGTGGATGCAGTGAGAACAGGAACAGGGGGGGCTATAAGCTCAAGCTCAACTTGTCGGATGCAATTTGCATCACTGACTTCGACCACGGCAAGTCCTCCTGGCAAGCCGCTTAACGAAATGGGGTTGTTCGGGTTCGAAACGAAAGCGTTACCATAAGGTGCGCCATCTACAGTGGCAATAACGGTCCACGGGCCAGTGGATCCTGTAGGAACAAGTGTCACAAGAATTTCACCGTCGTTGCCGAAACACGTCGGATTCGTCGAAGTAGCACTCACGTCGAAAGCAGGGGAAACGACGACCTGATCGCTCGTTCCACAGCCCGGCAAGTAACTCCATTCACCGTACACTGTGAAGGTGGTCGGTTCGTCGAGTACAGCAATTACCGGGGACGCTCCATTCGCTCCCGAAAGCACTTCGGCCGGAGACCACGTCCAGTCGATACCGCCTGCGTTCGTGCAGCTCACCACCCACTCCCATGGAGTGAATCCTGAGGTCACACAATCCACCGAAAAGTCAGGAGTCACTTGCAGCGTTATGCATCCCGTCGGGTTCGCTGCGGTGAACACAAGTCCTTCAAGTTGACCGGCATTTCCGTAGTAGGGAGCCTCTACGAGGAGCGGCGATAACACGTCTGGGCCATCGAAGACATTCACCTCGTCCCATCCGACTTCCACCTGACCGGACAAAAACTCAATAGACATGAATGTGCTGCCGTTGTTTGGGGTGTCCGGGCAGTAGGTAAATGTTTCGGTAATGGCATTCTGGTAGCACAACGTGTACGTGCCAGCATCATCGCTGCAGGCTGGTGCGGGCAATCCAACTACACCAGCCTGCAGGGTAGCGTCGCCACACGCAAAGAAGTCAGCACCTGCCGTAATCGCCGGTGGAGCAATGACTTCGAGGACAACCGTCGTGTCCTGCGTACACCCGAAATCATTCGTTACAGTGAACGTGAACGGATAGCTCCCAGCCTCGGACGCAGCGACGTCGAGGACATAAGGCAATGTCGGATCAACCGTGGCTGTTACACCCGGATTGCCTATGTACGGATCCAAAATCCAGTGGGCATCCACAATCTCCGGCTGGATCACAATGGCCCCCGGGAAGAGGTCGGGGTTCAAAACCAAATTCCACGTACAGACGAAGCCATTGTCAGCGCCGAGGTAGTCGGTAAAACAGAAATCCCAGGTTCCGTTCAGCGGACAGCCTACAAGGGAGCACAAGGTGTTCTCCGGTTCGTAGACCCCGGGGTTCACGATGTTCCCCGTGACATTGTTTCCCAAGGCATTTACGTAGGGCGTATTTGTCGCATTTGCAGGGTTCTCGATTTGACCCAGAGTAGAGTTCTCACTCCAGCCGTACGCATAGCATACTCCTGGTGTGAGGTCGTCTTCCACATCGACGGGTTCTCCGAGGAAGGTCCCTCCTCCGCCCTGGGTTTGAAGGATGACCGTCGTGCCATTCGGACAGGTAATGCTTATCCCTAAATCACCTAGGTAGCTGTGTTCCATCTCTGCGGTGATTTGGACCAAATCCTCACACGATTCAAGAACCGCATCGGCAGGGAATACATCCAGCTCAAGCGTCGAACAATACGTAAAACCAGCATCAAAACCAGTAGGTGAAATAGAAGGCGCATCGATAGTGGGAGCATCCGTCCAAAGGATGCTAGTCACGGGGCTGCCGTCTAGAGCGCCTTCGACCTGTGTCGCGCCCGTACAAATCGGAGAATCCAGGACCGTGTTGAACGACGGCGGGGTACTAACAAGGACCTGAACTGGAGTTATGTTCAAAGACTTACACGTGTCACCATCGTTCAGGTAGCCTACAGTGAGCTTAACCGAGTAGGCACCCGGCTCTTCGAACGTATGGCTTACATCAACCGGAGCTCCGAACGTCAACTCGGTTCCATCATCGAAGTCCCACATCCAGAACTGCAATGCAAATCCGGGATCAATCGAAGAACCTGCGTCCCCGAAGTTGACCTCTTCGCCCTGACAAATCGAAATGGTCGGGATGTTGTTAATGAGAGAAGTGGAGCCCAAAATCTCTGCCAATCCTTGCATCCCTGCGCACGGCAGGCCACATCCGATCGAGGCCTCCCATCCTGCAAAACCACCGGCATTGTTTGATGGAGAGGAGAACTGAAGGGTCAAGCATCCCGTCGCATTGCCCACGGTGGAGGACACCATCAACCCTTGCAAATCATTCCCCGTGTACGAGCCCAAACTGGGCGCAGCAGTTGAGTTGCCGTCGTAGATCGTTAGGTAATCCGAGTTGTTGGGGTTGGGCGCTTGGTACAGGCTAAACGCCAAAAAATCGAGCGAAACGAACGCTCCAGCTTCATCTGGACACAAGGTCATCACAAGTTCAGCTCCCGTGTAAGCTCCGCTTCCCCCATCGTCGCGAAAAAACGTGTCGCACACCGCAACTGTTCCGTTCGACATCAGCACCTGTGCTGTGACGCGTGGAGCGCACACCAGCGCAAACGCAGCGCTTGCCAGGCAAACTGCTCGTACCCACGTGCTTCGACTCATGGTTATCCAAACGCGCTCAATTCCCTGAGGTTGCATCGGGCGAAATTACAGCCCTTGGAAGTGCCGATTAACGTTCGATTCTGACCCGATCCGAAAAAAACTCAGGCTTACCTGGGGTTCTCTCTCGAACAGCCGTCCACGTGAACATGCTTCCTACAGGCGCAGAAGTTCCATCGGAGAATTTGCCGTCCCAAGGCTGTCGTGCGTCGCTTGTTCTGTACACCAGACGACCTTCCCGGTCATGCACGGATAGCTCGAATCGGCTTTTCTTCAAGCCCTCTGGAAAAAACACATCCCGCTTGCCATCTCCATCCGGAGAGAATGCACCGGGTGCATCGAGGGTCGAGCGATCCCCTACCCGGAGGGTTTCCGTTCGCACATCTTGGCATCCAAAGGCATTGCTCGCCACCAGGGTGATCGGATAGTCCCCTGCGCCTTGCAGCACGATGGCATCGGAGGAAACCGGTTGGGCTCCGCGCATCCAGGTGGCAGAAGACGCCTTCTCTGTTCGATCGAGCAAGGACACGTGTACTTCAGATCCGGACCCTGTGGGTGCGAGGGACCAGCCAAAATCGGCGACCGGCTTCGGCCGAACCACAATCATGTCCTCCACCGTGCGGGTGCGGATCGCTCCATCGTTCGGCGACCGCATGGAAATGGTGATGTCGTAGGTCCCGGGTTTGGCAAAAACGTGCACGGGAGCCACTTCATTGCTGAAGCTGCCGTCGCCGAAATTCCACAGAATGGATCCATGGGCCCATTCCCCTTCGAGCGAAAAACTCACTTCTGTGCCGGCACAGGCCTCCTGGACAGAACTCTCAATCGCCACTTCGTTCTTAGACGTTACCGGATTGCTACCGCCCGTGACGTGAGCTGCAGAAACCTGAGGCTGAGCTGAGAATCGGCTGCCACGTGCAGGAACTGCGAGAGGCTTCGAAATCACCACCTCCGTTCGGGTCTTCGCCTCTGAAGCACCCTGTGCAGGGCGATCGGGGTCAGCCATGAAGTCCACCTGTTCCTGCTGCTGGGGCCGGTTAGCCTCCGCACTCTCCCCCGGCTTGTCCGCTGCATTCCACTGCAGCCAGCCGGTCACCACCGCTACAACAGCCGTCGCACCGGAAGCGACGCCGACCCACCGGGCACGGACCACCGCCGCCGTCGTCCCGCCTGCTGCGCCGAGGAGGGCAGCCTGCATGCGCTTCCAATCCCCCCGTACTTCGGGTTCATGTGCGTCGAATGCATCGCGAATGCGCTTGTCAAAATCCTCAGAGGCCATGGGCAGATGTGCGATCAGGAGAAGGTGAAGATAACAAGGCTTTTTGCAGGTTGCGACGGGCTTTCGCGAGGTTCGACTTCGAGGTTCCCACTTCAATCCCCAATCGCTCTGCGATTTCTTGGTGACCGAGCTCTTCGAACACGAACAAATTGAACACTGCGCGGTACATCGGAGTCAAGGTGTTCAAGGCGGCCATGACCTCCTCAACGCTCCAATCCCGCGCATCGTCTTCTGCTTCAACGGAATCCGGAACATCTTCCACATCCCGGTCTCCCGAGAGCGTAAGGGTCCACGATTTGCGCTTGCGCACTGCATCGATGGCTGTATTCACCATCACCCGCCGAAGCCAACCTTCAAAAGAACCCTTCGAAGTGTACCCGTCGATGTTCGTAAACGCCTTCAGGAACCCTTCTTGAACAACATCCTGCACGCTGTCTCCGTCCGCGATGTACCTCGAGCATACCCCGAACATGGTCCGGTAGTACCGCTCGAAAACCCACCGCTGGGACCGCCGGTCCCCCCGGCGGCATCCTTCGATGTGGTCGCGTAGTGCGGCGTCGTGCATGACTTCGTCCGGCTATAGACGCACCACACAGGTCAAGGTTGCCTCGGGAGATGCTCAGCCGGCGGACAAGGTAGCGCATGCGCTGTACCTTCGCGGCATGCGCATCGTGGTAGGCCTGTCTGGCGGCGTAGATTCCAGCGTGGCGGCGGGCTTGCTCCTGGAGCAGGGGCACGAAGTCATCGGGATGTACATGCGGAATTGGCACGATGCAGAAGTGACGAAAGACGGCGCATGTCCATGGATTGACGATGCACAGGACGCGATGCTGGTGGCCGATCACCTCGGTATTCCGTTTCAGGTGGTGGATCTCAGTGCCCAGTACCGGGAACGCATCGTCGATTACATGTTCAGAGAATACGCTGCAGGCCGCACGCCGAATCCGGATGTCCTGTGCAACCGGGAAATCAAGTTCGATGTGTTCCTCGAAGCGGCGCGGGCGCTGGGTGCAGAAGCGGTCGCGACCGGGCATTACTGCCGGGTCGAGCGGGAGGGGCCGAAGGGGCCGTTTCGCCTGCGTGCAGGCCGGGATGCTGCGAAGGATCAGTCGTATTTCTTGTGCCAGGTGGGCCAAACGGCCTTAGCGCACGCCCTCTTCCCCATCGGGCACCTCCGCAAACCCGAGGTCCGCGATTGGGCCCGAGCACACGGCCTTCCCACGGCCGAAAAGAAAGACAGCCAGGGCCTGTGTTTTGTCGGCAAGGTCCACCTGCCGGATTTCTTGCGGATGCAGCTTGCCTCGCGCCCTGGGTACATCGTGGAAATCCCCCGCGACCACCCCAAACTCGCCGCCCACGCCCTCACCACGGGACGCGACGCTGCCACCCCCATCTCCTGGGATCCGGACGACGGTCGCGTGGTCGGCGAGCATCCTGGAGCGCACTTTTTCACCGTCGGTCAGCGGAAAGGAATCGCGGTCGGGGGGCGTCCGCAGCCCTTGTTCGTCATCGAACGCGACGTCGAAACGAACACCCTCTTCGTGGGCATGGGCGACGACCACCCCGGACTGTACCGCCGTGCCCTGTTCGTCCATGCGGCCGAAGTGCATGAAGTTCGCCCGGGAATTACCCCTGCTGTGGGCACATCGAGTATGGATTTCGGCGTGCGCTACCGCTACCGCGCCCCACTTGAAGCCGCGGAATGCACTCGCCTCGCGGAGGGCATGCTGGTGGAATTTCGGCGTCCGCAACGGGGGATTGCATCCGGCCAATTCGCTGCATGGTACGCCGATGATGAAGTGATCGGCTCCGGTCCTATTGCGTGGTAAGCTTCTCCTTTTGCTACCTTTAGGCCATGCAGAAATTGATGTGGCTCAGCGCGTTTGTGGGTGTGGCTGCCCGTTTGGCAGCCCAAAGCCCGTGTCCCAGCACCTGGACGGTCGACGTCAGCACGGCGATGTGGGGAAATGAGGTGGGCTGGAGTTTGCAAGACGCTGCAGGGCTGGAAGTAGCCTCAGGAGGCTCCTACGCGGACAACTTTGCAACCACGTCAAGCATCTGCACGGACTCTCCCTGTTTGGTTCTGGTCATGACCGACTCGTTCGGGGACGGTTGGAACGGTGGAGACCTGCAGCTGACGGCTCCGGACGGAACGGTCTACGGTCCGTTCACACTGGACAACGGAACCCAAGGAGCCGTTACCGTCGGCTCCGGCGATTGTCCCGTGCTCGTTCCGGGCTGCATGGATGCCACCGCCTACAACTACAATCCAGCAGCGACGTGGGATGACGGTTCGTGCATCACCCCTCCCTCCTGCCCCGCTGGCACCACGCTGGTTATGCTGTCCACCAGTTCTGCGGATCCGTGGTCGTCCCTTGGCATGTCGGTGACCGGTCCGTCGGGGGAATGGGTTCCTGTGTCGGGCATGAACGTGCCGGGAGGGTCGAATTCAAGTTGGGCATGTCCTGGCCCGGGATGTTACACGTATCAGGTGTATGGTGCGTGGAATGAAGATGCCGGAGGCACGTTGGATTGGGGCACAGGCAGTGTGGGGGTAGAGGTGGATCCGATGTCGAATGTGGTGCTCATCGGACTGGATGTGTATGCGGCTGAATCCGTATGTGAGCCCTCTATTTGGGGTTGTACCGACGCGGACGCCTCGAATTACCAGCCCGGAGCAACGGACGATGATGGCTCGTGCATCTTCCCCATCGATTGCGGAGACGGGGAACTTGTGCATTTCTATTTGTGCACCTTCAGCCTGGGTGCAGAAGTCGCCTTCACCCTGCTCGATGCCACCACCGGAGACACGCTGTTCACCCAGGTCGGATTCAACGACTTCGCCATCGTGCACAGCGACCTCTGTGTGGAGGAAGGGGCCTGCCTGACCGCCGTGTTGGAGAACGTCGGAACCGGAACGGGTTGGCACGGCGGATACGTGACGTTGACGGCAACGGGGACTTCCTACTACGGCACCCTTGCGGAGGGAGTGGAATCTGCGACGGAGACGGCGATGTTCGGAGACGGTTGCGGAGAAGAGGGATCGGGTGGCTCGCCGTTCAGCTGGCCCGAGCCCATCGGGCTGACGGCTTGGCCGAATCCGACGGAGGAAGTCATCAACGTCGTCGGAGAAGGCTTCGATGCGCACTTCCCTGTGTCGGTGGAGGTCTACGATGGACTCGGTCGGTG
>Ga0079300_10000341_pt1 | contig 17298 bp, 15 predicted proteins | sample Wag4_2014_7_11_FD_74799 | JGI IMG/M metagenome (GOLD analysis project Ga0079300, IMG submission 74799) | Fresh water microbial communities from Ohio, USA - Utica-2 Time Series HT 2014_7_11 | ecosystem: Environmental > Aquatic > Freshwater > Water tank | place: USA: Ohio | collected 2014-07-11
GCATCTTCGCGCGGATCCTGCGAGCGGAAGCCTCCAAAATTGGGTACCCCCCCACCTTTACCGTCTATGATACCGACGACTCCAGCAGTCTGCTACGGTCCATTATCCAGGAAATGCAGCTAGACCCACAGGTGTACAACGTAGGAGCCGTTCGATCCAGAATCTCGCTGGCAAAAAGTAACCTGATGACGCCTCAGGTCTACCGAACCAATGAGGATTGGATGACCCAAGACCGCCAGCAGAAGAAGCCCTTTATTGTCGATATTTATGAAAAATACCTGCAACGCTGCAAGTTGGCAGGGGCCATGGATTTTGACGATTTGCTTTTGCAACTTTTCCGACTACTACGGGACAACCCAGACAACGTGGTAGAGAAATACCGCCAAAAGTTCCAATACATCCACGTAGATGAATTTCAAGACACCAACTTTTTGCAATACGCAATTCTGCGACGGTTAATCAAATACGACGGTAGCAAAGAAAACCTATTTGTAGTAGGAGACGACGCACAAAGTATTTATGCGTTTCGGGGGGCGACCATCGATAATATTATTGACTTTGAACGGGATTACCCCAACCTAAAAGTGTATAAACTGGAGCAGAACTACCGTTCCACCCACCACATCGTCGCTGCAGCCAATCAAGTAATCTCTTACAATAAAAAACAGCTCCAGAAAACGATTTGGACAGATAAAAATGAGCGGCAAAAAATTAAGTTGCTTAAATGCCTCACAGACGATGAAGAAGCCAAACGAGTAGCCGACCTCATCCTGGAGTATAAAAACCGCTACCATATTCCCAATCAGGAAATTGCTATCTTGTATCGGACCAACGCCCAAAGCCGCAAATTTGAAGAGTACCTTCGGCGCCAAAATCTTCCTTATAAAGTCTTTGGTGGCATGTCGTTTTACCAACGAAAAGAAGTAAAAGACTTGGTAGCCTATCTTCGAATTGCAGTAAACCCAATTGATGAGGAAGCCATGCGAAGGGTAATCAACTACCCCACCCGCGGCATTAGCGATACCACCATTCAAAAAATCAGCAAGGTAGCCACGCAACTCAATTGCTCTTTTTGGGAGGCCACCCTACAAGTCTCCGACATTACGGACCGCGCCAAAAAGGCTATTCTTCAGTTTAGGACGCTGGTTCTGAAATGGAATGAGCAACTAGCAAAAGCAGATGCTAGTCAATTAGCCACTGATATCCTCCGCCAATCCGGATTGCTAGATGCCTTAAAAGCAGATACCAGCCCAGAGGGACAAAGTAAAGTGGAAAACGTAGTGTCGGTTATTGATGCCATCGCTGAATTTGTGAACGGTGAGGTGCCTGCTGCAGAAATCGCAGGTGCAGAAGAAACCCATGACAAAAGCCTGGCCGCTTACTTGCAAACCGTTACCCTACTGACAGATGCAGACGACAACAAACAGGATCCCGATCGAATTACGTTGATGAGCGTGCACTCCGCAAAAGGCTTGGAGTATCAATGCCTCTTTGTAACAGGCCTAGAAGAACAATTATTTCCCTCCTTCATGTCGGCGGAAGACCCCAACGGGCTCGACGAAGAACGACGGCTATTCTACGTAGCTATAACACGTGCAAAAGAATTACTGACGCTCACTTACTGCCAAAACAGGTACCGATATGGTCAAATTCGCTCTTTCCAACCCTCGCGGTTTTTGGAAGAAATTGGCCCAGAACATTTTGAAATATCGGGCGGTTTTGGCTCTGCCAGAAATGCAGGAAAGGAACCAGAGCAAGCATCCAGCGGAGCACGATTATCTGGTGTGGCGCCTGTGAGAAGAAACAACGGCCCCTTGATACCCACTGTTTCCGCTGCAGCCCAAGCCGCTTTTTCAGCCTCTCCGGTGGAGGCCATTGTGGCCGGCGCGACGGTGCTTCACTTAAAATTCGGACAAGGGAAGGTAATCAGCGTAGAAGGGCCAAAAGATGGCAAAATTGCCGCGATCCGCTTTGAAAATGATGACGTGCCAGAACGTCGCATAGTTCTAAAATTTGCCAAATTACAGGTACTGGCCCAATAAAAAAAGCCCTCGATTGGACGATCGAGGGCTTTTTTGTAGGAAATTTTAGTCGTTGGAAATTCCTCCTGAGCGGTACCAAAAAAACAATCCCGCTCCCAATAACACGAGCACCAACACGGAGGCAATACTACCAATCTGGGTTCCCCGCTTCCATGATGCCGGCTCAAAACGCATTTCAAGCACCATATTTTGTCCCGCAGGAAGGCGCAAAGCCCGCAACAGGTAATTTGCTTTGATAATATCCTGATAAGGCTGCCCATTCAAATAGCATTTCCAACCCTTATCCGCTGGATAATATTGTTCTGGGAAAACCGCAAGTTGCTCCGTAGCTGCAGAGTACTGATAGGTCATCCGGTCTGGATGGTAGTTGGTCAAATCAATAGTCGCCGTAGTGTCACCTTGCAAGGAAAGCCCTTCCAAAGCACCAGCAAACGATTGCTGGACGACCGCCGTGTCCCTAGGATTGAGGGTTTCGAGGGCTGCCAATTCAGCGTCTCCATCAGGAACGATAGTCACCTGTTTAACAAACCAAGCATGGCCACAAGCTGAAGGATTTTGAATCACTTCTCCTTTTTGAGTAATAATGTACTTTGTGTTCATCATTCCGAGAATGGGAAGTGACGAGGCAAGGTTAGCACCCAAATACCGCTCCACGACTTCTTGGAACCGCTGCAGCTTCGCCGCATGGTACCCATTGATGCTCTTGTGGAAATAGGAGTTCGTAGCATTGGCGGTAATCCCCCCTCGCGCTAGGTCCAGTACCCGGTAATGAATATCTGGGTCTGCCATAATTTGTTGGTCAAACTTCTCAGGAGCCGGAGGCGTATTTGCCGCTTTTGCCGTGGTATACTTGTCGGCAGAAATAGTACGTGTACATATCGTCCAATTATCTACCAAAGAAATACCCACTAAGGCCAAGGACAGAACGGTAGCCTGCAGGGCACCCTTGGTGTATAAGTACATCAAAAAGGCCGCCACAAGGATAAAACCAGCCGAACGGAAGGCATCCCCACGCACTAAAGAAGACCGATCGTCTTGAAGTAGCTTTAACAACTGAGCGTTTCCACCCAGCGCTTCATCGTTAGGACCAGTGCCCTCTGCCAATAGAATAGATAATAACGCTAAGCCAATGGTCACACCCGCTGAAATATAAAGTGCTTTTTGCTTCGCAGCAGAAGGGAGGTCCTTGTCAATAAACCGCTGTAGTCCAATGGCTGCCAAGGCAGCTATCGCCAACTGCGCTACCCCAAGCGCCATGCTGACTGCACGGAACTTATTAAACATGGGCAGGTAATCATAAAATAGGTGGTTCAGGAAAAAGTGCTTTCCCCAAGCCAAACTCACCATGAGGAGAGCAGAACTAATTAACCACCAACGGAGGGCACCTTGGGCCAATAAGGCCCCTAAAAGCGCCAAAAACACCAGCACCGCTCCAAAGTAAATGGCCGTGCCCACAAATGGCTGCTCCCCAGTGTAAAACAAACCAGAAATACCTCTTCTGTTCTCAGCAGGGACGGCTTTGTATAACTTGGTATCTTTAAATTTTTCATTAGAGCCACCACCAGCAAAGTGGGGTACCAACAACGTCATACTTTCTTTGACGCCATAACTCCAGCCAAAAAGGTAATCTTTATCCAAACCATCCCCTTTTGATGCTTTTTCCTTTAGTTCTGATTTTCCTCGAATCGTCTCTTTGCTGTATTCAAGTGTGGAAAGCAATTTAGCCGCATTGGTGGCAACCCCCAATCCCATCGTGAGCGCAGCAAAAAGCGCAGCTTTCCCCCAATTGGCAAGACTTTTTGAGCGGATGGACTGAATCAATTCCATCAAAAAGTAGAGCCCCAACAATAATAAGGTGTAATAAGTTATTTGTACGTGATTGACGTAAATCTGCGCAGCAGTAAAAAAGGCAAGCAAACCACTTCCCTCCCAATACCGGCCTCGAAGCAGTAAAACAGCCCCAGCAAGCATCCCTGGCGCTAGGGCAAGGGCAAGCATTTTGGTGGTATGGCCCGCCTCTAAAATATCAATATTGTAAGTAGTAATTCCATAACCCATGGCCCCTAGTAATGCTACCCGCCAATCGAGTCGTAAAACGGACAGGAAAAGGTACATTAAAAGCATAGCCGCAAAAACCTGGGTCCAAATAGAGCTCAAATCCCTCCATAGAAAGGGTGCACGAGCTAGCGGGCGCAATAAATCACCTTCCGATTTTACATAAATTTGGTAGGAAGGCATGCCGCCAAAAGCACTATTGGTCCAAAGTGGGGAAGTTTCCCCCTTTTTCAGGTAATCTTGTATCTCGCGCTGCATACCGAACGCTTTATCATTATCCGGTTGCGGCAATACCTTTCCTTGGAAGGCATTGGGTGCGAAAAAAACGGCCGAAACCAAAAGCAACATGGCTGCGGCAATCAAATGCGGTATTACTTTTTTGAAATCCACGGTGTGTAAAGGTTTGTTTCAAAGGCGAAGGTAGGAAATCCCCGCCAAGAAGCACAAGCCTAAGCGCTAGGTAGGCTTTTTTTTATTCCGATAAGGACAATGCCTACAGCCACTATCGCAGCAATAGCCACGTTTTAAATGGTACAGCTCCGTAAAAACATAGCGACCATTTTCTACATAATAATCCTCTCCAGGAATCAGAGGGGGAGGCGAAGAGGTGCCCTTTGACTGTGATTTATCTTCTTTTTCCTCACTCATTCAACCAACCGAAGTAGATGATCCGTCGAATTCTCTGCTAAAAAATGAAAGGTGGCTTCTCTGAATTGCGCCACATAACAGCCCGTATTGGTATGCGGATTCCCCTCCATTTCTGCCAAAGTAACACCCTTCATCAACGAAATTAGTCCTCTTAAAGAACGCCCATGCGTACAAATTAATATGTGGCGCTCCTCCCGAAGCTTCAGCCATTCTAAAAAGTTGGACAAACGGGCATTCAATTCCGCAGCGCTCTCGCCTCCCGGCATTCGAGCTTCTAAATTTCCCGCATTCCAATGGTCTCTTACCTCCTCCCAAACCAACTTCCAACGCCCATCAGTAGGCTTCCCTTCATGATCTCCCCACGAAATCTCATTGATGTTGGGCGTAACATGCCAATTGATTCCCTTGGATAAAAAGGGCTCCACTGTTTGATGGGTTCGCTTCAGCGCGGACGTCACCACCAACTCAAAATCAATGTGTTGGTAATGATCAAAAAACGCTTGTGATTGCCGCCTTCCAAATTCATTGATGTCCGAATCAATACTGCTCCCTTGAAGGATACCTTGACGGTTCAATGCAGTCTCGGCATGTCGAATTATATATAAGTGCGTACTCATTCTTGTTTGTTGGATATTGGTTAGCGTGGCTTTCGGAGGGGACCAAAGCTTATACGACGGGCAATTCAAAATACCCCCTAAATTCCTTGTCCGAATCAAATACCACCTCTGTATAGTCCTGCACTACATTGTATAAAGTATCCCGTTCAATGGGCTTTCGACCTACTTTGCGAATTAAATCAACCAATTCAGCGGTAGTAAGTGCCGGATTTTGCTCCTCCGACCCAGCCATTGAATAAATTTTTGTCGTATCGTCAATAGTGCCATCAATGTCATCTACCCCAAAAGAGAGCGATAGCTGCGCCACCGTTCTGCCGATCATTGGCCAATACGCTTTAACATGGTCAAAATTATCTAGATATATCCGAGAAACTGCATAATTGCGCAAGTCTTCAATTACAGATTGCTCAGGAATATGGCTCATTTGATTGTCCTGATTGCGAAACTTCAACGGGATAAAGGTCTGGAAACCACCCGTCTTGTCCTGAAGGGTTCGCAATTGGTCTAAGTGATCAATGCGGTGCCGGTATTGTTCAATATGGCCATAGAGCATGGTGGCATTGGAACGCATACCTAGTTGGTGCCAAATTTCGTGGATTTGGAGCCATTGCTCTCCCGTGCATTTATCGGCGGCAATTTGTTCTCGAATTTCTGGATCAAAAATTTCTGCGCCCCCGCCTGGTAGACTATCGCAACCAGCTTCTTTGATCAGGCGCATACCTTCTTCATAGGAAATTTTTGCCTTTTTGAAAATGTAATGGTACTCTACGGGCGTCAGCGCCTTAACGTGCAACTCCGGACGGTGTTCTTTTATTTGGCGAAATAAGCTTGTATAAAAGGCAAGATCGTATTGCGGAAGTACTCCCCCAACAATATGCACTTCCGTGACGGGCTGCCCATCGTATTTACGGACAATATCCATCATTTCCTCCATGGAATACGCCCACGAGTTTGGGTCATTCCGCTGCTTAATCAAGCGCGAATAGGAGCAAAATTTACAGTCATACACACAAAGGTTGGTAGGCTCAATGTGAAAATTTTTATTGAAATACGTGTTATGCTCATTCTTTTTTTCCCGAACAAAATTAGCAAGAGCACCTAAAAAGGAAAGCTCCCCTTCTTCATACAAATGAAGCCCCTCTTCGAAGGAAATTCGTTTCCCCTCAAGCACTTTCTCAGCAATTGTACGAAGGGAAGAGGGGAGTGCAAAAGACTCAAACAGTAGTGGTGACATACGGTTGTGTAGTTTGGATGCTTAACAAGTAGGGAGCGGAAAGGTTGAATCAGTTGGTTGGATTACCATCAAATCGGATCACGTCCAGCATTTTTCGGGCATTTTCGAGGTTGGAATAGGCAGTCTCCAAATAGGCTTTGCGCTCATCAATCCGACTTTGCTCAAAGGGAGCTGTTAATAAGGCCTCTATGGTCTGTCGAATGGTCGCAGCGGAATTTCGGACATAACATAATTTTTCCAATCCGGTTCCACTCACCATCATATCATTCACGATACAAAAACGCCCACGGAAAAGTGCGTTAATTAACTTCAGTTTAATTCCTGAATTCTGAAAGGAAACCAACAAGTTAATGTGCGCATTTCGAATCAAATCGTTCATCGTCCAATCATCTGGATTTTCCACCAATCGAATATGTGCATGTTGTGCAACGGCATCTTTCAGGCGCTGGGTGGGTTCCATACCTGCAATGACCAACGGGGTTTCCATACCTGTAATGACCTCGTCGATTAGCCAAAGTGCAGCCTTTTCATTGTCGGGAACACTGAGCTTGCCATGGAACAGTAAGTACTCGCCTCTGCCGAGCTGACTTTCTACAAAGGTATTGGGGTGGAACGTGGGTATGTAATGAGTGTTGGCCTTAAACTTCCGAAAATACGCAGCGTCATTAGTAGAAATAGCCAAAATCTCGTCAGCGTGCAACAATACCTGTGGTTCAATACGCTGCAGTTTCAAACTTTCCACGAAATAATAAATCTTTTCCAAAAGGGACCTTGTGGAGGTTAGTTTCCAAAGGTGCTCGTAGTATTGCCACTCCACATTGTGCATCCGAACAATTTTATGCCGATGCCTAAGTGACCGTTTCCAAACTAAGCCTGCAGTGTGGATGCCCTCAAACAAGATCGGGTGATTGTCTTTTTTGAGCCGCTTTAATAAAGACCTGCTCATCCGCGTCTGCATAATGAAAGGCAACAAAGAAAGTTGCCAAATCAAAGACCTGCTCCGTTTGTAGTAGTAAACCTCGTGGCAGTAATTAGCAAGCTCCGGTTGAGGCTGTCGCTCCCCATACTGATAGCAATGTAAAATAACTTTTACCCCCAGCGCGTGCAACGCCCTAATCTGATTAAACACCACAATAACTCCGCCATAATTGGCTGGGTACGGGATATCAAACGCAATTACATGTAATGTCATACCTCGTCTAAAGAGTCGCAAAGGTAACTTAATTAAACCGGAATTCAAGAAGGAATCTACTTTGTCCTTTAATTCTTAATTATAAAATAATATTTTGAAATATACAATAATTACCCCTCAAACCAATTATTATTTTACCAAAACCCCTTGCAAAAGTGGGACAAACCCCCTTAACTTTAAGGTATTCAAAAACTGCAGCCTGCTTGTAGGTAGACTGTGATCCGTTCACCTAACCAATCGATTATGAACGTTACATTCGAAGAGTTGCGCCGGGTTAAACACGCCCTCCCTCCAGGTGGAGTGACCCGGCTTGCTAGAGAATTCCACCATTCGGAAGAGGCCATCCGAAACTATTTCGGGGCTGGTCATTACAAAAACGGGGAAATCAGCGAATTCCATCTGGAATCTGGCTATGGAGGCGGTGTCGTTCACCTCGAGAACACGGCCATTTTTGATCGTGCCCTTCAACTAATTGAGGAACGGAAGGAAACCGTTTCCTAAGTAGAAGGATTGACTAAAAGGGTTGGTTTTGAAGCGTTCAAAACCAACCCTTTTTTTTAACCTGAAAAAAAGTCGGCGCGGTACACAAATACAGCGGAGCAACTATCTTTGCCCCATGCAAAAAATTCTCGTTGCCAATCGGGGAGAAATCGCCCTTCGTATCCAACGCACCGCCCGCAAAATGGGAATAAAAACGGTTGCTGTCTACTCGGAAGCCGATCGCAATGCGCCGCACGTTCGCTTCGCAGATGAAGCCTACTTGTTAGGTCCGGCCCCATCCGCTCAAAGCTACTTACTTGCCGATAAAATTATCCAGATCGCCTTGGATAATGGCGTCGACGGGATCCATCCGGGATATGGTTTTTTAAGTGAAAATGCTGGTTTCGCACAAAAAGTGAAAGCCGCGGGGATCACCTTTATCGGCCCCGAACCCCAGAGCATCGAAGTTATGGGTAGTAAATTAGCTGCTAAAGAGGCTGCTAAAAAATACCAAGTACCAATGGTGCCGGGTATTGAGGAAGCCATTACAGACGTAGAAAAAGCAAAAGAAATAGGCCGACGAATTGGCTACCCCATTCTAATTAAAGCCTCCGCTGGCGGAGGTGGCAAGGGTATGCGTATCGTTGAACGAGAGGAAGACCTCAAGGAACAAATGGAACGCGCAATTTCTGAAGCCGTATCCGCCTTCGGGGATGGAGCTGTCTTCATTGAAAAATACGTCACCTCCCCTCGACACATCGAAATTCAAGTTCTTGGTGATCAATACGGCAATATCGTTTATCTTTTTGAGCGAGAATGCTCCATCCAACGTCGGCACCAAAAAGTAGTAGAAGAGGCTCCCTCCGCCATTCTCACCGAGGCACTTCGCAAGGCAATGGGCGAGGCCGCCGTCCGGGTGGCGCAATCTTGCCAGTACGTCGGCGCAGGCACCGTGGAATTCTTGGTGGATGATCAATTGAATTTTTATTTCCTGGAGATGAACACTCGTCTTCAAGTGGAACATCCAGTCACGGAACTAATCACGGGCCTCGACTTGGTAGAACTTCAAATCAAAATAGCCCGGGGAGAAGCGCTCCCGTTCCAACAAGATGATCTCCATATCCATGGCCACGCGCTAGAATTGCGTGTCTATGCAGAAGATCCCAAAAATAATTTTCTTCCTTCTGTGGGTACCCTCCAGAAATACCAAGTTCCCTCTGGACCCCATATTCGAGTAGATGGTGGTTATGAACAAGGAATGGAAGTGCCCATTTACTACGATCCAATGTTAGCCAAACTAGCGGTTTGGGGGGCAAACCGGCAAGAAGCGATTCAAAAAATGAGGGAAGCCATCGATCAGTACCTCATCGAAGGTGTAGCCACTACCCTCCCCTTCGGCCGGTTTGTAATGGACCACGCCGCCTTCCAGTCGGCTCAGTTCGACACAAACTTTGTTCAACGCTACTTTACCCCAGCCCAACTGGAGGAGAAGGAGGCTGCCGCCGCTCAAATTGCCGCCAAAATGGCACTAAAACTTTACTTAGAGCAACAAAAGCAGTTGCAGGCCATCCCATCTATATCTACCAACTGGACCAAGAGATCCTAAACAATTTGGGGGTCTAGCCTGTTCTAAGGCGACTATGAGGTACACATCTTTGAGACAGGCCGCCAACGACCTAGATAAACACGGAATGCTTCTTCGAATCCAAGAAGAAGTAGATCCCAACCTGGAAATGGCCGAAATTACCCGGCAGGTTTTTGACCGAAAAGGCCCCGCCATTCTGTTTGAACGGGTAAAAGGAAGTCCTTTCCAAGCCATTTCTAATCTGTATGGCACCTTTGAAAGGACCGCCTTTCTATTTCGTGGCACCCTAGATCAGGTCAAACGGGTCATTGAACTTAAAAAAGATCCAACTGCCTTTCTTAAAAATCCACTCCGGTATTGGAAAGCCCCTGCCACTGCCTTGTCTGCTCTTCCCCTCCGTTCTTGGGGAAAAGCCCCAGTTCAGTACGCCGAAACCACCATCAGTGCCCTGCCTCAAGTCAAAAGTTGGCCTATGGATGGAGGGGCCTTCATTACCTTGCCGCAGGTTTTTACGGAAGATCCCGATGCACCGGGTCCCATGAACGGCAACCTCGGCATGTACCGGATTCAACTTTCTGGAAATGAATACCTGCAAGACCAGGAAATTGGGATGCACTACCAATTACACCGAGGCATTGGGGTGCATCACACGAAGTACAACCAGCGAAACGAGCCCTTTAAATGTTCCATTTTCGTGGGTGGACTTCCCAGTCATGCCTTTTCGGCTATCATGCCCCTGCCTGAGGGCTTAAGTGAGCTAACGTTTGCCGGTATGCTGGCAGGCAGAAGGTTCAGATATACCCGACAAGATGGTTACTTCTTGTCTTCAGATGCGGATTTTGTCATTACAGGGGAGATTTTGAAAGGGGTAAAAAAACCAGAGGGGCCGTTTGGCGACCATTTGGGATATTATTCCCTTACCCATGATTTTCCGGTGATGAAGGTCCATAAAGTTTTTCACCGACCCAATCCGCTTTGGCATTTTTCGGTAGTAGGACGCCCGCCACAGGAAGATAGTAGTTTTGGATGGATGATTCATGAATTAGTGGCTCCTCTTACGCCCCAAGAGTTTCCAGGCTTGAAGGAGCTACACGCTGTCGATGCTGCCGGCGTGCATCCGCTTCTTCTGGCGATTGGACACGAGCGATACATGCCTTTCCGAGAGCGACGCCCAGAAGAAATCTTAACGATTGCCAATCGTATTCTTGGCTCAGGTCAAACTTCTCTGGCTAAGTTTCTCTTCATCGCTGCTTCCGATGATGATCCTTCGTTGGATACCCACGACATCGCCCATTTCTTACAACATGTTTTGGAGCGGGTTGACTGGAGACGGGACTTGCATTTTTACACCAAAACAACCATTGATACGCTAGATTATTCAGGCTCAGGATGGAACGAAGGCTCCAAGGTAGTCATTGCTTGTCGTGGCGATCGCCAACGTCGGTTAGCAACAGAAGTGCCAACTAATCTCCGCTTGCCCACTGGATTCGCAAGCCAACAACGCCCTGCGCTCGCGCTCCCCGGGGTACTTATGGTACAAGCCCCCGCCTACAGCAGCTTGGCAAACGCACAGCAAGAACTAGAAGAGCTTGCTAAAACACTAGAACACCAAGATCTGGAAGGTATTCCTCTCCTAGTTTTGGTGGATGACAGTGCCTTCTCGGCGGCTACCCTCAACAATTTTCTTTGGGTAACCTTCACCAGGGCGAATCCAAGCCATGATATCCATGGGGTAAAGGCCAGCACAGTATTCAAACACTGGGGTTGTGAGGGTCCATTACTCCTAGATGCCCGGGTTAAACCACATCATGCGCCCGAACTTGTCACAGATCCCGCAACAGAGAAAAAAGCTACGATGATGGTGGAGCGGTATCTCCGAACTTAATCTCGATAATACGTAGTCTAAATTTTTTGCCCATTTTTATTTTCCGGGGCGTTAAAAGATAGCTCCCTGCCAAAAAGGAGCCTGCCCCGGCACCAATGAGCGCTGGAAAGTTATATTCAAAATCACGGTACAAGACTGCGGCCGTTATAGCCACCCCCATAGAAACACCAAAGGTAACTAGAGCACTACCTACCAGGCGAACATAGCCTTTTCTGGAAATTTTTAAAGCGGCAATATCCTCTAACCGAACCAATTGATGGTCTAACATCAGGCTATTCCCCTCCGGAAGAATATCCGTTATAGTGCGCTGATACCAATAATCCTCTTCTCCCTGCAATTTGAATACCAATCGATCGCCAATGCCAAGTTTTACAGGCTTTACCACATTGGCCTGCTCGAGGAGCAATAGCTTTTGCCCATGCACATCACCGACGAGTCCTATACAAAAAAACAGGAAACACAATGGTAATGGTAACCAGCTCCAATTTTTATGATTTCTCATTCGCTTTCTGTTTAAAGTTGATAATCCTTTTGGGCCTCTGCCATTTTTATCCACCAAAGTTGGAAAAACAAACAAAAGGCAGCACCAATAGAGGTCTCCAACGTGTATTCCACCAAAAAAGAGACAAATACCAGTACCTGAAAGGATAAAAACAAGTAATTTTTTCTATATTTAAAAAAGAAAAGAGGATATATCCAAGCTAACCCACTCAACAAAAAGCCTAATAACCCAGTAGATGCCAAGATGTAAATCCATTGGTTGTGAGGCAGTTTGGGTGTGTCACTGTACTCCGGGTGAATCCGATCCGTCATTCGCTGATTCTCCAATTCTAGATCCCCAACTCCTACCCCCAACAATGGGTTTTCTAGCCAAATTCGAAGTCCTACATCCAACGAAACAAATCGCTCTGCGTCCGAATAATTTGCCCCCCCTTTATCTGATCGAAACTGCTCCCAATCGTAGCGCATGTATGCAATTCGATTTCGGACGCTTTCAACGGTAAAATAAGTGATTACCGGCACCATACTAAGGATTATCAACGCCAATACACCTAGTTTCCAGTTTCGTGTTTTCCACCAAAAGCGAAGTAAGGTAAACAACAAACCCGCATAAAAGGCCACCAAGGCACTTCGAACTGTTAATACATGTAAAGTGACCACCAAAAACAGGATGCCTATTCCAAAGAAAAGGCGCTCTCGAGCGGAACTCCAATAGTGCCGTTGTAAACTCAGCCAACCCGCCGACAAAATAGTGGCTACCATAATCAAGCTAAAACGAATGTGGTGCCGAGGTACTGGGACGGGTTGTCCTTCTTTCAAGCCATTTAATATGAGCTCCGGTTCTAAAAGAAAATTAACCAAAACGCCCGCAGAAAGGACCACCATAACTAACAAGCTAGCGTAGATGGGTGCAGCTAACTGCCTTAATCGCAAAAGTGGTAAATTGGCAAAAGCCCATGGTAAAATTAAAAAAGGCAAGCGCACCCGCACGCGCGTCAGCCAAGAAGCAAGGTCCTCCGACCAGGCGATGCTCAAAACTGGCACCCAAAACAACAAAGAGAGCACTAGCAAAACACGGTTTTCGACAAACCGGCCCCAGCTGTAGCGAAGTACGGATAGCAGACCTTTAGGGTGCTGTAACCAAGCAGACCAAAGTGCAACTGCTACCAAGCACCACATGCCAACCGAAAGCAAAAAGGGAGAAAACGGCATGCTCCCCACCAGGAGAACAGCAGCTACGCTCGTCCAAAAACCTGGATCTTGATGATGAATTTTTGTTAACATGATTTAAGGATGTAAATGTAGGGTATTCTAATAGGATATGATTCGTCTTAATTAACTTTGCGCCTGAATCAGATCTCCGGGCAAGAAAAACAGTGGTTTTTTAGCCATTTCCCCAAATCTTTTTCTCTTTTTTGTAAAATTTCACCTTCCTGTTCTACACGCAAAGAGGAAATAAATTGCCATTAGATCCAATTCAAGCAGAACCATCTAATTATGAAAGAGCTTTTACTGCTTCCGATTCTGAGCACCCTTTTTCTGGTTGCCTGTGGGCCCTACCAAGAACAACCGGAAAGTTCTTCTCCCAGTTTGTTGCATCCTAATTCCCCAGCCTCAGTTACAGAGTCCTATCAAACGGAAAATGATTTTGACTTGTTGGTGTCAGATTATGAGAGTACCCAGCGCGTTATTTGGCAGAAACCCGATCTGGTCATTGCACAACTTGGTGATCTAAAAGGCAAAACGGTAGCAGACATTGGTGCAGGGACCGGTTATTTTGCGTTTCGTTTGGTACCAAAAGCAGAACGGGTGATCGCTATTGACATCGACCAACGTTTTATCAATTTTATGGACAGCATTAAGGTCCGTTTGCCAAATAGTGTACAAAACAGGTTTGAAACTCGATTAGGACAAGCAGACACCCCCCTTTTAAAACCTTCTGAGGCAGATGTTGTTATTGTGGTAAATACCTATTGCTATATAGAAAACCGAGTTCAATATTTAAAGACATTGGCAAGTGGTATGAAAAATAACGGAGAGTTGTTAATTATTGATTTCAAAAAAAACAACCTTCCTGTTGGGCCTCCCACTGAGCTTAAAGTAAGTACGGCGCAAGTCAAAACAGAACTAGAACAAGCAGGCTTCAAGGTAAAAAAGACCGACAATCAGTCATTGGATTATCAATACATTATTGTTGCGACCCTTCATCACCCAACCACCGAATCAAATTAATCGACTATGCGCGGATCACTCAAGCTGTTTTCTTGGTTTAAAATACCGGTTTACCTCCATTGGAGCTTTAGTCTCTTGGTACTTTTTTTGCTGTACATGCTCATTGGAGAGGGGGAACTGAGTATGGAGGTGGTGATCTGGCAACTCATCTTGTTCGTGGCTCTTTTTGGAAGCGTCCTTTTGCATGAATTTGGCCATGCCTTGATGGCAAGAAAGTATGGGGTTCATACACAAGATATCATTTTAACTCCGATTGGTGGAATTGCCCGTTTGGAGCGGATGCCCGAGCAACCCAAACAAGAACTGTGGGTGGCTATTGCCGGCCCTATGGTTAACGTCGTCATTGCCATTCTATTGGTGCTCATCGCGCGCTTTGTGGTGTACAGTGGCGAAATCGAGTGGTATTTCTTCAAGGCATTCGTTCAAAACTGGATTTCCCTAAATGCAGATGACACGGACCTGGTGCTTATGCTTCAGGACACGGAAGTATATTTCTCAGAAGCCAAACTGACCCTACCACGGTTAATGGCGGTTAACTTGATGATGGTACTGTTTAATATGATTCCCGCTTTCCCTATGGATGGTGGACGGATCTTGAGAGCACTCCTTGCTATGCAGCTCGGAAGGTCAACAGCTACACGGGCAGCCTCCATCATCGGTCAGGTAATTGCAGTAATTTTTGTGGTGCTCGGATTATATTACTCTGCCTTTACACTCACTCTGATTGGTTTTTTTGTATTCACTACCGCCAGAAGTGAAAACTCCATGGTGCAACTTGAGCACTTGTTAGGTGATTTCAAGGCATTGGATGTGCAGCGAACCCAGTTTACCCGCCTTCGTGGCAATGATTGGATGCATACCGCCATAGAACAAATGGCAAGAGGCTTAGAGCGTAACTTTTTGGTAGTTGATCTGGACGATCAGTTGCTAGGTGCCCTCAAAGAAGAGGAAATACTGAAGGCCGCCAAACAGAAAAATACCTCCAGCGAAATAAAGAACCACCTCCAAGTGCCCATAGATATAGTGCATGAGCAAGAATCCTTGAAATATGTTCACTTTCTCATCAGCCAAAAAAACGCCGGTATCGTTGCGGTCGTAGATGACCAAATGCAACTCACCGGCGTTATTGATGCAGCTGGACTGCAAAATTTCTTTAAAATCAGGTCCTAGTTTTCGGGAAAACCAGCCTTTTGCCAACATTCGAAGGCCTCTTTCTCTTCAGCGGTTAAAGGGGTTGAGCCAGGTTGTGGCATCCTACCCTCTTTGATTTCCAACCACATGACATCTAGCCCATTTTTCATATCGGCATAGGAGTCGTAAATACCAGAAAACTGCGCAGATCCTCCTGCCGTATGGCAAGTACCACATTTACTGTCGATAATGGCCTTCATATTGGAGTTATAGGTAGAATTGTACTTGTTGCAATCCACTGTGGACGTACTTTCTTTTGTACATGCAACGGCAGTTAAAATCGCTACCAACGTCAGCCCAACAGCTGACAAGGAAATCCCTTTTTTCATAGATGGAGTGTTGTTTTTATGTTATTTACCAACAAATGTACATAAACAGAGGACATAGAACAGCCCTTTTTCATTAATTGCTATTTTTTTGATAAGTTTTTTTTAGAAAAGTAAAATATTTTTTAAAAAATAAATACTGTATCTTTGTGGTCCGTTCGAAGATACGCAACCTACATGGCTCTATTGACAGCTTTCGGTGCCTATAACTACCCCACCGAAGCTACCATAAACGCTACCGACTATGAAAAAACAACAGGTGAATCGAAACTACAACGCACAAGACGCTGAGTTATACCAGTGGTGCCAAGAAGCGCTTCGTTTGGCTTACAGGGATCAGGAGGCTTTCCAGCAATACGGTTACAGTATGACGCGCGCCCAAAAATTCAAGTCACTTTGCGACGCGTTTCAACAACTACCTGATGATGATGAAATGGTCGGAGATCAAATGATCGCCACTGAAAAAAAGAATACAGCAGCGGATGCCCTTCGGACTGCCATCCGGAGTGTCATGACCCGGGTTGCGATGAAATACCATGATAAAACGGGACGCTATCGCAAATTTGGGACCTCCAAATTGGGTGATATGTCCGACCCGCAACTCCTTTTTTGCGGGCGAAGAGTAGTACGGGTTGCAAGAGCCCAAATTGACTTCCTAGCGGATGTTGGAATTAATGAACAATTATTGCAACGTGTTTCAGATGCATGCAGTACCTTTGAAACCGCTTTAAACATTCAACAAGATCGTATCCATGACCGAGATATTGCCGTGGAACGTCGAATGGAGCAAGGAAATAAAGTATACGCAGAACTTGTAGTACTTTGCGATATCGGAAAAGACATTTGGGCCACCAAAGACCGCGTCAAATACGATCAGTACTGCTTGTATGAGAGCAATAACGAACAAAAAAAACAACGAAAAGCCTCAAAAAGTGCCTAGTTTTTAATCCAACTACTTTTAATCCAAATTAAGTCCGCCAGGTTAATCCGTATAAAATCATTAACTTACACAGCATGAATAATCAGAACAACAAATCCGGGCTTTATGGAATAATCATCCTCCTCTTGCTTTTGCTCTCTGGTGGTATCGGCTTCTACCTCTGGCAACACAGCAAAAATCTCCTCGCAGAAAAAGAAATGCAGGCAAAAGAGATCGTGGCGCTAGAAATGGAAAAAGCCAACCTTATCCGATCTCTGGACAGCCTCTCCACCGCCTATTCCGACCTTCGAATAGAAAACGAAAGCCTTACCAGTCAAATCGCAACCTCCGCAGAACTCGTTCAACAACGGGAATCTGCCGTTAAAAAAAT
>Ga0079300_10000345_pt1 | contig 17254 bp, 29 predicted proteins | sample Wag4_2014_7_11_FD_74799 | JGI IMG/M metagenome (GOLD analysis project Ga0079300, IMG submission 74799) | Fresh water microbial communities from Ohio, USA - Utica-2 Time Series HT 2014_7_11 | ecosystem: Environmental > Aquatic > Freshwater > Water tank | place: USA: Ohio | collected 2014-07-11
AAACACAATCAGGCGATAGACGCCGAAATTAAACCTATCATTTTAAGGAGTTTAAAATGGACCTAAACAAAAATCTCATTCTCAATTCGGATTCCTACAAGTATTCTCAGTTTAACCAATATCCTCCACAGACAGAAGGTGTATTTTCTTATATCGAAAGTCGTGGTGGAAATCATGATGAAACTCTATTCTTTGGCCTTCAGATGTTCCTAAAGGACTACTTGATGAAGCCAATTAAAATGGAAGATATTGATATTGCCGGGGCAATTATTCAGGCTCACGGTGAACCTTTCTACCGTGGTGGTTGGGAATACATTGTCAAAAAGCACGGTGGACATCTCCCTGTGAGAATTAAGGCTGTTCCAGAAGGATTGGTAATTCCTGTCAAAAATGTTTTACTTACAATTGAAAATACCGACCCAAATTGCTACTGGTTGACAAGTTTCTTGGAGACTGCTCTACTTCGTGCAGTTTGGTATCCGACGACAGTTGCGAGTAATTCTTATAATTCTAAGAAACTTATTCTTAACTACCTTATTCGCAATGGAGACCCGAATCTTATTGATTTTAAACTCCATGATTTTGGTGCTTAACTCGGGCACCTAACTTTGTGAATTGCTGGAACCCCTAAGTTGTTTATACAATATGGAAATCAGCAGCCAAGACTACTATTAGTAGTAAGGTTCAGAGGCCATCGAAAGGGTTATTATTAATAACACTAAGTAGAGTACACTCAAGCGAGTGGAAGCGCAAAGACAGTAAAAAATACTGTAAGATATGGTCCAATCTTTATCGAAAGATAAAGCAGTTCGTATTCAACATAAATATTTTTAGACCAAAATCATAAAATATTTATGTTAAAATTATTAGAAACCGTACCTAGTTTAGAATCATTTAGAGGCTATTCAATTTCTGATGATGGAAGAATTTTTTCTCATAAGACTAATAAATTTTTAAAACCATTCATAAGAATGGGAAATGGGTGTGCTTATGAAAGAATTGGTTTGACAGATTCAAATAGAGTCCGTAAAACATTTTCGATTCATAGACTCGTTTGCATAGCTTTTAAATACAATCCCAATCATTTAAATTTAACTGTAAATCATATAGATGAAAATACTTTTAATAATCGTATTGAAAATCTAGAATGGTTAACAATTGGAGAAAATATTAGATACTCTAAAGCAAATAAAACTTATGTTGGGGATCCTGATAAACTTACAACAGAGTTTAATGAGGGTGACTACACCGTAAAAGAATTTGCTGAAAAGTATAATACTCCTTTAAATACTATGTGGGATATTTTAAATAAACTAGGTTCAACACAAAACAACAGAAAAAGAAGAGTATTTAATAAAGAGCTACGACTAGAAATTGCTTTAATGAGAAAATCAGGAAAGTCATTGAAAGAAGTTGCCAAATACTTTAATTGTTCTGAATCTATGGTTTCTAAGGTGTTTGATGAATACGAACGGGGTGTGTTTAGCGACCACACTTGAATACCTCCGCGAGGAGTATCTTCTTTAGAATCCGCAGGAATTGGTGGACTAGCTCACCTAGTCAACTTTAAAGGAACTGATACTGTTGCTGCGCTTCTTTATGGTAAAGAATTTTATCACGAAAATATGGCGGGCTACAGTATCCCAGCATCAGAACATAGTACTATCACAAGTTGGGGTAAGGAAAATGAAATTGAGGCATATCGCAATATGCTGAATCTTCACGCAAAGCCTGGTGCTCTTCTTGCTTGTGTAAGTGATAGTTATGATATCTATAATGCTTGCGATAAACTTTGGGGAGAAGAACTCAAAGAGCAGGTAATTGAATCTGGGGCTATTGTCGTGATTCGTCCTGACAGTGGAAATCCAGTAGAAGTAAATCTTAAGTGTGCTCAAATTCTTGACAATCACTTTGGAAGCACTTTGAACTCTAAGGGATATAAGGTTCTAAATCACGTTCGCCTTATTCAAGGGGATGGCGTGAATTATGAAACTATTGACCGGGTTCTTCACGTCTTAGAAGCAAATGGATACAGTTCGGATAATATTGCCTTTGGTCAAGGTGGCGGATTGCTTCAGCACGTAAATCGTGATGATTTCAAATTCGCAATGAAGTGCAGTTCGGTAAATGTGAACGGAACCTGGCGCGATGTTTATAAAGACCCTGTAACCGACCCAGGCAAAACTTCCAAGAAAGGTAGACTTCAACTCATCAAAAATGAGGCTGGAGAATATCAGACTGTTCCAGAAAGACCCTGGAATAAAGATGAGTTAGTAACTGTTTATGAGAATGGTCAACTTTTGGTTGATTATACTCTTGAGCAAGTGAGAATTAATGCAAGCCAATGTTTGCACAATTTTTTTACTAAAGGAGAGTAATCTAAATACCTCAGGTTTAAAAACTTGAGGTATTTTTTATGCTTAAAATTAGATGCAGAATGTGCGGTAATGAGGTACATGGTTCTGGCTCATGTGGGTGTCCTAACATGGCATCTATCCATAATGATAAAATAACGGCTTTGGATCTTGCACAGATTGTCATGATAGAATCTTATGAAAAAGCTCCTAATAAGTATTTGACAAATTCCGATCTTATGTGGCAGGAAGAAAGGAAAAAGCGTGGGGTTAAAAAATTAGACTTTGAGATTCGCTAAATAGAATTAAAAATGTTTTACAAACAATTTCTTGTGGAATCTAGAGAAAAACAAGTTCAGTCCTTTACTGAATTCGTAAAGGACTATCTTGGTTTAGATTCTTTACCAAAAATTGTTGTAATTAATGATCCACAATTTTCTATTGATAACAAAACCTTTGGTTGTTTTGATTTAATGAATGATATTATTAAAATTCAAATAGCTAACCGTCATCCATTGGATGTTTTTAGGACCCTCGCTCATGAGATGGTTCATTACAAACAAAAAATTTCCGGGGCAGAAATGTCCGGGGAAACTGGTTCGGATTGTGAAAATGAAGCCAATTCTGTTGCTGGTGAAATTATGAGACATTATACCAAAACAATTCAAAATCACGGGTACTAAACATTGGATGAAAAGACTTTAGAAAATTGGAAAAAAATTAAAGAGACAATGGAAGAATCGGGTAAAACCGACAATATGTTTTATAAACGTGCCGTTAAGATCATAAACGGCGGAAAAGACCCGTTAGATAAGTTATTAAATGGACATTAAAGAAGAAGATTATCGAGAATTATTTGAAAAGGTTCTTAATCTAAAAGTCCAAGAGTTAATGCAAGAACCATTTGATGATGATATGATCCACGACGATTTTTGGTCAGATGAAACAAAACCGAACTATTTTTGATTGGGTAAAAATTAGTCTTATCCTAGAAGCGATAATAGAATTTATTTCTAGAGTACTTAAGATACCTAAAGAAAAATTATGGCCTATTATAGATGAGATCCAAAGAGAATTTTTGAAAAGAGGTTGGATTGATGATACTCTTAATGAATATATTATTAAGACTCCAGAACTACTAGATCAGAGAATAGAAAGAGACGTTGATAAGGCAATTACTAATTATGAGAAATTAGAAGAACCTGAACCGGTTCTTATGACTAATCAAACTATCTTGAAAGAAATTGAGACAGGAGATTATACAGAAACTCAAAAGAAGATTGTCAAGGATGCTATTTATTATGAGAAAGAACCAGATGGAAGTGTTGCCCAAAGTCTTTTGGGTGGTGAAATGGGCATCCGGGCAAAATGGGTAGATGAAGATCAATAAAATAGTTACTAATCTCTGATGTTAAATTCTTTTAAAATATCATAAATCCAATTCTCGCTGATACTATCCATTATTAATTCTGCATCTTTGATTGTGTCAGTATATCCTTCAAATAAAAGAAAATCAATAATAAAATTAAACTCTTCTGTGTTTAATCCCAATCTTTTACTTCTTTCGGATCTTTTTTGTTGCCTCCAATCATAATTAGCCGCAAGAGTTCCCCAATTACGATCAGCTAATGCTCTTACTATCCTAGTTCTTCTATTACCAGATTCATGTTCTTCTGGGGTTTTTCTTAAGTGTAACGGTACGGTTTTTATTGAATCCCCTATTCTTTTAGCTCTACTCTGTGGAGTTTCTTTTCTTTTTTTTTCCATCTTTTGTTCTCCCAGTGAGTTTTCTAGCATCTCTAGGAACTCCACCTTTGGGGTCTTGTTTACTCAAATCTTCTAATTTTTTCTTGTGTTGTAATATCGGTTCTCTTCTACTAATTATTTCCTGTTTGGCTTTTTCTTTTTCTATTGCTGCTCTTTTTGCTAATAATGCTGGATTATTTTTAATTCTATCAATTTCATCGTTTGAAGTTCTTTGAGTAATTCCTCCAAAACTGGCTTTTTTAGCATTTCCACTAGATACATTTTCATAAATTTGTAAATATGACTCATATATATTGAAAATATCTTTGGATTCCATTTTAAATAATTTTAAATCATATGTATTTATAATATTTTATTTGTTTACATATCCTTTTAAGTTGACAAAGACTAAAAAGCGTGCTCCAAATTTACTAGCATCTGTGGTGGAAATATCAGTGGCCTGGGATTAATTGTTACGGGGACTATATCAAAGCGTCAACAACAAGTATTGACCAAACATGATTTGGGGTTCTAGGAGCAGCGTAGGCAACATAAAGTCAGAAAGCTTGACTTTGAGATCAGATGATGCTATGATTGGCTATAGGTTAAATCTTATAAATAGATTTGAACTATTTTATAATTACTATGCCCGCAAAAAATCCAAAAGAGTATGCTAATAAGCATTATCAAGAAAATAAAGGAAAATATGCCGAGTCATCTAAAAAGGCTAGGCAAAATAAAAGAAACTGGTATAATAGTATAATGGCGGATAAAAGCTGCATCAAATGCGGTGAAAGTGACAGAGCTTGCTTAGACTGGCATCATACGGATCCTTCTAAAAAAGAATATTCTATTAGCTTTCTTCTATGTAATAGGAGTAGAGAATCTATATTGGAAGAGATGGAAAAATGTATTTGTTTATGTTCAAATTGTCATAGAAAATTACACTATTACGAGGGACACTGGCTTAATCCCAGTCACCCTGATTGTCATTATGACACACTATGATTGAAATTACCTAAAAATAATTTGAAGACAACTTTGATGACTATATAGATTGGGTCAAAACACACAAACACCGGAGAAAACAAATGACGCCTTATGAATTACGTTTTGAGATTTTTAAAGAAGCCAGACTAATTGCCACTGAAGATTTTTGTAATAGAAGAGAATATTCTAAGGATGGTAAATATATCCCATTTCCATCAACACAAGAAATCCAGGCCCTGGCAGATCAGATCAAGAACTTTGTTGAGGAAAAGTAGACAATTTTTGAACTGGCATAATACTCTCGATACATCAGGGGGATTCTGGTAATATTATGGGGTGGTCAAGGCCATCCCATTAAAACCTTGTTATTATGTGAAATATGAGATTTACAGTCAAACAAAACTATTGTAATTGTCACCCCGAAACTTGCGCGTGTAATGATTGGGCGGTCTATGATGGTGATAAAAAATTGACTACTTTTTTTATGAACAGGATGCTACAATATACGCCTTAACATTGGAAGAGAACCGCCTTTTAAACGTATTACATAACAGGAATTTAAATTATGAAATCAACTGAATTTTGCTATTGGCTACAAGGTTATTTTGAACTTCGTCGCGGTGATGCTCAATCTGGAGTGGCTCTTACTCATGAACAGGTGGAGATTATTGAAAAACATCTGGACCTTGTTTTTAAACATGAAATTGATCCGTCTTATGGGCCTCCTTCTCATCAGAATCAGTTAAATCAGATTCATGGTGGCGAACTTATGAGGTGCTGATTATGAAAGACATTTCTTCAGATACTCAGATGGTGCTTGATGCAATACATGCCACTTATGAAGTAGATGAATTGAGTTACCCAACAGACGAGCAAATTGCTGCCGCTGTCCTCCGCGCTCTTGTTAAAATTGATAACATAAAAGCAGAGCCATTAGGCCCATGTGATGAGTCTTTTGGGGACTATTTTTTAGTTGCTTCAATCAGTCAAAGAGATTACAGATATGAACTTGCCTTACATAAAAATAAGGTTCAAGTATCCACGGAAAGGAAACTTCTAGCTATTGCCAACGAACTAGAGAATATCTAATGACCGAAGAACAATTGTTTAATCGCTTTAAGACCCTGACTGCTGAACTTATGGACACGGCTGCCGTTGTTCAGAATGATTATGAGTGGTTGACCGATAATCGGGCCATTACTTTAGATCAGATCAAAGAAGATTATTGGCGGTTTTTAAAGCGGATCGAGGAACATAAAAAAGAACTTGATGCTCTTTGTTATGACACGCAGATGCGACTTTCGGAGATTATGCAAGAGATGTTCGGTTGATCAACTGGCACAACCCCCTTGACAAATCAGAGAACATGTGGGATACTTATATTGTGGTTGAGGGGCCATTTACAAAATTCTGGAAATATCCGGTGTTTTGGCTAAATCCTAATTTTTATTAGGTTGGCGGGTTGATCGCCGCTGATTCTCTTATTAATAAGACAAAAGAATGGGAATCATAACATCAGCAACATAAGAACCTGACCCGTTGTGACTTATACCTCTTTTGTCTTATTAATTAGACAAGGTAAGGAAAGTAAACGGAGAATGGAAACCGAAAGGAGATACCTCACCGGCTTTGTCTAAATAAAAACGATAGAGATCAGTCCTCTGGCGGGCTCTTATGAAGTCCGATCACGGCTGGTCCATCGATAATAACCCTTTGTGGAAATTGGGAATTTTTAGGAATTACTGGTTTTTATTGTTTTTGGGGTTTTATGGGGACATAGCTCAGTCTGGAATTAGAGCAACGGGTTTCTACCCCGTGTGTCGAAAGTTCAAATCTTTCTGTCCTCGTTAAGTATAAGTACCTAACAAACTTTAGTTACTAAATACTTTTACCTTAGATAATTCGCACTTCTTTAAGGTAAGAATTGGGCTCTTCTTGAGCCCTTTTCTTTTATAAATAGTATTGCGAATTATCTAAAGGAGCGCAACACTATGACTTGCTATAAAAGCGAGTTCACCCATAAGCACCATATTATTCCAAGATACATGGGTGGCCCAGATACTCCAGAAAATCTTGTTGAAGTTACCGTAACTCAACACGCCATGTTTCACTTCTGTAATTTTCAGTTATGGGGAAACGAAGAAGATAGAATTGCGTGGTTGGGTTTAAGTGGGACATCTACTAAAGAGGAATGTGTACAAGAATTATTATTTTTAGCCCGACAAAAAGCGTTATCACCTGAAGTTAGGGAAAAAAGAAAGAAGAAGTTTCAAGAAATAGGCCATCAAAAGGGAGAAAAAAATTCTCAGTATGGAAAAATGTGGATTTATAATTTAGAGTTGAGACAAAATACTAGAATATATAAAGACGAACCAATTCCAGAAGGATGGACTAAAGGCAGAATTGCAGACTTTGATGAATATTTTAGAAAAATAGATGAAAAGAACGCTCGCAAGGAAAGAGGAAAAAAAGAAAACGAAGAAAAAGTTAAACTTTATACAAAGTATTATTTTCTTTATTTAAAATATGGATTTAAATACATAAAAGAAAAATTTAATTATGATAAAACGCAAGAAAATTTAGTAATGCTTTTTAAAAAGTATGTTTCCGAGTACGTCCCTTATGCTAGATTAGAACATAAAATCAACGAACCTACATAAAATACACACTTGACAAATCTGGCTTTTCATGTTAGGTTTGTCTTATGCGTCTTTAGTTTAGCGGTAAAATCTTTGGTTTCCACCCAAAAGTCTGGGTTTCGACTACCCAAGGACGCTTTTCTCAAACCCAACCATGAACTATCCATTCCTACTAGCACTCTGCTTCCTCCCACTAATCATAATAATCATAATAACCAAATTATCCCTACTGATTACATCAAGCATAAACGAATCTAAATACGTCGAACAAGAATCCAGAAAACCCCATGGAAAATTCGTGGACAACCCATATGAAGACATTGACAAAAAGAAAGAAGCAGATCGAAATTTCTGAAAAACTCTCCCAGGCCATCTCAGAATGGTACACCGAAAACGGGCTTCCAGAACCCGACTGGCGGCCCCATAGAGACCCAGAGTGGTGGACTGATTACCTGAAAAGTCTTGACAACCAATCATAAAACTGTCCACTCACTTGACAATTCCATAAAAACTGTACTATACTTATAAAAAGTCAACAATCTGGATGGAATTAACTACAGGACAAAAAATAGACGCCGCACAGGATTAAGGCACTTCTAAAGAAGTTCTAAAAAGTTAGCGACTGATGAATATTATGCTATTCGTTACTGGGTCGCACAAAACCTAAATACGCCACAAGAATCTCTGCAACTTCTGGCGACTGATAAAGATTATCATGTTCGCTCTAGCGTCTCACGAAACCCAAACACACCATCAAAAACCCTACAACTTCTGGCGACTGATAAAGATTATCTTGTTCGTGATTGGGCTTTGCGTAACCCAAATAAAACCGAACTAATCGAAAGACTTGTTTTTATGACCAACTACAAACAACAAATCATCCACCAATGTCACTGACTTCTAAATTTAAAAAAGATATCGACATCCTCAAAAAGGCCGCAAATTGCGAACTCCATTTGGGCATCAAAAACCCGAAACTATATAAGAAGGTAAAGAGATACTATGAACAAAATGGAGTTGTTTTTTCTGGAGAACCAGAAGATGATTATGAAATTTTAATTGATTATCTCTATGAAGATCTTGAAGTACAGGTAGCTTAATGAACACATCGACCGTTCTCAGATATTTTGGGAACTTACTATTGGTTGCTGGGTATTATGTTATCTTATGGGGTGACATACGAATTGGTCTTGTTGTCAAGACTGTTGGGGGGTTTTTACTTATCCCCTCATTTTTGCTGTTTAAAATGTGGGACGCATTAATTCTTTGTGGATTTTATGCTGTGATTGAAGTTTCAAAATTAATTAGCTTATTAACATGACAGAAAATTTTTCTTGGTATGAAAATCAAAGAGACGATTGGCGACAATACGTTCTTTCTTTAGATAATGTAAATGTAGGTGAAATCTTAGGTGCAATTCCTTCGGCCTGGAATTTCCCCCCTAAAAGTCATCGAGAGTTTGCCGAATGGCTCATAAAAACAATCAAACCCAAAGTAACAGTAGAACTAGGAGTTGATTATGGATATTCCTCTTTTGTTATGGCCCTATGTCAAAAAAATCTTGTTTATGGGGTTGATTGTTTTGATCCGTCAAAACATGGAATAAGGATCGATGATGATTATCAATTCGTTTTAGATGTTAAAGAGAAACTAGGTCTAGATAACCTCAACATTATTAAGGGATATTTTGATGATGTTGCAAAAACCTGGGACCAAAGTATAGATTTACTTCATATCGATGGCCTTCATGATTATGAAAATTGTAAAAATGACTTTGAGACCTGGTTTCCTAAAATGTCGGAAGACGGTGTTGTGATTATGCATGACACTCTTTCAGCGCCGAATGGAGTTGGGCGGTTTTTTGATGAGCTAGATTATCCTAAAGTTAACTTCACTAATTCTTTTGGTCTAGGTGTAGTTACAAAAAATAATAAAGTAATAGAAAAAATAAAAAAAATTTTTTATGATTGGGTTTAATCATTTAGGTCATTTAGGTCGGCTTGGAAATCAAATGTTCCAGTATGCTGCACTAAAAGGAATTGCAGTAAATAATAATTATAATATCTGCATTCCACCCTCAAGTGGAAATAATGAATGGCGCGAACATCAACTGTTTAATTGTTTTAATTTATCAACAATCAATCAACTAAACGTTCAATACATTGACCCCGACAGACCAATGGTCCAGGAAAGCTCTTTTTGTTTTGATGATGATTTATTCAATAACTGCCCTGACTGGGTTAGTTTACATGGATTTTTTCAGTCCGAAAAATACTTTAAATATATAAAAGAAGAAATCAAAAAAGACTTTTCTTTCAAACAAGAAATTTTAATCTCGTCACAAGAGACGATTTCTTCTTTAAATAGCCCCATTTCTCTTCACATAAGACGAACTGACTATTTAACTAATGCCAATCACCGTGCATTATCTTTAAATTATTATAAAAAGGCCTTAGAACAATTTGATAAAACTCGGATAGTAATTGTTTTTTCCGATGACCCAAATTGGGTGTTTGAGCAAGAATTGTTTTCTAATGATCGTTTTATTGTTTCAGAAAATAATTCTAGTTATACTGATTTGTGTCTGATGACTTTGTGTAGGGGACACATCATTGCAAATAGTAGTTTTTCTTGGTGGGGTGCTTGGTTGGCAGAAAGTGAAAAAGTTATTGCCCCCTCAGGATGGTTTGAAGGCACCAATAATTCCCACCTAGATACTAAAGACCTGATTTCAAGTGAATGGGAGATTATTTAATGCGAGTTGCTATTATCTTTATTGGTACGGCCAAGTACCTGGATTTTCTTCCACTTTATTATGAAAAGTGTGAAGAAAATTTTTTGGTAAATTCTAACAAGACCTATTTTGTTTTTACTGATGGCGAGATTCTGGATCCACCAGAAAATGTAGTAATTTATAAGCAAGAGCATTTACAGTGGCCATACATCACTTTAAATCGATTTGAAATAATTAATCGGGCCGGAGTAGAATTGTATGAATTCGATTGGCTAGTTTTTATGGATGCCGATACTCTTGTTGTTGATAAAATTACAGAAGAAGAATTCTTTAGTGGTAAACCATTGTTTGGTGTTCATCATCCGTGCCATTATTTAAAAATGCCACCACATAATCAGCCACCTGGGGCGTTTGAGACTAATTCAATCTCCACTGCCTATACTGATGATTACTCGGTTTATTATCAAGGATGTTTTTGGGGGGGAAAACTTCCTGAGATCATGGATCTTATTAATGAATTAGAAAAGTCAGTAAAAGAGGATTTGTCCAGAGAGGTTATTGCAATATGGCATGATGAAAGCCATTTAAATAGGTATTTTGCAGAACATAAAGAAAAGGTTAGGATTTTTGGTCCAGAATATGCTTATCCTGAAATATTTGCTCCTTATTGCGACTTTAGCCCAAAAATAGTACATGTAGCAAAAAACGATTCAATTTATCATTCATAATGGAATTATCAGTTTATTATCACATCTGGTCTCCCGGAGACACAGATATCTGGAAAATTATTGTCGATGAACAATTAAAAAAAATTTATAAAAGTGGACTACCAAAATACGCAAATATTAATTGCGCAATAAACGGGGTCCAGGCCTCTAGGATAAAAGAGTTCGTTTCAATTTATGATTGGCTCAAGATCTTAGATTACCATGATACCGATGAAGAATACGAAGGATTTACTCTTAAGCATTTATACGAGGAATGTTTAGACGGAAAAACCAACAAGGTTCTTTATTTGCATACAAAAGGAATAAGTCATTTTTGTGGAGTACGAGATCAATATTCCGATAGAAAATTCAGGGCAGTTAATAGTTGGAGGCACCTCATGGAGGCCGGATGTATTGATAATTGGATCAAGAATGTTGAAAAATTAAATAACCATCAAGTATCTGGGGTAAATTATTGTTTGGATCCTTGGCCTCATATGAGTGGAAATTTTTGGTGGGCAAGATCTGATTATATTTCGACTCTTCAACACCCAACAAAAAATGCCTTTAGACAAGACGCCAGAGATTTTGGTCCAATAGAAAGGATGAATTTTGAAAAATGGGTAGGAATGAATAATCCAAAAGTTTATTCCTTTTATAATCCACCATTTAGTTACGATTTTAAAGACCTTGTTCCAGACGTTTGGCCAACCCCACCCGGAGAGCCCCATTGGTTTTGGCTTTACAGGGATGACATTTTTCCACACTACATTGAAAAACTATGACTGCAAAATTTGGCTGTTTTCATACAGTATATGAAAACAAGAGAGCAACAGAATTTATTCTAGAACAATTTAGAAAGTATCATCCAGAGGAACCATATACTATTTGTTGTGATGGTGGGGTGGACTATTCGGATCTGGCCAGGAAATATGACTGTAATTATGTTCATTCTTATATGAGAATCGGGCGACGAAATAGTGGTCATCCATCCGGGGTTTATGGATTTACAAAAGACGAATCCCTTCATTGGATCCATATGTTCCGAGAGGCCGCTATTCATGTAAGAAATTATGGTGGAAGTCATATGATAATGATGGAGGACGATGTTTTGACTCAAGGTGAGGTTAAAGTTGATCCTGATTGGCAATGTGCCGGATTTGATGTTCCTGGAAATAAAATATCCCCATCTCTACTTGAATACATAAGACAAAGATACGGAGCAACTCCAAATGTCGATTGGTACGGAGCCGGTGGCGGAAGTATTTTTAACATTAATACTTTTTTAGACAATTATCATCAAATATATGATTTTATCGATTTTGAATTTGAATTTATTTTAAATAAACTTGATTATAGGTTTGGTTGGTTAGATCTTTATATGCAAATTGCATATTTTGTTTTAGGGAAGGATTATTCAATTAATACAAACTTGACTGAGGTTTGGAAAACTCCTGATTATAAAAACACTGACTTTTCCCTTGTCCACGCATATAAAGAACTTTACTGATGAACATTGCATTAATTGGACCCGGAATTCTCCCTATTCCTCCTGATGGTTGGGGAGCGGTTGAAAGTTTAATCTGGGATTACTCTTTAGAGCTATCTGAATTGGGGCACGATGGAATTATTACTAATACTCAGAACTGGGATGAAATTCTTCATGATCTAAATTCGGATCATTTTGATTTTGCTCATATTCATTATGATGTTTTTTATCCTCTTCTCGATAGGATAAAAAATGAAACCAAAATAAAAAAGATTGCAATGAGTAGTCATTATCCATATATCGATCAACCACACATGCATCGTCAAGATGGTTATGATAAGATTTTTGATTTTATTATAAACAACAATCAATACTACATTTTCTGTATTTCTAAGAAAGATTATAATACCTTTAAAGAAAATGGGGCCAATGAAGACCTTTTAATTTTATCAGAAAATGGGGCTAATCATAAAAGATTTAATTATACTAAAAATCCTGATAATGCAACTAAGTCTTTATACTTAGGCCAAATTTACCATAGAAAAAAGCAATGGCTTTATCAAACCGTCGATTGTATTGATTTTGTAGGAAAGATAATGGGGCAGACTCCATTTGATCCAACCAAAAATTATCTAGGAGAATGGTCTGATGAATATAAACGACAAAATTTTACTCATTATGGTAATCTTGTTTTGCTGTCTGATGGTGAAAATGGAACTCCTTTGGTCGTTAAAGAAGCCATGATTAATGGCCTTGGTGTTGTAATATCAAAATACGCGGCCCATGACTTGACAGAAGAGCTTCCATATGTTACGGTCATAGCCGATGATAATTTAGAAAACATTGATTATGTCAAAGAAAAAATTGAAGAAAATAGAGAGATTAGTCTTTCTATGAGAGATGAAATTAGACAATATGCCATTGATAATTTTTCATGGGAAAGTCTTGTTAAAATATATGCAAAAAATATAGAAAAATGCGAATTTGTATTATAGGCCCTAATTCCCCAATTCCCCCTAATGGTTGGGGTGCGGTTGAAAGTCTTATTTGGGATATGAATAAAACTCTTATTCGTATGGGACATGAAGTGAAGATCATAAATATCGGTGATCCTATTCAGATAATTAAAGAAATCAATCAATTTAGACCTGATTTTGTCCATATCAATTATGATGATTGGATTCCACTTTATCCTTATATTCAGTATCCTTGCGCTATAACAACCCATTTTGCCTATATAACAAGGCCAGAATTTATGGGAGCTTATAAGCAAAGAGTATTTGATTTATTTAAGACCATAGAACCGAGAATATTTGGTTTATCCAGGGACATAAATGACACGTATGCATCTTTATGTCAAATACCGGATTCAAAATTGTTTTTAAATCCTAATGGAGTTGATTGTGAGGTTTTTGAAAAAACCAACCATCCAGAATTTCCAGATAGTTCAATCTATCTTGCGAAAATAGATTCAAGAAAAAGGCAATATTTGTTTCAATCTATTGAGTCTCTTTTTTATGCCGGAAATATTGCCGATAATAAATTTGATAAATCAAAAAATTATTTAGGAGAATGGTCTAAAGAATATCTCCATAAAAACCTTACTAATTATGGTAATCTTGTCTTGTTATCTGACGGAGAGGCCCATCCACTTGTTTGTTTAGAGGCCTTTTCTGCTGGTCTAGGAGTTATTATTTCGGAATGGGCAACTGCAAATCTTGATTTATCTAAGAATTTTATTACGGTAATCCCAGAAGAAAAAATTTCTGATATCAATTATATTGAACAAAAAATAGTTGAAAATAGAATTTATTCCATCGAAAATCGGAAAGAAATTTTTGATTATGCAAAAAATTTTAATTGGCAAATAATTTTAGAAACCCATTATATACCAAACATAGAAAAAGTGATCAATGGATAAAAACAAATCAATCTTTAAATTACAAAACTTTGGTCCAATTTATTATATTAATTTAGACGACCAACCAGAAAGAAGAGAATTTATGGAGTCCCAGTTCAAGTACTGGGAAATAGAAGATTATACTCGTATTTCCGCATATGATGGTCGAAATGATGACCTAAGTGATATAATCAAAGGGAGATACCCTGATAATGTCACTACAGCCGAAATTGGGTGTTTGACAAGTCATCTAAAGGCCATTAAGTATTGGTATGATAATAGTGATAGTCCTTATGCGGTTTTTATGGAGGACGATTGCGTAATTATTGCTAATTGCTGGAATTTTACTTGGCAGGAGTTTTTATCTAGAGTAAATTACGCATGGGATTGCTTACAGCTGGCCATTATCTGCACTGGGGACATTCATTTGCAGATTCACAAACATCAAATGAATGAATTTTCTACTGCTTGTTATGTCATAACGAGACGATACGCAAAAAAATTGATTGATCTTCACTGTAGAGACGGTAAATATAAACTAGATCAAGATATCCGACCCAGAGCGGTCGCAGATGATCTGATCTATGGTGCAGGAGCAGTTTTTTCTGTGCCATTATTCTTATATAATTTAAAATTAGGCTCTACTATACATGAGGATCATGTAGAAACGTTCCATAAAAATTCTTATGAGGGTCTTTATAATTTCTGGTCACAAAAAGGTTCCGAATTATCGGTGGAACAAATTACGAATTATAATCCTTATTTCAACAGCGTTATTGGCTCTTCTGCTCAGGGGGGTTGACAGCCTCATGGGGGGTGTGTTACGATACTCAGGTCATCGGTTGACTAAATAATTTCTTAATTATGAGATCGGTGAAACGAGAGCTGGGGATACTACTCTTTAGAATAGAGTACATGCCATAGTATCAATGCCCAGATGTAGAATTCAATTAAAATTAATGCTTTTTTCTAAAAAAATTCTAACGATTGCGGCCCTAGGTTCAATTGGTGTTTCTATTTTATCTCCAACCGAATCTAAGGCTATTTCTGTATCTAAATTTGTTGACCCATCAATCAATACAAAAACCGAATGGGAAACCAAATTTGAGCAGAAATTCCCTAATTATAAAATGCCACTAGCTAGTATAACTGGGATTGCTAGTTATTATGGTCCAGGGTTTTATGGAAACCGTACTGCCAATGGGGAAGTATATAGGAGTGGTACATACACAGCTGCTCACCCAAGCCTTCCCTTTGGCACCCGAGTAAAAGTAATTCACCGAATTACAGGGAAATCAGTAATCGTGAGAATCAATGACAGAGGGCCTTATGTCGGTGGACGGATTATTGATCTTTCCGAAACGGCTGCTGATGCAATCGGGATGCGTAGTTCTGGGGTTGCACCCGTTAGGGTTCAGATTCTGAACTAATGCCATGATTCCCGTAATAGAAGAAGTGCGTTTGAATGAGCCAAATTTTGAAGAAATCTTTATTCATAATAAAAACGCATTTAGTAAATATAATGGGTATAGAAACAACTGTTCTAATGCAGTAAGAAAGTTTCTTTCTTTACTCGGGATAGACACCAATAAGGTCACCCCCTGGGCGGATACTGTCCGCAATCTTGGTCAGGTGATCTATAATCCTAAGGAACTGCAAAAAGGCGATGTTGTTGCTATGGGTAGGCCCGGTGACACTTGGCATGTAGGGGTTTATTTTGGTGAAGGTAAAGTTCTTCACCAGTCGGCAATGAGGGGGTATACAATAGGAGTTTTCAATGATATTAATGCTTTTATTAATTATCATCGAGGATTTTATATTGTAAGGCCTTACTCTAATATTCTTGAGAATCAAATTTTTGTTTCTCCTGAAATAATCTGAGGGCGAAAGCCCTATTTGCCCGATACCCCTAGTGGCGAGGGACCGTCCTTGTAAGACGGAGAGCACAGTTCGATTTCTGTGATCGGGCTTGACAAAAAGAAATTTTTGTCTTACGATACAAATTGTAGTTTTACACGTAAAAAAATTTATGAAACTATTTCAACAAATGATGCTTGCACCTGTAGCTGCTGGTATGATGATCTCCCCGGCTAGTGCTGAAGTCATCAAACTAGATGTGGTAGATCAATATACTTCTCAGGATCAGGTCACAAGTATCACCCAATTTACTGATGTTCGCCCTACTGATTGGGCTTATCAGGCACTTAGTAACCTAGTAGAAAGCTATGGTTGTGTTGCTGGTTATCCAGACCTGACCTATCGAGGCGGCCGTTCAATGACTCGATATGAGGCAGCCGCTCTTCTGAATTCTTGTTTAGATCGAGTAACTGAAGTGACCGATGAAATTCGCAAACTTCAATCTGAATTCAAAGAAGAACTGGCTGTTCTTCGGGCTCGCGTAGGGAGCCTAGAGGCGAAAACCGCTGTACTTGAGGCCCAACAATTCTCCACTACCACTAAACTAAATGGTGAAGTGAGCTTTGTTCTCGGTGGGGTTCCAGGTTACCGGAGCCGCGATGTTAAGGCCGATGGCACCGCATTCAATTATGATATGCGTCTGAATTTCGATACTTCATTTAGTGGTAAAGATTTACTTCGCACTCGTCTACGTGCAGGTAATTTTAGTGAGCTTCCTTTTGGTTCTAGTTCTTCTCTTTATAAGCTAGATAAAGCAGAAACCACTGATAGTGCCGTA
>Ga0079300_10000347_pt1 | contig 17240 bp, 13 predicted proteins | sample Wag4_2014_7_11_FD_74799 | JGI IMG/M metagenome (GOLD analysis project Ga0079300, IMG submission 74799) | Fresh water microbial communities from Ohio, USA - Utica-2 Time Series HT 2014_7_11 | ecosystem: Environmental > Aquatic > Freshwater > Water tank | place: USA: Ohio | collected 2014-07-11
CTGCAGGTGGGCGCGGTTACGGCCGGAGCCCTCACCCTCGGCGACCTCGAGGGCCGCGGTCAGGTCCGCACGCAGTCGGGACACCAGGCCGGGATCCTGAAGCTTCCGGCCCCCGGCGTCGACCACGTAGAAGGCGTCCACCGCCCGCTCGCCGTAGCTGTCGATATGAGCCGAGACAATGGACAGACCAGCGTCGGCGATGACCTCGGCCAGGGCAGACAGGAGGCCGGGCCGGTCGCGTCCGGAGGCCTCGACGACGGTCGACGCCTCGGAGGCCTCGTTGTCGAGCATGACGGTAGGCGTGATGGCGAAGGCCGCGGCCCGGCCCAGTTCCGGCGCCGGGCGGCCGTCGCGCTTCAGGGGCTCGCCCCGGCCGGCAGCCTCCAGCAGGGCCATCAGCCGATCCAGCGCCCGGGGGTTGTCGGCCCCGAAGGCGGCCCCCGAAACGTCCTGCACGAAGAAGACGTCCAGGGCCTCGCCCCGGCGGGAGGTGTGTACCCTCGCCCCCAGGACGTTGGCGCCCGCCTGGGTCAGGGCACCGGCGAGGTCGGCGAAGAGGCGGGGCCGGTCGGTGGCCGAAACCGAGACCTCGGCGGCGTTCATGTCGGGTCGGATCCGGCAGGCAGTGGCCGCCCCCGTCTCGGCGGCCCGGCGGACCAGAGCCCCGTGGGCCCGGACCTCGTCGTCGGTGAAGGCGGTGAAGTAGGCGTCCTCCATGGACTGGGCCCATTCGGTCAGGGCCGGGCTGGATCCGGCCAGGCGCATGCGGGCATCAAAGGCAGCGTTCTCGTGGTAGCGGCGGATGGCGGCGGCATCTTCCGCCCCGCGCCCACCCCGGAACAGGGCCTCGGTGGCCCGGTAGAGCTCGCGAAGGAGCTGGCCCTTCCAGCCATTCCAGACCCCGGGACCCACGGCGCGGATATCCGCCACGGTCAGGACCAACAGCAGTCGCAGCCGCTCGGGCGTCTCGACGATCCGGGCGAAGTCGAACACGGTGCGGGGATCGGAGATGTCACGTTTCTGGGCGTAATCGCTCATGACCAGGTGATGTTCGACCAGCCAGGCGACCAGCTCGATCCGCTTGCGGGTCTGTCCGAGGCGCTCGCAGGCCTGGCGCGCTGCCCGGGCGCCGGCCTTTTCCTGCCCGCCGGCGCCGCCCTTGCCGGTGTCGTGCAGCAGCATGGCCAGGAACAGGGCCTCGCGGTCACTGATCAGGGGCATGATGGCGGTGGCCAGGGGATGGTCCTCGGCAAAGCGGCCATCGGCGATCCCGGCGATCACGCCCACCGCCCTGAGGGTGTGCTCGTCCACAGTGTACGAATGGTACATGTTGAACTGCATCTTGGCGACGATGCGGCCCCACTCGGGCAGGTATCGGCCAAGGACGTCGGCCTCGTTCATGAGGGTCAGGGTCCGCTGCGGATCGCGGCCGTGGGCGAGGATGTCGAGCATGACCGCGGCCGCTGTCGGGTCCCGGCGCAACCTCGGCCCGATAAGGGCAAGATGACGCGAGGCCGCGGTGAAAGCGTCAGGATGCAGGTCCAGGCCTTCGCGATCAGCGTGCAGGAAAAGGCGCAGGAGATTGGCGGGATCGGCCTCGAAAACCTCGGGACCCTCCACATGCAGGCGGCCGCCCTCGGCGTAGAAGCCCGGTGCCACGGCCCGTCGACGCGAACGGCCCCGGCCCGGAAGGAGGCGCGACAGGGGTGCCGGCTGCGACTTGACCCGCTCTTCCTCGAGCTTGGCGGTAAAGACCCGCGTCAGGACCCCGACCTCCTTGGCGATCAGGAAGTAGCGCCGCATGAATCGTTCCACGGCAGGGGCGTCGCCCCGGTCGCCATAGCCCATCCGCCGGGCGATGGCAGGCTGGAGGTCGAAGGTCAGCCGCTCTTCCGGGCGGCCGGTCGCGAAGTGCATGTGGCAGCGCACCGCCCACAGGAAGTCGATGGCACGGATGAATCCGGCGACTTCCCGGCGGTCGAACATGTCCAGCTGGATCACACCGCTGGCCCGGTCGGCGCTGGCTACGGGATTCAGGTAGCGGGCGATCCAGAACAGGGTGTTGAGGTCGCGCAGGCCGCCCTTGCCCTCCTTGATGTTGGGCTCGACCATGTAACGGCTGGTACCGGCGCGGAGGTGCCGCTCGTCCCTTTCCTTGAGCTTTGCGGCAACGAACTGGGCACCGGTGCCCCGCACCACCTCATCTCGGAACCGGCGGAGCAGGTCCCCCGCCAGGTCCTCGTCGCCGGTCAGGTGCCGGGCCTCAAGTATGGAAGTGCGGATCGTGAAGTCCTCGCGGGAGAGCCGCAGGCACTCGTCCACGGTGCGCGAGGCGTGGCCGACCTTGAAGCCCAGATCCCACAGCGCATAGAGCATGAACTCGATCACGCTCTCGGCGTGCGGCGTCTGCTTGTACGGCCGCAGGAACAGGAGATCGATGTCGGAGAAGGGTGCCAGGGCCCCGCGCCCGTAGCCGCCAACGGCCATCAGGGCCAGACGCTCACCCTCCGTAGGATTGCGCGCCCGGAAGACATGGACGGTCGTGAAGTCGTAGAGGGCGCTGACCACCTCGTCGGTGACGCCCGAAAGGAGCCGGGCCGATTCGATCCCGCCGGCACCGTTCTCCAGGCGCTCCTTGGCGATCATCCGTCCCCGGAACAGGGCCTGGCGGAGGATCTCAAGGGCACGTCGCCTCTGCTCGGCCTCGTCCCCGAGGGCGTCGAGTGCCGCCGCCGACAGCCGGGCGCGCAGACTCACCCCGTCCAGGACGTGTTCGATGCGGGTCGGGCGCAGGCGCTTGGACATCAGGCTGAGATATAGGCGCAATTCGTCGGCCGCGTCAGGCTCGTCGGCTGTCAAAGTCCCCCGATTGCCGGGGTCCCCAAGTCGGAGCATGATCGGGGATGCACCCGGAGGGACCCTGCATGGCCGCGGCACCCGCCCTGGAGCTGACCGAGGTGACCCGGCGCTTCGGGGACCGGGCCGTGGTCGACGGCCTGGGTTTCCGGGTAGAGCGAGGGGCCGTCTTCGGATTCCTGGGCCCCAACGGCGCCGGAAAGACCACCACCCTGCGGATGATCCTGGGACTGGTCGCGCCGACCTCGGGCCGACTGGATGTTCTGGGCGCGGTGGACGGCCGGAGCGTGCGCAATCGCATCGGCTTCCTGCCGGAGGAGCGGGGTCTCCATCCCCGGATGACGCCCCTGCAGGCCGCGGGCTTCCTCGGCTCGCTCAAGGGCGTTCCCCCGCAGGCTGCACGCCAGAAGGCGCGAGCCCTCCTGGAGGGACTTGGCCTCGGCGCCTCGCTCAACACACAGATCCGACGGCTTTCGAAGGGCATGGCCCAGCAGGTGGCCCTGGTCTGCACCCTGGTCCACGACCCGGACCTCCTGATCCTGGACGAACCCTTTTCGGGCCTGGACCCCATTCACCAGCAGGGGCTCGAGGCCCTGATCCGCGAGCGGGCAGCGGCCGGGGCGACCGTGGTCTTCTCCACCCATGTCATGTCCCACGCCGAACGGCTCTGCGACCAGGTGGTCCTCCTGGCCCGGGGGCGGAAGGTCTTTGATGGCACGGTCCAGCAGGCGCGGAGCCGGGCACCTGGCCGCCTGATCCTGGAGGGTGAACTCACCCCCGAAGTCATCGCAGCCCTGCCCGGCGTGGCGGAAGTCGCCACCTCGGACCTTCCGGAGGGACGGCGCCTGGAGGTCTGGCTGTCCCCGGGGGTCGAAGCGCACCAGACCCTCTCTGCCGCTTTCCGGGCCGGCCTGCCGATCCGGCGGTTCGAATCCCGCGAACCCGGACTGCATGAGGCCTTCCTCCTGCTCACCGGAACCCGGGCCGACCTGCCGGAGGTCGCCGGGGCATGAGGCGTCTGCTGATCATCCTGAGGCGGGAGTATCTGGCCTACCTGCTGACGCCCGGCTTCCTTCTGGCCCTGATCGCCTTCCCGGTGATCACGCTGGCGAGCCTTGGCGTCCCGGCCCTCGTCGCCCGCCAGGCGCCAGCCGCGACGGTGGCGGTTCTGGACCTTACCGGACTTGGAGCAGGCTCACCCGGGAATGACCTGAGCGCGCGAATCCGCGAGGGCGACACGCGGAACCTGCCCAGCGAACGCCCCGCACGCCTCGTGGCCCTGCCGGCCGAGATTGCGGGTGCCCGGACTCCCGAGGCGGCGGGGCGCCTCATAACCGCCTATTACGACGCAGCGGGAAAAGACGACACGCGGCCCGCGATCCTGGTCCTGTCCGGGACACCGGACGACCTCGACGCCCGCCTCTGGACGCCGCGCGCCCGCCTTGTCGACCTGTCCGGTGAGCTGGAAGATCGACTGACGGAATGGCTGCGTGCGGAACGGATGCGCGCTGCAGGCCTGGATGCCGGGCGCATCGGCGACATCGCCTCGGCGCGGGTTGAGGTCAAGACCTACTCGCCGGAAGCGTCCGGGGGCGTGGTGAAGATGGGAGACCGTATTCCCCAGCTAGCCGCTGTGGCCGTGTCCTATCTCCTTTGCATGATGATCCTGGTAGGATCCGGAATGATCTCCAGCAGCGTGATCGAGGAGAAGTCCAGCCGGGTGATCGAGGTCCTGGTCACCTCGGCCCACCCCGCAGAGCTTTTGCTCGGGAAGGTCCTGGGCATACTTCTCCTTTTCCTGACCGTCCTCGGCGCCCTGTTGGGCGCGGGCCTGCTCGCCGCCGGCTACCTTCCACCCGGTCTCACCGAGGGGCTGTCCAAGGCCCTCTTCGCCCGGGGGCTCCTACCCTGGGCCCTGGTCTTCCTGGTCTCCGGATTCCTGATGTACGGCTCGCTTTTCGCAGGCTTGGCCGCGTTCTGCGAGACGCCCCGGGAGGCCCAGAGCCTGGCGACGCCCCTGAGCATGATGATGGTCATTCCCCTCCTGCTGGTGATTTCGGCCCTCCAGTCGCCGGACTCCCCCATCATCCGCATCGCGGCCCTGATACCCCCCTTCACGCCCTTCCTCATGCTGCTGAGGGTCGTGGACAATGCACCGGCCTGGGAGGTCCTGACGGGCCTGGCCCTGATGGGGCTGACCACCGCAGCCGCGATAGGGGTCGGAGTCCAGGCCTACCGCACAGGGGCCCTGTCCCAGGGCCAGACCACGCTCTGGTCCCTTGTCCGCCGCAGCCTTACCGCCCGAAACTGATCGCGGCCATCCGGCGGCGTGTTCCTGGCCCTGTCCCTGCGACCGCGCCCTACCCGCCCCTGATGTCCCCGTTCAGGGCGGCGAGGTCGGCGGCTGAACCCAGGGTGGAGCCCTCCGTCCGGCGGCCGAGGACATAGTTGGGCGGCACCACCTCAGGATCAGCGCCGGGGGCGGTGGGCGGGGAGTAGTAGCCGAGGGCATAGGAGCCCATGGCATAGCCCAGCAGGTCCTGGAGGACGGGATCAAAGGTCCGGGCGATCTCGGGCGGGCAGGCCAGGTACTGGTTCTCCTCCTGGCGCAACCAACCCAGGGCGTAGGTGATGTTCAGCCCAACCCGGTCGGCGTCCGAGGTGTTGGCCCCGCCGCCGTGCACAACACTTCCCGTGTAGATCAGGACCGAGCCCCGCCCCATGACGGCCTGGGTGACCTCGGAGGGGTCGGCCCGCCGGTCGTCGGGCCAGGCGGTGGAGCCCGGGACCACCTGGGTGGCGCCATTCTCCCGGGTGAAGTCGGTCAGGGCCCAGATGGTGTTGAGCTGGGGCTCGATGTCCCTGAGGTACGCGCCCCAGGCCCATCGGTCCTTGTGGAGGCTCTGGGCCGTCTCTCCGGGCATTATGCGAATGACCTGGCCGAGATGGAGCTGGTAGCGCTCGCAGGCGGGCAGCAGGAGCCGATCGCACTGGGCAAGGATCCGGGGGTCCCGAATCAGGTCCCGGCATAGGGCTGAACGGGCGGCCAGGGCACCGGTCCGGGTGGTCCTGAAACCCGTGAAGCGGTCCCGCCCAGCGGCGGTAGCCTGGACCCAGGGATCCAGCTCCGAGCGGACAGCATCGGCCTCCCCGGGCGACAGGACTCCGTCCAGGATCACCGCGCCGTCGGCGACGAGTTGGGCGTGGATCCGATCGGGATCGGCGTCAGCGGGAAGGTGGACAAGTTGGGACACGGGCAACCTCCTGATCACTTCCCAGCGGGCCGCACCCGCTCGAGTTCCATTACATCGAAGGTGGATTCAACTTGCGGCTCGGGAAACTCCAGCCGGAGCCGGTCCTGGCCCGGCCGTACGGCCATGGCAACCTGGTTCCGGGCACCTGGGCGTCCGTAGGCTTGGCGGGGCTCGTCGCCCAGGGACTGGGCACCGGCGAAGATCATCCGGGTCTCACCGTCATCGTAGAAGCGCCCGCTGACCCTCTGGGAACCTGTGAGCTTGTCGAGTCGCAAGCCGGCACCGTCATCGACGATCCGGCAGCGGAACCAGCCATAGACCACCAGGCCCGCAGACTTGCCCAGCTTGAGGGTGCGGCATCGCCAGTCTCCCGCCAGGTCCGCCTTGCGAACGGAGAGAAGGGTTCCGGACATGGCCCGGTCAAGGGTGACAACGTCCGCCGGCGCGCCATGGGCCCGGGCGTCCGCAAGGGCTGCAGCACGGGTGGAATCGATGCGCGCAAGACGACCCTTGTCCTCAGGTGTCAGCAGGCCGACCACGGCACCATCGGCAAGGGCCGGGCCGGCGATGCAGGCCGCGAGGACGGCCAGGGTGAACATCCTGGGAAATGTCACGGCACCCGCCTCCAAGTTGTCGCTAAGCAGGATCACAACGGATCATGCCACCGGTTTGGAACAAGGGCGAGTCTGCCGCGCACGAGCGCGTAACCTGAACGCCAGGACCGAGGCCCGCAAACCGGCTCAGACCCTGATGTCCACCCGACGCTGGGGGTCGCGAGGGCGCCGGTCTTCGTCGGAGCGCATCTCTGATCCGGTGGAGGCATCAGCCGGCTTCACCGGCGTGACGGTCAGGGAACCGGGCACAGGCGAGACAGCGGCGGGCTGGACGTACATCCAGGCCATGGGATCCTGCGGTACAACGTTCATGTCGGCCTCCTTCGCGGCGCCACCAGATCCACTTCCTGGGGGGATAGGACAAGCAGAGCGCAGATCCTTAGGATAGCGGCCCTTTCCTCGGCGTCAAATCCGCCGTCCGCAGATGCCACGGCGCAGGCGGCGGAGGCCACAAGCCGGGCGGCGTCCGGCTTGTCCCGGAGCCGGCGGATCGTGCCCTCGGACATGACCAGCGCAGCCTCCGGATCCCGGTTGAAATCCTCGATCCGGGCCTCGAAGGCCTCGATGAGGTCGCTGATCCCGAAGACGTCAAGCGCAGGCAGGGTGCGCATACGCTCCGTGACACGGTGGGTTTCCTCAGGGGTAACCCAACCATCAGACTGGGCGACCAGGGCGCAGGCGCTAACCAGGGCCTCGAACTGGACGAGGTCGCCTGGGGTCCAGGCGTCTTCGAACACCGGCCGGCGGTCAGGGGTTTGCAATTGAGACGTCTTCATCATGGCACTCCTCTGCTTGGGGGCGCCCGACGCCGGAGCCGGCTGGCTTGGGGGGGAAGGGAAGGCCCCGGACCCGGCATCGAGCGCACCCGATGCGGTCCGACATCACACTTCACTGGAAGCGTCAGAGGGGCCCGGGCCGCCCCATTCATCTGGGTTAGCCGCCCAACCCCTTCAAGGGCCGCCCCGAAAAAAATCGGTGCCGGGTCTGCGCCCGCTGCCCCTGAAGGCAGTATTCCGGGCCTGGCGCGGAGGTCTTTCCCGCGGCGCGCGTCTGTAGGACAATCTCCTTCCAGCAGGAGGATCTTCATGGCCGGGACCGGACAGGGACTGAGACTCGCGGTGATCGGTGCCGGCGCCGGCGGCATCGCCGCGGCCATCCGGCTGCGCGAGCGCGGCGTGAGCGACGTGGTGATCTTCGAGAAGGCCGGGGAGCCGGGCGGGACCTGGCGGGACAACACCTATCCCGGCATTACCTGCGACGTGCCCTCGCACCTCTACCGCTTTTCCTTCGCTCCCAATCCGGAGTGGAGCCACAAGTACTCCCCAGGCCCGGAGATCCAGGCCTACATGCGCAAGGTGGCGGCAGACTACGGGGTCGAGGCCCGGATCCGGTTCAACAGCGAGGTCCTGTCGGCGAACTGGCGGGACGGTGCCTGGGAGATCGTCACCAACCAGGGACCCCAGGGGCGGTTCGACGCCGTCATCACCGCCGTGGGGATCCTGCACCATCCCTCGCTCCCGGACATCGAGGGCCTGAAGGCCTTCACCGGCGCCGCCTTTCATACCGCGCGGTGGGATCACTCGGTCCCCCTGGAGGGGAAGCGCATCGGCGTCATCGGCACCGGGTCCACAGCCATCCAGGTCGTCCCGGCCATCGTCGACCGGGCCGAGAAGGTCAGCCTCTTCCAGCGCACCCCGCAGTGGATCCTGCCCGAGCCGAACCTGCCGATCGCCGACGAGAAGCGCGCCGCCTACCGGGCGGATCCAGCCCTCCTTGCGGACCAGTACGCCCACCTCGCCCAGGCCTTCAACGGCGCCTTCTGCGCTGCGGTGGCGGGAGAGGCGCCAGACGTCTACGCCCGCATGGCCCAGGCCTGCCTGGATAACCTGAACACGGTCGCCGACCCCGGCCTGAGGGCCCGGCTGACGCCCGACTACCGCATGGGCTGCAAGCGGCTGATCGTCTCGAGCCTTTTCTATCCGGCCATCCAGCGGCCCGACGCCGAACTCGTCACCGACGCCATCGACCGGATCGAGGCGGGCGGGGTGCGGACGGCGGACGGTCGGCTCCATGAACTGGACGTCCTGGTCCTGGCCACGGGCTTTGACGCCCACCACCCCTTCGGCGACATGCGCATCACCGGGCGAAGCGGCCGGCCGCTCTCCGAGACCTGGGCGAAGGGCAATGTCACCTACCGCGGGGTGACGGTTCCTGACCTGCCCAACTGGTTCATGCTGGGCGGCCCCAACAGCCCCCTGGGCAATTTTTCCTTCCTGATGACCGCTGAGCGCCAGCTGGATTATGTGCTGCAGCTGGTGGACCTTCTGGTCGGGGGCCAGGCCCGGGAGATCACGCCCCGGGAGGCGCCCACACAGGCCTGGACCCTGGCGCTGAAGGAAAAGCTGACCGGGTCCATCTGGGCCTCAGGCTGCCGCAGCTGGTACTTCGACGCACATGGCAATGTCGCCACCTACCCCTGGTCCTACGAGACCTTCGAGGCCGAGATGAAGGCCCCAGTCCTGGAGGACTACGCCCTGTCGGCCTGAGCCGGTATCAGGGCGCAGCAGACAGGATGAGGGCCCGGGCCTCGCGGATGGGGTCCGCCACCAGGGGCAGCTGATACCTCAGGAAGAAGAGCCCGTAGAGGCCGGTCCGGCGGTCGATCCAGGGATAGACGCCAAAGGCTCCGGGGCTGGAGGCCAGGACACAGGTGCCGTCCTCCCCGGCGACCTCGCACCAGTTCCCCAGGTCATAGGCTTCGATACCCGACAGCCCCGGGGGCCTGTAGGCTATGGGCTTGCCTGCCGTCTGGATCGTCTCCATCTCAGCGACGGCGGCCTTCGAGAGCACGCGCCGCCCGTCCAGGATACCCCTTCCCGCCACCATCCCCAGGAAGCGGCCGTAGTCGGCGGCAGTGGTGTAGACACCGCCCTGGAGGTTGGGATTGCGGACGGTCGCCGGATCGAGGTCCGGGCGCAGGGGGTGACCCCAGGTGGTCGACGTCATGCCGAGCGGCCTCGCGATGCGCGCCTCGAAGAGGTCCGCCCAAGCCTGGCCGGTGGCCTGTTCGACCAGGGCCCCGACGACCTGAAAGGACGGGCCCCCATACCGGAAGACCGTCCCCGGGGGATCCGTCTGGGGACGGCCAGCGATCCGGACAGAAGACTCGGCCAGGGTGATCCCGGAATCCTGGAGAAGGTCAGACATGCCAATCAGGCTGCCCTGGCCAGCGGTGTAGGAGAGCAGTTGGCGCAGGGTGATCTCGCCGGAACGGCCCTGGAATTCCGGAAGGCGCCGACCAATCGGCTCATCCAGGGACAGGCGGCCCTCATCGACGACGGTCATGACCAGGGCTGCGGTTATCCACTTGGTGGCCGAGGCGACGGGAAGGCGATCGTCCGGCGCGATGCGCCCGCGGTCCATCCGGTAAAGGAGATCGCCATTACGATAGACAAGGACGGAGACGCCGGGCGCGCCCCGGGCGAGGATGGCGTCGAGGCGCGCGTCCAGCCCCGCCGGCGGAGGGGCCGCCCATGCCGCCGGGCCCAAGGCGGCCAGGCCCAGGGCGGCGAGGCCCAGGACGAGGGCGGGAAGACGTCGGCGGAGGGGCATCTGGCGGAGTCCGACTGAAGGCGGCAGGATGAGGCTCTGGGCGGCCGGGAACAAGTCGGCGCCTGTTCGGCGGTATTCGGAAGGAATTTCGGCATGAGTGGGGCGAACGCGGCCCAGGTCGCCTATTGGAACGACGCGGCGGGCCGGACTTGGGCCGAGCTGCAAGACCGCATCGACCGACAGATCCGTCCCCTGGGACTGGCCGCCATGGACCTGCTGGCCCCGGCCCCGGGCGAGACTCTTCTCGATGTGGGCTGCGGCTGCGGAGATAGCAGCCTGGAGCTGGCCCGGCGGGTCGGTCCGGAGGGTGAAGTCCTGGGTCTCGATGTTTCCGGCCCCATGTTGGAGGTTGCCCGCCAACGGGCGGCGGCGGCGGGCGCCCAGGGCCTGGAGTTCCGTGAGGCCGACGCCCAGACCGCGGCGCTTCCCGGCGGCCGGGACGCGGTCTTCTCCCGGTTCGGCGTGATGTTCTTCGCTGACCCTGCGGCCGCCTTCGGGAACCTGCGCCGGGCCTTGAGGCCGGGAGGCCGCCTGGTCTTCGTCTGCTGGCGGCCCCTGGCCGAGAACCTCTGGATGCGGCTGCCCGCGGAGACCGCGGCGGGCCTGGCCCCGCCAGCCCCGCCGCCGGAGCCCGGGGCGCCGGGCCCCTTCGCCTTCGCCGACCCTGACCGGGTGCGGCGGATCCTGGCCGAGGCCGGATTCATCGGGGTCGATATCGTCCCCCATGATGAGGCGATCGGCGGCCTCGACCTGGAGGGGACGGTGGAGATGAGCTTCCGGGTCGGGCCCCTGGGCGCGATCCTGCGCGAGCGGCCAGACCTCGCCCCCGTCCTGCGCGACCGCGTCCGCGAGGCGGTGACGCCCTGGCTTCGCGACGACGCCGTCTACATGCCCTCGGCCACCTGGTTGGTGAGCGCCCGGAACCCGGCCTGACCCCGCCCTTGGGTCTCAGCCGTTCAGGAATCGGGTCAGGGCTGCGCGGCTGTCGCGCTCGGCGGCCTGGGCGACCCGGGTGCCGCGCATGACCTGGAAGGCGTGGAAGGCACCCGGATAGACGTGGACCTCGGTCGGAATCCCCTCGCGGGTCAGCCGCCGGGCGTATTCCAGGTTCTCCTCGAGGAAGAGGTCCAGGGCACCCGTGGCGATGAAGGTCGGGGGCAGGCCCGCCAGGCTCTCCGCCCGGGCCGCTGCGGCATAGGGCGAGACCCCCTCGATCCCGGGCTCATGCCCGAGCAGGGCCGACCAGCCGAAACGGTTATTGTGTGGCGTCCAGATGAACTCGCCCACCGTGGGATGCGGATCGGGTCGGGTGCAGGTGCGGTCGTCGATCATCGGGTAGATGAGGTGCTGGAAGGCCAGGGCGTACTCGCCCCGATCCCGGACCAGCAGGGCGAGGCTGGCCGCCAGACCCCCGCCGGCACTCTCGCCCATGACACCGACCCGGCCCGGGTCGACGCCCAACTCGGCGGCGTTGGCCAGGGTCCAGGCCAGGGCCGCATAGCAATCCTCGACAGCGCCGGGGAACCGCGTCTCCGGTGCAAGGCGGTACTCCACCGTGACAATGACGCAGCCGAGGTCGGCGGCCATGGGGCGGTGCATGGCCTCGCTGCCATCGGCGCGGCCAGAGACATAGCCGCCCCCGTGAACATGCAGGATGCAGGGCAGGGGCCCTTCGACGCCCCGGGGCTGGTAGATGAGGACCTCCACATCCGGGTCGCCGGCGCGGCCCGGGATCATCCGCCGGACCTGGTCCGTTCGCTCAGCGTCCTTCGGGTCGGCGGGGAACCAGGAGGCCCGCCCCCGCATGCCCGGCAGCATGGCCTCGGTCAGGACCGCCGTCGGGAAGGCGTCCAGCATGGGCAGGAGTTCGGGGTCGACCAGGTGGCGGGAGAAAGATTCGGACATGGCGCTTCCGCAGATTGGAGATCAGGGGAAATCATGACCCGCCGCCGGCAGGGCGGCAAGCCGGCGGCGGGAGGGTGAGGTCAGGGATAGATCTTCAGCATCTGGCCCTCATGGCGGCGCACCGCCTGGCGCATGCTGGTCCACTGGGCCGGGACATTACCCCGGTCCCATTCGGTGATCTCGGCCTTCAGGCGGGCGACGACCTCGGGGCGGGTGGCGGCGAGGTTACGGCTCTCGCCGGGGTCCTCGGCCAGGTTGTAGAGCATGTCATAGGCGCCCTGGGCAGAGACCCTGGCCTGGACGCCATCGGGGGTGATGCCGGCCGAGAGGCTCTCAGTCTCGCCCGGTTCGGCCCGGTTGACGCTCCAAAGCTTCCAGGCGCCGTCTCGCACGGCATAGTTGGGGCCAGAGCGCCAGAAGAGGCGGCGGGCGAAGCCCTTCGGTTTAGGTCCGGAGAGGTAGGGAACGAGATTCTCGCCGTCTGTCCCTTTCGGCAGGGTCGCCCCCGCCAGGGCGGCGGCCGTGGGGAGGATGTCGAGGCTGGAAACCACCTGGTCCTCCACCCCGCCGCGGCGGAAGCGCCCGGGCGCGGAAATGATGTAGGGCACCCGCACGCCTCCCTCGAGGTGCAGGCCCTTGAAGCCGTTCAGCGGACCGTTGGTGCAGGCCGTCCCGATGTAGCCGGCGCATCCGTTGTCGGAGAGAAAGACGATGACTGTGTTCCTCTCCAGGTCCCGCGCCTTGAGCTCCGCACGGATCCGTCCGACCCCGTCGTCCAGGGCGGTGACCATGGCGGCGTAGACCCTTTGGCCCTTGTCCGGGATGTCGCGGTTGCGTGTGATGTAGCGGGCCGGCGCCTGCAGGGGCGTATGTGGTGCCGCATGGGCGAGGTAGAGGAAGAAGGGGCGTCCTGCGGCGGCGTCGATGAAGCTGATGGCCTCGCGCGTGAAAGCGTCGGTGAGGTAGGCGCCTTCCTCCACCACCTCGCGGCCCCGATAGACAGGGGCGGCCCTGCGCAGGAGGGTCATCTTTTCCGCCTCGGTTGCGCCGGGGGGGGGCCGGACCCCTTCAGCGAGGCCGAAGGAGGCTTCGGCGCCGGGCGGGGTGATCTCCTCGTCGCCGGCCTGGAAGTCGGTCATGAAGGCCGTGGCACCGGTCATGATGCCGAAGAAGCTGTCAAAGCCGCGGTCTAGGGGGTGGTAGCCCGAAGGCTGGCCCAGATGCCACTTGCCAACCATGCCGGTCGAGTACCCGGCGCCCTTCAGTACCTGGGGAAGGAAGACCTCATCCCGGGAAACCCCGCCCGTCCGGTCCCGGCCGACCGGGTTGAACTCATAGCCGAAGCGGGTCTGGTAGCGGCCCGTCAGAAGGGCGGCGCGAGAGGGCGCGCAGACCGGATGGGCCACGTAGCCCTGGGTGAACCTCACCCCTTCCCGGGCCAGGGCGTCGATGTTGGGAGTCTTCACCCGCGGCGAGCCATAGGCGCCCGTGTCGCCATAGCCCAGGTCATCGGCGATGATGACGATGATGTTTGGCTGGGTAGGCGCCGCCAGGGCAGGCGCCGCCGCAAGACTTGCACCCGCCACCGCCGCAAGGATCAGGCTCTTGTTGAACATTCTGGTTTCCTCCCGCCCGGGACTTCCGCCGGGGCCGGGAGGAGGCTAGCACAAGGTTGGCGGCGCGGCAGGGCCTCTGCAGCGGACCGTACCTGTCCGGAGACGCGACCCATGCAGAGTGCCCTTCGCCTGGCCATCCTTGCGACGACATTCCTCCTGGGGACCCTTGCCATGACCGAAGCCCAAGCCGCGGAAGACCCCTTCACCTGGATGGAGGAGATCGAGGGCACCCGGGCCCTGGACTGGGCAAAGGCCGAGAACGCCCGGTCCCTGCCCCGCCTGCAGAATGACCCCCGCTACCCTGGCCTCTACGCGGAAGCCCAAACCATTGCGACGGCGGCCGACCGGATCCCCGGGGTCGCCTTCGCCGGCGGAGACAGACTCCGCGACTTCTGGCAGGATCGGACCCACGTCCGCGGACTGTGGCGAGAGACCGACCTGGAGGGCTACCGGTCGGGTGCCCCGACCTGGCGCACCCTCCTGGACGTCGACGCCCTGGCCAAGGCCGAGTCGGCGAACTGGGTCTTCGCCGGTGCCAACTGCCTGGCCCCCGAAGAGCGGCTCTGTCTGGTCAGCCTGTCCAACGGTGGCAAGGACGCTGCGACCGTTCGCGAGTTCGACACCCAGGCCGGCCAGTTCGTCGAGGGTGGCTTCCGCCTGCCCGAGGGCAAGCATCGCTTCGACTGGATCGACCGCGACACCCTGCTGGTCGTGACGGCCCTGTCGGCCTCGGAAAGCACCGTCTCCGGCTATCCCTATGTCGCCCGCGTGCTGAAGCGCGGGCAGACCCTCGCCCAGGCCCGGGAGGTGTTCCGGGGTGATCGCAGCGACGGCGGCTACGGCGTGAGCGGACAGGTCTTCCGTGATGCCCGGGGGCGGGTCGAGGCCGTGATCCTGGCCCGGCCTCTCGACACCTTCAGCGCGGAGTATCACCTGCTGGAGGGAGACCGGGCCGTCAAGCTGGCCCTGCCTCCCCGGTCGACCGTTCAGGCCCTCGTCTCAGGCCGGCTCGTGGTCACCCTTGAGGCAGACTGGCCGGAGGCCGGCATGAAGACCGGAGACCTGGCGGACTTCGACCTGGCCGCGGTCCGCGCGGCACCCGGGGTCCTGAAGCCAGACCTCGTCCTGCGCCCGACGGAGAGCCAGAGCGTGGAGCAGGTCGCCTCGACCCGCGACAGGCTGGTCATCGGCCTGTTGGACACTGTCCGCGGCCAGGTCCGCAGCCTGAAGCGGACAGGGGGAGCCTGGACCTCCGAGACCCTGTCCCTGCCGGCAGACTCGACCCTGACCCTGACCTCGACGTCGGAGGACAGCGACCGGATCCTGATGAGCGCGTCGAGCTATCTGTCGCCCACCAGCCAGTGGCTGGCGGATGCCGGGACGGGGGCGACCTCACGCCTGCGCAGCCTGCCGCCCCGGTTCGACGCCTCGAACCTGGTCGCAGAGCAGAACTGGGCGGTGTCGAAGGACGGCACGCGGATTCCCTATTCCGTAGTGCGTCGCAAGGACGCGCCGATGGACGGCTCCAACCCGACCCTGCTCTACGCCTACGGCGGCTTCCTGGTCAGCCAGACCCCGGCCTATGCCGCCTCCTCCGGAAAGCTCTGGCTCGAGAAGGGCGGGGTCTATGTGGTGGCCAACATCCGGGGCGGGGGAGAGTTCGGACCGAGATGGCACAATGCCGGTCTGAAGCTCGACCGGATGCGGGTCTACGAGGATTTCTTCGCGGTCTCCGAGGACCTGATCCGTCGGGGCTTTACCTCACCCCGACGCCTTGGGATCATGGGCGGCTCGAACGGTGGCCTCCTGATGGGCGTGGCCCTGACGAAGCGCCCGGAACTGTACAACGCCGTGGTCATCCAGGTGCCCCTGTTCGACATGATCCGCTACACCCAGATCGGGGCCGGTGCCTCCTGGGTGGGCGAGTACGGCGACCCGGCCATTCCGGCGGAGCGGGACATGCTGCTCTCCTACTCGCCGTACCAGAACCTCAAGGCAGGGCAGCCCTATCCGCAGGTGTTCATCGAGACCTCGACCAAGGACGACCGCGTCCACCCGGCCCATGCGCGCAAGGCGGCGGCCCGGCTGAAGGAACTTGGGTACGATTACATCTACTACGAGAATATCGACGGCGGTCATGCCGCCGCCGCCAACCTCAACGAGAGAGCCCTGCGCCAGGCGCTGGAATACACCTACCTCATGCAGAGGCTGATGGACTGACCGCTCCCTTCAGTCTTGATCCTGCCCGTCTCGATCCCGGCGCGTCAGCGCGGTGCGTAGAGCCGCGCCGGGCGGTGCGGGCCCCGCTCGAAATCGTCAAGGGCGCGCAGGCTCCCGGATTCCTCGACGAGCTTGCGGAAGTTGCGCTTGTCGACAGGCCTGCCGATGGTGGCCTCGTAGGCGGCCTGGAGCCGGGCCAGGGTAAAGGCCGGCGGCAGGAGGGGCAGGAGGAAGCCGGGATCTGCCCGGACTTCAGTTGCGAGACGAGAAAGGGCGGCGGCCAGAATGTCGCCATGATCGAAGGCCAGGGTCCCGACCTCGGGAAGGGTCCGCCAGTCGGCCTCGGCGGCGTCCGTCCCCGCCTGCAGCCGGACCTCCCCTGCGCGAACCAGGGCAAGGTAGGCGACGGAGATCACACGGCCGCGGGGGTCGCGGTCAGGATGGCTGAAGTTGGCGAACTGCAGGATCCGGCCCGGGCGGACCCCGGTCTCCTCCTCCGTCTCCCGGCGGGCGCAGGTGTCGAGGTCCTCGGTCTCCTGCAGGAAGCCCCCGGGCAGGGCCCACCAGTCGCCAAAGGGGTCGGCCCCCCGTCGGACCAGAAGCAGCCGAAGGGCTCCGTCGTCCAGGGACAGGATGACGATATCGGTGGCGACGGCGGGCCGGGGATACGCGTAACAAAAGGTGGTCATGTTAGTGTGTTGACAACACGAAGTAGAATGTGTATTTTTCACACTATCAGTTCAGCCCGTTCCGTCAACCTCAGGAGCCGCCCTTGGTCCGAACCAGCCTGTCCCATCCTCTGCGAATTGACTCGGTCAGCGCTGGCACCGGCTGCGTCGGCATGACGTTCTCGCCGGGCAAGAAGGGGCCGAGTCCCCTCGGCGACCCCTGGGACCGGGACCTGGAGGCGGACCTGGCCGTGATCACCGCCTGGCGTCCGACCGTGGTCGTCACCCTGATTGAGGCCGAGGAGTTCACGATCCTCCAGACGCCCCGGCTGGGCGAGCAGTTCCGGGCCGCCGGCCTCGAATGGCGACACCTTCCGATCCGCGACCTGCACGCTCCGGACCCGAGGTTCGAAAGAGCCTGGACCTTCGCGGGCGCGGAGATGCGCGACCTCTTGTCCCGGGGGGGACGGGTCCTGGTTCACTGCCGCGGTGGGC
>Ga0079300_10000348_pt1 | contig 17179 bp, 13 predicted proteins | sample Wag4_2014_7_11_FD_74799 | JGI IMG/M metagenome (GOLD analysis project Ga0079300, IMG submission 74799) | Fresh water microbial communities from Ohio, USA - Utica-2 Time Series HT 2014_7_11 | ecosystem: Environmental > Aquatic > Freshwater > Water tank | place: USA: Ohio | collected 2014-07-11
AAACCACCTGAAATAAAGAGAGATACCACACCAATCGCAAAAAGCATGGCCGGGGTAAATTGAATGTTACCGCGCCACAACGTCGCCAGATAATTAAAAACCTTCACCGCCGAAGGCACCGCGATCACCAAGGTCAAAATCATGAACACATTCCCCAGGAACGGATTCATACCGGTAATAAACATGTGGTGACCCCAAACGATAAAGCTCAAGAAAGAAATTCCCAACAACGAACCCACCATGGCCCGGTAACCAAAAATCGGCTTGCGGGCATTGGTTGCTATGATCTCCGACGTTAGACCCAGGGCCGGCATCAAAACGATGTAAACCTCCGGGTGACCCAAAAACCAAAACAAGTGCTGAAAGAGAATCGGCGAACCACCGGTGCGGGTCAATGCTTCGCCTGCGATGTAGATTTCGCTGAGGTAAAAAGAGGTCCCAAAAGAACGGTCAAAAACCAAAAGTACCGCCGCCGATAACAAAACCGGGAAAGACAAAACACCCAAAATGGCTGTGCAAAAGAATGACCAAACGGTGAGGGGCATACGGGTCATTTTCATACCCGGTGTCCGCATGTTAAGAATCGTGGTGATGTAGTTGAGGGCTCCCATCAACGCCGAAGCAATGAACAAGACCATCGAAATCAACCACAGCGTCATCCCCAATCCCGAGCCCGGAACGGCCTGCGGTAAGGCACTGAGAGGCGGATAAATCGTCCATCCGGCCGATGCAGGTCCGCTTTCCACAAAGAGCGAGGCCAGCATGATGACCGAAGACAAAAAGAACAGCCAATAGCTGAGCATATTCAAGAATGGAGAAGCCATATCACGGGCCCCCACTTGGTAAGGTATCAAAAGGTTGGAAAAGGTTCCGCTGAGACCGGCCGTTAAGACAAAAAAGACCATCAGGGTCCCGTGCAATGTGACCAACGACAGGTAAAAATTCGGATCCAAGCGACCCCCTTTGCCCCACTCCCCGATGATGGACTCCAGCCAGGGGAAGGTGCGGTCCGGCCAGCCCAACTGCAAGCGGAACAGCAGCGACAAACCAGCAGCAATCAACGCCATAATCATCCCAGTGATCAGGTATTGCTTGGCGATCATTTTGTGATCCTGCGAGAAAATATACTTGGTGATAAACGTGTCGTGATGCTCGTGGTGAGCATGAGCACCGTGGCCGTGGGCCGGATCGTGGGAATGTGCTGTCGTGGACATGAAGTTTGGAATTAGTTGGCTTAGCGTTGGGTCGGTAATTGAGCCGTCAGACGACCCTCGGGGAGGGTGGTCAGGCTGGAGGCGGTATCGGCCGCAGGGCTTGGGCTCCCCTCGACGGCAGGTTCTGGACGGCGGAAATAATAGCGTTGTTTGGCCAACCACTCGGCGTACTCTTCGTCAGAAACCACGTTGACCTTCATACGCATATTGAAGTGAGCGGCCCCACAAATTTTGTTGCAGGCCAGTTCATAAACAAAATTGGAGTTGCCGGTGATTTCCCTCATTTCTTTGGTGGTCACCGTGGGGGTAAAATAGAATTGGGTGGGCATACCGGGCACCACATTCATTTGGACCCTGAAATGAGGCATATAAGCCGAGTGTATCACATCGCGGGCCCTGAGTTTCATCAGAACTGGACGGTTGACAGGCAACGTGATTTCGGGAACGAGCAAATCATCTTGGCCGGCCGAATCGCTTTCTTCAATCCCCATGCTGTTGGTCGCCGAAATCAAACGAAAATCATGACCTCCCAATTTCCCATCCGCACCAGGGTAACGGGCCTGCCACCCAAATTGATAGGCAAACAATTCAAATTGCAAGGCATCCGCGGCTGGCTTGACTTGGGTGATTTCGCGCCATACTTTGGTGCCGTACAAGACCAACACCGTCAAAACAATCGCCGGTACCACCGTCCAATAGAATTCCAATTGATGGTTATCGGCATAAAACAAAGCCTTGCGGCCTTCCCGGTGCCGGTAGGCCAGGGCAAAGCCAAAAAGCAAAAGTTGGGTGAGCACAAACACGGCGATGGTAATCCAAAAGGTCACGCTCAGCATGCCGTCCAATTCCACACCGTGGGCCGACGCCGAAACGGGGAGGGTGAACTTCATGAGCTTCAGAAAGTGCCATAACACAAAGAGCATGAAGACCACCAAAAAGACCACCATCAGGACGGCGTTGACTTTGTTCCAGTTGAAGAGACGGACTCCCCGGGTCTTCATCGAAGCCGAGAAGGTCTTGAGCCCTGCCAGGACAACCCAAGCCAGGGCAATCAACGCGATAATCAACTTGGGACCGTCTCCGAATCCTTCGGTGGGAGCCGCCTGGGCCAGAGCGGGCTCGGTGAGGAGGCCCAAGAGCAGGGTAAGAAATCCGGCAGAGGCGGTGTACCGCCCCCACTTGAACAGGCCGGGCATTGCATTACGCTTCATGAAAAACGAGTTTAGGGTAGCAGATGACGCGTCAAAGATAGGCCCCGTCTGCTTCAAAAATGCAATTTTGCCACCGCCTTGGCGTGGTTTTGAAAGAGAATTTCCCGGACATTTCATCGGGGATTTCCCGAAGCGTGAGGAGCCTTAATTTGGCCCTATGAAAAATCCCCTCTTGACCCTCCTCTACGTGGCCATGGCTTGGACCCTGGTCAGCCCTTGGGCCCAAGCCCAAAACGAAGCCCGCTGGATCCGGAATCCCCGAATCAGCCCCGATGGCTCGCAGATTGCCTTTGGGTACAAAGGAGACCTCTACCTGGTCCCCGTTGGGGGTGGCACGGCTCACCCATTGACCGTCCACGAGGCCCACGATATGATGCCTGTATGGAGCCGCGATGGGCGTTCCATTGCCTTTGCCAGTGATCGCCACGGCAATTTTGATGTCTTTGTGATGCCCGTCAGCGGGGGCCAACCGGTCCGTTTGACCCACCACAGCGCCGCGGATTACCCCCAGGATTTCAGCCCGGATTCCAAGTCTGTTTACTTCACCAGCGCCCGTTGTGTCAGCAAAGAGAACATCCGCTTCTACAGCCCCCGGCTATTTCAGAACTTGTACACCGTCCCCGCCACCGGGGGCCGATCCCTCCTCATCTCGGAGGCCGGGATGAGCAGCGCCCGCCTCAACCAAGACGGTAGCCTTCTTGTTTTTCAGGACCGCAAAGGCTACGAAGACCTCCTTCGCAAACATCACCGCAGTTCGGTCACCCGCGATATCTGGACCCTGGACCTCAAGAAAGGCGTTTATACCCAGGTGAGCGGTTTTGACGGCGAAGATTTGGACCCGGTTTTTGAAGGCAGCGGAGGCGACCTCCTCTACCTCAGCGAAAAGTCGGGTACCCTCAACGTGGTGCGCCAATCTGCAGGGAAGGAAACCCCTTTGACGCGCTTCAAGACCCACCCGGTTCGCCACCTGAGCGTTAGCCAAAGCCGCACCCTCTGCTATACCTACAACGGGGACCTCTATGTGCAGCCCAACGGAGAACAAGGCCGGCAGGTCAAGGTCACGATTCGCCACGACGGTCGCGGCAACGCCGTCAAGAACATGGCCGTGAATACAGGGGTCACCCAATTTGCCCTTTCCCCCAACGGCAAGGAAATCGCCTTTGTGAGCCGTGGCGAAATCTTTGTGACCTCGGTCGAAGGCACCCAGACCAAGCGCATCACCAACACCCCAAGCCAAGAGCGTTCCGTTCAATGGCATCCCGAAGGCCGACGCCTCATTTACGCCTCCGAACGCGGTGAAAGCTGGGACCTCTACACCGCCGAAATCGTCCGCAAAGAAGAACCCTATTTCTATGCCTCCACCCTCATCGAGGAGAAGGCTTTGGTAGCCACCCCTGCCGAGGAATTCGGACCCAAGTACGCCCCCAACGGCAAGTCAGTGGCCTATGTTTCGGATCGTAACATCTTGAAGGTTTGGGATATCGCCAAAAAAACCTCCAAGACCCTGCTACCCGAAGGTCGTAATTACAGTTATTCGGACGGGGATTGGGATTTTGCATGGAGCCCGGACAGCCGTTTCTTGTTGGTGGACGATGGCGAAGGGGCTTGGTTCTCCAACAGTGTCGCCCTGATTAACGCCGAGAACGGCACCAATGTGCATCCCCTACCCAGCGGTTACGGACAGTACCGGGTCAAATGGGTGATGGGCGGCAAAGCCATGGCTTGGCTTAACTCCAAGAACGGACGCAAAAGCCAGGCCTACCAAGGCAGCCGAGAAATGGACCTCTACGCCGGCTTTTGGGAACAGTCTGCCTTTGATCGTTATTCGTTGAGTAAAGAAGACTATGCTTTGCTCGAAGAACAAGAGAAAAAGGAGCAGGAGAAAAAGGACAAGGACAAAAAGGATGACAAAGGCAACAAAGACGAGAAAAGCAGCAAAGCCGGGACCGATAGCAGCAAAGCCGGGACCGACGGCAGCAAGGCCGGAACCGATAGCAGCACGGCTTTGAACCCCGTGACCGACCGACTCAAGGAGCGGGTGCGCCGCATCACCATCCACAGCAGCAGCATCGGCGATTATGTCTTTAACAAAGACGGGAGCAAGGTCTATTACCTGGCCGCCTTCGAGAAAGGCTACGACCTCTGGGTGACCGAACCACGAACCCGAGACACCAAAATTTTGGCCAAACTAGGGGCCGGCGGGGGTGGTTTGGAAATCAGCAAAGACGGCAAAAGCCTCTTTACCCTCAAGGAGGGGCGCCTGACCAAAATTGACGAGAACGGCAAGAGCGAGCCCATCGGTATAGCCGGTGAAATGGAACTGGACGCCGAATCCGAAAGGGCCTACATCCTCGATCATGCCTACCGCCAAGTGATTCAGAAATTTTACGATCCCCAAATCCACGGCATCGATTGGAAAGGCTTTTATGCCAATTACCGAGAATTCCTGCCCCATCTTAACAACAATTACGATTTTCAGGAACTCCTCAGTGAATTCCTGGGCGAACTCAACGCATCGCATACCGGGGGTCGCTATTCTCCTTCGAATCCCCAAGGGGATGAAACCGCCAGCCTGGGCTTGCTCTACGACGAGCGTTTCCCCGGTCCAGGACTCAAGGTCACCGAGGTACTGGCGGAGGGGCCTTTTAGCAAAGCCATTTCCGCCATGAAGGCCGGAGCCATCATCGAAAAATTGGATGGGGTTACGATTGATGACAACACCGATTGGACAGCGTTGCTGAACCGCAAAGTCCGCAAAAACACCCTGGTTACTTTTCGTAACAATCAAGAAACCAAAAGCATCGAAGAGGTCGTTAAACCCATTAGCCTGGGCGAAGAAACCGGTTTAATGTACGCCCGCTGGGTGCAACGCATGAAGGATGAAGTGAATCGTTTGAGCGGTGGGACCCTGGGCTATGTGCATGTTCAAGGGATGAACGACGGTTCGTTCCGGGATGTTTTTGACGAAGTCTTGGGCGAAAATTTTGACCGCAAGGCCTTGGTGGTGGATACCCGCTTCAATGGCGGAGGATGGTTGCATGACGACCTCAAGACCTTCTTGAGCGGCGAACGTTATTTGGACTTTGCACCCCAAGGCAATCGCCTCAAAGACGGGGAACCCATGGGTCGTTGGACCAAACCCAGTTGTGTGTTGATGAGTGAAGGCAATTACAGCGATGCCTTTATCTTTCCCTATGTCTACAAGCAGGCCGCTATCGGCAAAACCATTGGTAAACCTGTACCAGGGACCGGGACCGCTGTTTGGTGGGAAACCCAAATCGACCCCACCATGGTTTTTGGGATCCCCATGGTCGCCACCATAGGTCGTGAAAACCGCCCCACCGAAAACCTGCAGTTAGAACCCGATATCAACGCCGACCTCCCCTACCGAGACTTCCTCGAAGGCCGCGACAGTCAACTTGCCAAAGCCGTCGAAGTCCTCATGTTGGAAGTCAAAGGGCGGAAATAAATTTCGTTCAGATGTCCCCTGAAGGTTGTTTCACCGAACACTAGAACACCTTATGAAGTCCGTTTGAGCGAAGATTCCATGACATTCAGAACTTCGTCGCAATCTTCACGGGTTATTGAAAGCGGTGGTAGTGCAATCATTGTATTGTAATCCCAAGATGCACACCACATAACTCCTCTTTTTAGCATCCCTAAAAGAATCCGCATATGAAGTTTTTGGTTGGACAATTTTTCATCTTGATTATTAATCATTTCACAACCTATCATTAAACCAAGGCCTCGAACTTCTCCAAATTGGTCAGGATAATGCTGTTGCAATAATTGCGTAAAGTGGGCTTTCAAATACGCCCCCTGAATCCGCGCATTATTCAAAAGGTTTTCACTATCAAGTAACTCCATGTTCTTCAAGGCGAGGGCACACGACAAAGGGGTCCAGGCAAACGTACTTGATACATCGTCAAATTGCGTAAAACGCTCAATGTACTTTTCCTGAATCATAGCGCATCCAATGGCCGCGAAACCGGAGGCTAATCCTTTTGCAAGAGTTAGACCCGATGGAACGATACCAAAATACTCCGTTGCCAGAAAATGACCAGTTCGTCCGTTCCCGGTTAGGACCTCATCAAATACCAAGGAAACATCAAAGAAATTACAGATTTCTTGTAGTTTTTTAAAATAATTTTGAGGAGGTGTAATTACGCCTCCAGAACCCAGGATAGGTTCTGCAAAAAATATCTTAATATCCGGATTCTTCTCCAGCGTTTTGGTAATTTGTTCGGTGCATTCAAAGGAACAAGTCTCTGGATTCTTTTTGAATGGACATCGCAAACAATACGGCGGATCGACTTTAAATTCCTTGTATTCTTTTTTTACTGGTGGCAATCCAAATGCATCAATATCACTGATGCCAAGGGAGGCATGCGACCCGCCGTGATAGGAACGGTTGAAGGAAACCACACTCGCCGAACCATAATAGGAAGAAATGACTTTTCGTGCGATTTCGTTGGCATCACTACCACCCGTTGCCCGGAAACATTTGTAATTCATAGCAGGCATTTTTTGACAAAGCACCTCCGAAAGTTTCGCGCTTTCCTCGGTTACCATCCAAGGCGGAGAATAGCAACTTTTAATCGATTGTTCCTGAAGGGCAGCTACCATTTTGGGGTGCTGCCAACCTACATTGACCACCCCGTAACCCGCTGACATATCTATGTAATCGTTACCTTCAATATCCTTAAATCGAACACCTTGTGAGGCAGCAAACGAAGCAGGAAAAGAAAGGTCCGTGACTTGGTATTGTTTTGTTAGCTGAACAATCGTTTTGTTATTCATAATTTCTAAATAAAATCAAATGCTTGAGCGTAAACTGGAGCAGAATTCATTTTTTGCTTTTCGTTTGTGGTAAGGCCTTCTGTTCTTACCATGCATGAAACACTGGAATCAGCGACAAAATATTGGAGTATCCCTAGACTCATATTTTGCTGAATAGCCTTTTTTAGCGGACTGGTTGACCCTAACCATAACATGCCCGAATGCAGATTTTCAACCCTAAGGATATGCTCAAAAAGACGCCCAAGCTCCTTTTCGTGGCCTGTTTTTAAATAAACGGAATCAAATGCAACAAATTCAAATTTGGAAGGATTAAAAATTCGGTTGATGAATGGAAGCCTCGGTAAGACTTTCAAAATAAACATCCCTGATCGACCCGGCATTTTGCTAATTACCCAATGCACCCTGTAGTACTGACATCCCGCTACGATCTCGCCATTCTTTTTGATGACTTGATAATTATCATTCTTAAACAATGATTCAAAATGAACCATCGCATACCCTCGATAAAAATTTTGCAAAAGTTTTTTGACCGTAACCTTTTCCTCGTCTGATGAAATCTTGATTACCTCTTTGACTTTTTGGGGGAAAAACCTACTGAACCCAATGGTATTAAAGGTAAACATTGGATCATACCCGGCATTCTTAACAACATTAAAAGAGGCCTTGTTTCCTTTTTCGATATTAGCGAAGAAGATGGTCTTTTCTGAAACTTCTTCAGCAATGAGTTCCATGATCCGACTTGTATATTTCTTCGTGATTCCTTTGCCCCTAATATTTGGTGAGGCGGCGAAAAAACGGATATAATAACACGGAAATACATCATCCGTCATATTAATTTTCGTTTTGCAAAAAACTCCTGTTGCAATAATTAAATCCCCCTCAAGGATAGCTACCAAAAATGGATTAGGTATGGCATTAAAAACCTTTTCCGTATCCATGTTTTGATAAATCGCCCCTTCTGAACCCCAATGAATCTCTCTTAGAAAGGAGGTGACTTCTTTGGGTAAGCCATCAAATTTTACGATGGTGTACGATTCTTCTTGCAGGAGAATTTTATGCGAATACAAGGCTAAATCAATGGGGGTCATTGTCTTTGATATAGGATTGGTTTCGGTACCGAATATAATGATGACCAGGCATGAATCCAAATTGAGATAACCCCGATGCCTTGAAAGAGGAACGAATGCCCCGATTACTCAAAACGGCCGGCAAAGGCGATAGCATAACCCACCCGCCAGGTATGACAGGGGAGGTCCTGAAGGGCGTGTTGGTAGCGTAGGTACCAACGGCCACGGGTCTGTCCTTGGGCTTTGCTTTGATAGGAGGCTTCGGTGCGGAGGCACCAAGGCCTGTCCCCCTGGTTAAAATAGCCGACAATACCCTGCGCCTGGGCTGAGAGGGACCAAGGTCCTGATTTGGTTGAAAGTCCAAGCGCCCAAGTCCAGGCATCGTTCTGTCCCCCCACCGATTCCTGCCAAACCAAAAAGCCTTGTTGGGTCCACCAAGACCAGCGTGGGTAGGAACGACCGGTTCGGACTTCGAACCAATAGGCGGGCATGTTGGTATGCCGTGCGTTTTCGAGGCCTTTGCCGGCGGTGGTTTTAATTCCCCAGCCCAAGGTCACCGGGGTCTTCCTGCCCAAGAGAGCTGTGGGAACTTGCCAGCGGTTCAGAATCCAGAGTTCGGATGTGTTATGACCCCGAGGTTCCTCCCATCGGGCATTGCGCAGATCCCTTACCACGGTATCGGTGGACCACCATTCGTAGGGTCGCCAATGCACTTCCAGGGAGGCCTGTCCAGGCACCAGCGGCACGGACAGGTTAAGAACGGGATTAAAAGTGTTTTCGCGGTAGGGCGCAACCCCGCGATGCCATTCCTGGGCGACTTCGCCCTGCCATTGCCCGGTCAAAGCCACGCCGGTATGCAGCCCCCCCACCGCTTCGGGTAGAGCCAGGGCGTTGGGTCCTAAATAAGCCGGGGATCGGCGTATGTAATTCTGCCAGGAAGTGTAACCGTCCCAATTCACATTGCGGATCCAGAAAGCATAGGACAACTGGGCCTGCACCGGCTCACCCAAGAGGGCCAACCCTCCCATCACGAGGATTACGGTTTTGAGCAAGAGGCCCCATGCTCCAGGAATGATACGGCTCATCCCTGGCGAAGTTAAGGCGTGGGGCGCGGGGCTTACCTTTGGGGTATGAACAACGATGGAGCGATGAACCAAGGGTCGGCGGACCCCGCTCAGCAAAGCATCGTGATCACCGGGGCCAGTTCGGGCATCGGCGAGGCCTTGGCCCTGGAGGCTGCCCGCAGAGGACACCCCCTGATCCTCTTGGCTCGGCGCCAGGATGAACTGAAGCGCGTGGCCAGCCTTTGCCTTGCGGCTGGTTCCCCACGCTGCCATACCCTGCACCTGGACCTGGGCGACAACGCTTCAATCGAAACCTGTGCTGCTCAAATTCTGGGCCTGGGATGGCCTATCCATGGCCTCATTAATAACGCTGGCGTATCTCAGCGTTCCACCGCCAGAGCCGCCGATGCGGAGGCCGAACTCCACCTCATGCAAGTCAATTACCTGGGTCCGGTCCGACTTACCAAACGTTTGTTACCTGCCCTACCGGATGGAGGCGGAATTCTGGTGATTTCTTCGGTGGTGGGTCTCTTTCCTTTTCCGCAACGATCATCGTACGCGGCCTCCAAACATGCACTGCACGGATACTTTGAAACCATGGCCCTCGAAGAAAAATCCAGGCTCCGCATCAGTTTGGCCTGTCCAGGGCGGGTTCGTACCCATATATCCCTCCATGCGTTAGCCTCCGATGGCCGCAGCCATAACACCATGGATCCCGGTCAATCGGGAGGATTGGATCCCGCCCATTGCGCCGGGGTCATCTGGACCGCTTGGCAACGCGGGCGCAGACGCATCCTGGTCGCCCGAGGCGAGAAAATCCTTTGGTGGTTGTACCGATTCATCCCTCCGTTTTTTGATAGGCTAGCCCTTCGCGTTAGTCCGGTTTAACCCACCGAATCCTCCAACACCCCTACCCCAAACCCCAGACTCCTCATGAGCACCCTTCCCTTCCTAACCGGTATCCAACAAGCCGGCATCGGTGTAGCTGACTTGGACGTCAGCTGGAAATGGTACCGCCGCGTTTTTCAGATGCGCGTACCGGTCTTTGACGATGCGGGGACGGCCGAACTCATGACCCGATATACCAACGGCATTCCCGAAAGGCGGCGAGCGGTTCTGGCCCTGAACATGGCGGGAGGAGGTGGCTTTGAGATTTGGCAATACACCAGCCGACTGCCGGTCCCTCCGGCGAACCCACCCCGCTTGGGCGATCTGGGCATCTACGCCCTCAAAATGAAGGCCAAAAACGTACCTGCCTTTCACGAAACCCTGGCCGCTGACGGAATAGCGACCGGAGCCTTGGTGGAAGACCCGCTGGCCGAACGCACCTTTTGGATGAAAGACCCCTGGGGTCAACGATTTCAATTGGTGCACGGGCAAAGTTGGTTTGATGCCGAACCCCTGGCCATCGGCGGGGTCTGCGGCGCCGTTATTGGTGTTAGCGATATGGATCGTTCGGTGGCTTTTTATACCCAAGTTCTGGGGTTACGGGAAGTTGTGTACGACCGAACCGGTGTCTTTGCGGACTTGCCCGAAGCCACCGAAGTACGTCGCGTGTTGTTACGCAAGGTGGGCGAAAACTTCGGGGCTTTTTCCAAACTCCTGGGCAATGTCCGGGTCGAATTGATACAGCGAATGGACGGAAGCGGGCAGCGAATCTTTGAGGGTCGCTGCTGGGGCGATCGCGGCTTTATCCACCTTTGTTTTGACGCCATCAACCTCGAAGGCCTCAAAAACCGGGCCGAATCCATGGGGCATTCTTTCACGGTGGACAGCGCGGATACCTTTCAAATGGGGAAAGCCGGCGGACGCTTTGCCTATCTCGAGGACCCGGACGGCACCCTCCTGGAATTGGTGGAAACCCACAAGGTCCCCATTCTCAAATCGTTGGGGCTCTACCTGGACCTGCGCAAGCGCGGTATGTACAAAGTCCTGCCGGACTGGATGGTCAGACTGATGGGTTGGTCGAAGCGAAACGACTAAACCAAGCCGTCGCCGGCCATAACACAACACCCAAAGCGCCGATCCAACCAAAGGCGCAACCCAGCAGCAGGGCTAGCGTCCCCAAAAACAAAGGGTAGGTTAACATCAATATCGCAAAAAGCACCGAATCGTAATGCACGGTTCCAAGGCATAAGCGACGACTTAAGGCTTTTAGTGGCAGGTAGTAAGGTGCATGCATAAGACGGGCTAGGCCCAAAACCATGGACCGATCCCTGGTCGGGATTAGGGGTCCCGCCAACGTTTCGGCACCACCTCTTGGAGCACAGGCTTCGGCACGACCGGGGGCCTGCACCACCAAGGTCCGGAGTTCGCCCTCCAGCCAGCGATTGAACCGCAACAAAAAGGTTGTTTCGCGCAGGCGTCCCTCCGCATCCAGCGAATCCGATTCCTCTCGAAATCGCTGCATCAATTGACTGGCAAGGACCATCCCCCCAAAGCGTAAATCGACTGTTTTGCCGGGACCGTCAAAATGTTCATAATTGATGCCCACCGGAACAATTTCCAAATCCAGCCCTTGGTGAAAGGCATTCCATACCATGCGTGCACTGCCCTTGGGCAAGGGCCGCAGCTTCCATTCCTGCACACAAAGGCCTTCGGAGAAAATAATCAACGCGCCCTCCTTGGACCAATATTCGTTGGCTTCGGCAAAGGTTTCGTAATTGCGATGCACATTGGCGTAACCTTCGCGATGCCTCCATACCGGCATCATGTTGAGATGCTTGCGCAGAAAATTCCCAAAACGAGGGGTAAAGGCATCCCCCCTCCCCAAAAATCCCAAAGGAAAAGGCAGATAACTCGCAACCAAGACCGCATCCAAAAAGGACGATGGATGATTGGCACAGAGCATGCGGGGGCGATGGGGCACGCTCCCCTTTTGCCAAGAGGTTGGCCAGCTACGCAGTGTTATTTTGCTGAAATAGAAGGACCTGCACCAACCCACCAAGGTGTACAAAAACCGATAGACCATGGGCGCGCTTTGGGTTGGCCTGGACGTGGGTTTAACGAGATGCGACCGAACGGAACAAACGATTCCAACGAACCTTGTTCAACCAATCGGCGCCGTAATCGAGGCTCAACCAAACCATGACGGCTTTGCCGACCACATGGTCTTCGGGGACAAAACCCCAATACCGGGAATCCAAGGAATTGTGCCTGTTATCGCCCATCATCCAATAATAATTCATTCGAAAGGTGTACGATGTGACGGGCTTGCCGTTGATCCAGACACCTCCGTTGCGTACCTCCACTTGGTTCCCTTCGTAAACTTCGATGGCGCGACGGTACACCGGCAAATTATGGGTATCCAATGGCATCACCATGCCTTGGGCCGGGATCACAATCGGCCCCACTTGGTCAATATTCCAAGGGAATTGCGAAGCGTGTGGGAAGATTTCTTCGGTGTACATGCCGGCCGGCGCGGTGTAGGGCTCCAACAAGCGGACATTGGCGAAATCCTTCATTTTGAGAGCATTGGACGGAGTAAGACTAAAAATAAAATCCCCTTCTGCGGTCACCTGCCCGCCTTCGCTCACATCCATTTTGCGAAGCACCAAGGGGTTGAACCCACTGCCGTCGGTTTTGACATGGTACCGGTGTTGGCTGTTGCGAGGCTCATCGACCCATCGGCTGTTGATGCGGAGGCGACGGTCCACCAGTCGCAGGGTATCACCCGGAATGCCCACACATCGTTTGATATAATTGTCCCTTTTGTCAACGGGTCGTGCATAGTCCATGGGGTAATTAAAGACCACCACATCGTTGTTACGAATTTTGCCCGAACCCCACAATCGATGGTAACCGGTCGAAGGATTTTCGAGGTACGAGGGCCCACCCACAAAAGGCATGGTGTTGTGCGCAAAGGGAAACGAAAGCCATGTCATCGGGAGCCGGGGGCCGTAACTCAATTTGCTTACAAACAAAAAATCGCCCACCATCAGGCTTTTTTCCATCGAGGGGGTGGGGATGGTATAGGCTTCGACCACAAAGGTCCGGATGAGCGTGGCCACCACGACAGCAAAGACCACGGCTTCCAGCCATTCCCTGGTTTTGGATTTGGAGCGGGGACCCTGGGGACCGGAGGGTGATCCGTTGGTTTGTTTGGGGGTTGCAAAAAGAGGCATAAAAAGGGTCGAGGGAATTTAGTGGGGTTGAAGAGATTTGGATGAGGAAGTGGCGGTTGTTTCCACGCCGATGCCGTGTTGATAAACCAAGCGACCGCCCAGGGTGGCCCCCCAAGCCATGACCATCAAGAAGGCCGTCAGGGTCATCCAATAACCGCGTTGTTCCGATTTGGACATGGTCAAGGCACGTACCGAACGCCAAAAGGCCAAGAACACCAAACCGGCAGCGGTGAAATACCCCAGGGCTTCGTGGTTTTGGAGAGTCGCTACAGCGGGCCCTGAACCCTGAGGACCGTGGGCATCGTTGGCCAGGTTACCGCTGACCACCGCCAACAAGAGGGCTGGCAGGGTCCACCATAACAAAACCCGACTCATGCTTTCCCAAACAGCGGCCTGGGCATTGGCTGGTGAAGTCCAGGTCCGGATGGTTTCGCTGATCCACGATGCCACCGCAAAACCCATAGGGAAATGAACGAGGGCCGGATGCCATTCCATTGCAAGAATCGCGGGAGGATTTAGGATATGAATTTGGAAAGATCCAATCCCGGAATATTGGGGATCAACCCTTCGGTGGATTTCTTGAACAGCTCTTTGTGGGTTCGATGCGCTTCGCGCAGAGCGGCATCCACGGTGGAGGCCAGCAATTGATCCAACACGGTGGCGTTCTCGCTGTTCAAAAAAGCGGGGAGGGTTTTGATGGAAATAATTTTTTTGTTCGCGGTGCAGACCACCTCCACTTCCCCGTTCTCGGAGCGCTGGGTGATGTGCAAACGATCGCATTGATTACGGACATCTTCGACGGCTTCTTTGAGCTTGCCGATTTTGTCCATCATTCCAAACAAATCAAACATAGGGTACAAAATTAATTTAACGCAAGTTAGGGGGGCTTTCGTCTATAGTGTCCAGGCCCAATTCGAGGGCCAAATCCCGCAGGCCACGTTTTCTGGCCTCGGTATAGGGAATTCCCTGCTCCAATCGACGGGCCCTGCTCTCCCATTCGGGCATTCCGTGCAAAAGCAAGGGGGGCTGGCCGGGGGCTGTTTCGGCGGCCAAAATGCGGTCCGCCCAGCGCTCAACGCGCCGGTTGTATTCCTCCATGGACATCAGGGCTTCGATGGCCGTTGCGCCCAATGCATGACCCAAGCCGGGGCCGGGTTGATCGGGGGCCGGCTCCAAAAAATCCACAAAGGGGGGAACCCAAGGGCCAAAGCTCGCCCCGCTCAAAACCCCGGACCACCAATCCACCAGGGCTCCCAAACCGTATCCTTTGTGCACACCCCCGGCGGGATTCGAACCCAAAGGGAGCAAGGCGCCTCCTTTTTGGAGGATCAAGGGATCCGTGGTGGTTCTCCCTTGGGAATCCACGGCCCAACCCTCTGGGATGGGTTGAGAACGGGCGGCAGCCAATTCCAATTTGCCATTCGCCGCCGCAGAGGTGGCCATATCCATCACCATGGGATTGCGCCGGCCCGCAGGGAAGGCATAACACAGGGGATTGGTTCCAAAAAGTCGTTCCGCACTGCCGTAAGGTGCGACCAGCGGGCTGGCATTGGTCATCGCCCAGCCCACCATGCCGTGGGGAACGGCCCGAAGCGCGTGTTCCGATGCAATCCCAAAATGATTGGAATTGCGGACCAAAACCTGGGCGGTCCCGTAAATGGCAGCCATTTCAACGGCCCGATCCATGGCAACACGGGCGGCTACCAAACCCAACCCAGCATCGGCATCCAACACCGCCACCGCCGGCATGCGCTGTTCCCAACGCCAAACAGGGCGCGGGTTGATGCGGCCTTTGCGCCACAAGCGAACATAACCGGGCAGGCGGGCCACCCCGTGCGAATCAATGCCCTTGAGGTCCGCTTCCAACAATACGTCGGACGCGGTGGCGGCATCCTCCACCGAACAACCCATGGCCTCAAAGACCCTGCGCATCCATTCGCCCAGGGCCGATGCCGACCAATACCCGTGGATTTCTTGACTCATAGACCTGTCGTCGATTTTTGAAGACCGGAGGCCAAAACCTGGGCCAAGTGCAGGGTTTGAACCCCAGGACCCTGACGGTCACCGTAGGCCTTGAGGTGCATGAGGCAAGACAGGTCGGCACTGACCAAGTATTCGGCGCCGGTTTGGCGATAATGGGCGATTTTTTGGTCCGCCATGGCGGTCGAAATCCCTTCGTACTTGACCGCGAAGGTGCCCCCAAAACCGCAGCAAGTTTCGTTATCCGGCAATTCGACCAGCTCCAAGCCACGAACCCCGGCTAGCAAATCCCGTACCTGATCCCGTATACCGCACTCCCGCAGTGCCGAACAGGCATCGTGATAGGATATCTTGTGTTGAAACACCGAATTTAGTCTGTTTCGATGGGGATGGGCGTGGACAAATTCCACAAATTCCAAAATACGGGGTCGGGCTTGTTCCCAAGCCTTGAATTCCGGACCCGAAGCCGGCAGCAATTCACGGTAACCGTTGCGCAGCATCCCGGTGCAGGAACTGGACAAGACCACCACGGTGCGCTCCAACTCTTTGTTGGGCCCAAAATCACGGAGCCATTTGGCCGCCACCGGCCTTGCTTCCTCCCAATACCCGGCGTTGTAGGCCGGTTGTCCGCAGCAGGTCGCCCCCTCCGGAACCCGCACCCGGCAACCCAGGGCTTCGAGCACCTCGACCGCGGCCATGGCTGCGTCGGGGTAAAACTGGTCCACAAAACAAGGGACAAAAAAATCAACTTCCTCCAAGGGAAGAACCTCCGACATGGACATAGATTCAGGATGGGTTGTCACGGGGAATGCGAAGCATACGGACCAGAAAATAAATTCCGATCACAAAATACAGGGCCAAAAACAAGGCGGAATTCCGCATTGAACCAGTCCATTGATTTATGAATCCAAAACTAAAGGTGCCAAAAACGATGGCTACTTTTTCGGTCAAATCGTAAAAAGAAAAAAACGAGGCGTTGTTGCGCGTACCCGTTGGAATCATCTTGGCGTAGGTGCTCCGCAACAAGGTCTGGGACCCGCCCATAATCACGCCGACCACCCCAGCCATGGTGTAAAATTCCCATTCCTGTTGAACAACCGCCGCCGCCATACAAACCAAAATCCATACCAGACCCGTCAGAATAAGCAGCCGAACATTGCCCATCTTGGGCACCAAACGGGCAAATCCAAAGGACCCTCCGATGGCGATGATTTGGATCAAAAGAATCACCGCAATCAACCGATCCGTGGGCAATTGGAGCACCTCTGCGCCAAACAAGGAAGCCACCAGCATGATGGTCTGCAAACCGGCGCAGGTAAAAAAGTACGCGAACAAAAAGGTCTTGAGGGAAGGCATGCCTTTCATGGCCACCACCACACCGCGCAACTCCGACCAGCCAATGCGCAACCAACCGAGGGCCGTGGTTCGAAGACCGGCCTGGCCGCTGGCTTCTTCGCCGGGCAGACCGGCCAGCGTGATGCGGGAGAATCCCCACCACCACAACCCCACACTCACAAAGGACAAGCGGGTCACCTGCCCCGTGTCCATGCCCAACCACCCGGGGTTCATGATAAAAGCCAAATTAATCACCAACAAAACCACCGATCCGACATAACCGTAGGCAAAGCCTTTGGCACTAACGGCATCGATGCGAGATGGGCTGGCAATCACCGGCAAAAACGCATTGTAAAAAAGGGCGGAACCGGCCCACGAAAAAGC
>Ga0079300_10000350_pt1 | contig 17147 bp, 15 predicted proteins | sample Wag4_2014_7_11_FD_74799 | JGI IMG/M metagenome (GOLD analysis project Ga0079300, IMG submission 74799) | Fresh water microbial communities from Ohio, USA - Utica-2 Time Series HT 2014_7_11 | ecosystem: Environmental > Aquatic > Freshwater > Water tank | place: USA: Ohio | collected 2014-07-11
ACGAATCACAGTGCTTTCTATGGAAGGAAAGCGAGCCGGTCGTTTATTGATCTCGCGTAACTACTAACTCGTGCGAGAATTGCAGCTATGAAACGCGTCCTATCTGGCATCCAGCCAACGAGCGATTCTTTCCATCTCGGAAACTATCTAGGCGCGGTCAAGCAGTGGGTCGAACTACAAGATGGGCATGATGCCTTCTATTGCATCGTAGATTTACATGCGCTCACAGTCGAAACCGATCCAGCGCTTCTACGTAAGCGCACCTTGGCATCAGCAGCTCAACTGCTCGCCCTTGGAATCTCGCCTGAAAAATCAACGCTCTTTGTGCAGTCGCAAGTTCCACAGCACAACCAATTAGGTTGGATTATGGAATGCATGACTGGCTTTGGTGAAGCAAGCCGCATGACGCAATTTAAAGATAAGTCCTCAAAGGCTGGTGCAGATTCAGCGCGTGTGGGGCTCTTTACCTACCCGATGTTGCAAGCAGCTGACATCTTGCTCTACCAGCCACACTTTGTTCCAGTAGGTGAAGATCAACGTCAACATATTGAACTCACTCGAGATTTAGCTGGGCGCTTCAACTCTCGCTACGGCCAGACATTCCAGATTCCAGAGGCATATATTCTTAAGACCGCCGCCAAGATCAATGATATTCAAGAGCCAACTGCCAAGATGAGTAAGTCCTCTGGAGCAGTGGCGGGCGTTATCGAAATCATGGATACGCCAGAGGCAAACCTTAAAAAGTTTAAGAGCGCTGTCACTGATGCAGGCCGTGAAGTGATATTTGATGTGGCCCATAAGCCAGGAATTAGTAACCTTCTTACTATTCATGCAGCGCTCTCTGGCCGAACCATTAACGATCTTGAAAATGAGTTCGCAGGTAAAGGTTATGGAGACTTTAAGACCGCAGTTGCTGAAGTCGTCGTCGAATACCTGCGTCCGATTCGCGCCAAAGCAATTGAGCTACTAGAGGATGAGAAGCACCTGCTTGATATTTTGCATCAAGGCTCTGCGAAAGCGCGGGTGGTTGCACAAGACACCATTAGCGCGACCTACAAGAATTTGGGCGTAGTGCTCTAATGAAGACTCGCCTTCTTGTTGCCCTAGCCGTTCTTGCGACTGCGCTTCTGCCAATCTCTGCCTCAGCCGAACCTTTGCTGACTGTCGGGGTGGCATATGACATTGGTGGACGTGGTGATCGCTCCTTTAACGACGCCTCCTACTTCGGCTTAGAAAAGGCTCAGAAGCAATTTGATTTTGAGTTGGTTCCTGTAGTTACTGATGGCTCTAGCGCAGACCGTGAAAAGCGCATCCGCTCACTAATTGCAAAGAATTGCGACCCCATCATCGCTATCGGCAGCGGATATGCGCCAACGCTACAAGCTCTCGCAGTTGAGTATCCCAGCACTCACTTTGCAATCATCAATGATGCTTCTGTTGCAGCGCTCAATGTGACATCGGTTATTTTTGCAGATAATCAAGGTGCGTACTTAGCTGGCTTTAGCGCAGCTCAGTTATCGAAGAGCGGCAAAGTAGCGATGATCGCTAATCCCGATCAGGCGGATATCTACAAAGATGGTTTTGCGGCCGGAGTTACTGCTGCAAAGCGAAAGGTAATCCCAATCGTTAAGTATGTCTCTGGTTCCTATTCTCTTGCGACTAGCCAAGCCTTAGATGCCGGGGCAGATGTCGTCTATGTGACCACGCAAGGTTCAGACTCTGAAATCTTGAAGGTAATCGCATCCCGTGGCGCCAAGAAAAAAGGCACACCGATTGGAATGATCAATGTTGAGCCTGATCAGTTCATCACAATCACAAACTCAACAAAACGATTTTTACTTGCAACAGTCATTAAGCGAGTGGATAAGGCGATGTATGACATCGTGGCGCTCTCCGTCGCCAAGAAGCAGTACCTCGACATTCTTGATGAAGGCGTTGGAATCTATGGTCGCCGCTACGGAATTACGGGTGGCGGAATCGAACTCACTATTCGCTCCAACTCTCTACTCCGCTTGAGCAGCGCCATTAATGTCGCAGCTACTACAGCTGAAAAAATCCCCGCATAGCGCTCAAGTTCTACTTGAGACTTTTCCAAAATGTTACATGCCACACCATCGAATGTTTCCGTGTCTTTTGTTGTACATGAGCGTGAACTACTAGGCTCACGGCTACAGAACTACACAACTCTTCTTGGAGGAAAATTGAAAAAGACAACAACATTTGTTGCACTTTTGGCTGTAGCTGCGCTTTCATTTAGCGCAACACCTGCAGCAAATGCAGCAACAACTAAGGCATGCCTTGCACTCGACACCGGTGGCGTTGACGATAAGTCATTTAACGCTTCAGCATGGGCAGGCGCAAATGCAGCAGCAAAAGCAAATTCATCAGTAACTGTTAAGTACCTTGCCGCTGCGTCAGATGCAGATTACGGTCCCAACATTAAGAAGCTTGTTGATGAGAAGTGCACCATCATCGTAGGTGTTGGCTTCCTTATCAACGGAGCAATCGTTGCGGCAGCGAAGGCGAACCCAAACGTTAACTTCGCAATCGTTGACCAAGATGGCGAAGACCATGGTCCTGATGGATCTGTCTACCCAGGTACAAAGTTTAAGAACCTCAAGCCACTTCAGTTCGACACAAACGAGTCTTCATTCCAGGCTGGCTATGTAGCAGCTGGTGTCTCAAAGACCGGCAAGGTTGCAACATACGGCGGACTTAACATCCCACCTGTCACTATCTTCATGGATGGTTTCGCTAAGGGTGTAGCTCACTACAACAAGGTCAAGGGCAAGAAGGTTGAAGTTCTTGGTTGGGACATCGCAAAGAAAGATGGAACATTTGTTGGTGGCTTCTCAGATTCAGCAAAGGCTCTTCAGATCTCTAAGAACTTCGAGCAGCAGGGTGCAGATGTCATCTTCCCAGTTGCTGGTGGACTTGGTGGAGCAACAGCAGGTAACTCACTTACATCAAAGAAGTCAGTAGTTATCTGGGTTGATACTGATGGTGTTAAGGCTGCACCTCAGTACCGTAAGGTTCTTCTGACCTCTGTAGTTAAAGGTGTAGATGCATCTGTTAAGGGTGTCATCCTGGATCAGGCAACTGGAAAGTTCTCATCAACTGGTTACTTCGGAAACCTGAAGAACAAGGGAACTTATCTCGCTCCCTACCACAGCCTTATCCGTCGTGTTCCAACTGCGCTACGTACCGAAGTTACAAAACTAGGTAACGATATCCGCAATGGAAAGGTTTCAGCTAAGTAATTAACTGAATACTAAAAAAGCGGGCTAGCACTCAGGTGTTAGCCCGCTTTTATTTATCATTAAAACTTTCTAAAGTTCATTAAAACGAGTAGATTTAACCGCATGTCCTTAGAGTTGCGCGGCATTACCAAGCGCTTTGGTCCTCTTACCGCCAATGATGCAATTGATTTAACTGTTGGCGATGGAGAGATTCACGCCATCCTTGGTGAAAATGGCGCCGGCAAATCAACTCTCATGAATGTTGTCTATGGCCTACTGCAACCTGATGAAGGTTCAATTAGCGTTGATGGCAAAGAGATAAAAATTGAATCACCCCTTGATGCCCTCGCCGCTGGAATCGGCATGGTGCATCAGCACTTTATGTTGATTCCAGTCTTTACCGTTGCAGAAAATATTGTTCTAGGCCATGAGAAAACCAAACGTCTCGGAATTTTGGATTTAGAAAGCGCTCGAAAAGAGATTCTGCGCGTGTCGGCTGAATATAACTTTGAAATTGATCCTGATGCCCTCGTAGAGAATCTGCCGGTCGGCTTACAACAACGCGTTGAGATTATTCGCGCCCTTATCTACGATGCCAAAGTCCTTATTCTGGACGAGCCTACCGCGGTCCTCACCCCGCAAGAGACTGATGAGCTGCTTCGCAATATGAAGAAATTAAAGGCCAAGGGGACTTCAATTGTTTTTATTACCCACAAACTCCGTGAGGTTAAAGAGGCGGCTGACAAAATCACCATCATTCGCCGTGGAAAAGTTGTTGGTACAGCTTCTCCATCTGCTTCTCAAGAGGAGTTGGCATCGCTCATGGTGGGCCGTCCTGTCTCACTCGATGTAGATAAGAACCCGGCCAAGCTAGGTGGCGTCACTCTGGCAGTTTCGAACCTGACTATCTCAGATCACACAGGTCGCTCACTGGTAAAGAACGTTTCTTTTGAAGTTCGTGCAGGTGAAATTTTGGCGGTGGCAGGAGTACAAGGAAATGGTCAATCTGAATTGGCTGAATCGATAGTGGGCTTGCAAGAACACGTCACCGGAAAGATTGAGCTAGAGGGTAAAGACATCACCAAGGCCTCTGTCCGAGATGCACTGCATGCAGGAATCGCCTTTGTGCCCGAATCACGTGAAGAAGATGGCTTGATTAGCTCCTTTAGTATTGAAGAGAACTTAATCCTCGATCTTCACGATCTTCCTCCATATGCAAAAGGTCCGGTGATTTCACAGAGCGTAGTAAGCACTCAGGCCGAAAAGCTCGTCAAAGAATTTGATATTCGCGCACAGTCAGCGAAAGATTCTGCATCTTCGCTCTCAGGTGGAAATAAGCAGAAGGTCGTCTTGGCGCGCGAACTGTCAAGGCCCGTTAAATTAGTTGTTGCATCCCAACCCACTCGTGGCCTCGATGTTGGCTCCATTGAATTTGTTCACGAGCGAATAATTACCGAGCGTGATGCAGGACGTGCAGTACTCCTATTTAGTACCGAATTAGATGAAGTTTCATCTCTTGCTGACCGGATTGCAGTGATGTACCGCGGTGAATTTATCGCGATAGTTCCAGCGGATACATCACGCGAAGAGCTAGGTCTTTTGATGGCAGGGGTAAAGCGATGAAACTAAAGAAACTATTACTGCCAGCCCTTTCCTTTGGAATGGCGCTCTTTGCTAGCGGGATGCTTGTCGCATTCTCTGATTCAAAGGTGCTTGCCCTTAAAGGCCAACCACTTGAGATGTTGCAGAAAGCGTTTGCAACAGCAGGGGGCGCTTATTGGGCTCTCTTTCGTGGATCTATCTTTGACCCGCAATTAGCGCAAGATCGCTTCATTGAAGGTTTCTATCCCTTCTCTGAAACCTTAGTAGCGGCAACTCCTCTCATTCTGACAGGTCTCTCCGTTGCGCTAGCGTTTAAGGCAGGACTTTTCAATATTGGTGCACAAGGACAATTTATCGCGGGTGCAATTGGCGCTAGCTGGGTCGGATTCTCCTTTGAACTTCCAGTCGTAATTCACACTCTGGCAGCGATGGCAGCAGCAATCATCTTCTCTGGTTTCTATGGTGGTCTCGTTGGTCTCCTGAAAGCGCGCACAGGTGCACACGAAGTGATTGTCACCATCATGCTCAACTATGTTGCCGCCTATTTCTTGCTCTGGCTCTTAAGCACTACCGCCTTTTTACGCCCCGGAAGACAAGATCCGCTGGCTCCAGAAGTACGTGAAAGTGCGCAGCTACCGCACCTCTTCGGTGAAGATCTTCGTGCAAATTTAGGTTTCTTTATTGCCCTCGCAGCAGCCGGTGCAATCTGGTGGCTACTCAATCGCAGCACTTGGGGATTTAGATTCCGAGCCGTTGGTGCAAACTCTGCAGCTTCAAAGACTGCTGGTATCTCAGTGGCGCGAGTAACCACATCGGTAATGTTCATCGCAGGAGCTCTCGCTGGTCTAGGTGGAGCGATGCAGATTCTGGGATCAGAACCGGCGATGACAGCTGGAATCGGCGGTTCTTTTGGTTTCGATGCAATCACCGTGGCCTTACTTGCACGCGCCAATCCAATTGGAACGGTCTTTGCAGCCCTTCTCTTTGGCGCACTTCGCGCTGGCGGTTTGACTATGCAAGCGAGTACCGAGACGCCCCTTGATTTAGTTCTCGTCATTCAAGCTCTCGTTGTTCTCTTTATCGCAGCACCTGCGCTGATCAAGGCGATCTTTAGATTGAAGAACGTTGAAACTGGCGAAGCAGTCGCATCGAAGGGATGGAATGGCTAATGAGCGCCCCTGAAGTTCGCAACTTGTCCGCTCCAGAACGTCGTCGCCAACGTGGAATTATTACGATGGCAGTTCTCGCACTCTTTGGCTTCACAGTCTTCGGCCTGCTTCCTAAAGAGGGACAACCAGTTACCTACAGTTTTGTGCTGGGCAATGAGTGGATTCTCGTTAAAGAGTGGATCGTTAATTCAAAGACAGGCGCTCTTGGTTTCTCCATTGCATCCATACTCGCGGTGGCACTGGCAGCTGTTCAGTTCCGGGCTAGGAAAACTAGTCGATTCGCCAGCATCTTCTTTGCAGCTACCTTCCTCATGTCATTTCTCTGCTGGGCAGCAGCAGGAAAGTTCATCCCCTTTACAGGTCTTCTTCAAGGCGCACTTCTTCTCTCCGTACCGCTGATTTTCGGCGCGATGGCAGGTGTTCTCTCTGAAAGATCTGGCGTTATTAATATTGCGATTGAAGGCCAGTTACTGGCTGGCGCATTTATGTCAGGTGTCATTGCATCCCTGACACAGAACACCTTGTTTGGTTTGCTCATCGCTCCCTTCGCTGGGGCTGCAATTTCATGGCTATTGGCAGTCTTTGCTATCAAATATGGCATTGATCAGGTCGTTCTCGGCTTCGTACTCAACGTGCTGGTGATTGGTCTGACCGGTTTTCTCTACAAGAAGCTACTTATCCCATACCAATCAACCTGGAACTCAGGGGGCACCTTTGCGCCGATTGAGATTCCGCTCCTTTCAAAGATACCTGTCATCGGACCAATTTTTTTCAGTCAGAGCATCATCGTCTATCTCATGTATGTCGTAGTAATTGTTATTCATGTTGCCCTCTTTAAATCTCGCTGGGGCCTACGCACTCGTTCGGTCGGTGAGCACCCAACCGCTGCAGAATCAGTTGGTATTGATGTCAACAAGATTCGCTTTAGAAATGTTGTAATTGCTGGAGCGGTTGCTGGCCTTGGTGGCGCATTCTTCACACTGGGAGCAGTTGGCGCCTTTAACAAGGAGATGACAGCCGGTAAAGGATTTATCGCCCTAGCAGCGCTCATCTTTGGGCGTTGGTCACCTATGGGAGCCGTTGCCGCAGCGCTCATCTTTGGCTTTGCGGATAATTTGCAAGGCTTGCTGACTATTACTGGAACTCCGATTCCATCTGAATTTATGTTGATGGCCCCTTACATCGCGACAATCATCGCTGTCTCTGGCTTTGTTGGAAAGGTGCGAGCCCCCGCAGCCGATGGAATTCCATATAAACGTGGAGGACGCTGATGGTCATTGACTGGGATCTTCTCCGCAAAGAAGCGTTAGCTGCAATGAAGCGCGCCTATGTTCCTTATTCACACTTTCCAGTGGGAGTAGCAGCGCTCGTTGATGATGGTCGAATAGTCACCGGTTGCAACGTTGAGAATGCTAGTTATGGCCTAACGCTATGTGCAGAGTGTGGTTTGGTCTCATCTCTAATCGCAACAGGTGGAGGGCGACTTATCGCCTTTGTTTGCGTAGATATCAACGGTAACCCACTGATGCCATGTGGTCGTTGCCGCCAGTTGCTACAAGAACATGGCGGTTCACATTTGCAGTTAGCGACCGACCAAGGTGTGAAGCCCTTGTCAGAGCTCTTGCCGTGGGCTTTTGGTCCTGATGAGATTACAACTAGGTTGCCATCTTGAGTTCTGGCGTTGAACCATTTGCTGCCGTAGAAATCATTGCGGCAAAGCGAGATCGAAATGAACTTACCGATACTCAGATTGATTGGGTAGTAGACGCCTATACCCGTGGAGTCGTCGCTGATGAACAGATGTCAGCTCTCTTGATGGCGATCTTGCTCAATGGCATGAATTCACGCGAAATTTCGCGATGGACAAACGCCATGATCAATAGCGGCGAGCGAATGAATTGGTCGAAGTTAGATAGAAAAACTGCCGATAAACATTCTACAGGTGGCGTTGGTGACAAGATCACCTTGCCATTAGCGCCACTTGTCGCAGCTTGCGGCGGCGCAGTTCCACAGTTATCTGGTCGCGGGCTAGGACATACAGGTGGCACTCTCGACAAACTTGAATCAATCCCAGGTTGGCGCGCATCACTTTCTAATGATGAAATGCTCATAGTTTTGCAAGATGCCGGCGCAGTAATTTGTGCCGCCGGCGCTGGTCTGGCACCTGCCGATAAGAAGTTATATGCGCTGCGAGATGTCACAGCAACAGTTGAAGCAATTCCGCTTATTGCATCATCAATTATGAGTAAGAAGATTGCAGAAGGAACTTCTGCACTTGTTCTAGATGTAAAGACAGGCAATGGCGCCTTTATGTCAGATCCTGCCAAGGCCGCCGAACTTGCCCGAATGATGGTAGAACTTGGAAAAGATGCAGGCGTTAACACCCGCGCACTTGTTACTGCGATGGATGTTCCACTAGGCCTCACTGCAGGTAATGCCCTTGAGGTCCGTGAATCCGTTGAAGTTCTTGCAGGCGGTGGACCAGCTGATGTTGTTGAGCTAACAATTTTGTTGGCGCGCGAGATGATTGATGCAGCTGGAATCGTGGGTAAAGATCCCGAAGTTGCATTGAAAGATGGCAGCGCTATGGATCATTGGCGTCGGATGATTAGTGCCCAGGGCGGCAATCCCGATGCGCCTCTTCCTATTGCGCGCGAACAACAGATCATTACGGCGCATGAGAGTGGAACAATTACGACCATGGATGCCATGAAAGTGGGTGTCAGCGCCTGGCGGTTGGGTGCAGGGCGCTCCAAACAAGGCGAGAAGGTGCAAGCTGGGGCGGGCATCGAAATGCATGCAAAGCCGGGGGATTACATCAAAGCTGGCGCACCGCTGATGACCTTACATACCGATGAGCCAGCGCGTTTTGAGAGAGCGATTGCAGCCCTTGCTGGTGCTGTCACAATTATCGAAGGAGGAACGGTCAACCGTCTTCCATTAATAGTAGAGAGAATTCTAGGATGAGCAGTTTGCTAAAGAAGCCAAGTGAAGATCAGGTAAAGCGACTACCGAAGGCGCTATTGCACGACCATCTCGATGGCGGCCTGCGTCCACAAACAATTATTGATATCGCCAAAGAGATTGGCCACACCCTTCCTACCTACGATGCAGCAGAACTTGCTGAATGGTTCCGCTCTTCCTGTGATTCTGGCTCGCTAGTTCTCTATCTTGAAACTTTTGCGCACACTGTCGCTGTCATGCAACGTCGTGAAGATATTGTGCGAGTTGCGCGCGAATGTGCAATTGATTTGGCGCGTGATGGCGTTGTTTATGCAGAAGTGCGCATGGCTCCTGAACTCTTGACCGAGAAAGGTCTCTCTCTTTCACAGGTAATCGAGGCAATTCTCGAAGGTTTTAGAGCTGGCGAAATAGAGGCAAAGAGTGAAGGTCTCACGATCCGCGTGACATCACTTCTCTGCGGAATGCGCCAAAATAACTTCTCGCAAGAGGTTGCAGAGCTGGCAGTTAAGTATCGCGATCAAGGAGTTGTGGGCTTTGATATTGCAGGCCCTGAAGATGGATTTCCACCCAGTGATCAACTTGAAACCTTTGAATATCTTCGCCGCGAAAACGCACATTTCACTATCCACGCAGGTGAGGCGTACGGACTTCCTTCCATTTGGGAAGCTATTCAATTATGTGGCGCAGAACGTTTAGGCCATGGCGTGCGTATTGTTGACGATATTGATTTTAACCACACCCCAGCACGCATGGGTCGCCTCTCTGCCTATGTGCGCGATCGTCGCGTTCCGCTCGAGCTCTGCCCATCATCAAATATTCAAACAGGTGTGGCAGATTCATTTGCTAGCCACCCATTGGCCAAGTTATCGAAATTGCGCTTTAGAGTCACTATCAATACCGATAACCGCTTGATGTCAGCAACTTCTATGTCGCGTGAGATGAATGAGATGGTCAAGCAATGTGATTGGACTTTCCAAGATCTGCAGCGAGTGACCATCAATGCTCTTAAGAGCGCATTTATTCCCTTTGAAGAGCGGTTAGCAATCATCGAAGAAGTGGTGAAGCCGGGCTATCAGAAGATCTCAGGGGAGTAATTAGATGCCGCACCCATTGTTCACGCTACGTCAGGTCGCCAAGACAATTGATCATGCTCTACTGCGCCCAGATATGTCGCGAGATGAAGTACGCGAAGGTTGTGAAGTTGCGCTGAAATATGATGTCGCCTCTGTGTGCTGCAAACCAGCAGATGTTGCCTTCTGTGCAGAAATTCTCAAAGGCAGCGATGTCCATGTCGGAACGGTTGTTGGATTTCCGCATGGCAATTCAACCACTGCCACGAAGGTCTTTGAAACCAAGCAGGTTGTCGCTGATGGTGCAACTGAGATTGATGTCGTCATCAATATTGGTTGGCTCAAGTCAGGGATGTTTGATGAAGTAAGAGATGAGATTGCAGCAGTTGTTGCAGCCGCCAGTGGTAATCAAGTCAAGGTAATCCTTGAGAACGCATACCTGACTAAAGATGAGATAGTGAAGGCTTGTCAGCTCTGCGAGGCAGCAGGTGCCGATTACGTTAAAACTTCTACTGGCTTTGCACCAACCGGTGCGGTTTTAGAAGATGTGAAGTTAATGCGCGCCTCAGTTTCACCAAAGGTTGAAGTAAAGAGCGCTGGTGGCGTTAAAACTCTAGATGCGCTACTTGCATTTATGGAAGCTGGCGTAAAGCGCAGCGGAGCTAGCGGTACGGCTGCGATGCTCGATGAGTTTAAAGAGAGATTTGGTGCCTAAGCAGTTAAGAATGCTTTGAGCGGCTCACGCAATTGAGCAAGTAATTCTTCTGCGGTCGCAGAACTTTCTGTCACTACTTCGATGTAGCACTTCATCTTCGCCTCTGTTCCTGAAGGGCGAACGATCACACGAATATCTCCCTCTAGCCAGATTCGCAGGCCATCTGTCGGTGGAAGTCCATCTTGAGGGGCAGCTAAGTCATCAATTGATTTCACAGCACGGCCAGCTATTTCGCGTGGAGGACTTTGGCGTAGTGAAGACAGAAGTCGAGCGATGGAGCTCATATCGCTCACACGAATCGAAATCTGCTCTGTTCCATGAAAGCCATGCCTGCCCCAGACCTCGTTGAGAAGATCACTGAGAGTAAGTCCGTCTCGCGCGAGATCTGTGGCAATCTGCGCCAAGAAGATAGCTGCAGAGATTCCATCTTTATCGTTGACGGTTCTTGAATCTACTGAGTACCCGATTGCTTCTTCGTATCCAAATGCGAGGTCTTCAATTTTTGCCAGCCACTTAAATCCGGTAAGCACCTCTTGAAATTTCACACCATAGTGGGCGCAGATCTTTCGTAGCGCAGATGAAGAGACGATTGAATTCCCAAAAGTTCCCCTTGGATGTGTGCGTGCAATCCATTCTCCGAGGATTACTCCAATCTCATCACCACGCAACATACGCCATCCGACAAGGGGATCGTTGATTGCGGCAGCGCAACGATCGGCATCTGGGTCGTTGGCAATCACGAGATCCGCGTTGACTTCACGCGCCTTGGCAAGCGCTAGGTCGATAGCCCCCGGTTCTTCAGGATTTGGAAATGCAACTGTCGGAAAGTCTGGATCTGGTGTGCACTGTTGGTCAACAGTGATGAGATTATGGAAGCCTGCCTGCGCAAAGACTTTCTTGACAGTTTCTGTCCCAACGCCATGCATGGCGGTGTAGACGACTTTGATATCACTAGGGCGCGGAGCTAGAGCGCTGGTGCGCTTTATGTATTCATCTACGACCTCATCACCCAGTATTGTCCACTCGGATCCTCTCGGTTGCGACTTAAGAGATGAGATAGCAGCGATCTCGGCAGCGATAAATCCATCGGTGGGGTTAATGATTTGTGATGCTGCGTAATCAATTCCATCTGCAACCGGGCCGATATAAACCTTGTAGCCGTTGTCCTGTGGAGGGTTATGGCTGGCAGTAACCATGATTCCGATATCGCACATAAAATGTGAAGTTGCAAAGGCTAAGACCGGAGTTGGTAGCGGCCTTGGCAGAATGAGTACCTTCATGCCAGCACCGCTCATAATCTCCGCAGTCTCAAAGGTGTAATCCTCTGATCCATAACGGGCATCACGTCCGATAACGACAGAGTTCATCCCACGCTTCTTCATATATACAGCAATGCCAGCAGCTGCGCGCCCAACTACGGCGCGATTCATACACGATGGGCCGGGCCCTATTGGTCCACGCAGCCCCGCTGTTCCAAATTGGAGAAAACCACTGAAATGTTTGCGCAGAGTAGTTTCATCTCCGCGAGTGAGAAGTTCTACTAATTCTTGGGCAGTCGCTGGATCTGGATCGTCAGCGATCCAGTTTTCTACTTCTTGCTTAAGCGCTGCATCCATAAGAGCAGATTAACGCTTCTTAGACGAGTTTAGGAATAGTTGATCTAAGGAGAGCGCCCATGCGATCTGCCGCTGCCTTGCCAGCTGCAATCACTTCTTCATGATTTAACTTCTCTCCAGTGATACCAGCGGCAGCGTTTGTGACAAGTGAGATGCCTAAAACTTCTGCGCCAAGGGCGTGGGCCGCGATTGCCTCAGGAACTGTAGACATTCCCACTAAATCTGCACCCATCGTGCGCATCATCGCAATCTCAGCTGGAGTTTCATATGTTGGTCCGCGCCAATGCACATAGACACCTTCATCAAGGGATGAATCTTCGCTCTTTACAATTGCGCGAATTCGCTTGCTATACAAATCTGTGAGATCTACAAAGGTCGCACCAGATAGAGGAGAGGCAGCAGTCAATGAGATGTGGTCGCGAATAAGTACAGGCTGACCAACTTTAAATGATGTATTGATTCCACCGCAGGCATTGGTCAGGATGATTACCTTGCAACCAGCTTTTACTGCAGTACGAACTCCATGCACCACTGGCTCCATACCTTTGCCTTCATAGAGGTGGGTACGCCCAAGAAAAACGAGTGCGCGTAGAGTTTTTCCACCTTCAGAGATTTCATAAGAGCGAACTTTTCCAGAGTGTCCTTCAACCGCTGGAGCAAAGAATCCGGTGAGTTCGTGAGCGTCACATTCATATACTGGAGTTCCAAGAGCGTCTGCGGCTGTTACCCACCCAGAACCCATAACCAGAGCTACATCGTGGGATGCGATCCCAGTTCGTTCTGCGATTTCGGCGGCTGCCTTTGTCGCCGCTGCCAGGGGATCTGAATAAAGAAGCTCAGTAGATGTCATGCATCAATAATGTCACAGAGAACTGTTCCGCTTGCAACAGTCTCGCCGATAACCGCCTTTAAGTTCTTAATCACACCATCTCGATGTGCATTTAAAGGTTGCTCCATCTTCATCGCTTCTAGAACGATTACTAAGTCGCCTGCAGAAACTTGCTGGCCTTCTGTTACTGCAATCTTGACCACCGTGCCCTGCATCGGGCTGGCTAAGCCGGTGCCAGATGCACCTGCGGCAGATGGCTGCTTGGCGCGATGGCGTTTAACAACGGGTTCAGGCGCGTGAACGAGAATTTCAAAGCGCTTTCCATTGACCTCGGCAACCAACTTCTCTGCAGCAACTTTCGTCTGTACATTTTGAACTGCACTCTGGAAAGCAGGAATGTCGTTCTTAAATTCATTTTCAATGTAGCTGGTGTAGATCTTGAAGTCTTCGGTATAGGCGGGATCTTCCAAGATAGCTCTGTGGAACGGAATTGCCGTTGCTAATCCGCCAACTTCAAACTCAGCAAGTGCACGACGGGCGCGTTCAATCGCTTCTTTTCGGGTAGCGCCGGTAACAATCAACTTCGCTAAGAGTGAATCAAAGTTGCCGCCGATGACATCGCCATTTCTAAAGCCAGCATCTACGCGAACTCCTGGACCGGAAGGCAAATTCCAAGAGGTGATTCGTCCTGGAGCAGGTAAGAAAGAGCGTCCTGGATCTTCTCCATTGATGCGGAATTCGAGTGAGTGTCCGCGAATGGCTGGATCATCAAAACCTAAACTTTCACCCATTGCGATTCTAAATTGTTCACGAACGAGATCGATTCCTGTTACCTCTTCAGAAACTGGATGCTCGACTTGAAGTCGCGTGTTTACCTCAAGGAATGAGATTGTTCCATCAACGCCCACCAAGAATTCGCAGGTGCCAGCGCCGACGTAACCAGCCTCTTTCATAATTGCCTTACTTGAGCGATACAACTCTTCGTTTTGCGCATCAGTTAGGAACGGTGCCGGAGCTTCTTCGACGAGTTTCTGATGGCGACGTTGCAGCGAGCAGTCACGTGTAGAGACGACTACGGCGTGCCCCTTTTGATCTACCAGTACTTGAGTTTCTACGTGGCGAGGCTTATCGAGATAACGCTCAACGAAACATTCTCCGCGACCAAAACCTGCAATGGCTTCACGGACAGCAGAGGCATAGAGCTCGGGGATTTCTTCCATAGTGCGAGCGACTTTGAGACCGCGACCGCCACCACCGAAAGCTGCCTTAATGGCAACAGGTAAGCCATGCTCTTTTGCAAAAGCTAAAACTTCTTCATGTCCGGTTACGGGATCTTTTGTTCCGGCGACGAGCGGTGCACCAGCTTTCGCTGCAATTCGTCTGGCAGAAACTTTATCACCGAGTGCGCTAATGGCAGCAGGTGGGGGACCAATCCAAATGAGCCCTGCATCAATGACGGCTTGGGCAAAACTGGCATTTTCAGAGAGGAAGCCGTAACCCGGATGTACTGCATCCGCGCCAGATTCTTTCGCTAAAGCAATAATCATAGGAATATTGAGGTAAGTATCTTTAGCTACGGTGCCATTCAGCGAATATGAGTAATCCGCACTCTTGGCATGAAGTGAATCGCGATCTTCTTCAGAGTAGATTGCTACAGATTCCAAACCATGGTCTTTACAGGCGCGAATAACGCGAATGGCGATTTCGCCTCGATTTGCAATCAGCACGCGTTTCATGACATCTCCTTCACCTGTGGCCAAGAGTATCCAAGTTGCTTCATGGCGCTACGAAGGAATGGCATCGAAATTCCTACAACGTTTGTGTAATCACCCTCAATTAATGGAATGAAGGGAGAGCCAAATCCATCAAGGGTAAATCCTCCTGCTACATGAAGAGGTTCTTCAGATGCGATGTAATCATCAATCTCTAGATCACTCATTTCAGAGAAGGTAACTTTGGTAGTAACGCGATCTGCAATCTCAATACCTTTCTCGGTATCAATAATGCAATGACCTGTATGCAAAAGCCCCGAGCGACCGCTAATCTTCTTGGCGCGTTCTCGTGCGATTTCAGCTGTACCTGGCTTGCCGAAAGAGACCCCATCTACATCAAATGTTGAATCACAGCCAATAATCAGGGCTGGGTAATCAATCTGTTCTCGCACGGTGTGCGCCTTTGAAATCGCAAGTGCAATGACCATATCTTCAGGAGTCATTGCGTTAAAAAAATCAGTCTCCTCATCAACGTGGCTCACGATGACGGTGGGCTTTAGACCTGCATCTTCCAGCAGCCTTCTGCGTGATTGAGATTGGGAAGCGAGCACTATGCGTGGCATTTATTCAAACTTTCGGGCGCCAAATGTAATTTGGTGAGGAAGCGGTTGACGCAGTTGCGGCAGCCCAAAGACGCTCCGCTTAACAACAGGTGTGAGCTCGACAGCTTTGTGATTGGCCAAGACAGCCTGCAGAGCAACGAGCTCTTCAGGTGTTGGACTGCCTGCGGTAACGGTGAATTTCATTGTTAGAGCGGGATGTTTCCATGTTTACGTGCCGGCAACGTATCTCGCTTAGTCTTGAGAGTACGGAAAGCTTTAGTGATGTATTGACGAGAATCCTCAGGTTCAATCACGCTATCAATGGTGCCGCGCTCTGCTGCAAGATATGGGTTAGAAAACTTTTCAGTGTATTCGGTAATCAATTCAGCGCGCTTAGCATCTTGATCCTTGGCTTCAGCTAAATCCTTGCGGTACAAGATGTTTACTGCGCCTTGCGCGCCCATCACTGCAATTTCAGCGCTTGGCCATGCAAAGTTGATATCGCTTCCTAAGTACTTGGAGCCCATAACGATAAATGCACCACCGTAGGCTTTGCGAGTAATGAGAGTTACAAGCGGTACTGAAGCTTCAGCGTAGGCGTAGAGCAACTTTGCACCTCGGCGAATGATGCCGTTCCACTCTTGTTCGGTGCCCGGCATAAAGCCGGGAACATCTACAAGGGTAAGAATTGGAATATTAAATGCATCGCAGAAGCGAAGGAAACGAGCAGCCTTTTCGGATGAGTTGATATCGAGCGTGCCCGCAAGCTGCGAAGGTTGATTCGCGATAATGCCAATAGATTGTCCTTCGATACGCGCAAAGCCAACAACAATATTTGGCGCATAAAGGGCATGAACTTCTAAGAATTCACCTTCATCGACAAGCGCCTGAATTAAGGACTTCATGTCATACGGCTGATTTGGACTATCTGGAATCAAAGTATTGAGCGCAACATCTGCTGCTGACTTCTCTAGCGTTTGGGTTAGGGGCAGGACAGGTGAACCATCCATATTGTTTGAAGGAAGATACGACAAAAGCGCCTTAACATAATCAATAGCGTCAGCTTCAGAGTCAGCCATGTAATGAGCGTTTCCAGATTTGGTGTTGTGAGTGAAAGCGCCGCCAAGCTCTTCCATATCAACATCTTCGCCAGTGACAGTCTTGATCACATCTGGGCCAGTGATAAACATATTTGAGGTCTCCTTCACCATTACGGTGAAGTCAGTTAACGCTGGAGAGTAGGCAGATCCACCTGCGCACGGTCCTAGAATGAGTGAAATCTGCGGGATGACTCCAGATGAGCGAGTATTGAGCCTAAAGATTTTTCCATAACCATTGAGTGAGGCAACGCCCTCTTGAATGCGCGCACCACCGGAATCGTTGATACCAATTAATGGAATACCAGACTTCAGCGCAAACTCAGCAATCTTCACGATTTTTTCAGCGTGTACTTCGCCAAGAGATCCACCAAATACTGTGAAGTCTTGAGAGTACAGCGCAATTGGTCTGCCATCTACGGTTGCTGTACCGATTACTACGCCATCGCCGTAAGGACGATTCTTCTCCATGCCAAAGTTCTGTGCGCGATGGCGAGCAAATTCATCAATTTCTGTAAAGGAATCTGGGTCA
>Ga0079300_10000351_pt1 | contig 17127 bp, 13 predicted proteins | sample Wag4_2014_7_11_FD_74799 | JGI IMG/M metagenome (GOLD analysis project Ga0079300, IMG submission 74799) | Fresh water microbial communities from Ohio, USA - Utica-2 Time Series HT 2014_7_11 | ecosystem: Environmental > Aquatic > Freshwater > Water tank | place: USA: Ohio | collected 2014-07-11
ATCACGCCGGCCCTGATGATCGGCGCCGTGGTCGAGCGGGTGAAGTTCGCCGGCCTCCTGGCCTTCTGCGCCGGCTGGCTGGTCCTGGTCTACGCCCCCGTCTGCCACTGGGTCTGGGGCGGCGGCTGGATGGCGACCCTGGGGGTCAAGGACTATGCCGGAGGCCTGGTGGTCCATGCCACGGCCGGTGTCAGCGCCCTTCTGCTGGCCCGGGCCGTGGGCCCGCGGGACGGCTATCCCCGGGAGCTTTCGCCGCCGCACAATCCGGGCATGACCATGACCGGGGCGGGCCTGCTCTGGGTGGGGTGGTTCGGATTCAACGGCGGCAGCGCCCTGGCGGCCAACGCCGACGCCGGCGCGGCCCTGACCGCCACCCACATGGCGGCGGCCTCGGCAGGCCTGGTCTGGGCCCTGATCGAGTACCGCCGCTTTGGCCGGTCCAGCCTGGTGGGCCTGGTCACCGGCGTCGTCGCCGGCCTGGCCACCGTGACCCCGGCCTCGGGCTTCATCAGCCCCCTGGCCGGCCTCGTCCTGGGGGCGCTGGGCAGCTATGTCTGCTTCGAGGCCGTCACCCTGGTGAAGGCCCGGCTGAAGGTCGACGACAGCCTGGATGTCTTTGCGGTCCACGGCGTGGGCGGGATCCTCGGGACCCTGATGCTGGCGGTGCTGGCCCACCCCCTCCTGGGCGGGACCGGCTATGCCGAGGGCGTGACCCTGGCGGGCCAGGCCTGGCGGCAGGGGCTGGGCGTCCTGGTGGTCTGCGCCTGGTCGGCGGGCGCCAGCCTGGTGCTGATCGCCATCGTCCGGCGACTGACGGGACTGAGGGTCAGCGACGAGGTCATCGACGAGGGCCTGGACCTGGGGGCCCACGGCGAGCGGGCCTACCACATCTCCTGAGACGCCATTGACCCCTCACCGGGCTACGCCCTGAGCTCTCCCTTAGGGGAGAAATTACCGCCTCACTCCTCCCCCCCGGGGGGAAGAGGTCAACGGTCCCTAGTCGGTGAACACCACCGTTTTGCGGCCATTCAGCAGGACCCGGTCCTCCAGCACCCAGCGGACCGCCCGGGCCAGGACCCGGCGCTCGATGTCGCGCCCCTTGCGGATAAGGTCCTTGGGTTGGTCGCGGTGGCTGATCCGCTCCACGTCCTGCTCGATGATCGGGCCTTCGTCGAGGTCGGGGGTGACGAAGTGGGCCGTGGCGCCGATCACCTTCACCCCCCGGGCGTGGGCCTGGTGATAGGGCCGTGCGCCCTTGAACCCCGGCAGGAAGGAGTGGTGGATATTGATGCAGCGCCCGGCCAGGCGCAGGGCCAGGTCCTCGGACAGGATCTGCATGTAGCGCGCCAGGATGACAAGGTCGGTCCCGGTGGCGGCGATCAGGTCGCTGAGGCGCGCCTCCTGGTCCGCCTTGGTCCCGGGACTCACCGGCAGGTGATGGAAGGCGATCCCCTTCAGGTCGGTGTGCGGAAAGCTCGTCTCCGGGTGGTTGGAGACCACGGCCGAGATGTCCATGGGCAGCTCGCCCTGGCGCCAGCGCCAGATCAGGTCCGCCAGGCAGTGGTCGGTCTGCGAGGCCAGGATCATCACCCGCCGCCTGTCCCTGGGATCCCGCAGGGTCCAGTCCATGGACAGGTCCGCCGCCAGCCCCGCCAGGTCCGGTCGCACCGCCTCCGCCCCGTCGGGGCCCGGGGTGAAGACCACGCGCATGAAGAAGCGGCCGGTCTCTGCGTCGTCGAACTGCTGGGCGTCGAGGATGTTGGCGCCATGCTCGAACAACAGGGTCGAGACCCGGGAGACAATGCCAGGCCGGTCGGGACAGGACAGGGTGAGGATCACGGACAGGCTCCCAGGACGGGGCGGCCCAGACCCCGTATGCCGCAGGCCGGGAAGACGCGCCGCCTCAGGCTCGCCGGGGCGGCGGCTCAGATGCCGCCAAGCAGGGCAGGCAGGATGTAGCGCTGGACGCCCTGCAGGATCAGCAGGGCGAAGATCGGAGTGATGTCCAGGCCGCCGATGGGCGGGATGATGCGCTGCAGGGGCGCCAGGACCGGGGCAGTCAGGGTTTCGAGGACCCTTTGGATACCGGCCACGGCGCTGTTGCGCAGGTTGATGACGTTGAACGCCGTCAGCCAGGACATGATGGCGCTGATGATGATCGCCCAGACCATGAGCGAGATCAGACCATTAAGGATGAAGTGCAGGAAGCTTCCAATCATTCCCGCCTCATAATGCCCCCGCACGCCGGCGGCAAGACGGGACCGCCAAGCCGTCTTGACAGCCCTGTCCCAAAACCGCTTATTCCGCGCCTTCCTTGGGGCCGTAGCTCAGTTGGTAGAGCGCATCGTTCGCAATGATGAGGTCAGGGGTTCGATTCCCCTCGGCTCCACCAGGAAGTTCCCCGCATACCGCTGAAGCCACCCGGTGCCCGCGTTTCCGGGCTGCAGCGCACGTGCTACCAAGCTTGGCGTTAGCCTCCGCAAGGACCTTCACCATGGTGGCCATCAGCCGCGCCGACTTCCTGCTCCTCATGGTCGGCCTTCGGGATTCCGATCCGGGCAAGGACGAGCAGATCGCCTTCCTGCAGTTCTGCATGGACAACGCCGCCTGGAGCCACGGCCAGTTCCTTCAGGACCTCTGGGTCGCCTACGAGACGAAGATGCGCACCGGCGGCTTCTTTGTGGAGTTCGGGGCGACGGACGGGATCAAGTTCTCCAATACCCGGGCCCTGGAAACCCGGCTGGGCTGGAGCGGCATCCTCGCCGAGCCGGCGCGCATCTGGTACCCGGCCCTGCGCCGCAACCGGGCCTGTTTCATCGACGACCGCTGTGTCTGGACGATCTCGGGCGAGACCCTGATGTTCAACCAGCCGGCCATCGCCGCCCACTCCACCATCGACAGCTTTTCCCAGGGCGACAGCCTCGCCGGCACCCGGGCGGAGGGGCAACGCTACGAGGTGACCACGGTCTCCCTCAACGATCTCCTGGTGCACTGGAGCGCGCCGCGGCGCATCGACTACCTGTCCATCGATACGGAGGGCTCGGAGCTGGACATCCTCCAGGCCCTGGACTTCAGCGCCTGGGAGATCCGGCTGCTGACCGTGGAGCACAATCACACGCCCAAGCGGGGCGAGATCCACGACTTCCTCGCCTCGAAGGGATACCGGCGGAAGTTCGAGACCCTGTCCAACGTCGACGACTGGTACGTGCGGACCTACTGAACGCGTCCGGCGTCAGCCTGACTCCCCCCGTCCCGCGCCGGGAGGACGCCTCGACACGATCCGGACGACGACGCGGGCCGCCCCGCCGCCTGCGATCAACTCCCCGCGATGTAGGCCTTCAGGCCGTGCGCCTCGGCCTCGACCTCGGAAATCTTCCACTTCACCAGGTCGCCGATGGAGACGATGCCGACCAGCCGCCCGGCCTGGACGACCGGCAGGTGGCGGATGCGCCGGTCGGTCATACGGGCGAGCAGAGAGTCGAGGGTTTCGCCCGGCTCTGCGAACACCACGTTCGCCGTCATGTAATCGGAAACCGGGCGCGACGTGACCTTGACGTCGCCGCCGGCCACCGCCCGGACGATGTCGCGCTCCGAGACAATACCCACCACGCGATCACCCTCAGTCACCACCAGGGCACCGATGCGTTTGGAGTGCAGGAGCTCGGCAACCCGGCCGACCGTATCTGTGGGCGCGACCGTGAACACCGCATCGCCCTTGGCCCGAAGAATCTGTGAGACCAGCATGGTGTCCCCCGTTCCCGTCCGTGATGGCGAAGTCTGCCTACGGGCCCGGTGACAAGGCAAATCAATCAATCGTTAAGCACCGAATCCGGGCGGTGGGCGCGCCGGGCTGCGCCTCAACGCGGGGCTAGCCCTGTCTCAGCAGGGATCTCAGGCATGTCGCGAGACCTGTAGCCCTGCGGCAACGCAGACCTAAAGGCTGCTCACAGCCCTGTAGGCCGCGCTCCAGACCTCGGGGATTTGCCGCCATTTTTCCGGCTGGTACGCCCGCACGATTGGCGAGGGATGGAGCGAACTCGAGAGGCTAAAGACCCCAACCGAAAGGAGCGGGTGAGCTTGCTCGGCCCGCTTACCCACGAGCACCACAGCCCTCAGTCTCGGCAAAAGCTGAACGAGCCGGAGCGCTTCGTTTGCGCCCTCCCTCACTTCGCGCGCAGTCACCTTCCGCGTCCCGTTCCAGCCCGGAATCAGGTTCCAGAGCACGGTCTCCCGGCGGGGAATGCCGGCCTCGCGCATGAAGGTGAAGATCGCCTGCGCCGTAGGGTCGTCATTGTCGCGGCTGATGAAGCCGGAACCCTGCCGTCCATCACGTTCGGCGGAGGTCATCGGACCCGGTTTTTCCATCAAGAACAGAAGGCGCGCCTCAACCCCGCCATCGAGGGGGTCGAAGTCCGGGAACTCTATCCCTGGCGAGCGGGCTAGGAGGCCCCCGACATACACCCTCAGGGGGCGGATATGCGGCTCGGTCAGGAGCCTACGCCGCGCCTCCCGGGCCTCGGGGTCGCGCAGGCTGCGGGGTGCCTCGGGCTCCTGCCCCAGGCTCACCCCAGCCCCCGCAGGTACCGCAAACTCGCCTCCACGCTCGGCCAGTATGGCTCCGGTGGGAAGTCGTGCTCGACGAAGCGGTGTTCGACGCCAGCTTCCGCGCCGGCGGCCAGGAGGGCGGGGAAGTCGAGGGTTCCGGCGCCCACATTGTCCATGCCGCCGTCGGCCCGGTAGTCCTTCAGGTGCAGGAGGCGCACGCGGCCGGCCAGCTGGCGGATCATCGCCAGGGCGTCCTCGCCGCCGCGGGTCAGCCAGTAGACATCCAGCTCGAAGCTGACGAGGGCGGGGTCGAGGCCGGCGACCAGGCGGTCGAAGGGACGGGGCCCGTCGGGATCGGCGGCGAACTCGAAGTCGTGGTGGTGGTAGGCGACGCGGAAGCCGGCGTCGGTCGCGGTGCGGGCGAAGGCGTTCAGGTCGGCGATCACCCGGTCCCAGTCGCGCTGGTCCGGCATGACGAAGGGCAGGACGATCCAGCGGCAGCCGAGGTGGCGGGCCATGGACAGGACGGCATCGGGCCGGTCGCGCATGTCGTGGATCCCGGCGTGGACGGAGGGGCAGTCCAGGCCGATGGCGGCCAGGTGGGTGCCCAGGTCGGCGAAGTCCATGGACAGGGGGGCGGCGAACTCCACCGCGTCGTAACCGATCTCGCGGATGCGACTGAGGGTCCCCTTGGGGTCGGCGGCGAAGGGCTTGCGCAGGGTGTAGAGCTGGACGCCGTAGGCGGTCATCAGAGGACTCCGTCGCGGAGGAGGTCGGCCGCATGGTTCGCCGCCCGGGCGGACAGGGCCATGTAGGTCAGGGAGGGGTTCATCGAGGCACTGGAGGCCATGACCGCCCCGTCGGACAGGAAGAGGTTGGAAACCTCGTGCGCCTGGCCCCAGCCGTTTACCACCGAGGTGGCCGGGTCGCGGCCCATGCGCGCCGTGCCCATCTCGTGGATGCGGTCGCCGGGCGGGGTGACCTGCTCGGCGGCCTCTTCCCAGCGGTTAAGGTCGACGCAGCCGGCGGCCTTGAGCATCTGCCAGGCGTCGTGGGCGGCCTCGCGCATCATCAGGTACTCGTTGCGCCCGTGGGCGGCGTCGATGATCGGGACGGGCACGCCCCAGGAGTCCCTTCGGCTCGCCGACAGGGTGACGCGGTTGTCGGGGTTGGGCAGGACCTCACCGAAGGGCATGAGCGACATGGACCAGGGCATGCCGCCAGGCGCCTCGGTCCGGCGGGTGCGCACCGCCCCGCCCTGCATGCCGAAGCCGCGCAGGTAGGGCTTGTCCGACTCCGTCACGTTGGCGTAGCGCGGGATGTAGATGCCCGTCGGGCGCTCGCCGGGATCGTGCTGGTCCTGGAAGCCCGGCCAGCGGCCGACGATGGGCCGGGTACTGACATGGTCCATCAGGTTACGCCCCACCTGATCGCTGCCGTTGGCGAGGCCGCGCGGAAAGGCCTCCGACACCGAGTTCAGGAGCAGGGCGGAGGTGTTGATGCTGGACGCATTGAGGAAGACCACGCGGGCCGAATAGGTACGCCCCTCCCGGGTGTTGCGGTCGACAACCCGCACGCCGGTAACGCGGCCGAGGACGGGGTCATGCTCCACCGAGGCGACCACGGCGTCGGTCACGACGGTCAGGTTGCCCGTGGCCAGGGCGGCGGGAAGGGTCGCCGCCTGGGTGGAGAAATAGCTGCCCAGGTTACAGCCGTGGGCGCAGGCCAGCTTGCCCTCGCAGCGCTTGCGGCCAAGGTCCTGGTGCGTCTTGGTCGTCCGGCTGAGGTTGGCGACACGGCCCATGATCATGCGCCGGGTGGGGAAGGCGGCCTCGATGTTGGCCTTCGCCGCCTCCTCGACCACGTTCATGGGCCAGGGCGGCAGGAAGTCGCCGTCCGGCAACTGGCAGAGACCGTCATAGTCGCCGCTGATCCCGGCGAAGGCCTCCACGTGGTCATACCAGGGGGCGAGGTCGTCATACCGGATCGGCCAGTCGACCCCGTGGCCGTCCTTCAGGTTGGACTCGAAGTCCTGCGGTGCCCAGCGGTAGGACTGCCGGCCCCAGGTGAGGGAGCGACCGCCCAGCTGGTAGCCCCGGATCCACCGATAGGGCTTGCCGGGCGCGGTCTCGTAGGGGTGGTCGTAGTCGCTGGCCCAGAACTTCTTGTTGGACTCGAACAGGGCGTAGGAGACCCCCGCATAGTAGGGGTAGTGCTTCTCGCGCTCCTCCAGGGGGATCTGGTCCTCGCTGCGCCGGAGGGAGGCGGCGAGGTCCTGGCTATAGTCCTCACCATGGCGGATTTCTGGCCCGCGCTCGAGCATCAGGACCTTCAGGCCCCGCTCGCACAGCTCCTTGGCGACCCAGCCGCCGCTGATGCCCGACCCGACGACGATGGCGTCAAACATTCCGGGCTCCTTGTTCCGCGCCGGCGTTGATAAGGGCGATGGCGGCGGCGAGGGCGGCGACAGGCTCCCCGCGCGGCACGAACTCGTGGCCCACCCACTGGCCGTAGCCCTTGCGGGCGAGCAGGGCGGCGATGGCCCGCCAGTTGATTTCCTGCCGGTCATCCAGGTCGCGGCGGCCCGGGGCACCGGCGGTGTGCACATGGCCGATCAGGTCGAGGTGGTCGGTGATGGTCCGGCTCAGGTCCCCCTCCATCAGCTGCATGTGATAGCCGTCGTAGAGGAGGCGCAGGGCCGGGTCGCCAAGCTGCCGCACCACGGCAGCGCCAAAGGCGGTGCGGTCGCACTGTTGGCCGGGATGGTCGACCTTGCTGTTCAGAAGCTCCAGGAGCAGGCGAACGCCCGCCGCCTTCGCGTGCGCGACCACAGGCCCCAGGCCCTCGACGCAGGCGGTAATGGCCGGGGCATCGGCACCGTCGCCGATCCGCGAGCCCGAGAAGACGATCACCGCCTCGCAGCCCCCGGCGGCGGCGTCATCGATCCGGCGGCGAACCTCATCGCGCAGGGCGGCGTGGCGGGAGGGGTCGTTGAACCCGGTCTCCAGGGCGTGGCCACTGAGGGTCACGACCGACAGTCCGAGGTCCTGGGCCACGGGCCACAGGTCGTCGGGCAGCATTTCCACGCCCTTCGCCCCGGCGCCTGCGGCACCGGCCAGGAGGGCCCGGGCGTCGGTGTCGGGCGCCATGGCAAAGGACCACCAGGCAAAGCTCTGACGGATCATTCGGAAGCCTCCTTCAGCGGGATCCAGGCCCCGTCGGCGGCCGCGCTGCGTACGGCGGCGGTGATGAACCTCAGGCCGTCCACACCGTCCTCAAGGCCGGGCAGGCCCGAAAGGTGGGGCGGCGGCGCCTGGCCGGCCCGGCGGGCCGCGACCAGGTCGGCGGCGTCGGCGTAGATCTGGGCGAACCCCTCCAGGTAGCCCTCGGGGTGGCCGGCAGGCAGGCGGGTGGCTTGGGCGGCGGCGGGGGACAGGCCGGGCCCGCCCCGGCGCAGCACCTGGGGCGACTCGCCCAGCCGGGTGAACCCCAGGAGGTCGGGCGACTCCTGCGACCAGTCCAGGGCCGCGTCCGAGCCGATGATCCGCAGCCGCAGGGCGTTGGAGGCACCGATCGCCACCTGGCTGGCCCAGAGCTGGCCCCGGACCCCGCCCGGCCAGCGCAGGCGGACCTGGACGTCGTCGTCCAGCCGGCGACCGGCCACGAAGCGCGAGGTCTCGGCACTGACCGCCTCGGCCCTGCGGCCAGTGACGAAGCCGGCCAGGTGGTAGGCGTGGGTGGCGATGTCGCCCAGGGCGCCGCCGGCACCGGCCCGCTCGGGATCCCCCCGCCAGTCGGCCTGCTTGTTGCCGGGCAGATCCCGGGCCAGCCAGTCCTGGGCATACTCGGCCTGGATGATCCGCAAGTCCCCCAGGGCACCCTCGGCCACCAGGGCCCGGGCGTGGCGGATCATGGGATAGCCGCTGTAGTTATGGGTCAGGACCAGGGTCCCGCCAGTCCGCGCCGCCGCCGCCTCCAGGGCCAGGGCGTCGGCCAGGCGGCTGGTCAGGGGCTTGTCGCAGATCACCGCCATGCCCGCCTCCAGGAAGGCGAGGGCCGGGGCGAAGTGCAGGTGGTTGGGGGTGACGATGGCCACGGCGTCCAGCCGGTCCGGCCGGGGGGCCTCAGCCCGGGCCATCTCCGCCCACTCGCCGTAGCAGCGGTCCTCGGCCAGGCCCAGGGACCGGCCGAAGTCCCGGGACCTGTCCGCATCGGCGCTGAAGGCCCCGGCGACCAGGGTCCAGCGGTCGTCCAGGCGGGCGGCCATGCGGTGGACGGCGCCGATGAAGGCCCCCTCCCCACCGCCGACCATGCCCAGCCTGAGGCGGGAATCAGCGGTCAAGGCCGAGCATCCGGCGGTTGGCGGCGGCGTCGACGCCGGTGGCGACGAAGTCGTCGAAGCTCTTGCCGGTCACATTGATGATGTGGTCGCGGATGAAGGGCGCGCCCTCCCGGGCCCCGTCCTCCGGCACCTTGAGGGCGCACTCCCACTCCAGTACCGCCCACCCCTCGTAGCCGTACTGGGCGAACTTGGAGAAGATGGCGCGGAAGTCGACCTGGCCGTCGCCGAGGGAGCGGAAGCGGCCGGCGCGGTCCTTCCAGGGCTGGTAGCCGGAATAGACCCCCTGGCGTCCCGAGGGCCGGAACTCGGCGTCCTTCACGTGGAACATCCGGATCCGCTCATGGTAGAGGTCGATGTACTCCAGGTAGTCCAGCTGCTGCAGGACGAAGTGGCTGGGGTCGTAGAGCAGGCAGGCCCGGGGGTGGTGATCCACCCGGTCCCAGAACATCTCCACGGTCGCCCCGTCGAACAGGTCTTCGCTGGGATGCACCTCGTAGCAGAGGTCGACACCGGCCTCCTCGTAGGCGTCGAGGATGGGCCGCCAGCGCCGGGCCAGCTCGTCGAAGGCCTCTTCCACCAGGCCCGCCGGGCGCTGGGGATAGGGATAGAGATAGGGCCAGGCCAGGGAGCCCGAGAAGGTGACGCTGGCGGGCAGGCCCAGCCGGCGCGAGGCCTTCGCCCCCATCAGCACCTGGTCCACGGCCCAGGCCTGCCGGGCGGCAGGATTGCCGCGCACGGCGGAGGGGACCCCGCCATCGAACATCTCGTCATAGGCCGGGTGGACCGCCACCAACTGGCCCTGGCTGTGGGTGGACAGCTCCGAGATCTCGAGGCCGAGGTCGGCCAACATGCCCTTGACCTCGTCGCAGTAGGCGTCGCTCTCTGCGGCGAGCTTCAGGTCAAACAGGCGGCGATCCCAGGTGGGGATCTGGACCCCCCGATAGCCCATTTCCGCCACCCACCGCCCGAGGGCGGGCAGGGTGTTGAACGGCGCCTCGTTCCCAGCGAACTGGGCGAGGAAAATCCCTGGTCCCTTCATGGTCACTCCCCGACTTGTCTCTTGCTTCGCAAGCAAACTAACACGCCCGGCGCGCAGGGCGAGAGGCGCCGTCAGAGGTCTCGCAAGAGGGCCCGCACAGGCGAGGCATCCGCACCGGAGAGGCGCAGGGGCGGGGCGATCAGCTCGTAGCCACCGTCCGGGACTCCGTCGAAGACCAGGCCCTCCAGGACCGCCATTCGCCAACGGCCCAGGGCCTGGTGGCTGACGAGGTCCTTGGCGTCCTCCGGGTCGAGGGAGGGCCCGTCGATCCCCAGCAGGCGGAAGCCGGCGCCGCCGAGGGCCTCCACCAGGTCCGGGGAGGGCGTGCGGAAACGCTCCGGCCAGGCGTCATGGGGAAAGACCTCGAAGGTGCGCAGCAGAACGCGGCGGGTTCCCGGCACCAGACGCGGCAGGACCTCTTCGGGGCCGATGCGGTCGGGCCCCTGCGTCACCGAGACCAGCTGGGCCGGGCCGAGGTAGGGGACGAGGTCCACCGCGTCGATGGCCACACCGGCGGGATCGAAATGCAGGGGGGCGTCAGCGTGGGCACCGGTATGGGTCGACAGGGTCAGGCGCGAGACATTCACCGGGCAACCGTCCGACAACACCCAGGTCCGTTCCAGGCCGAAGGGCGTATCCCCGGGCCAGACCGGCAGGTCGGGCCGGAGGGGCTGGGAGATATCGTAGAGCCGGCGGCCGGCTTCGTCCCGGGGCGTGCTCATGTGACCCTCTGCTTGGCGGCAAAGGCCGGATCGCGCCAGGCGCCGGTCTCCATAACCCGGACAAAACGTTCCGCCGCCGTCCAGACGTCGGCCCGGCTCAGGAAGAGGGGCGAGAAGCCCAGCCGCATCAGGTCAGGCGCGCGGAAGTCACCGATCACCCCGACGGCGATCAGGGCCTGGACCACCGGATAGGCGTGGGGGTGGGCGAAGGACAGGTGGCCGCCCCTGACCTCCCTCCGGGCCGGGGAGACGCAGTTGAAGCCGTGCGCCTCCAGCGCAGGCGTGGCCCTGGCGAGGAAGAGGTCGGACAGGCTTCGGGACCGCTCGAGGAGGGCGGCGGGTTCAAGGCCCTCAAAGACCTCCAGGGCAGAGTGCAGGGCGGTCAGGGACAGGATGGGCGGGGTCCCCGCCATCAGCCGGGCCGCCCCCGGGGCGGGGGCGTAGCCAGGCTCGAAGGCGAAGGGCCGGGCGTGCCCCATCCAGCCGGACAGGGGGCTCGAGAAGGCAGAGTGGTGACGGCGGGCCAGGAAGGCGAAGGCCGGGGCCCCCGGGCCGCCGTTCAGGTACTTGTAGCCGCACCCCACCGCCATGTCCGCCCCGGCGGCGTCCAGGCCGACGGGTGCCAGGCCCGCCGTGTGGCTGAGGTCCCAGAGGGTCAGGACCCCCGCCTCCGAGGCCCGGCGGGTCAGGCCGGACAGGTCTGACAGGGCACCGGTGCGGTAATCGGCGTGACTCATGAGCAGCAGGGCGACGTCTCCCGACAAGGCCTGCGGAAGCTTCTCCATTGAGACAGTCTGTATACGGATGTCAGGCCGGATCGCCGCCAGGCCCTGCAGCATGTAGCCGTCGGTGGGGAAGTCCCCCTCGACCCCCAGCAGGACCTTCCGGTCGGGCCGCAGGGCCAGGGCCCCGGCCGCCAGCTTGAACAAGTTGACCGAGACGGAGTCCGCGCAGGCGACTTCGTCGGGGTCGGTGCCGATCAGGGGGGCGATACGAGCGGCGGTGCGGTCTGGCAGGCCGATCCAGTCGTCGGTGTTCCAGCCACGCACGAGGGAGCGGCCCCACTCCGCTCCCGTCGCGCGACGGACCGCCGCCTCCGACGCCCGCGGGAGAGGTCCCAGGGAGTTTCCGTCCAGGTAGATGACGCCGGGGGGCAGGCGAAAGCGCCGGGCCAGGGCCGACAGAGGGTCGGCCCGGTCCAGGCCGCGGCAGGCCATGCGGCTGTCCGGAACCGTCTCCAGGGCGGACTCCGGGGCGGACGCCGGGTTTGGGGCCATCACCGGACCTTGATGAACACCGGGTTGGCGTAGAACCAGAGATCGTCCCAGGGGTTCTCGCCGGGAACGTCCATAGCGGGCTCGGCATCGCCCGTCCCGGTCCCCCGCAGGCGGATATAGCCCGAGGTCCGGACGTTGCGCAGGGTCGTCGTCAGGGTGATGACCTCGCCCTCCCGCACCCAGTCGGCGGCGGTGAAACGGCGCTCCACCCGCGTGGTGGGGTTCTCGTCCGCCGAGCGGCCCGGCGCAGGGCCCGTCAGGTCGCCCCGGATCAGGTCGATGCGCCTCACTTCGGGTGAACGTCCGCCGAAGTTCTCGCCGGCGGGGTCGCGGACGCGCAGGGTGATGCGGACGTCCTGCCCGCGGGCCACCGTGACCTCGCCGCCAATGCCCGCCGCCAATGCGCCCCGGGCCACCGGACGAACCTCAAGGTCAACGGACGACACCAGGTCGCCAGTGGCCACGAAGACCCGGCCGCTCCTCAGGCCGTCCAGGATGTCGTCAGGCGTGTTGGCGGCCTTGACATAGGTCTTGGCGTACTCGCCCGGCCAGAAGTCGATCCCGCCGTCGGTGTAGTGCCGGTGAGAGTCCGAGGTCGCCGTGATCCACCAGCGGCGGCCCTCGCCCAGCATGGAGTCCCAGAAGCCGCCGACCCGGGCGGTCATCTGGTCGAAGCCACCATAGGTGGGATGCTGGCGATAGGCACCCCGGCTTTCACTTGTCCGCGGCGAGCCGTCGGGGTTCAGGGCGCCCGCCTGGTGCCCGGGCGCGCCCTCCATGCCGATGGCCACCTGGGGTGCCGCATCGTTCCAGTCCCGAAGCTCAGCCGGCGCCGTCTGGCCATACTGGCCGAGGCCCTTGGCTGACCGCGAAGGATGGTGGGCAATCACGACCGGTGGACGGGGCAGGGCCTTCATGTAGGTCAGGGCCTCGACCATCCGGCTTTCCTGGTTACGCGCAGGATCAACCGGCCAGGCCTCGAGCTTGTCGAAGCGGCGCTCGAGGTCCGTCAGGTCGTCGCGTTCCTGCGGCGAGTTGGGCACGATGATGCTGGAGTGGTCTGCACCGGGGGTGTTCAGCTCGAGGCCGAAGAAGAGGATGAGGTCAGCAACTTCCCGGCGGGCCTTCAGCACCTCCGGATAGGCCATTTCGCGGCTGACACGGGAGTGGTTGGGGCCGCCATGGTCGGTGGCGGCCATCCAGGACAGGCCATGCTTTCGGGCCATGCGGGCGTTGGTGGGGATGGTATTGTTGGAATCCCCCCCGACCACCGGATCGGGCGCCAGTGCAGGGTCGGACGCGGGCTTCCAGTCCACGCTGAACTGGGAGTGCACGTGGTGGTCGCCCGGCAGCCAGGTGCGGCCATCCTGATGGCTGCCGTGGGGCGCGCCGGTCTCGTGCGCGGCGGCGGCGCTCGCCAGGGCGAGGGCCGAAACGGCGGCGAGGGTGAAGACGAGGCCGGGCCGGAGCCGGAAGGTGGAGCTGGGCATGTTCAAACTCGGTTCGAGGCGCAGGAAGGACCCTGTCTGGCCCGTTTCCGTGATGGTCCGGTGACGCGCACCTGTCAAACCCCACATCAGAAGTGGTGACTTGCCGAGCCTTGGCCGGTGGCTAATAGTCCGGCAGGTCCCAGAGGGGGGGGGAGATTTCAGATGCGCAACAGAAACTGGCTCGCGATCCTGGCCGTGGCGACACTGACGGCGGGCTGTGCGCCCCGCACGTCGGACGAGACGGCGGCCGTTTACACCGGCGGCGATATCCTGACCCTGGCGGGGGATGTGCCGGCCTATGTCGAGGCCCTGGCGGTGAAGGATGGCAAGATCGTCGCTGCCGGAACCCAGGCAGAGGCGCGCAAGGCCGCGGGTCCGGGCGCCCGGACGGTCGACCTCAAGGGCGGCACCCTTCTGCCCGGCTTCATCGACGCCCACAGCCACCTCCTCAACTATGCGGACAGCCTGGTCCAGGGGAACCTCAACCCTCCGCCCGTCGGCGGCGTCAGCTCGATCGCCGACATCGTGGCCGAGATTAAGCGGCTCAAGGACTCCCTGAAGGCGGGTCCTGGCGTCCTGCTCGTGGGACAGGGGTACGACCAGGACTTCCTGGCTGAGAAGCGCCATCCCACGGCGGCGGACCTGGACGCCGCCTTCCCGGACAACCCAGTGATCCTCGTCCACACCTCCGGGCACATGCTGGTCGCCAATTCGGCGGCGATCCGGAAGGCCGGCATCACAGCAGCGACGGCGGACCCGGTGGGCGGCGCCATAATCCGCAAGGCGGGCTCCCGGGAGCCGGAGGGCCTGTTCCAGGAAACGGCCATGCACCCCTTCATCCCGCAGGTGCAGGCGCCGCGCCCCCGCGAGCAGGATCTCGACCTGATCAAGCGGGCGGTCGAACACTATGCCGCCAACGGCTACACCACCGCGGCTGAAGGCCTGGTCATGCCGGACAAGATGCCCCTGCTCCAGGAAGCCGCCGACAAGGGACTCCTCAAGGTCGATGTCGAGGCCCTGCCCGCCTACCTCATGGCCGACCAGCTGGTGGGGACGGGCAAGCTGGCCTGGGGCGAGTTCAAGAACGGGCTGAAGTGGGCCGGGATCAAGCTGGCCACCGACGGCTCCCCCCAGGGCAAGACCGCCTATCTGACCAAGGCCTACCTGACGCCGGTTCCCGGCTGCAAGACGGACTGCCGGGGCTTCCCCAACATCCCCCAGGATGAAATGAACCGCCTGTTCACCCTGGCCTACAAGAACGGCGTGCAGGTCTATTCTCACAGCAATGGCGACGCCTCGATCGACATGATGATCGCGGCCCATCGCCAGGCCGAGAAGACCCTCGGCAAGGTCGAACCCAACCGCCGGACGGTGATCATCCACTCGCAGATCATGCGGCCGGACCAGATGGCCAGCTACAAGGCCCTGGGCATGTTGCCCAGCTTCTTCACCAACCATGTCTATTACTGGGGCGACATCCACCTGGCCAATCTAGGCCCCCAGAGGGCGGCCTATCTCAGCCCCCTGGCCAGCGCCTCCAAGGCAGGGGTCCCGGCCACCAACCACACCGACTCCATCGTTACCCCCCTGGACCCGATGTTCCTGGTCTGGACGGCGGTCAACCGCGTCACCCGGTCGGGCAAGGTCCTGGGCCCGGAAGAGCGGGTGACCCCCTACCAGGCCCTGAAGGCCATCACCCTCAACGGCGCCTACACCTATTTCGAGGAGGCCTCGAAGGGTTCCCTCGAAGTGGGCAAGACGGCGGACCTGGTCATCCTCGACCGCAATCCCCTGAAGGTGGACCCCAACACCATCCGCGACATCGACGTCGTGGAGACGGTGAAGTCCGGCAAGTCGGTCTATCGGGCGCCGAAGAGCTGATCCCCTTGGCCGTCAGTGCGCGTCGTCCCAGTTGGCGGCGGCGCGCACGTCGACCACCAGGGGGACGCTGAGCGCCACGGCTGGAAAGGGCGCCGCCGACATCACCCGACGGATGACCTCCGAGGCTGCGGCGGCCTCGGCCTCGGGCGCCTCGAAGATGAGTTCGTCGTGGACCTGGAGCAGCATGCGAGTCTTCAGGCCGGAGGCGGCGAGTTCGCCCGGCATGCGGATCATCGCCCGGCGGATGATATCTGCCGAGGCACCCTGAAGGGGGGCGTTGATCGCCGCCCGGTCGCCAAAGGCCCGCTCGGCCTGGCTGCGGGCCTGGACAGCGGGAATGTGGACCCGCCGCCCGAACAGGGTGGTCACATAGCCCTGCCGGCGGGCGGCCTCCTTGGCCTGATCCATATAGGCCCGGATCCCGGGGAACCGCTCGAAATAGGTGCGGATATAGTCCCCGGCCTCCTCCCTCGGAATCGACAGCTGGGCGGCGAGGCCAAAGGCGGAAATGCCATAGACAATGCCGAAGTTGATCGCCTTGGCGCGCCTGCGGATCTCGGCAGGCATACCCTCGATGGGAACCCCGAAGACCTCGGAGGCGGTCATGGCGTGGATGTCCAGGCCCTTGGCGAAGGCGGCCTTCAGCTGGGGGATGTCGCCCACGTGGGCCAGTAGCCTCAGCTCGATCTGGCTATAGTCGGCGCTGATAAGGACATTTCCAGGTTCGGCCACGAAGGCCTGGCGGATCTTGCGGCCCTCCTCAGTCCGGACGGGGATGTTCTGCAGGTTGGGGTCCGTTGAAGAGAGCCGGCCCGTGGTGGTCGAGGCCAGGGCGTAGGAGGTGTGCACCCGTCCGGTGGCCGGCGCGATGGCCGCCACCAGGGCGTCGGTATAGGTCCCCTTCAGCTTGGACAGCTGTCGCCAGTCGAGCAGGACCCTCGGCAGGGCGTGCCCCTCGGCGGCCAGTTCCTCAAGCACCGAGGCGTCCGTTCCCTGGGCACCGGTGGCGGTGGTCCGGCGGGATTCGAGGCCCATCTGGCCGTAGAGGACCTCGCCCACCTGCTTGGGGCTGCCCAGGTTGAACGGGTGGCCGGCCAGGCGGTGCGCCTCGACCTCGAACTCGCCCATCCGCACGGAAAAGTCGTTGGACAACTTGCGCAGCCGGTCGGGATCGACCCGGACCCCGGCGTTCTCCATGTCCGCCAGGACCGGCGGCAGGGGCCGCTCCAGGGTCTCATACACGGTCAGGAGGCCCTCCCTGGACAGTCGCGGGTGCAGGACCCGGTAGAGCCGGAGGGTCACGTCGGCATCCTCGGCAGCGTAGGCGGTCGCCGGCTCGAGCGCCACGTGGCGGAAGCTCTTCTGCGCCTTGCCCGTGCCCGCGACCTGCTTGAAGGGGATGGGGCTGTGGCCCAGGTGCAGGCGCGACAGCTCATCCATGCCATGCCCGTGGAGCCCGCCCTCCAGGACATAGCTGATCAGCATGGTGTCCTCGATGGGTGCCACGCGGATTCCGTACCGGGACAGGACGCCGAGGTCGTACTTGGCGTTCTGCGCCACCTTCAGCACCGAGGGGGCCTCGAGCAGGGGGCGAAGGCGGTCGATCGCCGCTGCCAGGGGGATCTGGGTCAGGTCTTCCGGGGCGTCGAGGGCGAGGCCCGCCTCGGCCTCGTGGGCCAGGGGAATGTAGCAGGCCTCGCCTGGACCCACGGCGAGGGAGACCCCCACCAGCCCGGCCGTGGCCGAGCCCAGGGCATCGGTCTCGGTGTCGAACGCGATGACCCCGGCAGCGTGCGCCCGGGCGATCCAGACGTCCAGGGTCGCCAGGTCG
>Ga0079300_10000357_pt1 | contig 17008 bp, 18 predicted proteins | sample Wag4_2014_7_11_FD_74799 | JGI IMG/M metagenome (GOLD analysis project Ga0079300, IMG submission 74799) | Fresh water microbial communities from Ohio, USA - Utica-2 Time Series HT 2014_7_11 | ecosystem: Environmental > Aquatic > Freshwater > Water tank | place: USA: Ohio | collected 2014-07-11
GCGTTTAGCTGGTTTGACGCACAAGGGCGAGGGGTGCCGTGGCGTCAGGTCAGCGCGCGCGGCAGGTCCACCCGGGCGCGCAGGCCGCCGAGGGGAGACTCGGAGAGCTGCAGGTCGCCGTCGTAGGCCCGGGCGAGGTCCCTGACGATGCTGAGGCCCAGTCCAGAACCGGGGGCCGACTCGTCCAGGCGCGCGCCCCGGGCCATGGCGGCCTCGCGCTCCGCCGGTGCCAGACCTGGCCCATCATCGTCGATGGTGAGGGCGAGCCTGTCAGTCCCGACAGCCTCCGCGACGATCCGAACCCGGCTTCGGCCCCACTTGCAGGCGTTCTCGAGGAGGTTCCCCGCCATCTCGAGCATGTCCTGGCGCTCGCCCAGGAAGATGAGTTCTTCAGGGGCGTCCCAGTCGATCCTGGGGCCCTTCCCCGCGTATAGCCGGCCAAGCGTGCGCACGATCTCGTCGAGCACGGCCGCCACCCCAGTGGACTGGCCCGCCCCGGCATGCCGGGCGGCGGCCCGGGCCCGCCGGAGGTGGTGATCCACCTGCCTCTCCATGACCCCGGCCTGCTGCGACACCATGTCGGCCAGGGCGCCCGTCTCCCGTGAGGCGGCAGTGGTCAATACAGCGAGGGGCGTCTTGAGGGCGTGCGCAAGGTTGCCCACATGGGCGCGCTGGCGCTCAAGGGTATCGCGGTTATGGCGCATCAGGGCGTTGAGTTGGTCCGCCAGGGATCGCAGCTCGCGCGGATAGGTCCTGAGGAGACTTTCCGCCCGCCCCGACCGGAGGTCCGCGACCTCGTCACTGAGGGCGAAGAGCGGCTTCAGCCCCAGCCTGACCTGGACCACGACCGCCGCAACCAGGCCTGCCGCCAAAAGGACGAAGACCACCGAGGTCGCGGCGAAGAATCCCCTCACATCCGCATCGACGGGACGCCTGTCCTCGGCCGCCAAAACGATCACCGGTGCCGGATCGCCAGGCAGGACCAGCCGCGTGGCGCGGACCCTGAGCTTCTGGCCCGAGGGCCCGGGAACCTCGTAGCTGACCGTGCCCGCGGGCTGGGCCTCCAGCCGCTGCGCCAGACCGGCCGGTGTCGACAGTTCGAGGTCCCAGAGGGACCGGGACCGGGCGAGCACGGTGCCGACGCCGCCGGTCCGGGGCCTCAGGACCTGCCAGTAGCGACCGGAATAAACCCTCAGGGTCCGCAGGTCGCCGAGGTCGCGGACAGTGAGCGCATCGCGGGCGGCCGGCTGGGCGGCGGCGGCAAGGCTGTCCGTCAGGTCCGCCAGGCCCTGGTCGAAGCGGCGCAGGGCGGCTTGTTCGAAAAGCAGGCCGAGCAGAAGAGTCGCCGTAGCCAGGACAGCCGTCAGCCCGACGGCGGCCAGCAGGACCAGTCTTCTGACCAGGGAGGGGCCGGGAGACGCGGTCACGCGGGCTCAGGTCCCGGGGGGCCGCCCAGCCTGTAGCCGAGGCCCCTCTGGGTGAGGATCTGGTCGGCCCCGATCTTTCGTCGCAACCGGGCAATGATCACCTCCATGGTGTTGGAGTCCCGGTCGAAATCCTGATCGTAGAGATGCTCGGTCAGTTCGGTCCGGCTGATCACCCGCCCCGCGTGCATCATGAGGTAGTGCAGGAGCCGGTACTCCAGGGAAGTCAGGCGCACCGGCTCACCCGCCAGGGTGACGGAGGCCGCGCCGGGATCGAGGACCAGGTCGCCACTGGACAGGCTGGCCGTCGCCCGACCTGCCGCCCGCCGCAGGAGCGCCCGAAGTCGGGCCAGTAGTTCGGCGGTGTTGAAGGGCTTGGTCAGGTAGTCATCACCGCCGGCGTCGAAGCCCGCGACCTTCTCGGCCCATCCGTCCCGGGCGGTCAGGATGAGGACCGGGGTTGAGACCCCCGCCGACCGCCAGCGTCGCAGAACAGAAACGCCGTCGACCACCGGCAGGCCCAGGTCCAGCACCACGATGTCGTAAGGTTCGGTTTCCCCCAGGAACCCCGCCTCTCCACCATCGGAGGCCAGGTCGACGGCGTATCCCGCCTCCGCCAGGGCGAGCTTCAGGCTGCGGGCAAGGTCGGGGTCGTCCTCGGCAAGAAGGAGGCGCACGGGATCAACCTCCCCTCTGTTCGAGGATTCGGCCCGTCCGGGCATCCGCCACGAAGACAACCACCCGGTTGTCTGAGGTGCGCCAGGTGATCAGGTAGACGGGTCGGCCGTCGACGGTCTCGCCGAAGCGGGTGTCCAGCTGTTCGCCCGGGGTCCGGGCGGCAATGGTGGCGAGGACCTGGGACAGAGGGGCCAGGCTTCCCTCACGCACCGCGTCCCGGGCCCGGTCCTGGTCGGGCCGACGCGTCTGGGCCGTCGACGGTCCGGACGCCCCGGCCAGCAATACCGCAGCCAGCAAGGCCGCCGCCCGGGCGCAAACGTTCGGAAAGGTCCGGCTCATGGAGCGATCCTGTGACGGATCGCATGAACCTCGGCTGAACCGCTATCCTCAACGGCGCCGGGGCGCATAGGGCCGGTCCTCCCGCCAGCGCGTGGCGAAGGCCTCGAGCTGCGGATCCGGGGCGTCAGGAAGCATGAGCTGAATGCGGGCGATGAGGTCGCCCCTGCCGCCGCGACCGTCGGCAAGCCCCTTGCCCTTGAGCCGAAGGGACTGGCCCGAATTCGCGCCCTTGGGCACCGAAATGCTGACGGGCCCGTCCGGCGTCGGAGCCTGGACCCGTCCGCCGAGCACGGCATCCGGGATGGCGACCGGCAGGTCCATCACGAGCTGCTCACCTTCCTTGCGGAAGACTGGGTGAGGCCGGATCACAAGTTCGATCAGGGCGTCGCCCTTGCCGCCGCGCCCCGCCTCGCCGTGCCCCCTCAGACGAAGGGTCTGGCCATCGCCTGCGCCGGCGGGGATGGTGACGTCGAGGGTGCGTCCGTCCTGGAAGGAGATGCGCTTCTTTCCGCCGAGTATGGCCTCCTCGAGATCGACCTCCAGGCGGGCTCGGACATCGGATCCGCGCGCCGAGAACCCGGGGCCAGGGCCCGCCTCGCCACGGGCACCTGCACGGCCGCCCCGGCGTCCGAACATCTCGCCCAGAATGTCGCTGAAGTCGGCGGACTCGAATCCGCCGCCGCCGAAGCCCGGCCCCTGGCCGCCGCCCTGGCCGCCCGGGAAGCCCCGGAAGACCTCGCGGCCATCGGCGTCAATCTCGCCGGCGTCGAACTTGCGGCGCTTGTCGACGTCCCCGAGGAGGTCAAAGGCCCCGCTGACCTGCTTGAACCGCTCTTCGGAGGCCTTGTCGCCTGGATTGGCGTCCGGATGATGCTTCTTGGCCAGTTTCCGGAAGGCCTTGCGGATATCATCGGCCCCGGCGCTGCGCGGAACGCCGAGCACCTCGTAGGGATCTCGCGCCACGGGGGTCACCTCAGCTGGGAAAACAAACCGGCTTCTGAGTTAGGGTCCGACGTCAGGTCCGCAAGGGCAAGTGTTGCAAAAATGCGACGCTCAGCATGCTCCATCGCCTCAGGTGTCCAGACCGCGTTCGGCCAGGAGGTCGGGCGCGGCGTGGTCGACCATGTCATCCTCGTGCGCGAGTTCGGACTCGGAAATCGTCTGTCCCCGCACCGAGACGCCCGCACGGTGCACGCTTTCCGGATCGCCGCTGATCAAGGGATGCCAGTCGGCGAGCCCCCGCCCTTCATGGAGGCGACGATAGGCGCAGGACTTCGGCATCCACCCGAGCCTGGGGATGAGGGCCGGGGTCAGGGAGATGCAGTCAGGCACCTCCCGCTTGCGGCCAGGATAGTTCGAGCAGCGGCAGCTCTCGGCATCGAGCAGGCGGCAATGCACCCGGGTCGGGATCACCTCGCCGCTATCCACGTCCTCGAAGCGGACCAGGCAGCACAGGCCGCAGCCATCGCAGAGGCTTTCCCACTGTTCGCGGGTCATGCGCTCAAGGGGGGTGGTCTCCCAGAAGGGACGCGTCATGGGATCTGTCTAGCCGGGAGGCGATGGCGGCGCCACCCCGAGGGACGGCGGGGCTTGGACGATGGGGCAACGGGGGTTAAGGGGGCGCGATGAAGCCACCGGTCCTCGCTCTCAGGCAGGTCCGTCTCGCAGACGGGCCGCGCATGCTGTTCGACGGGGTCGACCTGGCCCTCGAACCCCGTTGCCGCGCCTGCCTGGTTGGCCGGAACGGGGCGGGAAAGACCACACTGCTCAGGATCCTGGCCGGCGAGGTCGAGGTCGACGACGGAGAGAAGACCCAGGTTCCCGGTCTGCGTATCGCCTGGGTGCCCCAGGAGCCAGTGATCACCGGCCCGACCGTCCTGGACCACGTCGCCGCCGGTGCCGCGCCGCACGAAGCCGAGGCCGCCCTACAGACCTTCGGCCTTTCTCCTTCCAAGCTTTCCGAGGGCCTGTCTGGCGGCGAGGTCCGGCGGGCGGCCCTGGCGGCGGCATTCGCCCGGGACGCCGACGTCCTGCTACTGGACGAGCCGACCAACCACCTCGACATTCCGGCCATCGCCACGCTCGAGGCAGAGATTGCTTCCAGCCGGGCGGCAGTCCTGCTGGTCAGCCACGACCGGGCCTTCCTGGAGCGCGTCTCCGACCGGTGCTTCTGGCTCGAGGGCCGCCGGGTCCGCAAGCTGGACCGGGGCTTCGCCCACTTCGAAGCCTGGGCCGAGGGGATTGCGGCGACCGAGACGGAGGACGCCCGGCGTCTGCAGAAGCGCCTCGAGCAAGAAGAACACTGGATGCAGAGGGGCGTCACCGCCCGGCGCGCCCGGAATGAGGGACGCCGGCGGGCCCTGCTGGACCTGCGGGCCGAGCGGGCCGAACGCCTGCAGCAGGCCCGGGGTTCGATGGGCCTGGAGGCGGCGACCTCGGAAGGCTCCGGCCAGCGGGTGATCGAGGTGCGCCAGATCTCCAAGGCCTGGGCCGGGCGGACCGTGATCCGCGACTTCTCCACCCGGATCCAGAAGGGCGACAGGGTCGCCGTGGTCGGTCCAAACGGGGCGGGAAAGACCACCCTGGTGCGGATGCTGGTCGGCCAACTGGAGCCGGACTCCGGGAGCGTGAAGCTGGGGACGGGGCTGGAGATCGGCTATCTCGACCAGACCCGGGCGGACCTGAAGCCCGAGATGACCCTGAGGGAGGTCCTGGCACCCCTGGGGGGCGACCAGATCCTCGTGGGGGACAAGCCCTGGCACGTGGCCGCCTATGCCAAGTCCTTCCTCTTCACGGACGCCCAGCTGCGCCAGCCGGTGCGCAGCCTGTCCGGGGGCGAGCGCAACCGACTTCTGCTAGCCCGGGTCCTGGCCGCGCCCACCAACCTCCTGGTCCTGGATGAGCCGACCAATGACCTGGACATGGACACCCTGGACCTTCTGGAAGAGGCCCTGGGCGACTACGCAGGCACCCTGCTGCTGGTCAGCCACGACCGGGACTTCATCGACCGCCTGGCGAGCTCCACCATCGCCCTGAACGGGCGTGGTGACATCGTCGAGACCCCCGGGGGCTGGCGGGACTTTGAGGCGCAGAACCCCGGCTTCCTGGCACCCGTGGCCTCTCGGGCCCCGGCGCCGGCGCGCAAGATGCCGGAGCGCTCCGCGGCAACCCCGACGGCTCGGCCGACCAAGCTTTCCTACCGGGACCAGAGGCGACTGGAGGCCGCCGAGGGGCTGGTCGCCAGCTTGCCCGGGGAAATCGCGGCCCTGGAGTTGCGTCTCTCGGATTCCGGCCTCTACGGCCGCGACCCCGGGGGCTTCACCCGCCTCACTGCGGAGCTGTCCGCCGCCCGCGAACGCCTGGACGCCGCAGAGACCGAATGGCTGGAGATCGAAGAGCTCAAGACCAGCCTGGCCGGAGGGGATACAGGGTCCTGAGCGGCAGCCGTGGATATCCGTTCACCCCTGATTTTCCTGAGGGATCCCGCAGACCTCACCGGTGATCCACACCTCGTCCACAGACCCTGCACGCATACGTCCACCGCGCCGGACCCCGGGGGCCTTGCGCCTCGGGGTGCCGGGTGGGAGCGTCGGTGTGTCGAAAGGCGACGCGTGGTGACGGAAGGGGTAACCCGGACGTGGCCGGGCGGAGGGGCTGGATCGGAGTGGTGATCGGGGGCAACCCCGGGAGCCGTTCAGGATCGCGGTCCCGGGCGCGGCGGGAAGGACGGGGCGACCCGTCGGACTGCAGCCAACCTGCCTCGGGACTCAGATCTCCCAACGGATCTGAAAGTGGGCGGCGGACCGGGCAACCGGTGCGTCGCCCTCTTGCTTTTTGGGCCTGTACCCAAGGGGTCTGGTTCGCGGTTGCCTTCCCCTGAAAGGCGCCTAGTTTGCCCGGGAGGACCCAGACCCCCGGAGGCCGCGTCGTGAAGCTGTTCAGGACATTCACAATCCTCGCCATCGCCGCGCTCGCCTGGGCCTGCTCGCCCCGGCAGGACGCAGGCACGGCGGATGCGGACGCTGGCGTGATCCGGTTCGCCACCGACTGGCGCGCCCAGGCTGAACAGGGCGGGTTCTACCAGGCGCTGGCAACGGGCGAGTACGAGAAGCGGGGCCTGAAGGTCCAGATCATCCAGGGCGGGCCGGGCGTGAATGTCCCTCAATTGCTCGCCGCCGGTGCCGTCGAGGCCGGCATGGGCTCCAACAGCTTCATCGCCCTCAACCTGGCCGGCGAGGGCGTGCCGGTCCGCGCCGTCGCGGCCATGATGCAGAAGGATCCCCAGGTCCTGATCGCCCACCCCGACCAGGGGATCGAGCGGATCGAGGATCTCAAGGGCCGCCCCATCCTGCTGTCCGACGCCTCGGTCACGGCTTTCTGGGTGTGGCTGAAGTCGAAATACGGGTTCGAGGACTCCCAGATCCGGAAGTACACCTTCAACGCCGCCCCCTTCCTCGCCGACAAGTCAGTGGCACAGCAGGGGTACCTGACCAGCGAGCCTTTCACGATCGAGAAAACCGCAGGACTGAAGCCCCGGGTCTTCCTGCTGGCCGACAACGGCTATCCATCCTACGCGGCGATGATCTTCTTTCCCCAGTCGCTGATCGACAAGGACCCGGCCCGGGTCCGCGCCTTCGTGGAGGCGAGCGCCGCCGGCTGGAAGTCCTACCTGACGAGAGACCCGAAGCCTGGCGACGCCCTGATCCTCAAGGACAATCCGGAGATGAGCCAGGACCTGCTCGACCAGGCCCGTGAAAAGATGCGCCAGTACAACCTGGTCGAAGGTGGAGACGCCGCCACGGGCGGGATCGGCGTGATGACCGATGGACGCTGGAAGGCCTTCGCCGAGATGGCGATCGCCCAGGGCGTCTATTCCAAGGACCTCGACTACACAAAGGCCTACACCCTCGACTTCGTCCGGCCCGCGGGAAAGTAGGTCGTGACGCCCACCGTCGCCCTTCAGGACGTCGAGGTCGACTACCGGGGTCGGGGCCGCGCCCTCGGGCCCTTGTCCCTGACCCTTGAGGCGGGCGAGATCGTCGCCCTTGTCGGCCCCTCGGGCTGCGGCAAGTCCACGGCGCTCCGGCTTCTCGCCGGCCTGGAACCGGCCACCCGAGGACAGGTCCATCGGGCTGTAGGGCGAGGCGAGACGTCTGTGGTCTTCCAGGCCCCGACCCTGGCGCCCTGGATGAGCGCTGCAGCCAATGTGGCCCTGCCCCTTGAACTCTCCGGGACCCCACGGCCCGAGGCACGGGCCCGGGCGATCGAGGCCCTGGCACGGGTGGGTCTGGCTGGGGCCGGGGAGTCGCGGCCCGCCCAGCTTTCCGGCGGCATGGCCATGCGTGCCTCCCTGGCGCGCGCCCTGGTGACCCGGCCGCGCCTGCTGATGCTGGACGAGCCCTTCGCCGCCCTTGACGAGATCACCCGACGCACCCTGGCCGACGACGTCCTTCACCTTTGGACCGAGACCCGGCCGGCGATCGTCTTCGTTACCCACAATGTCGAGGAAGCCGCCTACATGGCCAGCCGGATCGTGGTCCTGACCCGTGGCCCGGGGCGTATCGCCGGCGAGGTCCGGGTCGACGCCCCCCTGCCCAGGCCCCCGGGCTTCCGGGCCAAGCCGGTCTTCGCTGAGGCCGCGGAGGCCGTGTCCGCCCTCCTCGCCGCAGGCTCAGAGGCCCTCGCATGAAGCGGGTCGTCGACGCCCTGGCCCCGGCGGCGCTGATCCTGCTGCTCCTGGCTGGCTGGGAGGCGGCGTGTCGCCTGACAGGGGTTCCCGCCTACTTCCTGCCGCCGCCCTCGAAGGTGATGCTGGCCGCCGCATCAGGGCTGACGGTCCTGGTGCCCGCCGCCTGGAATACCCTCTCCGTAGCCCTGGTCGCCCTCGTCCTCGCCGCCGCGGCCGCCCTGGCCCTGGCCCTGCTGGTCGGCCTGAGCCCGCTTCTGGAGCGCGCCGTACGGCCGCTGGCCTCCGCCCTCCAGGTCACGCCGGTGGTGGCGGTGGCACCTCTGATCCTCATCTGGGCCGGGATCGACCATCCCGAGCGCGCGGTGATCGCCCTGGCGGTCCTGGTGGCCTTCTTCCCGATCTTCTCCGGAACGGTGACAGGACTCAGGTCCGCGGACCCGGACCTCGAGCGGCTATTCGATCTCTACGGCGCCAGTCGCCTGGAGAGGGTCCTCAGGCTGCGGCTGCCTGCGGCAGTTCCCTTCCTGATGGAGGGCCTGAAGGTTGGCGCGGGGCTGGCCATCATCGGGGCGGTGGTGGCTGAGTTCGCTGCGGGCTCAGGGGGAGTCCGGGGCCTCGCCTGGCAGATCCTGGACGCCGGAAACAAGCTTCAGACTGACCGGATGATCGCCGCCCTGGTCGTGTTGGCAGTGATGGGTGTCGCGGTCCACGCGGGGCTCGAGCGGCTGGAGGGCGCGGGGCTGAGGTGGTGGCGTGGCCGTTAGGCCGAGGTTAACGGCCGCTCCCTAGTGTGTGCCTGACGGGAGACAATCTCCCCAGACAGGCTAGAAATCGGGCCTTTGAGAGTACCCTGCGCATGAAGCAAAGCGCCGCCGAGCTCATGGACCTCGCCAAGGAGAAATCCGGCGAACACAGGCGCGAGCTGATGCATCGCGTTGCGGACATGTATTTCCAGTTCGGCCCGCGGGTCGATGATCCGGAACTCGCGCTCTTCGACGATGTCCTGAGCCAGTTGGCCCAGGAGATGGAAAGCCGGGTCCGGGCGGAACTCGCCAACCGGATGGCTTTGGCCCGCACCCCCCCGGTCCGCCTGATCCGTACCCTCGCCCGGGACGAGATCATCGATGTCGCAAGTCCCATCCTCCAGCTCTCTCGGGCTGTGTCGGAGGAGGATCTGATCGACCTGGCGCGAACCCGCGGCGACGCCCATCTGAAGGCGATTTCGCGACGGTCGAACCTTCCCTCCAGCGTTACCGACCTCATTGTCGACCGGGCGGGCGAAAGCACGCTGGAAGTTCTGTTGGCCAACGCCTCGGCCAACCTGTCCCGCCAGGCCCATGAGCGTCTGGTGGACCGCGCCGTCGAACATCCCGCCCTGCAGGCGGCCGTGGTCCGTTACGCCAAGCTGCCCGTCGACCTGCTCAACGAGATGTACTTCGTCGTTGAGGCCCGGATGCGCAGCGTCATCCTGCAACGCAACGCCCAGATCAAGCCGGAGGAGCTGGACGAGGCTCTCAGGCAGAGCCGGGACCGCCTGGCCAGCCGCAAGACCAATCATCCCCCCGATTTCGCCAGGGCTGAAAAGACGGTCAAGGCGGCGGAGGTCAGGGGCACCATTAGCCCCAATGTGCTGGTTGGCTTCCTCAGGAGCGGTGACACAACCGCCTATCTGATCGCAATCTCGAAGCTGGCGGGCACCGACTTCGAGACGGCGCGCACCATCCACGAGCGGCGGGAGCTCGACGCCCTGTCCATCGTCTGCAAGGCGGCGGGTTTCGACCGCGCCATCTTCATCACAATGGCCGTGCTCGTGCTCGGCCGGGAGAACAACCCCATGGGTCGCGCCCGGGAGTATGGCGAGATCTACGAGGCCCTGCCCCGCGAGGTCGCAAAGCGTACAGTCCGTTTCTGGGGTGACAGAAGGGGTTGAGCCCTGCCGTCAGGCCTGGCGGCGCACCAGCCGGGCATAGTCATCCATCAGGCTCAGCGAGATATTGCCGGGGGTAAACCGGTACTCACCGATCTCCGCCACCGGGGTCACTTCGGCGGCGGTCCCCACCACGAAGCATTCCGAGAATGACGCCAGCTCCTCGGGCCGGATGTGGCGCTCGATCACCTCGAAGCCCTTTGAACGGGCCAGGGCGACGACCGTCTGCCGGGTCAGGCCGTCCAGGAAACAGTCGGGCGTCGGCGTGACCAGGGCGCCATCCTGCACGAAGAAGACATTCGAACCGGTGCTCTCGGCCACAAAGCCGCGGTAGTCGAGCATCATGGCGTCGGTGTAGCCGGCCTTCTCGGCGGCGTGCTTGGACAGGGTGCAGATCATGTAGAGGCCCGTGGCCTTGGCGTGCACCGGCTCTGAGTCAGGCGAAGGACGCCGGTACTTCGCCCAGCACATCCGGATGCCCTGGGCCTTCTGCTCCGGTGAGAAGTAGGACGGCCAATCCCAGACAGCCACGGCGACGTGGATCCGGGTGTTCTGGGCCGAGACCCCGATCATCTCCGAGCCCCGCCAGGCGATCGGCCGGATGTAGGCATCCTCCAGCCCGTTGCGGGTGCACGTCTCCTTGCAGGCCTGATCGATCTCGTCCACCGTGAACGGGATTTCGAAATCCAGGATCTCGGCCGACTTGAACAGACGTTCCGTGTGCTCGCGCAGCTTGAAGATTTCCCCGCCATACATGCGCTCGCCCTCGAACACGGCGGACGCGTAATGGAGGCCGTGGGTCAGTACGTGCACCTTCGCTTCGCGCCAGGGCGTAAACTGGCCGTCCAGCCAGATCCATCCATCGCGGTCGTCGAAGGGAACAAGTGACATTGGGAACGCATCTCCTCTCGCAGGCCGTTCCTTACAGCCCTGCATGGACGCGCCGTCAATGGCATAACCCGCGCAGGCGGGGGGGACGGCCATGGTGAAGGACGCCGCCACCGGGCGGGTCAGGCACCTTCTGGTCGTGGACGACGATGACCGGATCCGCGAACTCCTGAAGGCCTTCCTGACCCGCGCCGGGTTTCGGGTGTCGGCAGCGCCGGGGGGAGAGGCTGCCCGCCGCTTGCTCGAGGCCCTGGACTTCGACCTTGCCATCCTCGACGTCATGATGCCTGGAGAGGACGGCCTGTCCCTGGCCGCCTGGATGCGGAGCCGCCCGGGTTCGGCAGGTCGCCTTCCAGTCCTGATGTTGACCGCCCGCGGGGATCCCGGCGACCGCATCGAGGGCCTGCGCCGGGGCGCTGATGACTACCTGGCCAAACCCTTCGAGCCCGAGGAACTGGTGCTGCGGATTGAGGCCATACTCCGGCGGATCGCCGAGGCGCCATCCGGCGCGGAAGGCGGCCTCAGCCTGGGGCCCTGCCGCTTTGACCCGACGCGGGGCGAACTGACCCGCGAGGGCCACCCCGTGCGACTGACGGAGGCCGAGGTCAGCCTGCTGCGTCGCCTCGCCCAGACCCCGCACGAACCTGTCGAGCGCCAGGACCTGATTAACGCCGACGTCGACCCGGGCGGCCGGGCCGTCGACATCCAGGTCACACGCCTCCGCCGGAAGATCGAGATTGACCCCCGGTCGCCCCGCTACCTTCAGACCGTGCGTGGGGTCGGCTATCTGCTCGCGCCGGACTGAGATGGCGCGATCCTTCCCTGCACCGGAGGCCTGGAGGCGGCTGATCAAGCGCAGCCTGCCCGCCACCCTCTATGGGCGAACCTTCCTGATTATCGTCCTGCCAGTCGCCCTCATGCAGCTTGCGGTGGCCTGGGTGTTCTTCGACGCCCACTGGCGGACCGTGACCATGCAACTCTCTGATGGCTTGGCGGGCGACGTCGCCTGGGCCTTGGAGAGCTACGAGGATGACCCCTCCCCCGCCGGCCTCGCCCGCACGGCGGGACGGGCGGAACGGTCCATGAGCCTCTCCATCGCCTACCTGCCCGACAGGCCGGTGCCGGAGACCCGCAGGCGGAACGCCTTCGCCGCCGTGGATTCTTCCCTGCGGCAGGCGCTGGCCGCGCGGATCGACGCCCCCTTCTGGTTCGATACCACGCGCTACCCGGCCTATGTGGACATCCGGGTCCAGACCCATGGCGGCGTGCTTCGCGTCCTGGCACCCCGGGAGCGGGCGGTGGCAACCAAAGGCGGCATATTCCTGGGGTGGATGGCGGCGGCGACCCTGATCCTGACCGGGGTCTCTCTGGTCTTCATCCGCAATCAAGTCCGGGCGATAGAGCGTCTTGCCCAGGCGGCGGAAGATTTCGGCAGGGGCCGCGACGCCCCGGCCTTCAAGCCCTACGGGGCGCGGGAGGTTCGTCAGGCTGCCAAGGCCTTCCTCGCCATGAAGGCGCGTATCCAGAGACAGATCGAACAGAGGACGGCGCTGCTGGCCTCGGTCAGCCACGACCTGAGGACGCCGCTGACGCGCCTGCGCCTCGAGCTCGCCATGACGGACCCCGGGCCCGCCACGGAAGCCATGAAGCGCGATCTCTCAGAGATGGAGCATATGATCGATGAATACCTGGCCTTTGCCCGCGGGGAGGGCGGAGAGCAGGCTGTCGATATGGATCTGGGGGCCCTGGTCCAGGAGGCGGCCGAGGGTGCCCGGCGGAGCGGATCACTGATCGAGGTTACTCTTCCTGCCGACGGCGTGCCCTATCGGGGTCGTCGCGGCGCCCTCAAGCGGGCCCTCGCCAACCTCATCTCCAACGCTTCGGCCCATGGAGAGCGGGTGCAGGTGAGCGTGAGCCTCACGGACGGGGGTGTTGCGGTGACCGTCGACGACGACGGACCCGGAATCCTGCCAGAGCGCCGCGAAGAGGCCTTCCGGGCCTTCAACAGGCTGGACGACTCCCGGAACCAGAACTCCAAGGGTGTGGGGTTGGGCCTCGCCATCGCCAGAGACGCGGCCCGGGGGCATGGCGGCGACGTGCGCCTGGAGGACTCGCCGCTGGGCGGACTTCGTGCTGTCCTGCGGTTGCCGGCGGGCAGCTAGTCGATCCGCCGTCCTGACCTGTCTTTCACCTGTCATCACCCTGCACCCGAGCGTGACATGATCCCGTAGGATTGACAGTATCCGTAAGTTTTAAGAAATTTTACACTGTAAAGGCCTGAGTGCCCAACCCTCGAGGAGCCGACCGCCATGTCCCATCCCGTCGAAAGCGCGATCCGCGCATCGGTCATAACTGGCCTTTGCGCCACCGCTGCCTCTGCGCTGCTCCTCGTAGCCTCGGCTGCGGCCGCAGCACAATCGCCAGTCGGGACCTGGTACACTCAGGACCGCAGCGCCAAGGTCCGGATCGCACCCTGTGGCCAGAAGCTCTGCGGCCAGATCGTCTGGGCCCGTGACCGCGCCGGCGGTTCCGCTGCGGCGGCGCGGGACGCGGCCAACCCCGATCCCGCGCTGAGATCGCGGCCAATCATCGGCCTCCAGATCATCCGCGACTTCACCCCGGCGGGTCCCGGCAAGTGGGGCGGAGGCAAGATCTATGATCCCAATTCGGGGCGCACCTATGCCTCGAAGATGAGCCTATCGGCGCAAGGCGTCCTGAAGGTCGAGGGCTGTGTTTCCGTCATCTGCCAGGCCCAGACCTGGACCCAGGCCGACTAGAGCCTGTTTCGCTCCGATAATCGGTTCCCCCTTATCGGAACAGGATCTAGCCACCGAGCTCCGCCGACCGGCTGGCGGCGGCGGCGACGGCGTCCTTCAGAAGCGGCCCCAGACCGGCCTCCCGGCCGAGTACGCTGAGCGCCGCCTCAGTGGTTCCTCCAGGCGAGGTGACCTGCCGGCGCAGTTCAGCGGGCGTCTGGCCGGTCGAGTCGAGAAGCGCGGCTGCACCGATCATGGTGGCCCGGGCGAGCTCCCGGGAAGCGTCCGCGGGCAGGCCAGCTGCGGCGCCTGCCGCCTCGAGGGCTTCGACAAAGGCGTAGAAATAGGCCGGCGCTGACCCGGAAACGCCCGTGGCAGCGTGCAGCAGCCCCTCCTCGTCCAGGTCCACCACGACGCCCACAGGGGCAAAGAGGCTCCGGGCCCGGCTGGCAGCCTCCGGATCGGTTGCAAACAGACTGGCCACGCCGCGGCCAACGGCAACGGCTGTCGTGGGCATGATGCGGGCCACCCGCCGGCCCCCGAAGGCCTCGGAGATATCGGCGGCCCTCACCCCGGCCACCACGGAGACGATCACGGCATCCGGCGGCAGATGGGGGGCGACGGACACTACCGCCTCCCGCCAGGCCTGGGGCTTGACCGCCAGAAGGACGGTCCCCGCCCGGGCGATCTCTTGAGGCCCCGGGTCGCCCAAGGCCCCAGCCCGGATCGCCCCGAGGGCGGATTCGGACGGTGAGGGATCGAGGATCATGAGGTCGCCGGTGGACGGCCCGCCAAAGCGAAGCCAGCCCTCGATGAGGGCGCCGCCCAGGCGTCCGGCGCCGAGCATAAGGACAGGTTTCATTCGCGCCTCCGGTTCCGCCCGACAGGACGGCTTCAGGCCACGCCGACCGTCTCGAACATGCAGGCGGCGAGGGCTTCCGCCGGGGATTTGCCGCACCGGACCAGGAAATCAAAGGCCGGAAAGAACCGGTCCGCTGCCTCCATGGCCACGTCGATCATGCCGGCGGTCTGGCCCAGCCCGGGGTACTCGCCCGGCAGGAGTGGGGTCCCGAAGCGGAAGAGGATCTCGCCATCCTCGCGCATTTCGAAAAGGCCGAGCGAGGCGCGGGCATTCACGCCCGAGAGGAGTTCATAGACCTGGGCGCGCAAGGATGGTGGCGCACGCATGTCCAGGGACAGGCTGACCTGCAGACAGTCCACATCCGGTCGCCAGGTAAAGCAGAGGCCGAAATCCCGCCAACCACCAGTGAGGGTAAAGGCGACGTCTCCGCGCTCGGTCCGGTCGAACTGCAGGTTCTCGGCTTCGAGGACATGCTCGACAACGTCCAAGGGGTCTTCGCTGAACTGGCCCTCGTCCTCGGACAGGAAAGATTCCATGCGCCCGAATGCCTCCGCGCTGGGATCGAATCGTCGATCGGTCGGGAGGACGCTAATCCGGATCGGGAGATTCCCTACAGTGGGATTCACCCTGTTGCTGCGCCTTCAGAGCGCAGACCTGTGGATCATTTCGCCGCGGGCTTGAGCGGAGCCCGCGGCGGGGCCGCGGCGCGCAGGCTGGCGACCTCCTCGCGGAGAGCGGCGATCTCGGCCTTGAGGGCTTCGATTTCGTCGCGACGCACGAGGTCCAGCTCGGCGACCCAGCGGTCCGCCTGGACGCGGAAGGCCGCCTTGGCCTCCTCGCCCGCGCTTTGCGCCAGTCCCATGGCGGCGTTGGTCAGCCGGGCCATCTCATCAAGAAAGGGGTTCTGTGTTTGCATATGAGCAATATGGGCCCATCGGGGATGAAAACGAAGGCCTTCTCGGATAGAGATTTATCCGTAATCACACGGAGACCTGCCTTGGCCCTGCCCTTTCCGCAGATTGACCCCGTTCTGGTCCAGATCGGGCCCTTGGCCATCCGCTGGTATGCGCTGGCCTACATCGTCGGCATCCTGGCCGCATGGCGCTATGCGAGCGCCCTGGTCGACCGGGCCGACCTGTGGACGAAGCGGGGACCGCCTGTGGACAAGCCAGGTCTCGAAGACCTGGTCTTGTGGATCACCCTGGGGATCATCGTTGGCGGCCGGCTGGGCCACGTCCTCTTCTATACTCCCGGCATCCTGCTCTCCGATCCCATGGAAGTGCTGCGGGTCTGGAACGGAGGCATGAGCTTCCACGGTGGCTGCCTTGGGGTCCTCCTGGCCGTCGGGCTATTCGTCCGACGCAAGGGGCTCGACCTCTTTTCCGTCGGAGACCTGGTCTGCGCCGTGGTTCCCATCGGCCTCTTCCTCGGGCGTATCGCAAACTTCATCAATGGCGAACTCTGGGGCCGACCCACGGACCTGCCCTGGGCGATGGTGTTCCCGGCGGCGGGCCCTGAGCCCCGTCACCCCAGCCAGATTTACGAGGCCCTGCTGGAAGGCGTGCTCCTGTTCCTGGTCCTGCGCTGGGCCACGCACAAGCGGCGCTGGCTCGGCCGACCGGGGGTCGTCGCGGGGATCTTCTTCGCCGGCTACGGACTGGTCCGGATTCTCGTGGAGATGGTCCGCGAACCCGACATCTACATGCCCGCCTTCCCCATGGGCGTGACGATGGGCATGCTCCTCAGCCTTCCCATGGTCATCTTCGGTGTCTGGCTGATCCGGCGAGGACCTGCCCAGGGCAACCGCGCGCCGTGAGCCTGGCCGGACGCCTCGCAGAGCGGATCCGGAGCGCCGGACCGTTGAGTGTGGCCGAGTACATGCACCTTTGCCTGCATGACCCCCGCGACGGCTATTATGCCGTGCGCCCGGCGATCCGGGCCGACGGAGACTTCATCACCGCGCCCATGGTCAGCCAGATCTTCGGCGAACTGATTGGCCTCTGGATGATTGAGGTCTGGAGGCAGATGGGTCGGCCCGATCCGGTCCGGCTTGTCGAACTGGGCCCCGGCGACGGGACCCTGATGTCGGATCTCCTGCGGGCTGCCCGGCTGGAGCCGGACTTCGCGGCCGCCATCGACCTCTGGCTGGTGGAGCCGTCCCGCCCCCTGCGGGTACAACAGGTGCAGACGCTGGGCACCCTGGCGCGCCATGTGGACAGACTGGACGAGGTTCCCAAGGGCGCGCCCCTGCTCGTCATCGCCAATGAGGTCCTCGATTGCCTGCCGACCCGGCAGTGGGAACGCCGCGAGGGTAGCTGGCACGAGCGTCGTGTCGGCTTGGCCGAAGACCAGCTGGTCTTCGGGCTCGCCCCGGCTCCGGGCCTGGAGGGTGCGCCGGAGACGGCACCCGATGGGGCCGTCTTCGAACACTCCCCCGCCCAGGAG
>Ga0079300_10000360_pt1 | contig 16942 bp, 31 predicted proteins | sample Wag4_2014_7_11_FD_74799 | JGI IMG/M metagenome (GOLD analysis project Ga0079300, IMG submission 74799) | Fresh water microbial communities from Ohio, USA - Utica-2 Time Series HT 2014_7_11 | ecosystem: Environmental > Aquatic > Freshwater > Water tank | place: USA: Ohio | collected 2014-07-11
GTTCAGGAATGCCGCTACATTTAGCCGACCGCCTGTCGCCGTTTTGCCCGCCAACGAGGCTGTTGGAGTGGTACTTGCCAGCAACGCTTCTCGAATCTGTTGAGCACTAGCGTTGGGGTGCTTTGCGGCATAAAGTGCAATCGCCCCCGTAACATGCGGCGCGGCCATAGAAGTGCCGTCCAGGGTTGTGTAATTGTTCCCTGGCAGGGTGGAATAAATCCCGGTAGATGGAGCACCCAAGTCTACTGTTGTCTTTCCGTAATTGTATTGTTGGTTTCCATTGACATCGATTCCCGTTACAGAGATGACGGCTTCGTAACCGGCTCTCTGCAAGGTGCTTATCCCAGATGGGTACGAGACATGAACATCACTGTCCCGGCCGGAATTGCCAGCAGCAGCAACGAACAAAATTCCCGCTTGCGCGGCTCGAACCATGGCGTCTTCCATCCATGGCCCAGTTCCACCTCCCCATGAATTGTTACTGGCCACAATGTTGAGACCATGACGACGCTTGAGATCCGTCAGGTAATCCAGTGCCCTCTGGACCCCGATGGTCGTTCCGCCCAAATTCCCTATGAACTTGAGCGGGATAATCTTCACGTTGGGGGCCACTCCAACCACCCCCTGGCCGTTTCCACCAACAGCCCCGATAATTCCCGCTACATGGGTGCCGTGGCCATCTTGAGGGCCGTCAAAAACCGTATTGTCGTTTTTATCGAAATCCCAACCCCTAATATCATCAACGTACCCGTTCCCGTCATTATCAATTCCGTCTCCTTCTACCTCGAAGGGATTGCGCCATATATTGGCAGCCAAATCTGGGTGGGTAAAATCCACCCCTGTGTCAATAATTCCCACATAAACATCCTTCGATCCCGTGTGGCCTGTTTTCCATGCTGCTTCGGCATTGGAGCCAAAGCCAGGTCCCATGCCCCATAAGTGGCCGTTGGTGAGAGCGGGGTCATTGATGGTGACGTTGCTCGTAAAGATCATCGTCCTGCCTCCTGAATTGGCGCAACAACGCGCCAATAGCAGCATTGCTCTTTTCTCATCCCTTCCTTGGCGTAAATGCAATCGTCAAAATCCCCGGTATCAATTACACATTCGTCTGGCTCCACCCCTTGGCATAACTCGACATGACACCCGTATTTAACTTGGTCGAGTTTTTTTGCCATCTGCTTGACTGCATCGGCAGCATCAAATAAGCCAAGCCTATTTGCAATCAGAATCAAATCCGCAATCTGGCCCGCAAGAGAATCTTGACTTTGTGGCCAGCTTGGTAGTTTAGTTAGATCAATGCTCATCGTCCTGCCTCCTCGCGCAGCAGATCCGCCCACTGGCTGCCATTGGCGATCGTGTCAGTGCGCTGCTGAAGCCAACTAGCAACAAGGATGAGCACTTCCGTGGCGGCATAACGGCGCAACAGAAAGCCTTCATTCCAGACATTGGTTAGAGACTCCTTTAGGGCACCAGCAGGGGCGTGGGTTGGTTCGGCCTCATCGTCCGGGGCTTGCACATAGCGGGCGGAGATGCGTTGCGAGCCGTCACCATATCGAATGCGCTCTAGGGATAACTCCCTAGGCATGCCGTTCACATAATCAGCACCACCTGAAATCGCGGAACAAATAATCCGCTCTATTTCGGGCTCATCATCGCTGCCGGTCTCGGAGACGATCATGGGAAGCAAGCCGGTGTCTGCTGAACTCCCAATTTGAAGATCATTAGGAGTTGACTTGGTGATGACGGAAAGGGCAGCCTCAATCCCTGCATCAGCAGCAGCTTTGCCAGCCTCAGCAGCTCTATTTAGCCGAACCTGCTCACGGGTCAACCCGTATGGCATGGCATGGTGGCGGCCTAGGTCGTAAAGAGCGCGGTATTGAGCCTTTGATATGTCAGCAGATGTCAATGCTTTGTCGAAAACCTTGTGCTCCAAGATCGCCACCTTTGCAGCATCTGCAAAGCGAACAGCAAGCTCTTCATCCGTAGCGACATGATGTGGATCAGCCGCAACCCGCTTTACGTCTTCATCCTGTTGCCGCAGATTTTCAGAGTTTTCATTCCCAGACTCCAATATCTCGGTAGCAAGATCAAGGCCTGTAATAAATTCGTTTGTCTTGGCTTCCAGTACCTCCACTCTTTCGAGAAGGTCTAGGAGGCAGTAATAATGAGGCAGCGAGGAATTTTCGCTTACGTTCTTTTTGACAAAATGCCAATAGTGTTCTTTTGTTGCCATATTTGTTAAAATTTAGATTTGAATGAGTACAAAGCCAAACTTGATCGCTGACTACGCTCGTGATCGTAGCATAGAAAGGACACCTTGCAACCGTCTTGCAGATAACCGGGCATCCAAAAGTTCACGCTCCACTAAACATTCCGCAATCTCCACATCAGTTGCCAATGGCCTATTCAGTCTCATTTCACTAAGAAGTGCTTCCCAGCGATGACCGCTAAAACGTGGCACCTTGCCTTCTCCTGTTGCCTTAGCCATCAGCAATACCTTCATCCATGCCCTTCGACCATCTGATCTACCAATCCAATAAATTGGTGCTGTTTCTTGAGTTGATAATTTTCCTGTTTTGCCATCTTGAAAACCAATTCGATACAAATAATCAAGACGAGAAGAAAAAGATGACTGAATCCGAGTAACGTTTGCAGCTTTTTTAATTTCATCTTTATAAAGCTGAAGAGCAAGATTTTTTCTATTAGATTTATCATATAAAGACATGATTAATCGTGTTCATTTTGCCAAGTCTCAATCAATTTATAATACCCCCTAGGGCCTTGCAACTTAACTAGCACGCTACAGCTTAAAGCGGCCTTAGTAAGTGTTTGCCACCACCATGGCTCAATAGAGTTAGTTCTAAAATTTAAATCACCGGCAGATAATTCAAAATTACGAGCGTACCATTTTCTTAACTCAGAAATGTAAAAAGCATTATATTGAAACTTCTCAAACAGCAAAGATTCACTATTATTCAAGATATTTCTCACTGCTTCAACAGTAGTAGGCTGAATAGATGGTGCCGAACAAACAAGAGGAAGGTTGCTTATTCTTTTGAGCTGAAGCTCTTCTAAGGCTTTTTTTAGTGCTTGCTCTCCATGGGGTGCATCAAGCACAAGTAATATTAACTTTTCAATTAGATCATTAGTTGTTGTTAACATGAAAAGATGCGAATGTTGCACCTTATGAGGTTATCACGAACTTGTTCGCGTGTCAAGCTGGATCAATTCTGTATTCACACTCAAACACAATGATGGTCGGTGGTTCCATAGTGCTGGTATGGGGGCCAACGGGAGAAGTTCGGCGTAAGCAATCTTCGCAACCTTCTCCCCAGTAAAAACCATCATCTTCTTGGTAGCCGTAACCTGGGCAGCGGGCGATGTCATTGGGGAGAGTCATTGCACCTCGGGTTTTTTCATGCCTTTGATATTGCCGTGGTGGCCCTGTGCTCTTTGAAGCTGAAGCCGAGCTTCTTTCAAGTTTGCTTCAGCCCGTGCCATGAGATAAGCATGGGCCTCTTCCCATGTTTCGTGATAGCTATGATGTGCAGCTATTCGGGCTTCACGCTGTGGCTCCCTGAGATGATAACTTGTATAAAGGTTTGTCAATAGCCACACTGATTTTGGTGTGACTTTTGAGCATTCGACTTTTTGAATTTTTTCACTCCAGAAAGTGCGCCACATGGTGATAGAGGTCATTGTGTCATCGCGGGGATGGTCAAATGTCATAAGTTTCGATAAAGCCAATCAGGAACAACGTTTGCCACGCGATCAACGCGAGCCAATAGCCACCGTCCTACAGCGATAGCCAAGGGCTTCATTAGGGCTTCCATGATCACTAAGGCAGCGAAGGCATCTGCAATAGTGCGCAGATCTGATGAATTGAGGTTCATCATGGGGCCTCCGTCTGACTTGCATGGTTTTCAGGTAATAGCGCAGCGAGATTGCAAACCGCCTGCTCAAGGGTAAGACCGTCGCTGCTGTATTTACCTGAGACTTCTCCTAGCTGAACATGCGGCGATGGATTTGTGTGTTCAATACTCCATTCCCCGTTGGGCCAGCTGTAAATCATCAACTCTTGATCACCAGCCAACTGATCCAGTCGTTTCTGAACAATCGCAAACGCTTCACATGACCTATCTGGGTCAGGTTGAGCCAGTTCAGCGGCGATGCCGCCCTCTGCGCCGCTGTAGATCCCGTCCAGTTCGTCAGCGATATTCCGCAGCTTGCTACGGGTATGTGGAGTGGGAGTCCAGTGACAAGCAGGGCCATCCAATGTAATTGGAATCTGATGGTCAGCCAAGGCACGGAGGGCAAGGGCGGAAAACCCACAGGCCACAGGAAACAGGCTTGATCCGACTGGAATACCAATGGCATCCAAGACCGCCTGAGCAGCAGGAGAAAGGGGCTTACTCATCGGGAAGGGCCTCCAAACCGATCTCAACAAGTTCGGCATGGGCATCAGTACCGAAACCATCCGCCGCGCTATGCACCCAAGTTGTTCAAGCGCCAACTTCTTCAAGCTCGGCGGCTTGGGGCGGCGGGCGGAGTACAAGAAATCCCGTGCGTTTTTGTCAGACAATTCCAGTAGCTTTACGCACGCCTCCAGCTCCTGGTCGGCGCCCCATTGGGCGGCGTGGTGGGCAATATGAAACTCATAAAGCCAATCACGTTCGTCATAACTCTTTTCAGAAGCCCATTGCTCCATGAGTTCACGAGGTGGGGTAATAGAGTCAGTCATCGCTCGGCCTCCTGAACTCACCTACATACGATTCGTCAGTCATTGGGCAGAGCCTCCAGCTCGTCGGCGATGGCGAGGAGTTGGGCGCGGATCTCGTCCATAGCGTCCCAACGCACAAAGGGTGTGCCGATTAGTGGAGGAGCAGTCTCTGGCACCACCTGATCAGCAGCAGCTCGCAGGGCGGCGGCAAGGATCAAGCAAGAATCTTTGCAGGGATGCAGATTACTCGCATCTAGCACCGCCTGCGCAGCGGGGGAAAAGTTGGTCATCGTAACTCCAGTACAGAGCGAGCAATGTCAAGGAAAGTTTCCGGGCTGATATAGTTCCAGTCGTTCTCATTGAAGAGTTCAACCAGTTGCTCATCTGTTGGCCCCTGCGGCTCGGGCTGGGCCAGGGCGGCTCGGGCGTTGTCAAGGCAGATCCCAAAGACAGTTTTATGCCGCAAGGGCCAGTTGGCTTTTTCCAAACAGTCAACAAGCTCAGCGCAAAGTGTTCGGAAGTCAGTCATCGAGTTGCTCCAAGGCGCGGCGGATGGTTTCAAAAGTAACGTTGTCAATTTCTTCACAGTTGCCAACTTGCCGCAGTGCTTGTAACGCCTGCGCCTTCAAGCTCGGCGGCTTGGGGCGTCGGGCGGCGCGGAGTGAGTCGCCACATTCGGCATAGTCTTGGACCCACTCACAACACGCCTCCAGCTCAGCATCTGCAGTGGCCTGAATCTCCGGCTCCCGCTGGTCCCAGCCCCATTGAGCGCCCTGGGCAATTAGATAATCATTTTTCTCCATTTGTCTCGCAGTTCTTGAGGAACTTTCAGATCCTTCATTGAATCCATCACGCTTTACCCCCCCCAGCCTTTGAGCCTCAGGCCATGATCCACCAGCTAAGATTGCCGCCGCTGATACTTCACGCCAGTAGCGTCGCCTTGCTGCAAGTTCTGTAGATACAGAGTGGCCAATCAGCTTAGGATCTGCACTTGCCTTAAACAATGCTTCAGATTCTTCTTGCAATAACATGGATTCTGCTCCATAAATGTGTGCTCTTGCTGTAGCACATTGGGCAAGGTTAAGTCTTATTTGATAGATCGGATCAGTGTTCATCGGGCCATCGGTTGATGTAGTGGGTAAAATGATCTGAATGGGAATCATTTATACCACTCCCTCATCGCAGCATGAGCATAGCCCGCTACGTCTTCCCAATGTTCATGATCCTGTGATTCGGCGCCGCTAAGGATGCGGGCGATCTTGTGAGCAATCATGTCTAAGGCCTCTTGCTCGCCATTAGTCAACAGGGGCCAGTTTTGACCGGCTCGCATTGCAATTTTAATTTTTTGGCTAACCCCTCCTACGGCTTGCATTCCGCCGTGTTGCTGGTCTCTGTTGGGGATGTTTAGATCAGTCATAAAAACTTAAGCAAGTGCATGAAAAAAAATCAATAAGACTGGTATCTGTTGAGGCACCATTCAAAAACTTGGCCGTGCATGTCATAAAGACCCCAAGGATTGGGTTTGTACTGCTTGACAGCGCAGGTGGAATCTGCGTCGATCCTTGCTTGGGACTTATCGAGAGTGTCACCAAAAGAAAATTCAGTGGTGGTGCCTGCACGACAGGCGTATTCCCACTGCTCCTCGGTAGGAAGAGTGTAGGTCTTACCTGTGGCCTTGCTGAGGCGTGCGCAAAATTCCATGGCGTCATACCAGGAAACGCACTCAACAGGGAAATCATCACCCTTGAAGCGTGATGGATCAGGATTAAGGTCGCGGTCAACCCGTGAAAGGTTCTCAGCGACCCATCGCCACTGAGCTTGGGTAGTCGGAGTTTCCGCCATCTCAAAGCCCTTGTCGATGATCACCTCATGGACCGGCCTTTCATCAGAGAAAGCGGAAGGTGAATCGGATCTCATCATGAAGCGCCCTGGAGCGATGGAGACCATGGGCAGGTTGAGAACGGAAGCGGAAATAGTGTGATTGGAGGTAGTCATGGCTTCTGAAGAAATGAGAGATGGATGGAAGCACACCACGCGAAACCCAATGGTGCAGCTCGTATGGTCGGGCTGGCCGTGTTCGCGGTAGGTCGAGCGGCAGTAGCTTGAGATGAAGGCCCAAGAGCCGCCGCGCAGCACCCGAGGGGCGTCATCAGATGGCGGGAGGCACACCACACGAAACCCGAGGCAGAAGTCGGCATTGACGGGCCGGCCGTGGAGGCGGCAGGCCGAGCGGCAGTTCCCGGGGAAGCTGTTCCAGGAGCCGCCGCGCAGCACCTTTTTATCTCCATCCATTTTCATTCCTCTACCTCTTCAAGGACATAAAAAATCACTACACCACCAATGATTCCAAAAAATAACTGAAGTGCCCAAGAGCTTGTAAAGAACCCAAGGCAGATTAGCCCGACACCAACTACAATCAACAAAATACGTTCCATTAACTTTTCCTCTCGGCAGCTTTAATGCGTTTCCGTAACTCGCGAGCAATACCAAACATTGCTATAACGCTTATCAACCCAGCTGGAGCTGGCACATTAGCTGTTGGCCCAAGAACAACTATTCTATTTTTGTCCATTGTAAGTCTTGCTGATTCCAATGGAATTGGCCTTGATGGTTGATAATGCTTGTGAACACTGCAACCCATAAAGATAAAGCAAGATACCAGAGTTAATGTTAGACTTTTATTCATTATTTTTTAGAATAAAGAGGCTTGGTAGACATCAACAACTGAGAAGTTAAATAGGTCGTTCCAGCAGCGGAATCTTTTAAGATATAGTGAGGAACTGTTTGCAAGCCAGCATCTACAATACTTTCAACACTTCCTGTCAGTTTAACAAAAGATCGCAGGTCTTTAGATGCGACTTGTTTCTCCACGATAAGTGGAATATCACGAATAAAATCCCTGACATAAACAGTATCGCCTGGTACAAAACGCCATGGACTAAGTGTGCTTTCCATTGTAAAAGAAACAATTTAAGTTAGATAGAATGTTACAAACGGTTTAACATAATAAAAGCTAGAATACCGAAACAAAATCCAATAATCCAACAAAATAATAATTCAATCATATTTTTTTACAGGTTTAATCCGCTCTTCTTGTTTAATTTCCTCTGGGAAAGAAAAATTAAAAAAGACAAAGGGAATGAGCATCACTGTTGCAAGTAAAAAATCAAGAAAAACTGTTGGAAGTGAAAAATGAAACATTGGCAGCGGGAGCCTTGACACCAACTACATTATCACGGACATGTTCATTGTCAAGCACAAACATGAATAAGACTTTCTTATGTCAAAACATCGGCATTGTATAAGGAAAGACCTAAGGCGCCACAAAGCCTTAGGTCATCTTAATAATAATTAAAAATACTGCACTTAACGCAAGATGTCGTCAACTCAACACTAGCCAATGCGAAAACAAGAATAATTTGAATCACTTATCATTTCCTTAAGTTTACCTAATGCAATTCGCTTAATCCTGCGAACAGAACTTTTGTTCTTGAATCCTAAATGTTCAGCAATTACATCTAACGAATAAAACTCGCCATCTAACCCATAAAAAGCTCGAACAGCATAAGACTCCCTTTCATCTAATTGTGAAATATACAAATCCAACTCTTGACGAGTCAAATCATATTCTCCTAGGCTTTTTAGTGATTTTTCATCAACAATAAGCTCTTCAATATCCGTACTACTACCTTCTCTTTTGTAAGCGAGGGAAATAACATTATTAGCCATGATTGCTGCGCTTATTGCTTCTTTAGAGCATCTACGTTGTTGATCAGGGTAAACAGTATGACCAGCCTGATCACTTTGCATTCGATACAACTCAGCACTTACATCCATTGGAACCCTAATTAAACGGTCTTGAAATGCTATTGCTTTGTCAATATAATGGCTAATCCAATTACGAGCATAAGTGGTAAATTTATAACCCCTTGTGGGATCAAACTTATCAACGGCATAACTAACGCCCATTAAACCCTCTTGAACCAAATCACTAATTGTCAATGACTTACACTTAACAAAGCGTCTATTAGCCAATAGAGTTACAAGCCTGACATTAGCAAGAATCATTCTATTTTTTGCTTTACGACCAGCAATTTTATCTTTAGCAGTTGCATCAGGTGCATTGCCAGCTTGAACTAATCTGCCAAGCACAACATCTTCGCCCGGCTTCAAAAGCGGTTCATTATAGTAACTCTCCATTCAACTGATCTCTACAGCGTCAATCTCATTTAAAATTCCTTGAAAATGGTTACCACTAACAATTTCCTTGTGAGAATCAAATTCATACACACCAAGTAGGGTCACATCTTTTCCTTTATCTTTTTCATTCTCTTCTGCTTTAATTGAAACTTTCTTACTTTGTTTAGAAGCAAGTTTAATGGCTGATTCTACATCATGTGCAAATACTTCATATTCAACTGAAGCAGTTACAGGGATTAAAACCGAGTATTTGGCCACTGAGAAGAAGCTTTCTAAACTCTTGTAGACGTTAGCACAGGCTTGATAAGTGGTCAAGATCAATCAGCACTTGTTACGCTACTTTTGCTTACGCCTCCTATGCCAAATCCCGTTTGCGGCACTTAAGAATTAAAGCCACAATCGCGTTTGCAGTCATTTTGTCGGGGATGCGAAAGGTAAGAGGGATGTTCAAAGGAATAAATTACATCCATGGCTGCTTCGACTTCTGTTTTAATAATTCCAATGATGCCCCGGACATCATCAGATGTTGTGCATTTGAGTGCCATGTCAATGGCGGCAACACGCCTAGCAAGAGCAGCGTAGGCGTGAGCTGCATCTGGCTTGATAACCTCAAGTGTGTCAATCATGATGTGCTATAGCAGATAAGGATGTAATCATTATTTCATCTGGCAAACAAAAGCGTGTACATTGAATAGCAATTTCTTCTTTAAGTGCAAACATAAAATCTTTATCAAAAGGACTTTTTTCTGTTATAAAAAGTCCATGTTGATAAACAGTTTCACCGGGAAAAGAATGCTTTGCACAATAACTATAGCAAACAGTAGGCATAAGAAATAAACAGTTAATTGTTACTTTGAGCATTACAGCTACCAAGCTAGCTTATCACGGCCTTGATCAGTTGGCAAGCCAGTTATTCAAAGATATTGGCAAATCGGCTTATACAAGGGCAGTATTGGCCAAACCAGTTTCACTACTAATACCTTGATTGGATAATCAAACCAATAGAAAAGGGCCCCTTTCGGGACCCCTCTCAAGTACCACCCCAGAACTGCGCTCTGTGTTTCTCAGGCAAGGGCGCAAGAACGGGGATCACCACCGGAGAATCCAGTGATTATCGCAGTTTCAGGGGGGCGAACCCCTGATCAAGCAAATTCTACCATCAACCAAAACAAAAGGCCTTGCCCATGAACACACCAATGCTTACAAACTGAAAGGGCTGAAGATCATACCATGAAATTCCAACCCCTCCCTGTCAATCCCTAATGTTAGTAAAACTTAACATTGCTTGACTTTCAAAAGTTGTCGTATTACGATGGGACCTATAACAAGCACGTACAGTAACAAGCCTGCTTAACTTAACAAGCATACTCTACTTCCAATGTGAAGTCAAATACAACCTTACTAATCATTATTACTATCCTTATCATAACAAGCATTATAAATTCAGTTAACACTTAGCATTCTACAAATAAACAAAGTAATTTAAAATCCTGCCAAAACACTACTGCCCTTTACTTAATAACAATAATAACTATTATTGCAACCATAATAAGCATGAGGATGACAGTCAATAAAAAACCTCATACCACTTATCAATAAATAAGAATTATCATGACAGTCAACAAAATATTAACTCCCATCCTCATCCTTGTAACCAATTCCAATTTAATAATTGTATTTATTTTCTTTCACATTGGCAAATAAATTTTAATTTGTCATCTCTTATACCCATTATCCTAATAACAATAGTAACCATAATAACACTCCTAATACTATCCCTAATACCACTTATAAAATAACCCTTATCTTAATAGTATTTATTATACCTAAAAAGGTTTTTTGGCTTGGAATTGGTAAAAAAATTTTTTGGGGGTAACCCATCCCCCATTGTTTACAGTTTCGGCGTTACTGCGGAGTAGAAGTTATATTAAGGGGGGAATTTAATTATTCCCCCTATTGTTGGCAGTATTTAACGATAAGAATTTAGAATCCTAGCTAGTGATTTTTTGTCTTGTTTGTTATTGTTAAACTTAAGAAAATTAGGATTGCTGTAACACTCAGCAAGGAAGACAATCAGGACAGAGAGGGTAAGCATGGCTGATAGTTAAAATGTGATGTGTGACAGGGTTAGATCCCTGATACTGATAAGCATAACACGGGCAGGACCTTAAATCATGCTTGTGTCTGTGTTATTAGTTATGCTAATAAATGCTATAACGAGCATGCCATACGGTCTAAATTCCCAACTATCGCCATAGCTAACCATCCTGCCACGACAACCAGAGAGACCTACGGAAGCCTTCGCAGCTCTCACAATGGCAAGATCCGAAGCATCATCCCTAAGGGCTACAGACTCTCTCCTAAGCCACGCATAGTTAGCCTCACCACTAAACAGGTCTGTCATCTCAGTAGTTACAATCATTCTTCATCACCATAGGCAGACTCTATAATTGAATTGCAGTGATCACAATGTATTCTCTCCTCATAATTAACCTCCAACCCGATAATATGCCAACCATCACAAGGATATGAACTATCTATACTGTCAAATTCAGTCTTGCAACATTCCTTACACAACGCTCCACCATCATCAGTTACAGCATATCTAGGATAATTTCCAGGCCAAGCATAAGGTCGAGAAGTCAATTCTCTAGCAAGAATGCCAGAATTAGTAAGTGTTTTCATAATAAGTCAGGGTAAAAAGTGATTAGCTAAGATTACATTGTATATTTCATCTTTATAGGATAACCTATACAACTCACGTTCGATAATAGCGTTAGGATCTTTTTCTAACAGTGTATGTATTTTGTAAAGATCCTTGCTAAATGTAGTTCTCCAAGTTGGATCAGTAAAGATACAAGGGGCGGCTACTCTATCAAGAATTAAGTGTACGTTAGGATCAGGGTAGAAAAACATGTTTTTTTAATTAAAGATTAAAATAAATAAGTTAAACAATACCTTGATTTTGCAACCATTGGTAAATATCTCGGCATAGGTATGTCATGGCATGATTTACCATGGCGGCCTTCATATCGTCAGGGGTTTCTATAGTATCACTTTCTAATAGTTGCATTCTGCTATTATAGCCGAAAGCATCGCAAGTTTGGTCGATTAAATCTAAGATCTCGCTTTCGTTGTCATCATAGAATTGAATAAGTTCACTCGTGTAGCACATATCAATGTTGACGAAATCTGAAGTTTCGTAATTCTCCAGAGTAGTGTATTCGTCATCATAACGACCGATAACAAACGAAACGCAAGAGTCTTGAATGTCAAAATGAGAATCATCAGAGTTTAGTAGATATGTGAGAGTGTTATATTGATTTTCTACTTTTTCTTTTTCGCACAAGGCACCATAGATAATTTTGCTGCTATCACTTAATGAAGGATAATCAAAAGAGGATGATGGAGAGAATTTATACTTCTCAGTATAACTACATAATTTAATGTAGCCATCGGAGAACTGACCAGAATGGTGCTCTGTCCAAAAAAGATAAGCGGCTTCAATGTAGTCGAAACGATCGCAATCAAGCGTAAGGGTTGCAAGTTTCATAACGAAAATGTTTGTGATTAAGGATTATCAATAAAAGGAAATAAACGGGTTATCATCAGACTCTCAGCTGAACTGGCATCAGCAGGTATTCAAGTTTCACGTTGGCATATGAAGAATGATCAGCAGAGAATGTGAGGGGTGTCGTGGGTGTATTCATATTCATTGTTGCAATGGAATTATTAGAACAAGAATCGACTTCTTTAAGGAAGGATGCGAGATAGGCAGCATTAAAAGAGATAGGACGGCCGGGTATATTCTGAAAATCATTCGGCCAAAGTTGGTTGTACATAGGAAAATTAACATCTAAGATTTCACAAGGGGAAGCACTAATTAGTTCATCCTTGCAACCATAAAAAGAAACCATTTTTGTTCCATCCAACGAAAGGCGGACGGTCGATGCCTTGCCAACTTTTTTCTTAAATGCTGCAGCACCAACTACAATGTGACTATCGAGAAAGAAGGATGTATTTTCAACGGGAATGTTGCAACGGAACATACGATGCCCATCAGTGGAGCAGATCTCAATAGCCGTAAGGATGCCGCTGGTTTCAGTGAGGACCGGCTTAATTGAGATTCCAGAAAGGGCGGGTTTCATTGCATCCCTTGAGACGAACTGGGCTGCAATATGCAATATATCAGCAGGAAGGATGGTCATTTTTTGCCCTTGAATAGTGGGATTATCTATCACCACTGAAGTTTCCAATGGGCAGGGAATGGTGGTCATCATGGGTTAAATCTTGAAAAATGATTTGGTGTGGGGTGACCCACTCCTGAAGAATATCCCCCCATGGCCACCCTACCACCTAGACTGTGACAGTTCAACTACTGGCACAGTCAATAGCATGGGTTCGGGTTTTTTGGTAGGTTTGTCTTGCTGAATTAAATTCAGCATAAACAACAAACAAAAGCCAACCATGACAAACACCAAAACATTTAGGAACTGTTGGAAGTTTACTTACGTTTGTACAAATTGGGATGATATAGTTTACGAACACCGCAGAATAGACACTGGAAAATGGTTTTCCGAGAAACGCGATAGGTACGGAAACCGTATTGGAACTAGCATCAGAACAGATCGGGAAATCGAGCCTATCTTTAATCATGTAAGGTGCTTTTCTGAGTGTGATTTTTACAGTCTTTCTAGCCTTTCTGATTTTAGTCCCTACAGCTGATCCTTTCACCACATTTAATTTAATGTCTTATCACCTTTACGCCAGAGAATATGGCGGCCACATAGAATGGGTTTACTGTTACGATACCAAACGGGAAGCAGAATACGCTAGACGTTATCATCAGGAAACCTACCCTGATTTTGCAGGGTTTCCGGTTTCGTATTTTGTTTCTATGGAAGCACCAGAACCGCTGATCTTATGCGACCAATGGGAGGCAGCCGTCCTTTAACCAAGCAGGGGAAGGGGGGAGGATTTCCCCTCCCTTGCTCGTCGTTACTGTGATCTCAGTAACGAAACCAAACCCCTTGGGACATGGGCTTTTCCAGTTCTGGGACATAAGCCTATCCAGTCCCAAATGTCCCATGGGACATGAAGCTATCTAGTCTAATTATGAATCTTCAGACTTAATCAATCTACCAGAAGGCTGCTCAACTTCTTTAATGTTTTCAGCAGTAACAGGAATAGCTTTAGCTTTTTCAGAAACCTCTTTAACAGTTTCAGCAACTTCCTTAATAAAAGCATCTTTATCAAATATATTCTTAGGATTCTTGCTTTCGTCAATGCCAATCATTTCAGCTTGTTGCTGAATAACCTTTCCAGCAATAGTTAAAAAAGCTGGATCACCTGAAGACATATAAGTTTTAACAGTTTTTCCTAACACTTTACCTTCAGGGTCATATCGAATTTCAGTTACTGTTTTCTCAGAAGAATCCTTAAATGATTCTAACGCTAGATTCTGAAGCCTACTTAGTTGCGTTAAGAACATTCCACGATATGCTTCTACATTGGTAGCAATTTCATCAGCCCATATTTGATGGACATTGGCTAAATCCTTAGAAACTGTTGTTGAATGCAATTTCAATTCATCAGCAATATCTCTCATTGAAACACCAGCAGAGATCATGGAAGTCATCTCTGCAATATCAGCCAATCTTTTAGAAGCTGTTCTTCTAACTAATGGTCTACCACGTTTTGATTCACGTCTAATAGAACGTATAAGTTTTAATTCCTCTTCAGAAAACTCAGTGTTTTCATCAAGATCATCATCATCAATGATGTCATCAAGTTGTGGATCATTCATTTTTGAAACTCCATCCATTTTAGTTTGCCTTCAGTGGTATCTTCAAGATGACCAAATGATGACAGAAGTATAACATGCACGTCTACCGCTGAATCAGTGGGCTTGAAGTGATCACGAATGACAATTGCCTTTTTAGATAAATGATCTAACATCTTGTCAATCAATGGATCAACAATCTTTTTAACGGAGACATACCTTAATTCTGCTAAGTGATCAGCATTTAAGATTTCATCAATCAATGAAGTAGCAGTTTGATCAGGAAGAGATGATAACAGCAGATCAAATAATTCTCTTCGCAATCTATTGCGTTCAGAATTAACAGTCCACAATTTATCGTAAAGAGGATTAGAACCATCCCAGTTTCTGTGAGGAATCATTGTTATGAATTAGAGTAGGAATAGGAATAAGATTTTTGAGAATAAACTGGGGTGATTGCTTCTAAGCGTTGAATCCACTGATCAGGCAACTGCCTGCTGTGTGCTCCTGCAATGGTCTCGCGCCATGCCCAGGGGTGTGGAGTACCAGGGATCGAGGTTGATGGTGTCGTGATGGCAGGGAAGAGGCACTGGCAAACGATTGGAGACCGCAAGATTGGGGAGGTTAGCTTTGAAAATGACAAAGGCCTTTGCAGAAATGACAAAGGGCTATTCTTTGAAAATGACAAAGGCTTATTTGAAACGGGATAAACAATGCAAGACTTAGCTACATAAATCCCTGATCTAATAAGTATCAGCCTTTGAAATTGTTGGACTGAGAGGGAAGTAATTGCGCCAATAGTCTTGGATGAACGCTTGCTTTTAAGGGTTGGCAATCCAGAAGAATGGGCCCAATTAAAAGAGAAGTTAGGTAGATAAGCCTGTCCTAGACAGGAGACTGGGGGACCGCCAAGGGTTGAGTGTAACAAAGGGAGAGATAACTCAATACCATAACTAAACAAAAGAATGTTAGTTTTAGTCATCAATATACGTTACAGGTATGCACTGGATGATACTTTAAGCACGATTTAGCAGAGTCAATCGTACCGTCATTGAAGGCTGAGAGGATAATAAATACTAGGACTACCTTAAGGCAGAAGGAATAAAAGTCAGTGTTGAACATGGTTTTGGGGTGACAAAGGCTATCAGATCTATGATACCTGGAATTGTTCGCTTGTCAAGCCTGTGATCAGTCTACATCAGCAGGATTGGCTGAAGATACATGAAACTTTGCGCTAGTTATAAAATCAAAACGTAAAAGCATGTCTACAATAGATTGCAAGTGTTCACCCAATGAATGCGCTACTGCAATTTGATAATAACGCTCAGGAGAAGATTTAAGAGTATTGTTATTGATTGCCGTATTCAAGCAAGATGACAAAGTGCATATTGACCTGGACATAGCAATTAAATTGGTGAGAATTGTATCTCCAGAATGACCACTGGTGATAACCACTTTCATGATTTCACGAATTTGATGTTCTCTTAGGGAATCACTAGGGAATGGCTCTCTATCTGAGAATAAATCATAGAAATAGTTCTCATCTTCAATGTAATTATCAAAAAAGTTAGCAATACCATGAAAGAAATTGCTTAAAAACACAAATAGTGGTTGAAGCACTTGGAGGTTGCAATTTGATCTATAATAGACAAAAGCGGTCAAAAGTAAAAGGAAGCGGCTAAAGCCTGCTCGTCGGCTAGTAGGTTAGCTTAAGTAATAATACTTTTACTCCAGCTGACATCACCGATAATTGGATAGGCTTTTTGCCTGTCTACATCTGCAGCTTCTAGTCTTTCCAAGCGGGCTTCTAGTGAAGCGATCAGTTTGGAAACTTCCCATGCGTTTGCACAGGGAGGATTTTCTCCTCCAGGTCCATAAACGGATTCTTCGATTAGTTCGTTGATCTGTTTCGCCCTTTCAAGGTTCATTAGTGCCTTCCAACGATTAAGACAGTCTCGCAGGATTTCACGACCCCGCTCAATCGCATAAGAATCGTGGGTTATTGCGTCGGGTTGGTGCGGGGTTAAAGCCTGAATGGCGATAACCACAAGATCTAATTCGTCATCTGATGGAAATTGGAGTTTACTCATGGTGTGAAGTGTGGGTAATAATGAGTCATTAAATTTACTCCCAAGTGCGATGCTTTTCAGCAACCCACTCTGCACCATCGCATTCATTGATTTCCCACTCAATATCATCTGGGATTTCCACAATCTTTAATTCAGCATGCTTTCCATTTG
>Ga0079300_10000362_pt1 | contig 16938 bp, 12 predicted proteins | sample Wag4_2014_7_11_FD_74799 | JGI IMG/M metagenome (GOLD analysis project Ga0079300, IMG submission 74799) | Fresh water microbial communities from Ohio, USA - Utica-2 Time Series HT 2014_7_11 | ecosystem: Environmental > Aquatic > Freshwater > Water tank | place: USA: Ohio | collected 2014-07-11
GGACCCGACTCTCGACGTCTATCGCCGTCAGCTGACCGAAATCGACGATCTCGCCGCACGCGGCCTCATGGAGGTTGGAGAGCGGGACGCCACCCGCGCCGAGGCCGGACGGCGCCTGCTGGCGGCCGCGGAGGACCCGCAGGCTGGGTGGACGGCGTCTGAGGCCCAGAGACCCGTCGTCCTCGCGGCGGCGGCCGCCGTCGGTGTCCTGGCCCTCGCCGGCTACCTGGTCGTGGGCCAGCCCGGGTTGCCGGACCAGCCCCTGCAGCGGCGGGTCGAAGCCTGGCGAGCCAGCCCCATCACCGATCTCGACGCCCCCCAGTTGGCCGCTGTCCTTCGTCAGGCCACCAAGGTCCGCCCCGAGGCTGAGGGCTATCGATTCCTCGCCCTCGCCGAAGCCCAGTCCGGCAATCCGGCCGGCGCAGCCAAGGCCCTGCGCCGGGCGGTCGCGCTCGCGCCGGAACGGGCCGACCTCTGGGAAATGCTGGGTCTCAGCCTGATCAGCGGCGCGGGCGGTGAGGTGACCCCCGACGCCCGGGAGGCCCTTGTCACGGCCCTTCGCCTTGCGCCGGGCTCTCTCGTTTCCCGTTTCCATCTCGCCCGGGCAAGGGCGGCGTCCGGCGATCGTGTGGGCGGTGTCCGGGACCTTCAAGGGATCGCATCTGACCTTCCGGCCGGGGATCCCCGCCGGGCCGACATCGAAACTGCGATCCGTGAAGCCCAGGCACCTGTCGGGCCTGTGGTGGACGGTCCAGCCTCGGAGATGATCGGGCGCATGGTGTCCGGGCTTGCCCAGCGCCTCCAGGCCAATCCAGACGACCCGGAGGGCTGGATCCGGCTGGTTCGCTCCTACGCCGTCCTGGGCGATGCCACAAAGCGCGACGCCGCCCTCGAACAGGCCCGTCAGCGCTATTCCGCCAGGGCCGACATCCTTGGGCGCCTGGAAGCCGCGGCCCGCACGGAGCCCATGAAATGAGCGGTCTCCTTCCCAGATCTCCCCGGGCAAGACGGCGGCTGACCATCCTCGCGGTGGTGGCACCGGTCTTGCTCCTTGCGGTGGGCCTCACCCTCTGGGGGCTCCGCGGGTCGATCTCCTATTTCTACACGCCCGCCCAGGCTGACGCCGCCAAGCCGCCGCCGGGACGGTCCGTGCAGCTGGGCGGCCTGGTCGTCGACGGCAGCTTGGTCAAGCACGCCGACGGGCGCGTCGAGTTCACTGTCAGGGACAATCAGGCCACCGACCGGATCCATTACCAGGGCGACCTGCCGGACCTCTTCCGTGAGGGACAGGGGATCGTGGCCACCGGAACCTTCCGCAAGGATGGCGTCTTCGAGGCGCGCCAGGTTTTGGCCAAGCACGATGAAAACTACATGCCCAAGCAGGTCAGCGAGTCCCTGAAGGCCCAGGGCGAATGGCGCGGCGCCGGTGCACCGGGGCGGTATGCGCCATGATCGCCGAGTTCGGTTCCTTCGCCCTGATCCTTGCCCTGGTCCTGTCCCTGGCCCAGGTACTGCTGTCCATCCTCGGCAGGTACCGGCGCTCAAGTCTGATGGCAGGGGCGGGAGAGGGTGCGGCCCTGGCCGCCTTCGGCACCCTGGCCCTGGCCTTCGCGGCCCTCGTCCACGCCTTTGTCACGTCCGACTTCTCGGTGGCCAATGTTGCGGCCAACTCGCACTCGGAAAAGCCGCTTCTGTATCGGGTCTCCGCCACCTGGGGCAGCCACGAGGGATCCATGCTGCTCTGGAACCTCGCCCTCACGGGGTTTGGCGCCTTGCTCGCGGGCCGGGGGCGGGACCTGCCAGGCGACCTCAAGGCAGTGGCGGTGGCGGTGCAGGGCCTGATCGGGTCGGTTTTCCTGGCCTACACCGTGCTGGCTTCCAACCCCTTCGTCCGCCTCGCCGATCCGCCAGTGGAGGGCCGTTCCCTCAATCCCCTGCTCCAGGACCCGGCCCTGGCCGTCCATCCGCCCTTCCTCTATGCGGGCTATGTCGGCATGTCGGTTGTCTTCTCCCTGGCGGTCGCGGCCCTGGTCGAGGGTCGGATCGAGGCGGCCTGGGCCCGCTGGGTGCGCCCCTGGACCCTTGCGGCGTGGAGCTTCCTGACCGTCGGCATCACCCTGGGGGCCTACTGGGCCTACTACGAGCTGGGCTGGGGCGGCTGGTGGTTCTGGGATCCCGTTGAGAACGCCAGTTTTATGCCTTGGCTGGTCGCCACCGCCCTCCTGCATTCGGCCGTCGTGACGGAGAAGCGGGGCGCGCTTCCCGGCTGGACGGTATTCCTCGCCATCACCGCCTTCAGCTTCTCCATGTTAGGTGCCTTCCTGGTGCGCTCGGGCGTCCTGACCTCCGTCCACGCCTTCGCCGTGGACCCGACCCGGGGCGTACTGCTTCTCGGCATCCTCCTGGCGACGGCCGGGTCGGCCTTCACCCTCTTCGCCCTTCGGGCACCTGGCCTCGCCGCGGGCGGCGTCTTCGCGCCGGTCAGCCGCGAGAGCGCCCTGGTGGCAAACAACATTCTCCTGTCGGCGGCGACCCTCACGGTCCTCCTGGGCACGCTCTTCCCGCTGATCCGGGAGGCGGTCAGCGGTGAGGCGATCTCGGTCGGCCCTCCATACTTCAACCTGACCTTCACACCCCTGATGGCCATATTGTGCCTTCTGGTTCCCTTCGGTCCCTTGCTGGCCTGGAAACGTGGCGACCTGTCGCCGGCTTTCCGGGCGCTGATTCCCGCCCTTGTCCTCGGCGTACTTGCCGGCCTGGCCGCCCTCTGGTTCCTGACGCCCCGCAAGGCCTTTGCCAGCCTCGGCCTCGGCCTGTCGGCCTGGCTTATTGTGGGTGCCCTGGCCGAGGCCGCCCAACGCATCCGGCTCTTCCGGGGCCCCCTTTCGGAGAGCCTGCGCCGCCTCCGGGGCCTGCCACGGGGTGCCTGGGGGACGACCCTCGCCCACCTGGGTCTGGGTGTTTTTGTCCTCGGCGCCTGCTTTGAGACCGCTTGGAAACTCGAGGCCGCACAGACCCTGGCGCCGGGCCAGTCCCTCCGCGTCGGTGCCTGGGAGCTGGTCCTGAAGGATGTCCGCATCATCGACGGACCGAACTACGAGGCGGAAACAGCGCGCATCTCGGCCCTGCGGGATGGGCGGGAGGTCTGCGCCCTGACCCCCTCCCGCCGGTTCTACTCGGCCGGGGGCCAGACCACCTCGGAGGTGGCCATCTGTACGGTGGACGTCAGCCACCTTTACGTGGTTCTGGGTGAACGCAGGCTGGGGCCGGAGGGGCGTGGAGTCTGGCTGGTCCGGGGCTTCTGGAACCCCTTGGCCCTGCTCATCTTCATCGGCCCGGCAATCATGGCCCTTGGCGGACTCGTCTCACTGACAGACCGCAGGCTCCGGCTGGCGGCCGGGCGCCGGCGCGAGATCCAGCCTTGAGGCGGCTTGGCGTGCCCTTGGCCGTCGCCCTGGCGGCCGCCCTGTGCCTGGCGGCGGCCTCGGATCCCGCCGAGCGACTTCCGGACCCTACCCAGGAGGCCCGCGCCCGGGCCCTTTTCCGGGAGGTGCGCTGCATGGTCTGCCAGAACGAGTCCATCGCGGACTCCGAAGCCGGCCTCGCGGTCGACCTGCGCCGCCTGGTCCGAGAGCGCATCGCCTCTGGCCAGGACGACGCCCAGGTCCGGGGCTGGCTGGTCGACCGCTACGGCGAATTCGTCCTCCTGCGGCCGTCCTTCTCCTGGGCGAACCTTGCGCTTTGGCTGGCGCCCCTGGCGGTGGTGATCGCCGGCGTCCTGGCCCTCGCGGCGCGCCTGCGACGGCCTGCCCTGCCCGACGACGCCCTCTCAGAAGCGGAGGCGAGGCGCCTGTCCGAACTGTTGGCACGCACGGATGGCCATGATCCTGCCCTGAAATCGTCTCCGGACGATCCCAATGCATGACGTAATCCTCATTTGAGCGGACCCCCGCTATTTGGCATGTAGGTTCATGCCCGACTGCGAAGGATCGCGGCGGGCCGAAGGGAAAGAAGTGCGCACCATGAGCTCGAACAAGAGCCGTTACCTCTTCGGGGCCCTCGCGGGAGCCCTTGTCGCTGGCATCGCCATGACCGCGGGTGCCGGGCTCAACGCCGCCGACCGCAGCGGAAGTGATCCGACCGCGACGCCAGTGGCAGCGGCCAGTGCCAGCTTCGCCCCGCCTCCGGGCGCGCCCATGTCCTTCGCCGACATCTTCGAGAAGGTCTCCCCCGCGGTAGTGTCGATCAACGTGACGAGCCGTGTCGACATGACCCGCCTGCAGCGACAGATGCCGGGTCTGCCCTTCGTGATGCCGCCCGGGCAGGGTGGCGAGGAGGGCAATGAGGGCGGAAGTGGTCCGCGCCGGCAGTCGGCCGGGTCGGGCTTCTTCATCTCGGCCGATGGCTACGTGGTGACCAACAATCACGTCATCGAGGACGCCGAGAGCATCAAGGTTGTCCTGAAGGACGAGACTGAGCTCGAGGCGACAGTCGTCGGGCGCGACGAGGGCACAGACATCGCCGTCCTCAAGGTCAAGGGCTCGGGCTTCACCTTCGTCAACTTCGAGAACTCCGCCCGGCCCCGGGTAGGCGACTGGGTGTTGACCGTCGGCAACCCCTACAACCTGGGCGGGACCGCCACCGCGGGCATCGTCTCAGCCTACGGACGGGACATCGGCGAGACCTTCGTCGATTACATCCAGATCGACGCGCCCATCAACCGCGGCAATTCCGGCGGACCGACCTTTGACGTCTATGGACGCGTGATCGGGGTCAACAGCGCCATCTTCTCACCCACCGGAGGCTCCGTGGGTATCGGCTTCGCCGTACCCGCCGACGTGGCCGCCAGGGTTTCCCGCCAGCTGATCTCCAACGGCAAGGTGGTGCGCGGCTATATCGGTGCCACCATCCAGAACTTCGACGAGGACATGGCCGCCGCCCAGGGCCTCGCCGGCCAGAAGGGCGCCATCGTCGCCGAGCTCACGCCTGGGGCTCCGGCGGACAAGGCGGGCCTGACCGCGGGCGACATCGTGCTCTCGGTCAACGGTGTACGCGTGAAAAGCTCTGCGGAGCTGACCCGGCAGGTCGCCTCGGCGGCACCCGGGGATCTCCTTCGGCTGCAGGTGATCCGCGATGGCAAGCCGCGGACCGTCGACATCCGCTCAGGCGTCCGTCCCTCGGAGTCCCAGCTTGCGGCGGGTCCTGCAGGTTCCGGCGGGGCCGGGCCCGGGTCTGCCCGTCCCGCACCCGCCGCCGGCCAGGCCATCCTCGGAATGATGGTCTCGCCCCTCGATGACGCCGCCCGTCGCCGCACCGGACTTCCGGCCGATGTCCGCGGCCTCATCATCGGGGCTGTAGAGCGGAATTCGGACGCCGCCGCTAAGGGACTACAAGCCAACGACGTGATCATGCGCGCGGGCGATCGGACCCTGGCCATGCCTTCTGACCTGGCAGCTGTCGTCGACCAGGCCCGGAAGGCGGGTCGGCCCAGCGTCCTTGTCTCCGTCTGGCGGGGAGGCAGGACTATCTTCCTGCCGGTCAAGATCGCCGACTGATCAGGGCCGTGGGCATGAAAATCCTGATCGTCGAGGACGACCAGCCCGCCGCCGAGGTCATGGCCCGGGGTCTCCTGGACGCCGGCCACACCTGCACCCTGTGTCCAGACGGCCTGGCTGGGCTCGAGGCCGCCCGCAAGGGCGGCTACGACGTCATGATCGTCGATCGCATGATGCCCTGCCTGGATGGGGTCGGCCTGGTCGAGACCCTCCGCCGGGACGGGGATGAGACGCCTGTCCTCTTCCTCTCGGCCCTGGGCGAAATCGATGACCGGGTCGCCGGTCTGCGTGCCGGAGCGGATGACTACCTGGTCAAGCCCTATGCCTTCGCTGAGCTCATCGCCCGGGTCGAGGCCCTGTCGCGGCGGCGGGAAACCGGATCGGTTCTCACCTATCTCACGGTCGGAGACCTGGAGATGGACCTCATCGGGCGTAAGGTGCAAAGGGCGGGCCGCGAGATCGACCTGCAACCCCGGGAGTTCCAGCTCCTGGAGTTCCTGATGCGGCACGCCGGACAGGCCGTGACCCGAACCATGCTGCTCGAGAAGGTCTGGGAGTACCACTTCGACCCCCAGACCAATGTCATCGACGTCCACATCTCGCGGCTGCGCTCCAAGATCGACAAGGGCTTCGAACACCCCATGCTCGAGACCATCCGCGGGGCGGGGTACCGGCTGGATGCCTGAGGCCCCGGTGCCACCCTCCGGGGGTTTCCTGCGGCTCTTCAGGGCGGCGCCTTTCAGACTGACCCTCCTGTCCCTGGCCCTCTTCGCCTTCGCCGGGGCCATCTTCATGGCCTATGTCTACATGGCCGCCGCCGGCGAAGCCCGGAGGCGGACGGACGCGGAAATCCGCCGCGAGGCGGACAGCCTGGTCGCGGTCTACAACCGTGCGGGCCCCACCGCCCTCAACCCCGTCCTGGTGACCCGGATGGCCGGCGAGCGGCGCTTCGTCTATCTCTTCCTGGCCCCGGACGGTGCCAGGATTACCGGTTCCCTCGCCCAGAGCCCCGTCGAGAACTTTACCGGCGCCCCGACCTGGACCCGCTTTTCCCTGTCCGGGCCGGGTGTGGCAGGACGCACGCAGTCGATCCCCGCCCGAGGCCTGCAGCTTCGCCTCTCCGGCGGTGAAACCCTTTTCGTCGGCGCCGACGCCAGCGACGACCGGGATTTCATCGTGACCATCGTCCGGGGCCTCTGGGGTGCCGGTACCCTGTTGGTGGTTCTGGGCATAGCCGTTGGGCTACAGGCCAGCCGCAGCTTCACCCGCGCCATGACCGGGCTCACGGACGTCGTGACGGCCGTGAGGAACGGGAATCTTGCGGCTCGCGCCCCTGTGCGGGGAGCCGGGGATGAGCTCGACCAGCTGGCCGAGGGTCTGAACGACATGCTCGACCGGCTCGACCGCTCCATGGCCGCCCACCGGCACGCCGGCGACGCCATCGCCCACGACCTGCGCTCGCCCCTGACCCGCCTGAAGGCCCGGCTGGACACCGCCCTGCTCGATGCCGAGGCCGGACGGGGCGATGCCCGCCAGGCGCTGGGCCAGGCTCTGGACGATACCGATGGCCTCCTGAGGACCTTTTCCGCCGTACTCGCCATCTCGCGCCTCCAGGCGGCCGGGGAGGCGCCTAATGCCGTGCGCTTCGATCCTGCGGCCATGGTTCGCGACATGACGGAGCTATACGGCCCGCTCTGCGAGGACATTGGGCTCGAGATCGCCTCGGATGTCACCGCGGGTCTGGCGGTAAGGGGCAATCCGGCCTTCCTGGCACAGGCCCTCGCCAACCTCGTGGACAATGCGGTGAAGTACACCCCGGCCGGTGGAGCTGTAAGGGTTCGGCTTCGACGAATGGCCTCCGGCGAAATCGAGATCTCCGTGACGGATACAGGCCCCGGAGTGCCGGCAGCCGACAGGGACCGGGTCGTCCAGCGCTTCGTGCGCCTGGAGAACAGCCGGAACCTGCCCGGCGTCGGCCTTGGCCTGTCCCTGGTCGCCGCGGTCGCCGAGGCCCATGGCGGCCGGTTCGAGCTGGGGGATGGGCCGGGCCACTTTGACGGTTCGGGACCGGGGCTCCGTGCCGCCGTCGTCCTCCCCTCGGCACCATGACCGCCCTCGGCCAGCGGCTCTCCCCCTGTGGCCCGGTGCTGGACGCCCGCCCTGCCGAACGCCTCCTCGACGCGATTGCGGCAGTGCGCGACCTCTCCCCGGCCGAACGCGCGGCCCTTGCGCCGGTCTTCGGTGCGTCCGGCTATCTCGCGGGACTCGCCCGCCGGGATCCCGCCCGGGTGGCGCGGCTCCTCGATTCCGACCCCGAGGCCAGTCTTGACCAGATCCTGGACGCCACCAGCGGCCTGGCCACCGCCTCTCCGGAGGTCGCAGGCCCGGGCCTCCGGCGGCTCAAGGCCGAGCTTCATCTCCTGACGGCCATTGCCGACCTTGGCGGTGCCTGGGATCTGGACCAGGTCACCGGCGCCCTGGCCAGGTTTGCCGACTCCGCCCTTGCGGCGGCCCTGTCCAGCGCCGCGGGTGCCGAGGTTGCCGCCGGCCGCCTCGTCCCGCCACCCGACGACCGTCACGGACCGGTTCCGGGATTTTTCTGCATCGCCATGGGCAAGCACGGTGCCTTCGAGCTCAACTATTCGAGCGACATCGACATCTCGATCTTCTTCGATCCCGACGCCCTGCGGCTCTCGCCGGGGATCGAACCCCAGGCTTTTGCCGTCCGCCTGACCCACAAGCTGACGGAGCTGATGCAGGAGCGCACCCCTGACGGATATGTCTTCCGCATGGACCTGAGGCTGAGGCCGGACCCGGGCTCTACGCCGCCAGCGGTCTCGACCGTCGCCGCCCTCGATTACTACGAGAGCGTTGGCCAGAACTGGGAGCGGGCGGCCTTCATCAAGGCCCGGCCCTGCGCCGGCGACATCTCCCGAGCGGACGCTTTCCTGACGGAGCTACAGCCCTTCATCTGGCGTCGGAACCTGGACTTCGCGGCCATAGCCGACATCCATTCCATCAAGCGCCAGATTCACATCCACAAGGTGGATGATCGTCTTTCGGCCCGGGGCGCGGACCTCAAGCTTGGCCGGGGCGGCATCCGCGAGATCGAGTTCTACGTCCAGACACAGCAGCTGATCCTCGGGGGGCGTCACCCGGGGCTACGAAGCCATCGCACCCTCGACGCCCTCAACGCCCTGGCCGCAGCGGGGCATGTCTCGGAGGAGGCTCGTCACGAGCTTGACGATGCCTACCGCCGCCTGCGCGACCTGGAGCACAGGGTGCAGATGCTTGCTGACGAGCAGACCCACCGCCTGCCGGAGTCCGATTCCGAACGCCGGCGGGTCGCGGCCCTGTCCGGCTTCGACCGGCTGCGCAGCTTCGATGCGCACGTCGAACGGATACTGAAGGTCGTCAACCGGCGCTATGGCGAACTCTTCCCGGGCGAGGAGCCCCTGTCGTCACGCTTCGGCAGCCTGATCTTCACGGGCGTCGATGACGATCCCGAAACCCTGCGCACCCTGGCTCGGATGGGCTTCTCCAGTCCCGCCCAGGTCTCCGGGACGATCCGCGCCTGGCACCATGGACGCATCTCTGCCACCCGCTCCGAGCGCGGGCGCGAACTCTTCACCCGCCTGGCCCCTCGACTGCTGGAAGCCACCCAGGCCACCGGGGCCCCGGACGCGGCCTTCACCCGGTTCGGGGCGTTCTTTTCGCGCCTGTCCAGCGGGGTCCAGCTCCAGTCCCTCTTCCTCGCCCAGCCGGGGCTCTTCGCACTGATCGTTGAGGTCATGGCCTTTGCCCCCCGCCTGGCGGACACCCTGGCGCGTCGCCCTGCCGCGATCGACGCCCTTCTGGATCCGGCCTTCTTCGGCGACATCGACCCGCAGGAGGATCGTCAGGCCCTGCAGAGCGCCGTGGCCAGGGCTGTCGATTTCGAGTCAGCCATGGATACTGTCCGGCGCCAGCACCGGGAGCTGGCCTTCCGCATCGGTGTCCAGGTGATGAGCGGATCCGCGGGTGCCGAGGCCGCAGGCCATGGCTTCGCTGGCCTGGCGGACGCCAGCATCGAGGCCCTGGCGCCTGTTGCCCTGGCCGAGGCCGTTCGCCTTGGGGGCGACTTCGAGGGGCAGGTGGCGGTGGTCGCCCTCGGGAAGTGCGGATCCCGCGAGATGAGCGCGGGCTCTGACCTCGACCTGATGACCGTCCACAGGGTCGCGACCCCAGATACCGTCTCCACCCTCAAGGGCTGGTCTGCTGAGACCTTCTATGCCCGTTTCACCCAGCGGCTGGTGGCCGCCCTGTCCCTTCCGACTTCGGAAGGCGAGCTCTACGAGGTCGACATGCGCCTGCGGCCCTCTGGCTCCAAGGGTCCCGTCGCCGTCGCCTTCACCGCCTTCAGCACCTATTACGCGACCGAGGCCGAGACCTGGGAGTTCATGGCCCTGACCCGCGCCAGGGTGGTCTGGTCCAGTGATCCCGCCTTCGCCAGGGACGTGGCCGACGCCATCGAGATGACCTTGCGCCAGCCCCGCGACGTCGCTGTCCTGGCCCGCGACGTGCGTGAGATGCGCGCCCTCATCACCCAGGAGAAGCCGGCATCGGGTCTCTGGGACATGAAGCTTGCACCCGGGGGGCTGGTGGACATCGAGTTTGCCGCCCAGTTTCTCCAACTCGCCCATGCGCACGCAGGCGGCCCACTGCGTGCCGGGACCGCAGACGCCCTGGAGGCCATGGCTGCAGCGGGACTGGCCGGCGCGGTCGGTCCCCTCCTGGAGGCCTGGACCTTGCAGCAGAACCTGACCCAAGTGCTCCGCCTCGCCCTCGGGGACGCCGGTGACCCCACTGACCAGCCCGACGCCTTCAAGCGCAGGTTGGCTCGGGCCGGCGGTGCCCGCGACTTCCGCAGCCTCGTCACCCGGCTGGGGCGAACCCGCAAGCACGCGCAGGAGGCCTTCGAGACCCTTGTCCGCCCTTGAAACGCCGGAATTCAGAGTTCAATTCGTTCAACACCCAAGGACCGGAGATTCCCGAGTGCGTCTGAACCTTTCCGCCTGCGCTGCCGCGCTTTCCGCCCCGGCCCTTCTGACGGTCCTTTGGGCCGCGCCGGCGACCGCCCAGATGGGCCCGCCCAAGCTGGACCAGAACGGCGACGGCAAGGTGCTCTACACCGAGTACCGGACTGCCAACGTGGACAAGACCCTCCAGACCCTGGATTCTGACAAGAACGGTCAGGTCTCCCGGGCCGAGTTCGACAAGATCGCCGGTATGGCCCGCACCTTCGGCGGGGCCAGGGCTGAGGCGGCCATGAGCCAGTTATGGCGCACGACAGACTCCAACGGAGACGGATCCATGTCCCGGTCGGAACTGGAGACCTCCAGCAAGCGCCGCTTCGATGTTGCGGACTCCAACCGCGACGGGGCCCTGGACAAGACAGAGGTGGCCGCCATGCGGCAGAGGCAACGTGCTTCGACCGGCAACTGACGCCCTCGGGCGCATACATTCCGACCGGCCAGCGGCGTCTTCATCTGTCGACGACCCGGATGCAGACCTCGTTCGCAGGGTCGGAGCCGGGGACCCTTTGGCTGTTCGGGCTCTGACCGCCCGAAAGCTGCCTCGCCTCACCGCCCTTGCGGCCCGTATCCTGGGAGATGCCACCGAGGCCGAAGACATCGCCCAGGAATCCCTGATCCGGGCCTGGCGGCAGGCACCGGTCTGGCGCTTCGGGGAAGCCCGCTTCGATACCTGGCTCCACAGGGTGACCCTGAATCTCTGCCGCGACCGCCTGCGCAGGGTCCGGCCGGGTGGACCGCAGGACCTGGAGGCCCTGGTCGACCCCGGTCCGGCGCCGGATCGGGGGCTGGAGGCCCGGGACGTGGGCGACCGCGTGGCTGCAGCCATGGCGATCCTTCCCGCCCGCCAGCGCGAGGCGGTCGTCCTCTGCCATTACCAGGAGATGGGCAACATCCAGGCTGCCGCCGCCCTCGGGATCAGCGTCGAAGCCTTGGAAAGCCTACTCTCGCGTGGGCGGCGAGCCCTTCGTGCGGCCTTGTCGGACCTCGTCACATGACCCCGCACCCCGACTCCGTGGCCGCTGCAGAGGCGCGCGTGCGCCAGCTGGCAGAGTCATTTGGCGGGGACCCCGCCCGGTGGCCCGAGGCGGATCGCCCGGATGCCGAGGCCTGGCTCGCCGCCCATCCCGCTGAGGCCCGGCGTCTTCTCGAGGATGCGCGTTCGCTGGATCGCCTCTTGTACGCCTGGGAGGCTCCGCGTCCGACGGCAGCCGCGACAACGCGGGTACAGGCCGCCGCCCCGGTCCAGGTCCGGCAATCCCAGCGGCGCTCCTGGGTGCTGACCCTGACCGGCGGTGCGGCTCTCGCTGCAGCCTGCCTGGCGGGAATAGTCGCCGCGCCGCGTCTCGTGGACCCGGTCCTGCGTCCCGCCGCAGCGCCCGTCTATGCTTCGGACCCGGACTCCATTCTCGACGAGGCTTTGACGCCCTGGGAAGCTCCCGTCGCCGAGTCCGCAATGGGCGTCCGATCTTGAACCGCCGGGCGCTTGTGGTGGCGCTCTTCGTCTCTGCCGCCCTCAACCTCTTCCTGGTCGGTCTGATCGCCGGGGGTTGGCGTCAGTTGCAGGCAGACCCAGCCCCTGGCGTCGAGGCGGCTTCCCTCGACACTCAGGGCCTTGAGTCCCGGATCCCGCCGGCCGGACCCTCGGGGCCGGAAACCCTCCCAGCGGAAGCCTTGCCGTCTCCATCACCCGCCCTGGCGGTTCGCAGGGATGAACGCCGACCCGGACCGCCGCGGGAGGACCAGGAGGTCGCATCGCCGCCCCCTCCGCCCTTCAGGGATCCGTCGCCGGCCCGGGCCCTGGGACCCGGCGGGAGTCCGCTCATGCGGGCCAGCCGGGACCTGCCAGAGCCCCAGCGCCAGGAATTCCGGGCCCTCCTGGTGGCGCAGAGCGAAGCGGTCCGTCCCGACCTGCATGCCGCTCGCCGGGAACGGGTGAGGGCCTGGGACGCGCTGGCGCGGGGCGAGGCGTCAGCCGACGAGACAAGCCGCACGCTGGAGGCAGCCCGCCTTCGCGAACTTGCAGCGCGAAGCCAGATCGAGGAGGCGGTGACGGCCTGGGCCGCCCGCCAGTCGCCCGAAATCCGGGCTCAGGTGGCCGAGGCCCTGGCGCAGGACGCCAGGCCAGGCGGCGGCCGTCCGCCTAGGCTTCAGGGGCCGCCGCCGCGTCCTGGGGACGGACCTCCGCCAAGGCAAGACTGAAGCTCACCCGGGTACCTTGGCCGGGGGCACTCTCGATGGTCAGGTTCGAGCCATGCAGTTCGACGAAGGCCTTGGAAAGGGCCAGTCCCAACCCCGTTCCCTGGGTAGTCTTGGACTGCTGTGTCTCGACCTGCTCGAAGGGGACCGCCAGGCGGTGCAGGTCTTCGGCGTCGATTCCAATGCCGGTATCCTCCACCGACAGGCGCACGCCGTTCTCCTCCTCCTGGGCCCGAACGCAGACGCGGCCGCCAGCGGGGGTGAACTTTATCGAGTTCGACATCAGGTTGAGCAGGATCTGCTTAAGTGCCCTGGGGTCGGCCAGGACCTCAGGCAGGTCATCCTCGATATCCGCGAACAGCATGAGACCTGAGGTCTCGGCCCGGTTGCGTACAAGGCGGAAGGCCTCTTCCACGAGCGGGCTGACACTCAGGGGCTCGCGATAGAGCGCCATCTTGCCCGCCTCGATCTTGGACATGTCGAGCACGTCATTGATCAGGGCCAGGAGGTGTTGGCCCGAGCTCAGTATGTCCGTGACATAGCCCCGGTACTGGGTGGCCCCGACGGGCCCGAACAGTTCCTGGCCCATGATTTCCGAGAATCCGATGATGGCGTTCAACGGTGTGCGCAGTTCGTGGCTCATATTGGCGAGAAACTCGCTCTTGGCCCGGCTGGCCTCGATGGCGCGGAATTTCTCGGTCTCGTACTTGCTGGCCAGGTCGGAAAGCTGCGCCTTGCTGGCCTCAAGCCGGCTTACGGCGTCGCGCATGGCCTCCTCGTCCCGGCTGCGTTCGACCTCCCGAAGCTTGAGGCCCGTGATGTCGACAGCGGTCATGACCAGGCCGCCCGACGGCGTCCGTCGCTCATGGATCTGCGCCCAGCGCCCGTCGGTGAACTCCACCTCGCGCAGGCCGGGAGCGCCACCGTCGGGCTTCACGGACTGCCGGATGGCCTGCCGGGTAAGGCGGGAGAATTCAGCGTGGGGCGAGTCGGGCTTCATCAACTCGGCGTCGAGGTTGAACATGCGGGCAAAGGCGGCATTGGCACCGACCAGCCGGCCTTCTGCATCCCAGCAAGCGAAGGCCGAGGCCATCATCTGGACGGCTTCCACCAGGGATTCCGGTGGAGCCTCGCCCTTGTTCCCGGGCGGTGCACCATCCGGTCCCCCGCGGGCTCCCCTGCGTCCGAGCCAGAGGCCGCCAGCGCCCGTCAGGACCCCCAGGGGGCCAGCCATCATCAGCACGTTCGAGAGGGCCGGGGCGGCGTCGCGGACCGATACGGCGAGCCCAGCGGTCAAGATCGCCGCGCCCAGTCCGGCAAGCAAGAGGGGGCCGTTCGCAACGCCACTCCAAAGGGCGGGGCGTGGGGTCTGTCCGAAATCGCTGACTGCCGACACCGCTGAAGCTCCCGCGAAGGAGGGCCCCGTGCCGCTCCGACTCACTCCTTCAACACGGAGATGGTGAACAGTTCGCCAACGCCGGGGGTCGGGATCTGTGGAAATCAGCCCTCCAGGGCCCGGCCGACCAGCTCCACGACATTGCGCGAAAGGCCTGGCGCGGCGGCGATCCGCTCCAGCTCTGCCTTCATCTTCGCCCCCAGCTCGGGCCGGTAGCGCTCCCAGGACCCCAGGGGTTCCACCAGCCGGGCGGCGATCATGGGGTTGTAGCGATCCACCGAAAGGATCTGGTCCGCCAGGAAGCGGTAGCCTGAGCCGTCCTCGGCATGGAAGCGGGCTGGATTGGCCGAAGCGAAGGTCGCCACCAAGGCCCGGAGCCGGTTCGGCGTCTGGGCGTTGAAGTCCGGGTGGCTCGTCAGGGCGATCACCCGCTCCAGGGCCTCGGGCGAGGGATCCCGGGCCTGCAGGGCGAACCACTTGTCGATTACCAGGGGCTCGTTCCGCCAGCGGGCATGGAAGTCTTCCAGGGCCGAGGCGAAGGCCGTCCCGCCCAGGGTCATGAGGGCGTTAAGGCCGCCGATGGCATCGGTCATGTTCCCGGCCGCCCGGTAATGGCCCTCGGCCAGGTCCCGGGTCTCGGTTCGGGGGTTGGCGGCCAGCAGATCCAGGGCCGCATTTCGCAGGGCGCGGCGTCCGGCGCTGGCGGCGTCGGGCGAGAAGCTGGCACCATCCTGCAGGCCCAGGTGCAGTCGCTTCAGGGTAGCCTCCAGGTGGACCGCCAGGCGCAGGCGCAGGGCCTCCCGGGCCGCGTGCAGGGCCGTCGGGTCGGCAGGCGGCCTGGCGACCGCCAGGTCGGCCTCTGTGGGAAGGGCCAGCAGCAGGGCCTTGAAGGCGGGCTCCGAGGCCTGGTCGTCCAGGGCCCGGCCCATGGCCTCGGCGAAGCGTTCCTCGCCCACCTCATCCGGCGCGCCCCCAGCCCGGGCCAGGATCAGGTCGCGGGCCACCTCCTGGCCGGCCTCCCAACGGTTGAACAGGTCGGCGTCGCCGGCCAGCTGGACATAGCGGTCCCCCGGTCGGGCGTCCGACGACAGCTCTACCGGCGCCGAGAAGCCCCGCAGGGCCGAGACGACCGGGCGCGAGGTCACGCCGGACAGGATGAGGTGCGTTTCCTCGGCCTCGAGGACCACCAGGGTCTCGTCCAGGGCCTGGCCGTCGCGACCAAAGGCCATTGTCCGGCCCTCGAGGTCGAGCAGGCCCAGGCGGACCGGGACCGGCAGGACGCGCTTGTCGGCCTGGCCCGCGGTGGCTGGCGTCCTCTGGGTGAGGGTGATCTCCAGTTCGCCCGTCTCCGGCATCCAGCGCGAGGTCAGCCGCACCCTCGGTGTGCCGGCCTGCTCGTACCAGGCGAAGAAGGCTGACAGGTCCTGGCCGGAGACTTCGGCGAAGCAGGCGATGAAGGCCTCCACCGTGGTGGCGTGGCCGTCCCAGCGCTCGAAGTACAGATCCATGCCTTTCCGGAAGGCCTCGGCCCCGATCAGGGCTTTCAGCATCCGGATCACTTCGGCACCCTTCTCGTAGATGGTCGCCGTGTAGAAGTTGTCGATCTTCAGGTAGCTGGAGGGGCGTACCGGATGGGCCAGGGGCCCCTGGTCCTCGGCGAACTGCCGGGCCCTAAGTGCCTTGACGTCCTTGATCCTCTGCACGGCCTCGCCGCGCATGTCGGCCGAGAAGCTCTGGTCGCGGAAGACGGTCAGGCCCTCCTTCAGGCACAGCTGAAACCAGTCCCGGCAGGTGATCCGGTTGCCCGTCCAGTTGTGGAAATACTCATGGGCCACCACGCTCTCGATGCGCTCGTAGTCCAGGTCCGTCGCCGTCTCGGGATCAGCCAGCAGGAGGGACGAGTTGAAGATGTTGAGGCCCTTGTTTTCCATGGCCCCGAAGTTGAAGTCGCGAACGGCGACGATCATGAAGAGGTCCAGGTCGTATTCGCGGCCAAAGGCCTCTTCGTCCCAGCGCATGGACCGTTTCAGGGCGTCCATGGCGTAGGCGGCCCGGGCCGACATGCCCGGGTCGACATAGATCTTCAGCTCCACCTTCCGCCCGCTGGCGGTGACGAAGTCGTCTGCCAGCTCGTCCAGCTCGCCGGCCACCAGGGCGAAGAGGTAGCAGGGCTTGGGGAAGGGATCGTTCCACACCGCATATCGGCGCCCGTCCGGTCCTCGGCCGGTCTCCACCAGGTTGCCGTTCGACAACAGGCGCGGCCAGGCGTCGTCCGCCGCCATGCGCACGGTGAACCGGGCCAGGACGTCCGGCCGGTCAGGATACCAGGTGATGGTGCGGAACCCCTCGGCCTCGCACTGGGTGCAGAACCGCCCCCCCGACATGTAGAGCCCCTCCAGGGCCTTGTTGGCCGCCGGGTTGATCTCGACCTCGGTCTCCAGGACGAAGGCGTCGGGGACATCCGGGATCGTCAGGCTGTGGTCGTCGGCAGTGTAGGCGCTCGGCTCCAGGGCCCGGCCGTCGATGGCAACCGACACGGTCTTCAGCCGCTCCCCGTCCAGCCGCAGGGGCGCCCCGGCCTCGCCGTTCCGCCGAACGGTCAGCCGGGCCTTCACCCGGGTCGCCTCCGGCTGCAGGTCGAAATCCAGGTGGACCTCATCCACGAGGAAGGCGGGCGGCCGGTAGTCGGTCAGGCGGATTGGGGCGGGGGTGTCTG
>Ga0079300_10000366_pt1 | contig 16838 bp, 17 predicted proteins | sample Wag4_2014_7_11_FD_74799 | JGI IMG/M metagenome (GOLD analysis project Ga0079300, IMG submission 74799) | Fresh water microbial communities from Ohio, USA - Utica-2 Time Series HT 2014_7_11 | ecosystem: Environmental > Aquatic > Freshwater > Water tank | place: USA: Ohio | collected 2014-07-11
CGCCCCCGCTGGCCCCTCGATCCGGCGGCAGCGGCGGCGCGGCCCACACACCTTCCCGGCCGAAAGGGAGCCAAGGCATGAGCGAGACCTTCCGGACGGTCGGCGTGATCGGTGCCGGTGCCTGGGGCACGGCCCTGGCCCTGGTCTGCGCCCGGGCAGGGTTGGACGTGGCCCTCTATGCCCGGGAACCCGAGGTGGCGGAGGACGTCAATGTCCACCGGGAGAACCGGACCTTCCTGCCGGGGGTGACCCTGGATGTGGGACTCCGCGCCGTGTCGCAGGTCCAGGACCTGGCCGGGCGGGACCTCTATCTCAACGTGACGCCGGCCCAGCACCTGCGCTCGAGCCTGCGCGCCTTCGCCCCCATCGTTTCTGCCGGAACGCCCATGGTCCTGTGCGCCAAGGGGATAGAGCAGGGCTCCCTGAAGCTCATGACCGAGGTCTTGGCCGAGACCCTGCCGGATGCGCGGCCGGCAGTCCTGTCGGGTCCCTCCTTCGCCGCCGAGGTGGCCCGGGGCCTGCCGACCGCCGTCACCCTGGCCTGCCCGGACGAAGCCCTGGGCGCGGCCCTGGCCCGGGCCGTGGCCGGACCCGGCTTCCGGCCCTACGCCGCCACCGACATGGTGGGGGCTGAGGTCGGCGGGGCGGTGAAGAATGTCCTGGCCATCGCCTGCGGGGTGTCTGAGGGGCGGGGCCTGGGCCGCTCGGCCCACGCCGCCCTCATCACCCGGGGCTTCGCCGAACTGACCCGGATGGCCGTGGCCCTGGGCGGCCGCGCCGAGACCGTCGCCGGCCTTTGCGGCCTGGGCGACCTGGTCCTGACCTGCTCTTCGCCCCAGTCCCGGAACATGAGCGTCGGCCTGGCCCTCGGCCAGGGCCAGTCCCTCGAGGCCGCGCTGGCCGGCAAGGTCTCGGTGGCCGAGGGCGTCGCCTCCGCCCCCGCCGTGCGCGAACTGGCGGCCCGGATCGGGGTCGAGGCCCCCATCTGCGAGGCTGTCGCCGCCATCCTCGCAGGCGAGGTCGGGGTCGAGGCCGCCATCACCGGCCTCCTCTCCCGCCCCCTCAAGTCGGAACGCTGAAACCTGAAAGGAACCGCGCCCATGGGCCTCTACGTCCTGGTCTGCAACGACAAGCCGAACAGCCTGGAGCTCAGGCTGGCCAACCGTGAAGCCCACCTGGCCTACGCCCGCGGCTTTGCCGGCCAGCTCAAGGTGGCCGGCCCCCTGCTTGATGAGGCCGGCAACATGGCCGGATCGCTCCTGATCCTGGAAGCCGACAGCCTGGAGGACGCCCGGGGTTTCAACCTGGCCGACCCCTACCAGACGGCCGGCCTGTTCGCCTCGGTCCAGGTGACGGCTTTCAAGGCGACCATCGGCACCCTCTGATGCGCCAGCCGCAGGCGGACAATCCCGCGACGCCGCAGCCGGGAACCCGCCTGTGCGCCCTGGGCGAACTGGCCGACCCTGGCGCCCGCGGTTTCCGCTTCCGGTCAGGAGACGCCCTGTTCGCGGCCTTCCTGGTGCGCGAGGGCGCCGAGGTGCGGGGCTGGATCGATTCCTGCCCCCACAATGGCTGGCCCCTGGCGGTGATGGACGACCGCTACCTCACCCGGACAGGGGACCGGATCCTTTGCGCCGCCCACGGTGCCGTCTTCCGCCTGGAGGATGGGCTCTGCACCGCCGGGCCCTGCGCGGGCGAGCGCCTGACGCCCTGGCCGGTCGCCGTGCGCTCGGGTTGGGTAGAGACCGCCTGAGCCCTCAGGCTTTGGGCGAGACCTCGGCGGCGAAGGCGGCGACCTCCTTCACCAGGCCCTCTGCGGCCAGCTTCACGAGTTCGCCCCCCTTTTCCGGCGTCGCCTGGGCCGGATCGGAGCCCATCCTGCCGTCTGGAAAGCGGGCGCGGAAGTCCGCCGCCTCGCGGATCGGGCCGGTGGGGGCGATGGATGGGGCGTAGTCCGCGCGCTTGATGGCGTCCGGATAGGCCCACTGGGTCACGGCGATCTCGGAGGGCGTGGCGTGGCTGCCGTGGCCCGTGGGGAACTGCCGGCTCGCCAGGGCGTTGACCCCGGGCAGGTCCCACCAGTTGCGCAGCTTCAGGGAAAAGCCCCGCGGTCGCTGTGCAAAACTGGCCTCGGCGTAGATCTCAGAGAAGGCCGCCTCGATGGAGGCGACATTTCCGCCATGGCCGTTCAGGAAATAGATCCGGGTGAAGCCATGGACGGCCAGGCTCCGGCACCAGTCGCCGATCGCCGCAATGAAGGTGCTGGGCCTCAGGGAGATGGTGCCGGGGAAGCCCAGGTGGTGTTGGGCCATGCCGATGTTGAAGGTCGGGGCGACCAGGAGGTCGGCGCCCTTCTGGGCCTCCTGGGCGATGATCTCCGGGCAGAGCCAGTCCGTGCCGAGGAGACCGGTGGGGCCATGCTGCTCGTTGGAGCCAATCGGGACGACGATCGCCGTGGAACGCTTCAGCTGGGCCTCGATCTCAGGCCAGGTCGACAGGTGCAGCAGCATGGGGATCTCCGGAGCGGGTGGTGACAGGCTAGCGACGGGCGCGCAGGACGCAAGGCGGCGTGAAAATCCGAGGTCGGCCGCTTCCCCCCGCCGCGCCGTCGCACTACTAGCTGTCCAGCTATGACCGCGAGGGAGGCAGGGCGTGAGCGAAGGTGAAGTGTTCCCGGTCCCCGAGGCCTGGGCGAATAAGGCCCGGATGACGGCGGAAGGCTACGCCGCCGCTCTGGCGCGCGTGGAGTCCGATCCCGACGGCTACTGGCGCGAACTGGCCGGCCGCCTTGACTGGATCCGCTCTCCGACCCGCACCAAGGACGTCTCCTTCCACCGCGAGGACTTCCACGTCCGCTGGTACGAGGACGGGGTTCTCAACGTCTCCGTCAATTGCCTGGACCGGCACATCCCTGAGCGGGGCGACCAGGTCGCCCTCATCTGGGAGCCGGATGACGGCGAGAATGGAACCACCCTCACCTACCGCCAGCTCCTCTCCGAGGTCTGCCGGATGGCCAACGTCCTCAAGGCCAAGGGCGTGAAGAAGGGCGACCGGGTCACGATCTACCTTCCGATGATCCCCCAGGCCGCTGTGGCCATGCTGGCCTGCGCCCGGATCGGCGCGGTGCATTCCGTGATCTTCGGCGGCTTCTCACCAGACAGCATCGCCGGGCGCATCCAGGACTGCGACAGCCGCATTGTCATCACCGCCGACGAGGGCCTGCGGGGCGGCAAGGTCATCCCCCTGAAACGCAATGTCGACGAGGCCCTTCAGGACTGCCCCCAGGTAGCGGACGTCATCGTGATCCGCCGCACCCGGGCCGAGGTGCCGATGGCCGCCGGCCGAGACGTCTTCTATTCCGACGTCAAGGGAACGGTGTCCGACGAGTGCGACCCCGAGCCGATGAACGCCGAGGACCCGCTCTTCATCCTCTACACCTCGGGTTCGACGGGAAAACCCAAGGGCGTCCTGCACACCACGGGCGGCTACCTGGTCTGGGCGTCGCACACCCATGAACTGGTCTTCGACTACCGGCCGGGCGAGGTCTTCTGGTGCACCGCCGACGTCGGCTGGGTCACCGGCCACTCCTATGTCGTCTACGGCCCCTTGGCGAACGGGGCGACCAGCCTGATCTTCGAGGGCGTGCCCAGCTGGCCCGACAATTCCCGCTTCTGGCGGGTGGTGGACAAGCACAAGGTCGAGATCTTCTATACCGCCCCGACAGCGATCCGGGCCCTGATGCGGGACGGAGAGGGTCCGGTGAAGGCAACCTCGCGGGCCTCCCTGCGCCTGATCGGAACGGTGGGCGAGCCCATCAATCCCGAGGCCTGGCTCTGGTACCACCGGGTCGTGGGCGACGGCCGATGCCCGATCGTCGACACCTACTGGCAGACCGAGACCGGCGCCTGCCTGGCCTCACCCCTGCCGGGGGCCACGGACCTCAAGCCCGGCTCCTGCGCCCGCCCCCTGCCGGGGGTGAAGTTCCAGATCGTCGACGCCGAGGGCAAGGTCCTGGAGGGCGCGGTCAGCGGCAACCTCTGCATCACCGACTCCTGGCCCGGCCAGATGCGGACGGTCTATGGCGACCACCAGAGGTTCATCGACACCTACTTCGCCACCTATCCCGGCAAGTACTTCACCGGCGACGGCTGCCGGCGGGACGAGGACGGTTACTACTGGATCACCGGTCGGGTAGATGACGTGCTGAACGTCTCGGGACACCGGCTGGGCACGGCGGAGATCGAGAGCGCCCTGGTGGCCCACCCGGACGTGGCCGAGGCGGCGGTGGTCGGCTACCCGCACGACGTCAAGGGCCAGGGGGTCTACTGCTTCGTCACCCTGAACGCCGACGTCACGCCCACCGACGTCCTGCAGGCCGACCTCAAGGGCTGGGTCCGGCGCGAGATCGGGGCCTTCGCGGCGCCCGACATCGTCCAGTTCGCCCCAGGCCTGCCCAAGACGCGCTCGGGCAAGATCATGCGCCGGATCCTGCGCAAGATCGCCGAGAATGACCTGTCGAACCTCGGGGACACCACCACCCTCGCCGACCCTGCCGTGGTCGACGACCTGGTGCAGAACCGGCAGGGCTGAGGCCGGCTTGGACCCCGCCCTCCCGGCGGCCCTGCGGGTCGCGATCGACCAGCGCCTGGAGGGACGGGCGCGAGAGGGCCTGGCGCGCCGGGCCAGCGCCCTCTCAGAGGGGTACCGCAAGGGTAGGGCGTCCTCGGCCCTGGTCCGCGGCGCGGAGGACGCCCTCGCCTACGCCCTGACCCGGACCCCGGCCACCTACGCAGCCGTGCGCCGGGCCCTGGAGGAGACCTGCGCCCTTGATCCCGGATTCCGCCCTTCGAGCCTGCTGGACGCCGGAGCCGGTCCGGGAGGCGCAGGCTGGGCGGCACTCGACGCCTTCCCCGGAATCTTGGAGGTCACCCGGCTGGACCACAACCTGGCCTTCCTCGACCTCGCCGGAGCGCTCGCTGCAGAAGGCCCTGAGGTCCTGGCCGGCGCCCGGCGCCTGCAGGCAGACCTTGCCGCCGGCGAGCTTCCTGCAGAGTCCCGGGCCGACCTGGTCATCGCCGCCTACGCCCTGACCGAGATCGCGCCCGGCACCCTGCCCGGCGCCATCAGCCGGCTGTGGGGTGCCACCGGGTCACGGATCCTCATTGTCGAGCCCGGAACGCCGGAGGGCTGGCGCCGGGGGCTGGAAGTCCGCCAGGAACTGATCGCCCTGGGCGCCCGACTCCTGGGGCCATGCCCACACGCATTGCCCTGCCCGATCTCGGGGCCCGACTGGTGCCACTTCTCCCAGCGCCTGCCCCGAAGCCGGGATCACCGGCGCGCCAAGGGGGGTGAGGCGCCCTTCGAGGACGAGAAGTTCTTCTGGATCGCCGCTGCGCGCACCGGACAACCCTCGCCAGAGCCAGCGGTCTCCCGCGTGATCGCGGCACCGCGGACCAGCAAGGCCGGGGTGCGCCTGCGCCTCTGCCGGCCTGACGGCACCGTCGCGGATGTCGACTTCGCCCGGCGTGACCGGGCGGCCCTTGCGAAGGTGCGGCGGTTGGACTGGGGTGACGCCCTGCCTGAAGACGGTCCGCCCGGGGTTGGGGGTCAGTAGGGCGGCGGCTGGGTCGTGGCCGAGTCCGTGCCCTGGATCAGGTCACCCACTGCGTCCTGGCCGGCGGGGGAATTGCTCGAGGGCGCAGGGGCTGGCTCCTCGGTCACGGGCTTGGGCTTGTCTTCCGCCTTCGGAGCCTCAGTCTTCGGGGGCTCCGGCTCCGGATCAGGCTCTGGAGGCGGTGGAAGGTCGGTGGGCAAGGGGGTCACCTCGGGGGCGACGATGGCCGGGGCCGATGCGGCCGGGGCCGAGGGGGCGTCTCCGGGCAGGTAGGCAACGTCCCGCGCGCCGAGCACGCCGGAAACGAAGCCTGCCAGGGCCATCAGGGCGATCACGATGAGAGCGATCTTCCTGAGATTGCGGGACATGGACCACATGCGCCCATACCTAGAGGGTTTCGGCGGGGTTGCAAACGGGAGAGGCGGGCCTGTCGCGGCCTGGGTAAACGCCTCTTAACCCTCTTGGGTCCAGAGTGTCGCGGAATCATCGCGGGAGCGGACCGGCATGGCGCGGGCGGCGCGGAAACGGGGCATAGACAGAGGGTTCGAGATCGCCGGCGCGGTCTGGGCACATCCCTTTGCGGCCCGGGCGCGCGGCGGACTTGTCGCCCTTTCGGGGGCCGCCCTGGCGGCGGCGCTCGCCACCTGGAAGGCCTCGGATCCCAGCCTCAACGCCTCTGCAGCCGCCCTTCCCGGGAATGTCCTGGGAGGCCCCGGCGCGGTCCTATCAGACCTGCTGTTTCAGGCCCTGGGCCTGCCGGCGGCCCTGGTCGCCCTGCTCATGGTGGTCCTTGGCCTCTCCAGGCTGGCCGGTCCAGATCCCGACGCCAGCCGGCGCGGCCTGCGCCTCCGGGCACTCGGCGGGATCCTGGCCCTGTCCGGTGTCGCGGCCCTTCTGGCCTGGCCCCGGGCACCTTCGGCCTGGCCCCTGGCCGGGGGCCTTGGGGGACTGGCGGGCGATGGTCTCCTGGGCCTCGGCGGCGGTGCCCTGGGCGAGGCGGGCGTCCCCTTCGGCCGGGGCCTGACCGCAGCCCTGCTGGGGGCCCTCGGGCTCTGGGGGCTCGCCTACGCCCTGGCCCTGCCCAAGCTCGATATCCGGGGGGCCCTGGCCAGGCTGGTCGGCTGGATGCGAAGCCGCGCCCTGACCTCGGCGGTGCGCTCACCCTTCGCGCCCGATCCGGAGCCCGAGCCTGCACCGGCAACACGGAGTGCGCGGAACCGTTCCCGAAAGGCGGACGTGCCGGCCGAACCGGACCTTGGGGACGAGGTCGGCCCGGCCGGGCTCGCGACCTTCGGCGCCGAGGAGGGTGGAGCCCCGATCTCCATCCGTCCGCCCAAATCCTCGCGGGAATCGGGACGGGAGACCCGGGAGTCCCAGGGGGTCCTGGAATTCGCCCGGGGCGAGGGCTTCGTCCTTCCCGACCTGTCCATGCTTGCCCGCTCGGCACCGCGCGCGGCCCAGTTTGACGAGGCGGCCCTGCGCCAGAATGCTCAGCTCCTCGAGGGGGTCCTCGCCGAATTCGGCGTCCGGGGGCAGATCGACCAGATCCGGCCCGGGCCGGTGGTCACCCTTTATGAGCTGGTCCCCGCCCCCGGCGTGAAGTCGGCGCGCGTGGTGGCCCTGGCCGACGACATCGCGCGCTCCATGTCCGTCGCCGCCTGCCGGGTCGCCGTGGTGCCGGGACGCAACGCCATCGGTATCGAACTGCCGAACGCCCGGCGCGAAACGGTCTACCTGCGCGACCTCCTGTCCAGCTCCGAATACGAGAAGACCGGTCATGCCCTGCCCATGGCCCTGGGCGAGAACATCGGCGGCGAGCCCTACATTGCGGACCTGGCCAAGATGCCCCACCTGCTGATTGCCGGTACGACGGGCTCGGGCAAGTCGGTGGGGGTCAACGCCATGATCCTGTCGATCCTCTACCGCCTTCCGCCTGAGGCCTGCCGGTTCATCATGATCGATCCCAAGATGCTGGAGCTCAGCGTCTATGATGGGATCCCGCACCTGTTGGCCCCGGTCGTCACGGACCCGAAGAAGGCCATCGTCGCGCTGAAGTGGACGGTCCGGGAAATGGAGGACCGCTACCGGCTGATGTCCAAGATCGGCGTGCGAAACGTGGCCTCCTACAACGAGCGCGCACGGGAGGCGGCGGCCCGGGGCGAGCACTTCGAGCGCACGGTCCAGACTGGTTTCGACGACCAGGGCCGGCCTGTCTACGAGAGCGAGCGGATCGATCCTCGCCCCATGCCCTACCTGGTGGTGGTGATCGACGAGGTCGCGGACCTGATGATGGTGGCGGGCAAGGACGTGGAGGGTGCGGTGCAGAGGCTGGCGCAGATGGCGCGGGCGGCCGGCATCCACCTGGTCATGGCGACGCAGAGGCCCTCGGTGGACGTCATCACCGGTACCATCAAGGCCAACTTCCCGACCCGGATCTCCTTCCAGGTCACCTCCCGGATCGATTCGCGCACCATCCTCGGTGAGCAGGGCGCAGAGCAGCTCCTGGGCCAGGGCGACATGCTCTACATGGCCGGCGGTGGCCGCATCACCCGCCTGCACGGCCCCTTTGTCTCGGACGGCGAAGTCGAGGCCGTGGCCCGCTTCCTGCGCGAACAGGGACAGCCCCAGTATCTGGAGGAGGTCACAGCAGGCGGGGACGACGAGGACGGCGGAGGTGACTTCGGCGAGGGTGAGGGCGGGTCTGGCGACGATCTCTATGACCGCGCCGTCGCCGTGGTCACGCGCGACGGGAAGGCCTCGACCTCCTATGTCCAGCGCCGGCTGCAGATCGGCTACAACCGGGCGGCGTCCCTGATCGAGCGCATGGAGAAAGAGGGCGTGGTCAGCCCCGCCAATCACTCGGGCAAGCGTGAGATCCTCGCGCCACCGCCGCCCTGAGACCCCAACGACACCCCATCCGCATTCCAGCCTGACAGGGGCCAGGCCAGGGCCAGATCGGGGCCGGAACAGGACCCCCGCCCCGCAGGCGCCGTAATTCCGGGGCATTGACCCCGTTGGCGGCCTGGCGCATTCCGGCCCCTGGAGACACCTCATGCCGACACGCCGCATTGCCCTGGCGGGCCTGGCCGCCGCCGTCGCCGCACCCGCCGCCGCCACGCCAAACCTGGGAGAGGCGGAGCGGGACCTGGCGACCCGGGCCGCCGCCTGGCTCGAGGACCTGAAGGAGGCCAGGGGTGACTTCATCCAGACCGATTCCCGGGGCCGGGTCAGCCGGGGCGAGGTTTTCATTCACCGTCCGGGCAAGGCCCGCTTTGCCTACGCCCCACCTGCGTCCCTGCTGGTGGTGGCGGACGGCACCAACGTCACGGTGACCGATCCGCGCCTGAAGACCTTCGAGCGCTACCCCCTGGCCGCCACGCCCCTGTCCCTCTTCCTCTCGCGGAAGATCCGCCTGGACGGCGACACCCAGGTGACCGCGGTGAGGCGCAATGGGGAGGGCTTCGAGGTGACGGCCCGGGACAGCCGCCGACAGGCAGAGGGCCGCATCACCCTGGCCTTCTCCGACTCCCCCCTTGCCCTTGCCGGCTGGACTGTGACCGACGCCCAGGGTCGGTCGACCCGGGTCGAGCTGAAGGACTTCCGCAAGGTCAGCGGTTTGCCGGCCAGCCTCTTCATTATCAAGGACCCGCGGCCCCAGGCGCCAGGTCGCGGGAAGATGTGACCTATTCGTCACACACAACAGAAATAGCTCTCAAACTTGACAAATCTAGCAGAAGTTGCGCTGATGCAACTCATGGGTCCGGTGCAGCCGGGCCTGCGGCCCCCGGACATCATCCCCTTTCGGTGGCGGCGCGAGAGAGATAACTACGCCCGGATGGCCTGCGCCTCCGGGCGTTTCTTTTCGGGCCGGACGGGGAAGCCGCCATGCGCCTGAGACTCGCCACCTGGAACGTCAACTCTGTCCGCCTCCGCGCCGAGCAGGTGACAAGGTTCGCCCGCGAGCAGGACCCGGACGTCCTGTGCCTGCAGGAAATCAAGTGTAGGGAGGGCGAATTCCCCCGGGCCGAGTTCGAGGCCGCCGGCTACCCGCACATGCGCATCAGCGGCCAAAAGGGCTCGCACGGGGTGGCCATCGTCTCGCGGCTTCCCCTCGAGGACGCCCCCGCCCTGGACCTCTGCCGCGAAGGCCACGCCCGGGTTGTCGGGGCCCGGGTGTCGGGGATCGAGGTCCAGAACTTCTACATCCCGGCGGGGGGCGACACGCCCGACCCGGAGACCAATCCGAAATTCGCACACAAGCTGGACTTCTTCTCCCGACTGACCGCCGAGGCCCGCCGCCGGAATCCGGCCAACGCCCTGGTCATCACCGGCGACCTGAACGTCGCCCCCGGGGAGAACGACGTCTGGAGCCACCGCCAGATGCTGAAGGTGGTCAGCCATACGCCCATCGAGATCGAGGCCATGGCGGCCCTGCGCGAGGCCGGCGGATTCACGGACCTGGTGCGCGAGGCTGTCCCCGAGCCCGAGAAGCTGTTCTCCTGGTGGAGTTACCGGGCTGCCGATTTCCGCGCGTCGAACCGCGGCCTGAGGCTGGACCACATCTGGATTTCCGACGGCCTTCGGGGGCCCGCCCTGGCGGACGGCGCCAGCGCCCGGGTCCATGACGAGGTCCGGGCCTGGGAGCGCCCCAGCGACCACGCGCCGGTCACTGCGGACTTCCGACTCTAGTACCGGAACCGGATCCTGACGGCGGTCAGGGCACCAGCCGGTATCCGCCGCCCTCGGTCAGCAGGAGCCGGCCGCCGGCGGGATCTGACTCGATCTTCTGGCGCAGCCGGTAGACATGGGTCTCGAGGGTGTGGGTCGTCACACCGGCGTTGTAGCCCCAGACCTCGGCCAGCAGCTCTTCCCGCGCCACCGACTTGTCGCCGGCGCGGTAGAGATACTTCAGGATGTTGGTTTCCTTTTCGGTCAGCCGAACCTTGCGTCCCGAACTGTCCACCAGAACCTTGGCCGCCGGCCGGAACTCGTAGGGGCCGAGCCGGAAGACGGCACCCTCGGAATGCTCATGACTGCGAAGCTGGGCGCGGATCCGGGCCTGCAGGACAGCCAGGCGGAAGGGCTTGGTGACATAGTCGTTGGCCCCGGCGTCCAGCCCGCCCACCATGTCCGTCTCGGCATCAGCCGCGGTCAGCATGATCACCGGACAGGCGACATGTTGGGCGCGGAGCTCCCGGCACACCTCCCGGCCGTTTGTATCCGGAAGGTCGACATCCAGGAGGATGATATCCGGACGGGACTCGAGGGCCGCGAGGATGCCCGCGGCACCGGTGGCCGCCTGGACGACCTCGAAGTCACCCCCGGAGGCGAGGAGGTCGGCGAGCTCAGTCCTGAGCTCGTCATTGTCGTCGATGATCAGCAGGGTCTTGGGTTGAGCCATGAGCCGGAACATGCACCCTGAGGGCGGGCCCCGCCAAGGGTCCAGTTGAAGACGGCCCTTCGAAGGGTCGGAACGGGAGTGGAGACAGAGGAATGATCTTCTCGGCGACCTCGGACGGAAGCCTCGATATCAGCGGCAGGCGGGTGCGTTGCGCCCTGGGCCGGTCCGGGGTCCTTCCGGCGGCGGACAAGCGCGAGGGTGACGGTGCCTCGCCCCTGGGAGTCTGGCCCTTCCGGAAGGTCCTCTACCGGCCCGACCGCGAGCCGGCACCGAAGACCCGCCTGCCTGTCCAGGCGCTGACGCCGGTGGACGGCTGGTGCGATGCCCCCGGGGACCCGGCCTACAACCGCCCCGTCCGCCTGCCCTATCCCGCCAGCGCTGAGACCCTTTGGAGGGACGACCGGGTCTATGACCTGATCGTGGTGCTGGGCCACAACGACGATCCGCCCGTCAGCCCGATGGGGTCGGCCATCTTCCTGCACCTGGCCCAGCCGGACTGGTCGGCGACGGCCGGATGCGTCGCCGTGCGCCGGGAGGACCTGCTGGACCTCCTGTCCCTGGCGGGGCCGGAGGACGCCCTTGCGATCCTTCCCGGCGGCTTCCAGCCCTAGTTCCGGGCGCCGAAGAGGGCTGAACCCACCCGGACATGGGTGGCGCCAAAGGCAATGGCGGTCTCGAAGTCATCGCTCATGCCCATGGACAGGACGGGAAGGCCGTTGCGGTCCGCGATCCGGGCCAGCAGGCCGAAATGGGGACCCGCCGGTTCGCCCACCGGAGGAATGCACATCAGCCCCTCCACCGGCAGGGCAAGGTCACCGCGGACCCGGTCGAGGAAGGCGTCTGCGTCGGCGGGGAGCACGCCGGCCTTCTGGGGCTCCTCACCCGTATTCACCTGGACCAGGAGCCGTGGCAGTCGCCCGGTCTTCTGGGCTGCAGCGACAAGGGCCAGGGCCAGCCGGTCCCGGTCCAGGCTCTCGATGACGTCGAAGAGGGCCGCGGCGGCCTCGGCCTTGTTGGTCTGGAGAGGCCCGATGAGCCGCAGCTCGAGGCCTTCCCGGCGGCCGGTCCAGCGGGCCTCGGCCTCCTGGACGCGATTCTCACCGAACACCCTGTGCCCGGCGGCGACCACGGGGGCGATGGCCTCCCAGGGCTGCTGCTTGGAGACAGCCGTCAGGGTGACGCAGCCGGCCGGGCGGGCAGCCGCCTGCTCGGCGACAACGATTCGGGCTAGGATGGCGTCGAGCGAGGGAGACACAGGCATTTCCGGTTTCTGGACCGTCGGGCGGACCGCCGCATACCTAGGCCGGAGGCGGGGCGGGGGAAAGGCCCTGCCGCCGCCCCTCCTGGTGTTCACCGACCCGGAACGGACGCCGGATCCTGTCGCCCTCGCCCGCCGGCTGCCCCGGGGGACGGGCCTGGTCTACCGGGCCTTTGGCGCGCCGGACCGGCTGGAGATCGCCCGCGCCCTGGTGGCCGTTGCCCGGCGCCGGGGCCTGGTCCTGCTGGTGGGGGCTGACGCCGGACTGGCCGCACGGTCGGGCGCGGCGGGGCTCCACCTTCCCGAGCGCCTCGCGGGCAGGGCCCCGCGCCTGAGGAAACCGGGCTGGCTGATCACGGCGGCCGCCCATTCCCCGCGGGCGGCGCGGCGGTCGGGAATTGACGCCTTCGTCCTCTCGGCGGTGTTCCCGTCGGCCTCGCCTTCAGCCGGCGCGCCCCTCGGGGCCCTGGGCTTCGCAGCGCGGGTGAGGACCGCCTCGGCGCCCGCCTATGCCCTCGGCGGAATCGATGACACGACGGCGGGGCGCCTGCGCATGACGGGCGCGGCGGGACTTGCAGGGGTCGGGTTCAGCCTCAGAACTTGAAGGCAGTCTCGAGACGCACCCGGGGGGCCGGCTGTTGCGGGGTGATCTTGCGCATGGCCTCAGGCTGGCCAGCCTGGTCGCCCATGGACACCGCCCCGCCGATCCTCAGGGCCGGCGAGACCCGGTAATAGGCCCCGGCCTTCACGTCCGCCCACTCAGAATCGCGGGTCGGAGCGGTCTGCACGTTGAAGGTCATGCCCCAGCGGCCCTTGCGGGCGTCCCAGGTCAGGGAGTTTCCGCCCACGGGAGAGGCGGACTGGTCCATACGGACGGTGAAGTCCTCGGCCTTGCGCGCCGGCTCCGCATGCGCGATCGACGCCGCGCCGGCCAGGAAAGCCCCGGCGGCGAGCGAAGCGCAGGTGCGCAGGAGGGTCGCACGAGAAGACATCATCACCATTCTGGCTGTCTGGCAGCCGATTGCGCCCGAAAATGGGCGAAACTCACGCTTAAGGGCTCGGGATCGGTGGAGCAACCTCGGGAAACGTCCGGGGGCCCGAATCCCCCCCCACCTGTGGCGGCGGGGTCACGCGATTCCTGTTTGGCACCTGTCCGGGCGTTGATATAGAGGGCTCGGCGCGGGGTGGCGCCGGTTCGCACCGCGGGGTGCGGGCCCTGAAGTGTGGAGCGGTGCGGATGCCGTCTGAAACCGGAGTCCTGAAGAAGAGCCTGCGGGTGGGTCTGGTGATTCTCGCCGCCGCCTCGCTCGCCGCCTGCGCGTCGAACAGCGCCCCGAAGACCTTCGAGGGCCAGGAGCCCCAGGGCTTCAACCCGTTCAGCGTCTTCGAGGGCGGCTCCGGGGGGGGCGACCGACCGGCCGTCTCCGTCAACGGCTATCTGTGGCGTGCGGCCCTGGACACCCTGTCCTTCATGCCCCTGTCCTCCGCCGATCCCTACGGCGGCGTGATCATCACAGACTGGTACGTCAATCCCGAGAAGCCCGACGAGCGCTTCAAGGCAACAGTCTACATCCTCGACAGCCGGCTTCGCGCTGATGGCCTGAACGTGGCCATCTTCCGGCAGGTCCGCGACGCGAAGGGGACCTGGACCGAGGCCCAGGTGAACGCCCAGACCGAGGTGGACGTCGAGAATGCGATACTTACACGGGCCCGGCAGGTGCGACTTTCGAGCGCGCCGGGCTGAACGCAGGACCTGTCCTGGCGTCGCCCACCGAACCTGACCGGCGAAACCTGGTGGGCCTGAGGGGTCGAAGGGGATCGCCGGAGCGCCCCTCCCGGAGCCTTCCGGGGCCCTCCTTGACCTGATCCGACGGTATGTCCGCCATGGCCAGATACAATCCCAAAGATACCGAGCCCAGGTGGAGGCGCGCCTGGGAGAGCGCAGACGCCTTCCGCGCAGGCCCACCGGATCCCGCGCGACCCAAGTACTACGTCCTCGAGATGTTTCCCTACCCGTCGGGGCGGCTGCACATGGGCCATGTGCGCAACTACGCCCTCGGCGACGTCATTGCGCGATACAAGCGCGCCCGGGGCTTCAATGTCCTTCACCCCATGGGCTGGGACGCCTTTGGCCTGCCCGCCGAGAACGCCGCCATGGAGCGCGGCGTCGACCCCAAGGCCTGGACCTACGACAACATCAGCCGGATGCGGGATGAGCTGAAGGAGCTTGGCCTGTCCATTGACTGGTCGCGGGAGTTCGCGACCTGCGACGTGGGCTATTATGGACGCCAACAGGCCTGGTTCCTGGATCTGTTCGAGAAGGGGCTGGTCTATCGCAAGGAGAGCCTGGTCAACTGGGATCCGGTGGACCAGACGGTCCTGGCAAACGAGCAGGTCATCGACGGCCGGGGCTGGCGATCCGGCGCGGTCGTGGAGAAGCGGCGTCTCAGCCAGTGGTTCCTGCGGATCACCGACTACGCTGACGCCCTGACCGACGACCTGAAGACCCTTGAGCGCTGGCCCGAGAAGGTCCGGGTGATGCAGGAGAACTGGATCGGCCGCTCGCGGGGGGCCCGTTTCGCCTTCCGCTTCACCGATCCCGCGCGAACGGAGGGGTTGGAGGTCTATACGACCCGACCCGACACCCTGTTCGGGGCCGCCTTTGTGGGCGTGGCCCCCGACCATCCCCTGGCGGCGGAAGTCGCGGCGGCCAGCCCGGAAGCGGCGGCTTTCGTCGACGCCTGCCGGCGCGGAGCGGTGTCCGAGGCCGAAATCGAAACCGCCGAGAAACTGGGCTTTGATACGGGCCTGCGGGTCCGCCACCCCTTCGACCCCGCCCTCGAGCTGCCAGTCTGGATCGCCAACTTCATCCTGATGGACTACGGCACGGGTGCCATCTTCGGCTGCCCGGCCCATGACCAGCGTGACCTGGACTTCGCCCGGAAGTATGGCCTGCCGGTCCGACCGGTCGTCCTGCCCCCGGGGGCGGACCCGGCGGCCTTCGCGGTGGGCGAGGAGGCCTGGACCGGACCAGGGGCCCTGTTCAACTCCGGATTCCTCGATGGCCTGGACATCGAATCCGCCAAGGCGGCGGCCATTGCCCGGCTGGAGGCGGATGACGCCGGAGAAGGCGCCACGGTCTTCCGCCTGAGGGACTGGGGCGTCTCGCGCCAGCGGGCCTGGGGATGTCCGATTCCGGTCATCCACTGTGGGGCCTGCGGCGTGGTGGCGGCGCCCAGGGACAGCCTGCCCGTCGCCCACCCCGCGGATATCGTCTTCGGCAAGACCGGCAACGCCCTCGACCGCCATCCCACCTGGAAGCATGTCGCCTGCCCCGCCTGTGGCGGCCCGGCGCAGAGGGAAACCGACACCCTCGACACCTTTGTGGATTCCTCCTGGTACTTCGCCCGGTTCACCGATGTCGAGGCCGCCGAGCCGATCCAGCGTCAGGCGGCGGACTACTGGCTCCCCGTGGACCAGTACATCGGCGGGATCGAGCACGCGGTCCTTCACCTTCTCTATGCGAGGTTCGTCACCAAGGCCCTGGCCGACGCCGGCTATCTGTCGGCCCGCGAGCCCTTCGACGGCCTGTTCACGCAAGGGATGGTGACCCACGAGACCTATCGCCTCCAGAGCGGCGAATGGGTGGAGCCCGGCGAGGTGGCCATCGAGACCGAGGGCCGGACACGACGGGCCCGCCTCCTGTCCAACGGCACGCCCGTGGTCATCGGCGACTCCGAGAAGATGTCCAAGTCCAAGAAGAACACCGTCTCCCCCGGGGATATCTTCGAGGTCTATGGGGTCGACGCCGCGCGCCTGTTCGTGCTGTCCGACTCGCCCCCGGAACGGGACACCCAATGGTCCAACGCCGGGGTCGAAGGTGCCTGGCGGTTCGTCAACCGGGTCTGGGGCGAATTCGACAGCCAGCCGGCCGGCCCGCACGCAGCCGATCCGGCCCACCCCGGGGCCGAGGCACTGCGCCGGGCCACCCACCGTCTGACCCGGGCGGTGACCGAGGCCATCGAGACCTTCCGGTTCAATTCCGGGATCGCTCGCCTCTACGAATTCCTCAACCTCCTGAAGGAGCACAAGGCCGACGGCGCAGAGACCGCCATCCTGGCCGAGCGGGCTGCGGCCCTGTCGACCTTCGCCCGGCTCATCGCCCCCTTTACTCCACACCTGGCCGAGGAGTGCTGGGCCCGCATCTGCGGCGAGGGCATGGTGGTCTTCGCCCCCTGGCCTGCCTTCGACGAGGCCCTCACCCGGGAGGCCGAGCTCACCCTGCCGGTTCAGGTCAATGGCAAGCGGCGTTGGGAGATCCGGGCGCCGGCTGGCGCGGATCCGGCCGAGGTCGAGAAGTTGGTGCTTGACGACCCGGAGACCGCCCGGCGTCTTGAGGGCCTGACCATCCGCAAGGTGATTGTGGTGAAGGACCGTATCGTCAACATCGTGGCGGCCCCGTGAGGGCGGGCGCAGCCCTCGCCAGCCTGGCTGGAGCCCTTTGCCTGGGCCTGTCCGGCTGCGGCTTTACGCCCCTCTACGCCAACCCGGAGATCGGCCCGGCC